>Ga0192240_10067_pt1 | contig 54223 bp, 51 predicted proteins | sample Koala_Koa27_H3_FD_131237 | JGI IMG/M metagenome (GOLD analysis project Ga0192240, IMG submission 131237) | Enriched cells from koala feces incubated with labeled cellulose particles, San Francisco Zoo, California, United States - Koala_Koa2-7_H3 ...
TCACCCTTCTCCAAATCTTCCGAACAGGACTGGGTGTCAGACGCAGTAAAAACGATAAAGTTGATTCGTTAATGCCTCGATGATGCCCATTTATACAGCAAACTTTACCTGGTTTCTCTCAGCCAGAAGTTACGCCTGTTATGTTGGGGTAGCTCCTTTTGCCAGGAACTCGGGTACCAGTAAACATTCATCACCCGGAATAAGCAAGATTGCCAATAAATAAAAGCTTTCCTGGGTCTGCTGTCGCTCTTATTTCTATCCATTTTTCTTGTTGGGGGAACCCGGTTGAATAGGAATTATTCCGGAACAAATTGTCAAAAGAGAGTGTTTTGTTAATGTATATCTATGGGAAACTTAAAATATGGATTTGTATGAAACAATCGGATATTGCTATGGTCGGACTGGCCGTTATGGGGGAGAACCTGGCATTGAATATGGAAAGTAAGGGATTTACGGTGACAGTCTACAATCGTGCGCATACGGACCGTCCGAGTGTGGTCGGACGCTTTATGAACGGCCGGGGCAAAGGAAAGAATTTTTTTTGGAACAGAGTCGATCGATGAATTGGTGAGCTCTCTGAGCCGTCCCCGGAAGGTCATGCTAATGATCAAAGCGGGACAGGCTGTGGATGCTGTGATCAATGAATTACTTCCTTACCTGTCTCCCGGAGATGTGATTATTGATGGGGGAAACTCTGATTTTCATGACACGGAACGACGGGTGAAAGAGGTGGAAAGTAAGGGACTCTACTATATCGGAACCGGTGTTTCGGGTGGTGAATTAGGAGCTTTGCATGGCCCTTCGATTATGCCGGGTGGTTCCCCGGAGGCGTGGCCGCTGGTGCGTGACATCCTACAGGCAATTGCCGCGAAATTGGAAGATGGTTCTCCCTGTTGTGAATGGATCGGGAGAGGGGGAGCCGGACACTTTGTCAAGACTGTGCATAATGGAATTGAATATGGAGACATGCAGTTGATTGCTGAAGCCTATTCTTTGCTGAAGAACCGCATGGGGTTGGGGAATGAAGAGATGGCACAGGTGTTTGCCGAATGGAACAAAGGAGAACTGAATAGTTACCTGATTGATATTACTTCCCAGATCCTGCGTTTCAGGGATGAGGATGGAAGTTTCCTGTTAGACAAAATACGGGATGTGGCTGGACAGAAAGGAACCGGTAAATGGGCGGTGGGTACGGCATTAGATGAAGATGATCCGTTGACACTGATCACGGAAGCGGTCTACGCACGGATGCTTTCGGCGTTGTTTGAAGAGCGTAAGTTAGCTTCTGACCTGTATGGTAATTCCGGTAATCTGAAGAATGAATTTGATAAGGATGAGTTAAGGCAGGCATTGTATGCCGCCAAAATTGTTTCCTATACGCAGGGCTTTTCGCTGATGCAGCGAGCCTCCAAACGGTATGAATGGGATCTGGACCTGGGTACTATTGCCCGGATCTGGCGGAATGGATGTATTATCCGTTCGATTTTCCTGCAACGGATCACGGCTGCTTTTAAGGAGCATAGTCAGTTAGAGAATTTATTGTTTGATGACTTCTTTTTCGGGAAGATCCAGTCATCGCAGGTCGTGTGGCGGAAAGTCGTTGCAGAGGCAATCCGGGCAGGGGTGGCCATTCCGGCTATGAGTTCGGGGCTAAGTTATTTTGATGGTTTACGCACTTTGTATTCTCCGGCCAACCTGATCCAGGCACAACGGGATTATTTCGGGGCGCATACCTACGAACGGACGGACCGTGCGGTGGGAACGTTCTTCCACACCGACTGGACGGGACAGGGTGGTGACACCACTTCCGGAACCTATAGTGTTTAAATCCTTCCTCTCCCGGGAAGCTGAGTAAAAAAGCAGAGGTAACTCATTAGGGTTAATTATTTACAATTTGTACATAGATCAATTATCCCCTGCGTATTAAATAATATCATAAAAAGGAAAGAAATAGAATTTTATGAAAAAAGCGGACGACCAGTTGCTGGTTATTTTCGGGGCATCGGGGGATCTGACCGGGCGCAAGCTGATTCCCTCCTTATTTGAGTTGTATGCAGCTGACCTGCTTCCGGAACGGTTTGCTATTTTGGGAGCGGCACGCAGTGAATATTCGGATGACCAGTTCCGGGAAGAGCAGCGGAAACATATCCGGGAGGAACTTTCCGGAAGAGAGGTGGAGGAGGAGCAACTGAACGGATTCCTCTCCCTTGTATATTATTTTGCTTTTGATTCGGTGCATTCCGTTCAGTACCGGGAGCTCAATGGGAAGATGGAAGCACTGCGAAAAGAGAAAGGGATCCCGGACCGGGTGCTCTATTATCTGGCAACCCCTCCGTTGATGTATGAAAAGATCCCGGGGTTCCTGGCGGAAAACCAGATGAATGACGCGTCTGATCCGGACGGATGGAGACGAATTGTCGTGGAAAAACCTTTCGGGATCAGTTATGCCTCAGCCAAACAATTGAATGATCACCTGAAAGGGATCTTTAATGAGAATGAGATCTACCGGATCGATCATTACCTGGGAAAAGAGACGGTACAGAATTTGTTAGTCCTGCGTTTTGCCAATGGGATCTTTGAGCCTTTGTGGAACCGGAATTATATCCATTCCGTGGAGATCAGTGCCGCTGAATCTTTAGGTGTGGAAGAACGGGGTAAATACTATGACGGGGCGGGGGCCCTCCGGGACATGATCCAGAACCATCTGATGGAACTGATGGGGTTCACAGCCATGGAATGCCCGGCTGCGTTTGAAGCGGACCAGATCAAAGCGGAAGTATCCAAAGTGTTCCGCTCGGTCCGGCCTTTTACACCGGTTGATATGCCGGAGCGGGTCATACGCGGACAGTATGAGGGTTACCGGGAAGAACCCAATGTGGCTCCGGATTCCTATACGGAAACATATGCGGCTGTCAAGCTGTTTATTGATAACTGGCGGTGGAGTGATGTGCCTTTTTACCTGTACACCGGGAAAAAGATGGCGGAAAAACGGTCGGAGATCGTGATCAACTTTAAGTCTACTCCCCATGTCCTGTTTGCCGGACAATGTTCGGGAAAATCCTGCAACCGGTTGATCATCAACATCCAGCCGGATGAAGGGATCACCCTCTACTTTGGATTGAAGGTACCCGGAATTGGCTACAAAGTGGAACAAGTGGGGATGGATTTCCGGTATAAAAGCCTGTCTGACACTCCATTGCCGGATGCCTATGAGAGATTATTGCTGGATGTGATGGAAGGGGATTCGACACTCTATCCCCAAAGCGATACGCTGGAGATCTCCTGGAAGCTGATGGACCCGGTTCTGGAGTACTGGAAACAACAGGGGAGAGAAGGACTCTATTTTTATCCTCCGGGACAGAATGGCCCGGCAGAACGGTGCGTCATTGCTCCGGAGCCGGAAAGTTGTCCCTTTTTACCCAAATAAGATAATGAAAATTCAATCCTATAAAGATAAAGAAACAGCGCTGAACGCGTTGACAGCAGATCTGATCCGGTTGATGGAAAAGAAAAAAGGAGTATTCAATCTCGCCCTTTCCGGAGGTGAAACAGCAAAGCAGATGTTTTACCTGTGGTGTTGTGATTACCGGGACCGGGTCCAGTGGGACCGGATCCGTTTTTTCTGGGTGGATGAACGTTGTGTGCCTCCTTTTGATCCGGAAAGTAATTATGGCAGCGCGGATAAATACCTGTTCCGCCCGTTGGTGATTTCCATGTTCCAGATCCACCGTATCAAGGGAGAAGAGATACCGGAGATCGAAGCGGTCCGGTATGCCAAAGAGGTGGAACAGTATCTGCCTGTAAAGAATGGCCTGCCCCAATGGGATTGCATCCTTTTAGGCGTAGGCCCGGATGCACACACCGCCTCCATCTTTCCGTCCACGATGGAGCTGCTGACAGACACACGTACGTATGCCGTCTCCCAACATCCGGAATCCGGACAACACCGGATCACCCTGACCGGCCCGGTCCTTCTCAACGACACTCCGTTGTTAGTCCCGGTCCTGGGAAAAGATAAACAAACGGTAGTGAAACGGCTGAAAAAAGGTTGGTCAGAAGCAGATCCTACCCCTGCCACTTATATCCTGTCGAAAGCGAAAGATGCGGTTTTGTATATTACGGAATAGGTCCGGAGATTTTTAGAACGCTGATGACGCAGACAAGCGCAGAGGAACCCAGAGAAATGCAGATAAGAATTTAATTATAAGAGTGATTAAGTTCCCTGATTCTGTTTCCTGCATACTGCGTTACTATTTATATCTATCATTTTTCAGGCCGTAGGTCTACCATATGTCAGGCCCCGGCATCGCCGGGGTTTTTAATGGATAAACATAGAATTGCGCGCCGTAGGTGCAGTATAGTCCCTGGTTAGTCATTCCATAAATAAGCACTATCATATTCAACCTCATATTTCTCTAATAATAATTCAAATTCCTGACGAAACGTCCTTTTCCCATGATGCTCTTTTTGATTATTTATATATCGCACCACACTACTTTTTTGTGAAGAACTAACCGAAAATGCTCCGTATCCCCTTTACCAGCCAAATATATGGTAAGAGGGGTCTAACGTTTTAATCCATCGGCTACTATTGCGTTTAATCTCTTCTACTAATTTAGCAACAGCTATATTCTTTGATAAGGAACAAAGGATATGAATATGATCCTCTGTTCCTTCGATCTTTATAGGGAAGGATCCGTTTATTTTAATTATACCACCCATATAATGATATAATTCTATAGTATGAGAAGAATGAATAAATGACCCTGCTTTCATATGGAAAACAATATGGACAAGGATTTGTGATAAGGATTTAGACATAATAAGTAAGGGTTTGGTTATTGATGAGTTAAATATATAGATAAATCCGGTATGATCAAAATAACTATACTGCGCTTACAGCGCGTAATTTGTGGGTTATTTATACCCCGGCGATGCCGGGGCCTGACATATGGTAGGCCTACGGCCTGAAAAATGATAGGAATAAATAGTAACGTAGTGTGTGGGGAATTCGGCTTTTATGAGGGGAATTGGTGACTGGTTACAGATTAAATGGATGATCCGTATTTATCTTCATTCTACTTATTTGACCATTACTGCCTGAATACTATCTCATAAGTATAAAATGTTTTTCCCTGTGGGGTGGTTCCTGTTTCGATGCGGGTCATGCCGGTTGCTTCCGAGAGCCTGACAGAGGCTTCGTTTTCTGCGTACATCCGGGCAACGACTTTTTCTGTTTCCAGTTCTTCTTTGCAATAGCGGATCAGTTCCTGGCAGATCTCTTTTCCATATCCCTGATGCCAGTAGTTCCGGTCCAGGATGTAGCCTAATTCTAAGATAGCCGGATTATCGAAGGAGTTGAATAAACCCGCTTCTCCGATTACCGTGGATTGGTCTGCCAGTTGCACGGCAAAGATCCCAAACCCCTGTGCATAATGGGTATTGATCCGGTCATATTTAGCCCGGAGTTCTTCCATGGTCCAGTCATATTTACCACTGGAGATATATTTCATTGTCTCCGGTTGAGTATAGATAGAGAGAAGTGCCGGAAAATCTTCTTCCCGCACTTCCCGTATGATGAGTCGTTGTGTCTCCATTTTCAATGATCAGTTATTCACGTGTGGGCACACATAGACTTCTGTCATTTTGCCTTTGTAGTCCGGGTCACCGACTCCCTGGATCTCTTCGATATGTACTTTCAGGTGGGGTGTTTCCATGTGTTCGAGGTGGGCGGCTTTATTTTTCCAGGCTTCCACGATCATGAATTCCGTACTGTCTGTATAGGATTGATACATGCCATACTCCAGGCATCCTGGTTCTTTAACGGTTTCCACTTTACATTTCTCAAACGATTCTTTGAAAAGGGCTACCTTTTCCGGTTTAATTTTGCGGGGAATGTGCATCACTGTCTGCATATTTTCTTTATCTGCAGAACAACAGGTACCTGCTTCACAGCCTGCTTTGTCTGAGGAATTACAACAACCGGAAAGGATCATCAGGCAGGAAGCCATCCATGTGCATACGTTTTTCATTTTATTTATGTTTTAAGTGATCGATCCCACAAATATAATAAGAATTGGGAAGGGATAATTGAAAATGGACAATTATTGGATGGTCCTGTAAAAATAGATGGGTTTCAGGGTGTCTGCCGTTTATAGTATTGATACCGTGACAGGATTTCCTGTACGTAATTATAGGTCTCGGAACCACGGAGATAGCCGTGTTTACAGACCGGATCGTTATAGTAGTGCGGATCACTTTTAAGGCGGACAAATTCGGCCACATTGTTTTCCCACACCAACGGGTCTTTCCCATATTTCTGAGCTAATCGCTGGGCGTCCTGTATGTGTCCGCTGCCTGCATTATAGGAAGCCAACGTGAATTTGATCTTTTCCTGGGGATCCTGGATTTTGTCAAAGGCCTGCCGGAACCTTCTCAGACATTCCACACCGGTCTTTATGGCTGTTTCCGGGTCTCTTAACTCCTGTGGGGATACTCCTAATGCACGGGCTGTCCTGGGCATGATCCCCATCAATCCTTCCGCACCGGCCCAGGAAACTAAATTGGTTTTAAAATGGGATTCCTGATAGGAGAGGGAGGCGATGAGCTGCCAGTCCCAGTCTAATATCCGGGCATATTTTTTGAAATGGGCATCATAGGGGGAGATCTGTCCGTTGCGGATCGCGGGTATGACTTCATCAAAGGGGTGTTTCCCCATCTCGAAATAGCGCTTGGTGATTGCTTTGAAGGTCTGGCTTCCCTGCTGAGTATCTGCCCAGGTCTGGATCGCTGCTGCTAACAGTGGGCTTTCTTTTCTCACTATCCAGGAAGAACGTTGCTGGAAGCTGACCGGGAGATTCACATGAATGTTCCAATAATAGGTTTTATTTAACCGGGCGGTTTTGTCATCTGTGATGGTATAGGGAATCTCTCCCTGAGAAACCATTTCGATCAGGTCTTCTGTGGTGATTGAATCTTTCTCGATGGTCTGAATATCAATTCCTCCTCCTAATTCATTGTTCAGATTGACTAACCGTTGGTAGTACCGGGTGTTCTGCTGCACATAGATCTCTTTCCCGATCAGTTGGGTTACATCTGTCAGGATCCGGTCTCCCCGGTCGGCACGTTGGATCAATACCTGACTGGTGAGCTCTTCCCGTCCGCAATAGAGGTAGTCCTGTTTCAGGCTGTTTTCAAAGACCATCGGATAGGCGATCACATCTGCTTCACCGGCGGCTAACATTTCCAGAAGCCGGGAAGTACTTTCCGCTACTTTGATGACCACTTCCAGTCCTTCCGACTCAGCAAAACTCCGGATCATGTCATATTCATATCCCATCGGCTCCCCTCTGTATTCAAAGTAGGAAGTGAAACTATACAGGGTAACCGCCGTGATCTCTCCTTTCGCTTTTAACTGGGGAAGATCCGTGACCGGTTCCGGATTTTCTGCCTCTTTTTTACCACCCGAACAACCGTAAATAAACAGGGAAAAGAGTAAGAAACAAAGACTTTTTATATACATAATTCATTTGCTTACCGTGTGATCTGAAGTGCTGCAAAGATACAAAAGTTTCCTGTATAGTAACAAGAATAGAACACAGATGACGCAGCACACGCAGAGGAACGCAGACAACAGTTTACAATATAGTTGGCTGGAGGGGGATGGTATTTGAGGCCGGTCTAAGATTACAATTCCTCATTGGACGGAAGATTTTAGCGAAGTTTGATCTTTGTTTGTTAAGTCCTGAAAGGACGTCATATATTAGCCTGGGACGCAAGTCCCAGGTCAGGGAGATACATCTATGGAGTGCTGTTAAGTACGACACAACATACACAAATCAGGTATCTATATAAGAGAGGGTGTACCTACAGCACACCCTGGAGGAAGGTCTGTTTACCTGGGACTTGCGTCCCAGGCTAATATATGACGTCCTTTCAGGACTTTAAAATACTAACAACTCATAGTATGTATTAGTTGATTGAAAATCTGTGTTTCAGGCAACCTGTGGGATGGAAAGTTGTTTATCCATTGATGGGAGTAAGAATAAAAACCAAGGAACGGATGAAAGTCGTAGCATTTAACGGAAGCCCCCATAAAGAGGGAAATACATTTCTGGCCATACAAATGGTAGCGAAGGAGTTGGTTAAACAGGGAATAGAGGTAAAGATCGTCCAGGTAGGAAAAAAGAGATCCGTGGTTGTATTGCCTGCAACTGGTGCCGGAAACACCATAAACATACGTGTGTTTTTGATGATGATCCGGTCAATGATTGGATCAGACAGATGAAAAAAGCAGATGGGATCATTTTAGCTTCTCCTGTCTATTTTGCCGGTATTAATGGCTCTTTAAAATCTTTTCTGGACCGGGCCGGATATGCGCTAAGCCAGACCCCGGGAGTCCTGAGATATAAAGTGGGAATGGGGTTAGTAGTGCTGAGGCGTACGGGTGGTATGACAGCATTGAATGAGTTGAATCAATATATTCAGGCCTTTGAGATGATCACTCCGTCTTCCAGTTACTGGAATGTGATGTACGGAATGAGGCGAAAACAGGTGCCGGAGGATGTAGAGGGACAACAGATCATGCAGACATTGGGTAAAAATATGGCCTGGCTGATGCAGGTGATCGATCTGGGACGGAAAAACATACCGCTTCCGGCCATTGAGGAGAAAATCTTTCCCCACTTGATCCGGTAATGCTGCCGGATTATAAGATGATATCGATGATCTGCCAGACAGATTTAATCTTTTGTATGGCGATATGAGAAGGGGAGATCTCACTATTACAGGATTCCAGCCTGTAATGTGTGGGTTTGTTCCCGGCATAGATTTTCCGAATCTGCCATTTCCCGCTGAATTCCAGTAAATAGGTTCTGCCATAGGGAAGAGGATGATTCAGTTTTTCTATTTTGCGGACATGCAGATAGCTGTTTGCCGGAATTTCAGGAGCCATTTCATTATTGGTGATCAGGATGGCCGCATCCTCCGGCAGGGCATCTTGATAATAAATATGGGGTATGTTCGCTTCGATCTCAAAGATCTGTTTATTAATCGCCCCTTTCAATTCTTCTAATTTTTGCAGGGAAAAGAGGTTGATCCGGCTATCTTCCAACTGGTGTAGTATTAATTTATTGGGCCGCTCTTTGTTGTAGGAAATGATCTTGTCGGTAAACAGGTTCTCCGTTGTTTTTATTTCATAGATATTCTTCCGTAGGTCCCCTTCACCAAATAAAAGCCACTCTAACCGGTATTGCGGAAATGCATGATGGATCTTCTTTAAAACAGGCAATGTGTGGATGGATTCTCTGTCATGCGCTGAGTTCAGCGTTCCTTCCGGAATCCCCGTAAGTTCGGAAAATTGTTTTTTAGTTAAATTTTCGATCTCACATATATAGCTAATTCTTTTATTCAGAGAATCTTCCATGGGATGTTTATTTAGAATTGGTATAAATAAGCTTTTAACGGGTATTTTCTTTGCATTAAATTGCGTAAATAAGAGAATGAATTCTATATTTGCAACCATTAACCTGTTTGTTTACAGATCAGAAAACCGGTTAATGGGAAAATAAAAGGAGTGAACATGGCTCAGTTTGCAACATTCGGTACCGCTAAAGAACCTATCCAACCAAACTTTGCCTTCGTCCACTCCCCTATATGGGTGGACACACACCAGATGTCTTTGTTGTTGGATGTATTGTATTGAATTTAGCGGTTTCAATGTTATCCAAAAGTCTCTGATGGCTCCTGATTTCTTTTAGAATGCAAATATATAAATAAAATTATTATTTGCAGCTTTTTCATGGAAAAAATGAAGAAGTGGCCTTTTTATGCCTTTTATTTCCATTATTTAATATTCTGCATCAAAAGTTAATACTTACTATAATTATGTAGATCCGGTTGACCTTTTTTTGTGAAAAGAAAGTTATGTATTTACCTGATTTTATATTTACCTATGTGTAAAATCAGGATCATGGTAATCGTCAAAGGTCAGTTTATACATTAAAAGATATTCAATATGAGTCTGAAAGGAATTGTAGGAGTGATTGTCACCCTCCTGGTTTTATTGGTAATTATAGTGATCATTAAAACATATACGTATCCGTTTAAAAAAAAGTCCGGTTCCCAGACCGTGGCGCCGGTAGGGGAGATTCAGGTATCAGAGCTGACTTTGCAGCGGTTGGCAGATGGCATCCGTATTCCGACAATCAGTACCCAGGTATATGAAGAGACGAATTTTGCTCCCTTTGATTCTTTCAAAGTGTATCTTTCTGAAGCTTATCCTGCGATCTATGAGGTCATGGATCCCCTGACTGTTAATACATACGGATTAGTCTTTCACTGGAAAGGAAAAAACAGTAGCCTGAACCCGATCCTGTTCTTATCTCATTATGATGTGGTTCCGGTAGTTGGGTACGATCCCGAAAATGATAATGCCGGAGAAAAGATCTTCCAACCGGGGAACCGGGTGTCCGCTCCTGTGACGGAGGTATCTGAGAAATGGGATTATCTTCCTTTTTCCGGTGCGGTAACAGAGGGGCGTGTGTATGGTCGCGGGACATTAGATATGAAAGGGATGCTTTTCTCTTTGCTGGAAGCGGCGGATGAACTGATTGGCCAGGGATTTCAGCCGGAACGGGATATCTGGTTTGCCTTCGGTCATGATGAAGAGGTGGGGGGACTACATGGTGCTGTTTATATCGCGAACTATTTTAAAGAGCAGGGACTCACTTTCGACGCAGTCTATGATGAAGGGGGAACGATCACCCGGCTGGAGCTTTCCGGAAAGGAGGATGAAACCCCGGTTGCTTTGGTAGGGGTAGGAGAAAAGGGCTTTTTAAGTGTCCGGATCAAGGTGTCCGGGCTGGGTGGCCACTCGTCGATGCCACCGGTGAAAAGTTCGTTGGTGTATGCTGCGGAGATCATAGAAAAACTGAATTCCAACCAGATGCCCGGACGGATCATTCCACCAATCGCTACTTTCCTTGAACAGGTGGGAGGAGATCTGGGCTTTACTTCCCGGATGGCGATTGCGAACCAATGGTTGTTCAAACCTCTTTTGCTGAGCTCTTTCCGGAAGAATCCGGCAACCAATGCGTTGATCAGGACCACGACTGCCATTACGATGGCGAAGGGGAGTGATGCATCGAATGTCATTGCTTCTGTTGCGGAAGTGACGGTTAATTTCCGGGTGTTACCGGGAGATACGGTAGAAGATGTGTTGAATCATGTGAGAGAAATCTGTGAAGGATACGAGGTAGAACTGCAAGTGTTAAACTCGCGGGAGCCTTCTGCTATTTCCCCACAGGATACCCGTGGTTTTAAGGTAATTCAGGAAGCATTGAATCAGACCTATCCGGAAGCGGTGGCTACGGCTTATATTACAATCGGAGGTACGGACGCGTATAAATACCAGTTAGTGAGTGACCATATTTACCGTCTGATGCCGATTTACCTGAATACGTATGAACAACGCATGTTACACAATGAAAATGAACATATTTCCATTGAGAATTACGGAAAAATGATCCGGTATTTCCGGACGATTATGCAGAATTATTGATGGCATATTTTATTAGGATAGAGTTTATTTAAATAAATACAAACAGTTATATGAAAAAATTAGGTGTGTTAGCCCTTTGTGCAGGGCTATGGGTTACGGGGTTTGCTCAGGAAGATGAGAGCTGCCGTATGCCGGCTGACCCGACCCTTATTCAGTTTGCTGAATATCCGGGCTATGATTGTGTGGCGCTCCTTGATAGTGTGAGTGTAGTAGTGGAACCAACCGGCTCCGGCGCTTTTACGGTGTATAAGGCTGTGAAGATCCAGACCCAAAAAGGGGCGTTGGCGAACCGGGTGGTAAAATATGAGTATGATCCGCTGACTGCGCACGCGGAGTTCCGCCGGGCTACGATCCATCGTGCCAACGGGGATGTGCTGAATGTGGATGTTACGAAAGCATGTGATTATGCCGCACCCGCCCGGGCGATCTACTGGGGAGCCCGTGAGATCATGTTAGAAATGGGACGGTTAGAGCCAGGGGATGTCATTGAATATGAGATTGCGAAAAAGGGCTTTATCTATGCTTTGTTAAGAAGTGTGGACGATGATGAATCCCGTTTTATTCCTCCGATGCGGGGTCATTTTTATGACATTGTTCCTTTCTGGGTGGATGAACCTACGGTGAAGAAGGTTTATAGGATCTCTATTCCGATGGAAAAAGATATGCAATTCCAGTTCTATCAGGGAGAATGCACTTCGATGATGCATTATGAGAACGGCCGGAAAGCCTATACCTTCCTTTCGGAGAATGTTCTTCCGTTTAAACGGGAATCCAATATGGTGGATCTGTTTGATGCAGCTCCTAAACTGTTTATGTCCTCCACACCGGAATGGAAAGATAAATCTTTATGGTTTAACAAAGTGAATGAAGACTATGGTAGTTTTGCCCCCATGCCGGAAGCACAGAAAAAGGTGGATGAACTGATCAAAGGGAAAAAAACGGAGATGGAAAAGATCGCTGTCCTGACTCACTGGGTGGCGGATAATATCCGTTACTCCGGTATCTCCATGGGAAAAGGAGAAGGATTTACCTTACATAATACGGAGATGAACTACACCGACCGTTGTGGTGTCTGTAAAGATATTGCAGCCATGTTGATCTCCTTCCTGCGGATGGCAGGGTTTGAAGCCTATCCGGCCATGACCATGGCGGGAAGCCGCGTGGAACAGATTCCTGCGGACCATTTCAATCACTGTGTGGCTGTGGTGAAACTGGAAAATGGAACCTATATGCCGCTGGATCCTACCTGGGTCCCTTTCTGCCGGGAATTGTGGAGTAGTGCAGAGCAGCAACAGAATTATCTTCCGGGTGTTCCGGAGGGTTCCGACCTGTGCCTGACCCCGGTTTCCGCTCCTGAAAACCATTATGTCCGGATTCATGCAAAAAACAAACTGGATGCCAAAGGTACTTTGACCGGACAGTTCACGATCACCGCAGAAGGGCAGTCGGATAGTAATATCCGCCGGATCTTTACATTAGGCTGGCAGTCGGACTGGCAGAACCACCTGGAAAAACAGTTATTAGCCGTTTCTCCTAAAGCTCGTGTTGTGAGCGTGGATTACGGAAAAGATCCGAAGGATTACCAGGCTGCACCTATCCGTATCACTTTCCGTTATGAGATTCCGGAATATGCGTTGGTTGGAAAAGATGAATTGTTGTTTAAACCTTTGGTAATGAATAATCTGTATAATCAGGTAAAGAGTTATCTGCGTATTAATACAGATCCGGAGGAGCGCCGGTACGGATTCAAAGATGCCTGTTCACGGCTCGTGGAACTGAACGAGACGATCCAGCTTCCGAAGGGGTATCAACTGGCCGGAGAGGGCCGGTCCGGAGACTATCAGAGTGAAGTGGCAGATTTTTCCGGTAAGCTCTGGCAGGAGGGAAACCAGATCGTTCTGAACCAGGAGCTGGCTTTGAAAAAGAGAGTCTATGAAGCGGCTGACTGGGAAGGGTTCCGTACAGCCGTAAATGCTCATAAACGTTTTGATGATTATATTGTCATAAAGAAGTAAGGTATGAAAGTATTAAATATAGCTTTATGTATGCTGGCCAGTGTTTGCCTGATGGGCTGCCGGAATGCCGGAAGTCCTTCCGGATCAGCAGAACCGGAAACCATAGTGGCAGAGAGCACTGTGGAAACCGTCACGGAAGGATCAGATGATGATCGTGGATATGCTGTTAAGGTGGGTGACCAGGCTCCTGATTTTACGATTGAATATCTGGATGGACGGTCTGAAAAGTTGTCTGACCTGCAAGGTAAACTGGTAATGATCCAATTCACCGCCAGTTGGTGTGGAGTCTGCCGGAAAGAGATGCCTTACATCGAACGGGATATCTGGCAGAAGTATAAGAAACATCCTGGTTTCGCTCTGATTGGGATCGACCTGAAAGAGAATAAAGAGACAACCGCCAAATTTGCAGAAACCATGCAGGTGACCTATCCGTTGACGTTAGACCTGGACGGTTCCCGCTTTGGCCTTTATACGGAGCCGGGTGCAGGTGTGACACGAAATATCCTGGTAGATAAAGAGGGTAAGATCGTCTTGTTGACCCGTCTTTTTGAAATGGAAGAATTTAATGAAATGGTGGAGTTTATAGATCACTATCTTTCTGCTAATTTCTAAGGAATAATCTGCATTTTGAATACTGAAAATAAAGAAACAATGAAAAAACAAATATCTAATTTAATCTTATTGCTTATCGCCCTGCTTTGGGTACAGCCGGCTGTAGCTTCTTCCGAAGCGGAATACCGCAAGCTGAGCAAGGCATATACTTTACATACGGACGGTAGTCAGGAGTTCCGTTACCAGATGGAGTTGACTCTTTTTACCCATACGGCTATGAATAGCACCTATGGAGAAAGTTTTATTATATATGATCCCAGGTATCAGGAGTTAAAGATTCATGCAGCCTATACAGTCCAGAAAGATGGAAACATTGTAAAAGCTCCGGAGAATGCCTTTGTAGAGGTACTTCCCCGCAGTGCGGTACATGCACCTGCGTATAATCATCTGAAAGAGATGGTAGTGGTGCATACGGGTCTGGAATTGGGAGCCACGATTTATCTGGATTATTCGATCATTTCTAAACCAGGATATCTGAAAGAACTGGATATTTACGAGGAATTGCAACAGACTTCTCCTGTAAAAGAATACCAGATCACTCTTTCTGCTCCCGAAAATAAGCCTCTGTCTTACACATTGCATGGTTTGAATGGCAAAGAAACTCTTTCGAAGGAAAACGGGAATCAGGTGGTAAAATGGACGTTCCGGAATCTTCCCGCTTCTTCCCGTGCTCCCGAGGTGTATGCTATGAATGGGGATGTTCCTTTCCTGACTGCTACCACTTTCCCTTCAGAGAAAGAAGCGTCGCAAGTATTATATCAGCAATTTAACTCTAAAAATGACGTTCAGTTGTTGACCGTAGCGGAAGCAATTACGGAAAACGCCACGCAGGAAGCTGAAAAACTGTATCTTCTTCTGAATTATGTAAGTAATGAGATAGATAACAGTCGCGTCTCTTTACAGGAGGCCGGTTACAGAATACGGCAGGCGGATGAGGTGATCAATACGGCTTACGGAACACTTGCTGAAAAGGTGAATCTGTTGTCCGGTCTGTTAAATGCCTTGAATATCCAGGCAGATCCAGTGGCTTTGTATAAAGTAAACGCACAGCCGGGAACCTATGGGTTAAGTGCAATCCAGGAGTTATTTGTGGTGGCAAGCGCGGATAATCAGTCTTACTATCTGAGTCCGTTGGGAAATACGCCTGCTATTGGTGCGTTCCTTGCCGATCTTGTGCCTGTGTTAAGGGTGGAAAACGGAGAAAGAATATCCGTGAATGGATGGTCTACCGGGATAGACTATCAATATATAATCCGTTTGGCTGATCAGCAGGCTGAGATAAAGACTTCTGCTAAAGTAGGCAATTCTTTCCTGCCTTATAGCGCAACTCCACTGATGGCTTTGGGCGTATCAGATACCGGCGCTGACTACCGGAGGGGAAAAGAGGGGATCAGCTTTGAGGCTACAGAGAATAGAGGAGTTGAGGAAAAGGGCGGATATCTTTTATTCTCTTTGCCCGATTGTCCCCGGAGTATTGCACATGGTATGTATAGCGGATATAACACCAAACGAAAAGAGAACCTGACCCTGGTTTATCCGGTTCATGAATCCTATCGTTATCAGATAGAAATTCCCGAAAATTTGGAATTATCCACTCCGGCAACGGTGAAAAATATCTCTAATAAAGCAGGAACCCTCTCTGTTTCTGTTCAACAGAACGGGAATGTTTTAGAAGTAACCCGGACCTTAGAGATCCCGAATCGGAAGATCTCTCCGTCAGAGTATGCCGATTTCCGTGATCTGGTGGTTCAATGGAGCGATCAGCAGGGAAAAACGATCCTGTTTAAAGTAAAATAAATCCTGTTCCCCGCCAGAGGGATGTGTAAAAGCTCCCTGTTAAAATCTGGTTTATCTCTCTCTGGCGGGGTTCCACTTTTCTGTTCATCTGTAAGACTTATCCGGAATTATTTATTCTCCATGGTTTTAAACCTGATAGGAATTGCTAAAAACCTTTTTAAAAAGCGATTAGGTCTATTAAGGATCGATAAAATCCCTTAATACGGGTTTTATTGCCTATTTAGAATAAAAAAGTTACCTTTGTGGCTAATTTTTCAGAAGTAAAGAAATTTAGTCAGTATGAGTAAGAAATTTACGGAATATTCCAAGTTTGACTTATCGAACGTTAATAAAGAGATACTGAAAAAATGGCAGGATGGAGACATCTTCCATAAAAGTCTCGAGATACGTGAAGGTGCTCCTTCATTTGTGTTCTACGAAGGCCCGCCTTCTGCAAATGGTATGCCTGGTATTCACCACGTAATTGCCCGTTCGATTAAGGATATTTTCTGCCGTTACAAGACTATGAAAGGTTTCCAGGTGAAACGTAAGGCAGGATGGGATACACATGGTTTACCTGTGGAATTAGGAGTTGAAAAAGCATTAGGTATTACCAAAGAAGATATTGGCCGGAAAATTTCTGTAGCTGAATATAACGCGGCTTGTCGTAAGGATGTCATGAAATATACCAAAGAGTGGGAAGACCTGACTCAGCAGATGGGATATTGGGTGGATATGGATGATCCGTATATTACCTATGACAACCGCTATATAGAGACTTTGTGGTTCCTGTTGAAGGAATTATATAAAAAAGGATTGTTGTACAAAGGTTACACGATCCAACCTTACTCTCCGGCAGCCGGAACGGGACTGAGTACACACGAACTGAATCAGCCGGGAACCTACCGGGATGTGAAGGATACTACCTGTACGGCGCAATTCCTGATCCGGGATCCGAAACCGGAGATGACCCGGCATGGAGATGCTTATTTCTTAGCCTGGACGACTACTCCCTGGACATTACCTTCCAACACTGCTTTGTGTGTAGGACCATCTATTCACTATGTGGCTGTGCAGACATTCAACCCCTATAGCGGCATGCCGCAAACAGTTGTGCTGGCAAAGGATCTGATGAGTGTCTATTTCAATTCGAAAGCTGCAGATCTGCAACTGAGTGATTATCAAACCGGTGATAAACTGATTCCTTATAAAGTAGTAGGGGAGTGGGTTGGTACGGAGCTGGCTGGTATGCATTATGAGCAGTTGATCCCCTGGGTCAATCCGGGAGAGGGTGCTTTCCGTGTGATTACCGGGGATTATGTGACCACGGAAGATGGTACGGGAATCGTTCATATCGCTCCAACCTTTGGTGCGGATGATGACCGGGTAGCCAAAGCGGCGGGTATTCCTCCATTGATGATGATTGATAAGGATGGGAACAAACGTCCGATGGTTGACCTGACAGGTAAATTCTATTTGTTGGAAGATCTGGATGTGGATTTTGTACAAAATTGTATGAACGCGTCAGATTATGATCCGTTCCAGGGTCGTTTTGTGAAAAATGCCTATGATCCTACCCTGACAGATAAGGATGAAACCTTAGATGTATCTCTCTGTATGATGCTGAAAGCGCAGAACCGTGTGTTCCGCATTGAGAAACATATCCATAATTATCCACACTGCTGGCGGACAGATAAACCTGTGCTCTATTATCCGTTGGATAGCTGGTTTATCAAAACAACGGCTTATCGTGACCGTCTGATTGAATTGAACAATACGATTAACTGGAAGCCTCAGAGTACCGGGACAGGCCGTTTCGGAAAATGGCTGGAAAATTTGCAGGACTGGAACCTGAGCCGTAGCCGTTACTGGGGTACTCCGTTACCGATCTGGCGGACGGAAGACGGGGCTGAAGAGCTTTGTATAGGTTCCGTGGAAGAGCTTTATAAAGAGATCAATAAGGCGGTGGAAGCCGGACTGATGGAAGAGAATCCTTATAAAGAATTCAGTGTAGGAGAATATACAAAAGATAATTATGAGAAAATAGATCTGCATCGTCCCTATGTCGATGAGATCATTTTAGTGTCTCCTTCCGGAAAACCGATGAGACGGGAAACCGACCTGATCGATGTGTGGTTTGATTCCGGAGCGATGCCGTATGCGCAGATCCATTATCCGTTTGAGAATAAAGAAATATTTGATAACGGCAGTGTATTCCCGGCAGATTTCATTGCCGAAGGTGTCGACCAGACCCGTGGTTGGTTCTTTACGTTGCATGCGTTATCTACGATGGTGTTTGACAGTATTTCTTTCAAAACCGTTATTTCGAACGGTTTGGTGTTAGATAAGAATGGAAATAAGATGTCTAAACGTCTGGGAAATGCAATTGATCCGTTTGAAACGATCAACCAGCATGGTTCCGACCCGTTGCGCTGGTATATGATCACCAATGCATCTCCCTGGGATAATATCAAATTTGATGTAGACGGGCTGGAGGAAGTCAGACGTAAATTCTTCGGCACCTTATATAATACTTACTCTTTCTTTGTTCTGTATGCCAATGTGGATGGCTTCACTTATAGTGAACCGGATGTACCACATGCGGAGAGACCGGAGATTGACCGCTGGATCCTTTCTTTGCTGAACACGTTGATCAAGGATGTGGATAATTATCTGGATAGCTATGAACCGACTCGTGCCGGACGTGCTATTTCCGAATTTGTAAATGACAACCTGAGTAACTGGTATGTTCGTCTGAACCGTCGCCGCTTTTGGGGTGGTGGGATGACAACGGATAAATTATCGGCTTACCAGACTTTATATACCTGTCTGGAAACCATCGCTAAGTTGATGGCTCCGATCGCTCCATTCTATGCAGACCAGCTTTTCAGTGACCTGGTGGCCGTGACCGGAAGAGACAAAGCCGAATCTGTTCACCTGACAGACTTCCCGGTGTATGATGAAGCATTGATTAACAAGACGCTGGAAGAACAAATGAAACTGGCACAGGATGTGTCGTCTATGATCCTGGCGTTGCGCCGGAAAGTAAATATCAAAGTGCGCCAGCCTTTACAGTCCATTATGATCCCGGTGGCTGATGCTACTCAGCAGGCGAATATTGAAGCTGTGAAAGGGTTGATCCTTAATGAAGTGAATGTGAAAGAGTTGAATTTCGTAGACAATTCAGCTGGCATTTTAGTGAAGAAGGTGAAGCCGGACTTCAAGAAGTTAGGTCCCCGTTACGGAAAGATCATGAAACAACTGGCACAGGCGATTCAACAGATGAGCCAGGAGGAGATTCTTGCTTTTGAAGCGGCAGGTGTTCATCATATGCAGTTGGAAGGACAGAATATACAGATTGAACGGACGGACGTGGAGATCATTTCGGAGGATATTCCGGGTTGGTTGGTTGCTAATGAGGGCCGTCTGACAGTGGCTTTGGATATTAAGGTTACCGATGAACTGAAAAAAGAAGGTTTGGCCCGTGAATTAGTGAACCGTATTCAGAATCTGCGTAAAAGCAGTGGCCTGGATATTACAGATAAGATCCGTATTTCTATTCTTTCCACAGAGGAGATGGATGAAGCCATTAACGAGTATAAGGAATATATTGCAAACCAGGTGTTGGCGGAATCCATTGATATTTCTGATGCCGTCAGCGATGCGGTTGCTTTAGACTTCGAGGATTTCAAACTACCTGTGAATATAGAGAAAGTATAAACCTAAAAATAGGGCTCTGGTTGCACCATCTAAATAATATATGTATATTTGGCAACCACGGTTAGAGGGTGATTGAGAATTGAAGAAGATTTATTAAACTAAAAACGATTGAACCATGGCAGAGAAAACAAGATATTCAGATGCTGAACTTGAGGAGTTCCGTGCGATAATATTAGACAAGCTGGATGTAGCTAAGAAGGGTTATGAATTACTGAGAGAAGGTGTTACCAATTCTGACGGTAATGATGTGTCTGACACTTCTCCGACCTTTAAGGTGCTGGAAGAGGGTGCTGCCACTTTATCTAAAGAAGAAGCCGGCCGGCTGGCACAACGCCAGATGAAATTCATACAGAATTTGCAGGCTGCTTTAATCCGTATTGAGAATAAAACGTATGGTATCTGCCGGGAGACCGGAAAGCTCATCCCAAAGGAAAGATTACGTGCTGTTCCGCATGCAACATTAAGTATAGAAGCAAAACAAGGAGGCGCAAGATAAATGAAACACTCCAAAGGCTGGGGAGCAGTATTAATCGTAATGCTGCTCCTTATTCTTGACCAGGCATTGAAGATATGGATCAAAACCCATATGCAACTTCATGAGAGTATTGAGGTCACTCCCTGGTTTTATCTTTATTTTACAGAGAATCCCGGCATGGCATTTGGGATAGAGGTAATTGGTAAATTATTTTTATCTGTTTTCCGGATCGTTGCGGTTGGATTTATTGGTTATTACCTGTATTCCATCATTAAAAAACAGTATTCATTTGGCTTCATAGCCTGTGTCTCGCTGATTTTTGCCGGTGCGGTGGGGAATATTATCGACTCTGTGTTTTATGGGGTTTTCTTTACCCATAGCTACGGACAGGTAGCCAGCTTTTTACCGGAATGAGGAGGATATGCCTCCTGGCTGCATGGGAAAGTAGTAGATATGTTCTATTTCCCCTTAATCCAGACGGATCTGCCTGATTGGCTGCCTATTTGGGGAGGAGAGGAGTTTATCTTTTTCCGTCCTATCTTTAACCTGGCGGATTCAGCGATCTGTGTAGGTGTTTTCGCACTGTTCCTGTTCTATCGCCGTACGTTGTCCAATAGCCTTACGAAAGAAGAAAAGAAAGTGGATGCAACCGTTTAAAACATTCATATATAGTGTAATTAGTATATCTGTTCTCTGTCTATCCGGTTGTAGCAGGACGCCCCGGGGTGTTTTGTCGGAAAAACAGATGCAGGCAGTCCTGACAGATATGCAGATCGCTGAAGCAATGATAGGGGTGGATTATAAAACCTATGCTGACAGCGCTTATAAGGATGCACTATATCAGTCTGTTTTCCGTAAACATAAGATTACCCAGGCGGTTTATGATAGTTCGCTGGTTTGGTATGGCCGTAACTTAGATACATATATGAAAGTCTATGACCGGGTAAAGGTGGATCTGGAACAGCAGATCAAAGACCTGGGTGACGTGCAGGCAAGCGCTGCTCCCGGTAGCCGTCAGGATTCTGTCGATATCTGGCCGCGTCGTTCGATGCTTGTATTGAAACCGAATGCTGCCTTTAACGGGGTGGTCTTCGATATCAAACCTCCAAGCAGTTATTCTTCCGGAAGCCGGTTTGTGTTAGGGATGCATGTGTTAGGTCTTACGGATGATATGCCGAATAAACCGGAGATCCGTATATCGGCTGTGCAGGGTGATACGACGATCATTGTAAATGACAAGATTTTCCAGGATGGATATCATGAGACCGTTTTACAAACCTTACCAACCCGCCAGGTGCGCAGAGTGTATGGTTATATCCGTATGGATAACTCCGATAAGAATTATTTCCAGGTCACTGTGGATAGCCTGAACCTGATGCGTTATAACTATAAAACGGATTTTACCGTACAAAGTACAGATTCCACTCAGGTGCAGCCAGGTGATTCCATTCAGGTACAACCCGTTGATTCTATCCGGTAATTTTTATTTTTCCCGATGATACGTCGAGTCGCTTCCCACTATATTTTCTGGAAAAGCATTTTTCGCATGCATTATGTGGAACTGCAGGAAGGTGTATTCAAACAAATAGCTCCTTTAGCTTCTGAGATTCCGAATACGGAATTTTATAATGGGACTGTTATGGTTGTTGCTGAAGGAGTGGAGTTATCGGCGCTGGACTGGAAAGAGTATTCCACAGCCTATCCGGGAACGACATTCAAAGATTGGTTGGATCAGATAGAGCCTTTATCTGTGGTTTCTATGGATAGTCCGGTCTGGTTGTATCATACTGATCTTTCACCCTATACGACGGCGGAATTCAGCACAAACGATTGCTGTGGCAATGGCTACATTCAGCGACTCTGATGTCTCTTCTCCCTGTGGATAGTTCGGAATAAATAATTTCCGGTTGATATGGGCGGCTGTTTCCGGACGTATTCCATTTCCTTCATTCCCCATCACCAGAACCCCGGTTGCTGATAGTTCCTTCTGATACATATTTTCTCCATTTAGGAAGGTCCCGTAAACCGGTATCTCCCGGCATGTCTGTGCGGAAAGCCAGGCTGCCAGATCCGTATAGTGAATATGTACATGAGACAGCGCTCCCATGGTAGCCTGTACGGTTTTAGGAGAGAAGGCGTCTACCGTATCATTACTGCAAATGATATGCCGGATACCAAACCAGTCTGCCAGGCGAATAATGGTTCCTAAATTTCCCGGATCCTGAACCCCATCCAAGGCGATGATCAATTGTCCGGAAGGGTCGGCCGCCTCTATTTGCTCTGTGGGACGTTTGAATACTGCTAATACATCCTGTGGTGTTTTCAGAAAGCTGACTTTACGGAGGTCTTCCTCACCGGCAACTAATAGTTCCTTTGCCGGAATATCTCCCTGGGTAGCCATCCAGGATGGTTTGGCAAGTAAAAGTTCGCATTCAAATGTTTTCAACATGTCATTCACCATTTTGTTCCCCTCTGCAACGAATGTCTGGTACTCAGAACGGAACTTTTTCATCTCTAATGAACGGATATACTTTACCTTATTCTTACTTAGCATATTATTCTTTATACTCTTTTTACAAAACAAAAGTACGGGAAATAATTTAATTCGACTACATTTGCGCAGGTAAATGGTCTGACAATGAAGGTTGCTCTCCGTATTATATATTTTTGCTGTTTTGTTCTGTTGCTGGCTTCCTGTAACTCAACGAAATATGTCCCTCAGGGTGAGTACCTCCTGGATAAAGTGGTGATTGAAAGCGATAATAAAAAATACAAATCATCCGAACTGAAATCCTATCTCCGCCAACAACCTAATTTCAAGATTTTTGGATTGGTGAAATGGCAACTCTATTTTTATAGTTGGTCCGGAAGAAATGAAGACCGCTGGCTGAATAAGCAAATTCGTAGGATGGGAGAGGCTCCCGTTATTATGGATACGCTACTAATCGACCAATCGGCGGATGAATTAACCCGCTTCTTTGTGAACAAGGGATATATGGATGCGGAGGTGACTACGACTATCGATACAACCAAAAGGAAGAAGGCGGTGGTCACCTATTCCATAGAGAGTAACGAGCCTTACCGGATCCGGAATTATACCATGGAACTGGATGATCCCAGGGTGGATAGTATCGCTCATATGACAGCGCCCCTCCGTTCCCGTTTTGCCTCCCGTACCGGTCTGGAAGAATATATTCCTATAGTCAAAGAAGGAGACCTGTTTGACAGGGATCAATTAGATAAGGAGCGTCAGTGGGTCACTACGCTGCTTCGTCGCCGGGGCTATTATGCTTTTAACCGGGATAATTTAGGGTATGTGGCAGATACTACAGTGGCCAGCCATCAGGTAGATGTGGATATGTTGCTCCGTCCTTACCGTAAACTAATGCCGGACGGCTCGGTGGAAGAGTTTCCCCATGAGCAGTATTATATCAAAGATGTAACCTTTGTTACTGATTACGATCCTTTACGGCTGGATGGAGATCCTTTTATTGCAACGGATACGGTTCAAAGTGGAAATGTCAATATTATCTATGGTATAAATGGCCGTACACTTCGACCAGGCGTATTGAGAAGGGCCAATTATATGATGCCCGGAAGACTGTTCAACGAACGGGCACTGGAGCAGACCTATTCTTCTTTAGCAAATATGCGGGCGATCCGTAATATCAATGTCCGGTTTACGGAGATAGAGGAAAATGACACGATGAAGCTGAGAGCAACGATCCTGACTACTCCGGCTAAACTCCATGGGTTTGGGGTAGATTTGGAAGGGATGAACTCCAACGGTGATTTCGGTTTTGCTTCCAGTGTGAACTATCAGCACCGGAACCTTTTCAAAGGATCAGAACTTTTTTCTGCGAAAGTGCGGGGGGCGTATGAATCTGTCTCCAATTCCAATAGTGATCTTTTTAATAGTTATTGGGAGGTCGGAGGAGAAGCTTCTCTTAATTTCCCTCGTTTTTTATTTCCATTCGTAAAGGAAAGTTTTCGCCGGAAAGTGCGGGCGACTACAGAACTAAGAGTGAGTTATAATAAACAAACCCGTCCTGAATATTCCCGTGCGGTGGTTTCCGGAGGATGGAGTTATATCTGGCAGGACAGGACGAACAATCTGGCCCGTCATACTTTTGAATTGCTGGATATAGACTATCTGTTCCTGCCAAATATTGATTCTATCTTTAAAAACTCTTTGCCTGTTCAGACTCAATTATATAGTTTCAATAATTTATTTATTGTAGGAGCGGGTTATTCGTACTCCTATAATAATTATAACCCCCAAAACCGGCAACGCAACACCCATTCTTTCCGGGCTTCCGTAGAATTGGCCGGAAATGTATTGAATGCTTTGTCCCATCTGACAAATGCAAAGAAGGAGACCAATGAACAGGGATTTTCCAATTACCGGTTTTTTGGTCTGGAATATTCCCAGTTTGTTAAAACGGATTTCGACTTTAGTAAAGGTCTTGTGCTGGATTCCCGGAATCAGTTAGCCTATCATATAGGGGTAGGGGTTGCGGTTCCTTATGGTAATTCAAATCGTGTTCCTTTTGAACGGCGTTATTTTTCCGGTGGAGCCAACAGTGTAAGAGGATGGTCAGTGCGTTCCTTAGGTCCGGGAGGAATGTCTAAAGATTCCATCAATTCGTTCGCCATCCAGGTGGGGGATATTCGCTTTGATGCTAATCTGGAATATCGCACAAAAATATTCTGGAAATTTGAATTGGCTGCTTATATAGATGCCGGGAACATCTGGACCATCCGTCCCTATGCCGAACAACCCAAAGGAAATTTTGATTTTACCCGTTTTTACAAAGAAATCGCCTTCTCTTACGGGTTAGGACTCCGGTTAGACTTCGACTTTTTCCTAATCCGCTTTGATACAGGTTTTAAAGCCTATGACCCCCAACAGCCCCTCAGAAAAGACCGTTGGGCGATCAAACATATAAACGGTGATAATTTTGCTTTCCACTTTGCCGTCGGCTATCCTTTCTAATAAAAAAGCCGCCCGAAGATTTGCAAATTTAAATAAAACAACTACCTTTGCACACGCAAACAAGGATGGTCGGGTAGCTCAGCTGGATAGAGCAACAGCCTTCTAAGCTGTGGGTCAAGGGTTCGAATCCCTTCCTGATCACAAATTAAAATTCATTGAATCAGATACTTTTACATAAAGTGTCTGATTTTTTATCCCCTCCTGTATTCACTTTTTGCATAATTTTGTTTACTTTGCGCCTAGTTACTTTACAAATACTTTACAAAAATTCCCACTAATGGCAAGCTTCTATTATAAAATCTTTAGTCACCATAAAAAAGAAAATGGCTCTTATAATGTAAAAATAGGAAATTGCCACAAATGCAATTCCCTCCACATAAATTATTTCTAAATACAACAAATAGCTATTATAATACAATACTTCAAAGTCATTTCCCTAAATAAATGATTGAATGTGAATGATTGAATGCAGGCATACATGAACACATGCACACATGCACACATACCTAAAACGAATAGACAAAAAATAGTGTAGCAGATAAAATAACTTTTATGCCAATCGGACGGGTATTAACTTGTTCCTTTCGACTCTTTCTTTTTATTAAAGAACTGACATTTTTTTGCCGTACCGACCCGGTCTATTGAGTTTGTCAGGGAGCAAAGAGAAATTATTGAAGAAAGGAATGGTAAACTTTTTTTGAAAAATACGACCCGTTTCTCACAGGTAGAAGGGTGGAGATTTTTCAATCCACGAAGAAAAAAGTTGTACTCCACACCCTCATTTCTATCCAATAATTACCTTCGCTCCTGACAAACTCAATAGACCGGGTCGGTACGGCAAAAAATACCGGGAAGGCTGGGGGGAAGAAATATTCATTTTTAATTTTTAAAAATAAATCTATTACATTGTCTGTTTTGCTTTATGGCAATTATGATTATGTTTATATAAAAATCTATTTTGTTATTGTTTTTCAAGGTATTGTTGTATGCTATTTAATGATAATAGATAGTTGTCGTATACATATCGTAATATCCCGCCGGGGGATGTTTTTATTTTTCGTTTGTCTTGTTTTAAGATTTTTGCTTTAAAGCGTTCGTATGATATATTGTCTTCCATTTCGTCTTGGTAACGGGCAACTAATTGACTGAACCATTCTTTTTCAAATGTTTTGAGATGTCTTTTGTATCTTTTTTTATATGATAAACTTCATCCCATGTTTGCAGATAGGGTTCTTCAATTTCTGCTTTTTTATGGCAAATTTCCAGTCTATGTCCTGAAATAGTGTTTTCAGGGAATCCGGATTATAAGGGGTGTCTGTCTCGATGGTGATGGACAGGTCGTCTGGGTTGTATGTTTCATCATAAGGATATAGGACGGCTCTTCTTTTACCTTCTTTGGTATAGAATACATCTGTATCTTTTTTTTCATTAGTATTGCAATGGCCACAAGCGGGTACCAGATTTTTAAAGTTTACGGATACAAATGGGTATAGTGATTCGGCGGCTATGTGGTCATAATCATCCCGGTTTTTTCTTTAGGGGTTTCTGTGGGTGGTAGTAATGGATAAAGCCCGCAGAAAGGACATACTTTTGCTCTGTTTTCTTCCAACTTTCTTAATTCATTGAAATGGTCTTGTACGGTTCCATAAACCTCCTTTATTTTTTTACATGGGGATAGTTTTTCCATAGTTTCATCAGGAAATCTTTAAGAAAACAGATTTCTTTTTCTTTTCCATCTCTGGTGATTTTTTTGAATAGAAAGTTTAGTTGTTTGTATTTGACAGGTTCTCTGGTGATATCGTTGCAGATATTTTCTATTTCTAAGTTTGTTAAATAGGCATTTTTTAAGGCTTGCTTTTCTTCCGGTGATAGTTCACTGTATAGTTCCACAATTTGTTGCAATCCTGCTTTTATAACGTCCGGAGAGTCATTTACACATTCTCTGAAAACTTCTTCAGTCAGACTTTCTTCATCGTATTCTGCCGGTTCTAATTCGAATAGTTTGTCAAAAAAGAACATAAGTCTTTCGTGAAATTTTTCTATGGTGTGAGGCAGGTATTTATATGTGTAAATCATGGGCTATTCTATTTCGTCTTCTTTTATGGATAAATAGTTGTATAAGTCAAATTTTTCAATGGATTCACCGAACTGAAATAGTTCTATCTGTGTATCGAGAATCAGATTTTTTATATGCCTTTTATCGGTTATGTTTTTAAAGGCTTCTCTTAGTTCTTCCAGTTTGGTGTGGGAGTAGCCGGAGATGGTGATGTCTCGTCTGAATACTTCCTGTAGGATGAGGTTGATGGAGGCGCCGTAGGTTTCTATCTCCGGGTTGTGGTAATGGGTTCCGTTTTCGCCTTTTTCAAATACGTATACGTCTTCTTTCCTCGTGTCGGAAACTACGAAGGGGGAGTGTGTAGTGATGATGATTTCCTGGTCTCTTACTTTGGTTACTTTGTTGGCGGCATTGATTTCAAGGGCGGAGACGTAGTTGAGCATTTGTATCATTTTGGCGCGCCATTTGGGGTTGAAGTGGGTGTCGGGTTCGTCCATGAGGAACAGACAGTTGTTTTCTTCCATCATCAGGACGGTTCCGATGACTTCGTTGAACTGGTGTTCGCCGTCGGACAGGGCTTTGTATGTTATTTTTTTGGATGGTTTTCCTTCGATTGTTTTTTGTACCTGTATGTTTTCTATTCTGAATGGCAGGCGGAACGGGTTGTTTTTGGGGAGATCGTCCGCAAAATTGAAGGTGTTGCTTACTTTCAGGATGCGTTCGCGTTCTTTTTTGTTTTGCAGCGATAGGTTGAATGTTTCTAAGTCGTAGAAGACTTTGAATAGTTCAAAGCTGGTTTTAAAGTAGTAGCGGAAGGCGTCTTTGGTGGCGTCGTTTATCCAGTAGTCTATTATGTAGAATTTTCTTTTCCGGATGGTGCGTTCTACCCAGGTGGTTGCACATTGTTTTAAGTTTTCAATGTGGTTGAGGATGTATCCGGGGTACTCTATGGGTTTGTTGCTTTCGTCTGTGAGGTTGATTGTTATCCGGAAGGAATGGAGGTTTTTGATTCCAAGGATTTTCAACAGGTAGTTTAGTTTGTTGGATTCGGCTAAGAGGATGTTGGCAATAAAGACGGAGCTGTTGATACAGGTGTCCAGAAATATCATGCGGTGGCGGTCGGTTTCATGGTCCGCGGCTTTGTTTTGCTGGTAGTTCTGGAAGTAGTGATATTTCAGTTTGTGGTAAGCGTTGCTTAATAGTTCGTTTTGTCCGGAGGTGTAGGCTATAATCCGGGCAGGGAGTAACCGGGCGGTGTCGTTGTCGACCCGGATTGTGTATTCGTCGTCTTCGAGCCGTTTGATGCTGAATTCGGGTTTTTCTCCCATGGGTTTGGCTATGCGCACCTGTATGTATTTGTCGGCTGCTGCTGCTTTGTAGTGCCCTTCCAAAAAATCGACGGGGAGGGAGATGAGGTATTCTATTTCAAATCCGATGCCTTTGTGAGCTTTTTCTTCTTCGGGTGTGCCGGGCAGGTGGTATATTTCCAGGAAGTAGAATATCTCGGATAGTAGTTCGAGGAAGTTGGATTTTCCACTGCCGTTGATGCCTGCAAATATTTTAGTGGTGAGCTGACCGGGTTGCAGGGAGGAGACTCCAAATGTGTAGTTTTCATTTGGGTTGAGACTCCGGAAGCCGTCGTTATTTAGTATTTTAACGCTTACTAATTTCATTGTATTACAAAGTAGATTCCTGAACGATTTTTTTTATCTGATTTTCCCCAATATTCGTAGTCTTCGTCTGTTATGTTGAGGTTGATGTTTTCCTCTTCGGAGTTGTAGAATAGTTGGGTGAGCTCTATAAATGGGTTTTCTTCCTGCAGGGCTGTTTCGAAGAAGTCCTTGAGGTCGTATTCCATTTGTAAAGCGGGTTTTTGAAATAGTTCTTCCGATGAGAAGTAGTAGCCGGATAGTTCTTCGATTTTTCTTTCGAGCAACCGGTAGGCCATTTCAAAATTGAAGTGGTAGCCTGTGAAATGCTCTCTCAACAGGTCAGCAATCCGCTCGAAGTTGAAGTTTAACTGCATGACGGGGGCGAATTCGGCAACCTGTTGTTGCTTTTTTCTTGAACTTGTGTTACCTGGTGGATGTTTATAAAAAATGTTTTGATTTTGTTTTTTATTGTCTCGTTTTGTTGATATGTTTCAGCCGGTAATTTATTTATTTTTTCAACGATGTTTTTGATATCAGCGTTAAGTTCATTCAAAACCTGCGGGTCTTGTGGAACTAAAAGATAGATTGGGTCTTTTATTTCGTTTATACAACTTTCAATTCTTGGTTGTATTTTGTCGATATCGTCGAATATATTTTGTAGTTCGTTTGCGTATTTTATAGGTGAATATGCGGAATGTTCTTCTTTTACAATGCTACTCTTGTCTCCCTTCATTTTTTCCAACTCTTCTGTAATATCCAGACGCGACAAATCAAGCTCTCCTTTAAACGCCCGCTGACTAAGTGAACCGTATAGGTTTTCAAGTTCGGTGAGGCTTTGTTTGTAGTCTTTTTTTAGGAATTCTACTTCTTCGGCTATTTTTGCGAATTGGTTTTGGAGTTCGATAGGAGGAACAATAACTTTTATTTGTTTTATTTTATTGAGACTAAGAAATTTCTGTGCTCCTCCAGAAGAAAAATCTTGACTGATTTTTTCTTTGAAAATAGGGTGATTCAATAAGTGCTCTATAAAACGAGATGATATTGATGAACTTAATTTTAATAAAGCAACATTTTTCATACTAAACTCATAATGTACTGTATTCATAGCTGCAGTACCTAAGTTAACACCTATGTTAGTATATAAAATGTCCCCATATTCAGGATTGCACCTATTATAAATTTCATTATGTACTTCTTGGGTTACGTAATCAGAATTTTCAAAATCAATAACAAAAGGTCTTATATGTTTACCTGTTATGAATTTTACACCTTTTTTTAATCTTTCCGGTGTGTCATGTGTACCATCTGTGATTTTGGAACAAATATCTTTTAGAAGTTTTAACTCCCATTTATTCTCGTTTCTAATTGGATTACCAAACATTTCGTGAAATTTACTTTTAAGTAAATCATCCAGTAAATCAATTGAGTTTTTACGGTCTTCAATCAATTCTTCAACCCATGAAAGGATTTTTGCTATTTTGATTTGTTCTGTAATGCCTGGTAAGATTATCTTATGGTTGTCAAAATCTTTTTTGACAATATGTTTCATGGTCGAACCGTGTGCGTTTTTACATAATTGTTGTAAAGTATCTTTTAATGCAAAAATAAAATATTGTTTGATTATTTTATTTTTATCGAATTCAACCTTAAATATATGTTGATTTAGATAAGCCTCTTCCTGTTTCCATATAAATACATCTATTGTTGCACTCCAGGATACTAAAACATCATCGTATTTAACAAGATATTTCTCATCAATTTTTTTCTGAGTTTTATTATATGGTTTCGTTGGGTCTGTCAGGTTTTGGATACGAATAATTTTTAATCCATCCTCTGACCAGTCTTCAGGCTTGAAAGCATATCCATTAATAAAATTTGCAATATCTCCGATTGGGAAAAATTTAAATTCCATGTAATGCTTCTTTTAATTGTTTGAGTTTATCCTGAATATTATTTTCTAAATTTTCCAGTTTTTCCAGTATAATAGCAGAATGTTCGTATTCCACTTCTTCGTATTCTTCATCTTTATACTTGTTTATACTTAAATCATAGTCATTATCGACAATTTCTTTTTTAGGAATAAGGAAATGTTGTAGAGTTCTATTTCTGTTTTTTTCTGCTTTTTTGAATTCGGCAATAATATTATGTAAATCACCATAGTTACGTGAACCATCCGGATTGAATAAATCACTCCTTTTATCATCTAAGCTTTTGCCATCACTTAGCATATCATAAAACCATACATCTTTGGTTTCGCCTCCTTTTGTAAAAACTAAGATGGCCGTTGCTACTCCTGCATACGGTTTAAATACACCACTTGGCATAGTAATAACTGCACGTAGTTCGCTATTTTCAATTAATATCTTGCGTAAGTCTTTAAATGCTTTACTCGAACCGAACAAAACTCCTTGCGGAACAACAACTCCGGCTGTTCCTCCGATTCTTAACATTTTGTAAATACGTTCAACAAACAACAGTTCACTTTTTGTAGTGCTTACAGTGAATGACTCATTTAAGAAACCTTTATCTATACTGCCTGTGAACGGAGGATTGGCCAGTACAATATCGTAGATGTTATCTTCGTTATAGTTTTTACTTAATGTGTCGGCATAGTCAATTTTTGGTTGTGTGATACCGTGCATCATTAAGTTCATTAGTCCTATCCGAATCATGGTTGGGTCAATATCGAAGCCGTAGAAGGTCTCTTCTGCCAGTAGAGTTTTCATATTATCGTCTACCAGTAAGTCTGCTAATGAACCGCGTAAGAATCCATTTTCGTCGATATGTTTTTCTGCTTCGCTGGTAAATTGGGTTTGGATGTATTTGTATGCACCTAATAAGAAACCGGCTGTACCACAGGCCGGGTCGGCTATTTTATGTCCTAATTGAGGATTTACCAATTCTACAATTAATTCGATAATATGGGTAGGTGTCCGGAATTGTCCCATTTTTCCGGCTGTACTTAACTCTCCCAGTAAATATTCGTATAAATCTCCCTGAGCATCAACAAACCGTTTTTCTTTGTCTAATTCTACATAAATAGCTTCGATTGTTTTAATAGCTTCGGTTAGCATGCGGGGGCTGGGAATCATCAAGGCTGCGTTTTGCATGTGTTTGGTGAAGAATGAGTTTTCTCCACCTAACTGTTTGATGAAAGGGAATACCTGGGTTTGTACGATGTTGTACATCTGATCTGCCGGTTTTCCTAAAAAAATGCTCCAGCGTAATTCTTCTTTAGGTATTCCTTCTTTGGCTCCCGGTAGGAGGAATTCACCTTCGAATATGGATTCGTAGGTGGTTTCGAGGTATTCGGCGTTTCGTTTTTGTTCGGTGTCGTGCCTGTCTATTTGTTTGATGAAAAGCAGATAGGTGATTTGTTCGATTGCGTTGAGGGGGTTGGATATGCCTCCACTCCAGAATTTATCCCAAAGTTCTGCTACTTTTGCTTTGATTGTTGGTGTCATATTTTACTTATGCAGCTAATGTTTGTATGAATTGTATTATTTCTTCTATTTCTCTTTTACTGAATATCCCTAAGATTCCGTTTGGGTGTATTTTGGTAAAAGGGGCTGTGATTAAATCTTTTTTCTCTACTGTTCCTTTTTCTATCAGGAAGGTGCGGAGTAGATTCAGGAAATCAAGTTGCCGGGAGTTCAGGTTGGTGTGTTCCTGAATGAACTGGTCGAATGATTTGGTTACCGACTCGGGAAAGCTTTCTAATATTTCGATGCCTAAAATGTGTTTCAGAAATTGTTCGAGTTTTGCTTTTTGGTTGTTGTAGGCTTTCTGCAACAATTGTTCGGTGATATGAGGGTACTCGTTGCTGAGTTCTACTGCTAATATACCGGCTTCGGCAGGGCTTAATGTGGCTCCCTGTTGCAGTTTTTGCAGCATAGGATTGGCATTGACCAGTTGGTTTATTTTTTCTTCTACGAGTTCCCTGTATTTGGCAATGCTTACGGAGCCTTGTCCGGGTGCAAATTTGATGTATTCTTTTTGCTGATAACGTCTTTGAAGTTGTATTTTGCCATTCCGGGGAAGTAGGATGTTTCGTGGTACTTCATTAACGGGGCTATTTTTTCAATCAGTTCGTCCAGTTTGGTTTCGTTGATTGTTGTCCAGTAATGATGGGTCTGACTTGTCCGTATCAGTTCTTCGTGTTCTGCCACTGTGTTTACGGTGAGAGGCAGTTCTGAAATCCGTTCGATGATGCTGTCCCGCAGGGCTTCAAATTTCTTTTCTTCTTTGGAAAGGTGTGCCAGGGAGATCTCGATGATGTCTTTTTCGAAGCGCATGGCTTTGTAATCGACTCCCGACAGGGCTCTGAAGAGGGGTTTTATCTCTTCCCGGAGGTATTGTATTTTCTTTGTATCCAGTGTGTTCCAGAAGTCGTCTGCGGATAGCACTCTTAATTTTTCGGCTGCGTCGCGGATGACTATGGATTTAACGGGTAGTTCGCTGATGCGGTATTTGAGTTTTTGAATTTCTTTACCGGCAATTTCTTCTTTTCCCAGTTCGGATGCTTTTTCAATTTTGTCTATCAGTAATCCCACTAACCGGACGGGCAGGGGAATTTGTGGGGTTAACTCTTTTCCCCGTGGGGTTAGTTTGAAGTATTCAAAGTTGTCCCAGCAGTCCAGGATGAGGAATTCATCTTTTTTAGTACACCACGGTTTTAATTTGTCCTGTTCCAGTAAACGGGTTCCCCGTCCAATCATTTGCCAGAATTTGGTGTAAGAGTAGACGGGTTTAGCGAAGACGAGGTTTACGACTTCCCGGATGTCGACTCCTGTGTCCAGCATATCGACACTGATGGCGATACGGGGCATGTCGGCGTGTTTGAATTGGTGGAGTAGTCCGCCTTTTTCGTACACGCGTGTGTCGTCGCTTACCATGACCCGGGCGAGTTCACCTTTAAATTCGGGATAGAGGCTGTCGAATATTTCTTCTATCCTCCGGGCATGGGCTTTGGTGGTGCAGAAGAAGATCGTTTTTCCGGGGAGTATTCCGTTTTCGTCTTTTACACATTCTTCCATGAATTCACGTACGATGAGGGCATTGGTTCCCCGGTTGGTTACAGTTCGTTTCAATTCGGTGCCTTCGTAGTTGATTTCATCTATCTCTTTTCCTTTCTGAATCAGTATTTTCTGGTCTTCTAAGGAGATGGTGCGTTTGTTAATTCCCTGCTCCTGAAATTTAGTGATGATTTTCATCACCTGAAAATTGCACAGGTAGGGAGGGATATGGTTTACAGCTTCATCGTAGGAAAAGGCATAGGTCGGGATGCCGTCTTCCTCTTCAAACAGTTCGAATGTATTGTGGTCGATTATATCTGTTGGGGTTGCCGTCAAACCTAATGTGAGGGTATTGAAGTAGTGCAATATGTTCTGGTAGGTATTGTAAATACTTCTGTGACTTTCGTCAATCACAATCAGGTCGAAGAAATGGGGAGAAAGGGGATTGCCGGTGCCTTGTATGATATTTAACATAGTTTGGTATGTTGAAACATAGATACGTCTGTCTGTGGCAATTGGTGTTTCTCCTTCTTTCGGCCAGCGGGGTTCGTTAGGCAGGTGGTCCTTGAAGGCTTCGAGTGCCTGGTCGCGTAGTGCGATACGGTCCACGAGGAACAGGGTGCGTTCTACCCACCCGGCACGCATCAGGGCGTCTACCAGAGCAATGCAGGTACGGGTTTTTCCTGTTCCGGTTGCCATGACTAACAGAAACTTTTGTTTTCTTTTTTCTATGGCTTCCATGATGCTGCGGATAGCTGTAATTTGATAATCACGTCCGGCAATACGGGTGTTTATGAGCTCTCCTGCCAGCGGTTTTCTGTATTTGCGGAGGTAGGCTAATCGTTCGAGATCAGAAAGTGTGGGGAATCCCTGTATTTTTTTAGGGGGATAGTTTCCCAAATCCCAGAAAAAGATGTCGTTTCCGTTGGTATAAAAGCAGAAGGGTAGTTCTGTCTGCTGTGTTTCTTGTATGTGTTCGCAGTATTGTTTTGCCTGTTCTCTTCCTGCTTTTGCGCTAATGGATGTCTTTTTGGCTTCGACTACTGCTAATGGCTTGCCGTCTTTTCCATGTAATGCGTAGTCGCAGGATTCATTTTTCCTTTGGTAGGGTATCGGGGGGGCAGCAACGCCGGATGATAGATTGATATAAAATTCTTCTGTTACTTGTGTACGATCATTAACATCCCAGCCCGCTTCTTGGAGACGCAGGTTGATAATTTCTTGCCGTGTTAATTTTTCGTTTTTCAAAGTAGAATGTTTATTAGTACACAAATTTACAAATTGTAATTCTATATTGAAAGTGTTTTTTGTTGGATTGTGGGAAAGTTTTACCTTGGACTGTTGAGTTTTTTGAGGGAATAAATTGAATTTATATTTGTGATATTGTTTTAATGTTAATTGTTAAGAGAAAAAACATGTATTTTCGTGTAAGGTAAATTAACAATAAAAGATAAAAATAAATAGACTAATCCATTGTTGTTTTTTTACGCTTGTTTAACCTAATTAAAAAAGTATCAACCAAAAAAAACATACTACCATGGAAGAAGATCAGGAACCAATGGTTATTTGTTTAGAGAATAGTACTAATACAAGAGCTTTCGATGAAAATAATCTAATTCATCGCAGGCCTGGAAACCCCTCCTAATCACAAATAAGAAAAACAAAATTTAAAAAACTCCTGAAAATCAGATGATTTTCAGGAGTTTTTTATTTTCCTTCCATATATATCATCCATTTTTTGATTTTGTAGCCTTACTATCAAACAGTGAAAGCATTAGTAACCGAAGATTTTATATCTTATACGAGTAATTTTTGATAGATTGTAAAGATAAAGAAAATATCTTTACTTTTGAATTTCATATTTGAAGGGAAATGGAAATAGTAAGAATAAAGGATATTAATGTATTAATGGAGTTGCGGTTTGCTTTTTTATCGGAGATGGTTTCTATACCGGAAAAGGAATGGAAATCTCTGGCATGCTATTTTAGAAAGTACTGTGAAAAGCATATCAGCCTGGATGATTTTGTGGCTTTGGGAGTGAGTCTTGAAGGGGAGATTGTCTCCTGTGCTTTTCTTCTTGTGGAAGAACGTCCGGCCAGTCCTGCTTTTCCTAATGGGTGTACCGGAAATGTTTTGAATGTTTACACCTATCCGCAACATCAGCGCAAGGGGTATGGAAAGGCTGTTATGGAGGCTATTATAAAGGAAAGTAAAGAGCGGAATCTTTCTGTCTTGACTCTCTCTGCCACAGAAGCAGGGAAAAGATTGTATGAAAAGTTGGGTTTTACAGTACCTGGGTATACGGAAATGAAACTGAAAATTGAGAGGGAATAATCTAATAGAAACAAAATGGAACAGCCTGATTTTATAAACTTAACAACAGAAAACTTATCCAATGAGCATCTATGCTGTATTATCCGCAGTAAAAAGCTTCATCCGGGTGTGGAGACAAAACGCAGATGGCTTTCTGACCGGCTCCGGGAAGGGCATGTCTTTAGAAAGTTACAGGTAAAGGCTACGGTTTTTATTGAATATGCTCCTTTGGAAACAGCCTGGGTGCCCATCATAGGGGATAACTATTATTATATCTATTGTTTGTGGGTGCTGGGTGCCCACAAGGGGAAAGGATATGGCAAGTCGCTAATGGAATACTGTTTAGCAGATGCCAAAGCAAAAGGGAAATCTGGTATTTGTATGTTGGGTGCACAAAAACAAAAAGCGTGGCTGTCCGACCAATCTTTTGTGAAGAAGTATGGTTTTGTGGTGGTTGATAGGACGGAGAATGGATATGAATTACTTGCCCTTTCTTTTGACGGAACAACGCCACAGTTTGCCCGGCATGTCAAAAGTCCGGAAATCGAAAACAAGGAACTAACTATTTATTATGATATGCAATGTCCCTATATCTATCAAAACATAGGGATGATAAAAGAGTATTGTGAAACAAATCACGTTCCTCTATCTTTAATGGAGATAGATACCCTCCGGAAAGCAAAGGAATTACCCTGTGTTTTTAATAACTGGGCGGTTTTTTATAAAGGGCGTTTGGAGACGGTGAATTTGTTGGATGTGGCCTATTTAAAAAGAATACTTAAGAAGTGATAAACCAAACCGATATCGTAATAAAGCCTCTCCAGGAGGCAAACTACTCTTTTCATTAATTCTCCTTTCTCTTTAAAAGAGGTGGACAAAGCCAAATGTATTTCATATACTGGTTGTAAATCCTGAAATTTTGAACAAAATCCTTCCTTAAAGAATTGTATTAAGATGAAGTTGTAAATTGGACTGGCTACACATGGGAACAAATTTGAAGAAGCTTTTTCTGGATGACCGTTTTATTCTGGTACTTATTTTTATCAATTCCGTGTTGATCTTTATACAGGATTTTGATGGGGCTCCTGCTTTTTTGAATTATCTGGATAATTTTTTTACGGCTCTCTTCACGGTGGAGATGATTATCAAAATACGATATTATGGCTTTCAGGAATATTGGAGGAATCTTTGGAACCGGTTTGATTTTATTCTGATCATGATTGCTCTTTTTTCTTTATTGATTGATCTTTTGGATGTGGGACATAATATTCCTTTGAGTTATATTCTTGTGTTGAGGGTACTCCGGTTGTTTAAATCGTTCCGGATTTTCCGGTTTCTTCCGAATATCAATAATATAGTGAAAGGACTCCGGAATGCGATGAAGGCTTCTTATTTCATCACTTTTTCTTTTGGTGTTTTGTTGGTGATCCTTTCAGTTCTGACTTGTTCCATATTCAAAAATCTGGCGCCGGAATATTTTGCGACTCCTTTGCAGTCTGTTTATGGTATGTTCAGGCTTTTTTCAGCGGAGGAGTGGTATGGTATATCCGATCTGATATCACAGCGAAGTTCTCCGGCGATGGCTGTTTTTACCAAGATCTATTTTATTGTATTACTCTTTCTGGCAGGGGTTTTGGGAGTGTCATTAATTAATTCCATTTTTGTGGATGTCATGGTGAGCGATAGTAGTGACCGGTTGCAGGAGAAAGTGGATCTATTGACCCGGAAGATAGAGGTTTTGATCAAGTCTGATGAAATAAAACTTCCGGAAGTTCCGGAAGAAGACAGGGTAAGCGAAAAGAAGGAGGACGATCTGTAACTTTTACTTCCTGCCTGTCTGATCTTTCTTATTCACATTCCATCAATAAAAGCTTTTTTAGCTTTACGGAATCCCGGAAATAAGACTCTCCGGGGTGCATGCCAATTAACTTATGTTTTCCTGTTTCTGTGATATGAAATAACTCAGGGCGGTCCATTGCGATGACCGTTAACAGGTCATAGGGATTACTTATTTTATCAATGGCCTGAAGTGCTTCTTTAGCTAAAATGGAATCCGGAATACCAAATACGCGATAGAAAGTTGCAGAGTCTCTTTGCAGAAAACAGGCAAGCCCCATTTCTGCTGCTTTTTGTATATAATCTCCGGCTTTATGGAGTTTCTGAGTCGTTTGTATCATCTCTTCCCGTGTATATGCCATTGGATAGGCAGCGTATTTTCCCAACAATATAAAAGGCACCTGATCCTGGAAAGAAAATAGAAAATGGGCGGCTTCCATATCCTCTCTAAGGTTATATGAAGCATTATCCGGCAGTAAATATCCCTTCCCATCAGTTGCCGCTTGTCCCTGTATATAGATAGAATGGATATGTTGTATCTTTGCAGGGGTAGAGGATAAATAAGCTGCGAGGTCGGTTGCCTGTGACGGGACCACCACTCTTAATTCTCCCGGATATTGGTTTAGGAGAGAGTCTATGAGCATTTGGGGAGTATGGAAAAAATAGGAGAGTCGTTTCCAGTCCATTTTTTTAGTGAATCTTCCAGGGTGAACTCGTACGGATTGTTTTCAAGTGTATGCTCTTTCAGGTAATCGGAGAGTTGTGTAGGCTTTGGAGCTGTTTTCCAGGGAAAAGCGGCACCTACGGCAATGGGTGTTTTTTTTATTGAATAGCTGAAGAAAAAGGGATAATGAATGAGCTCTGTTTTCAGGAATATAGCTGTTGCATACTACTCCGGCGAGTTCAATGTTAGGATTCATAGCCAAATATGCAAACGCTTCGGCATCGTCTACGTCTCTTCCAAAATCAGTAAATATCAATACCGGAATCTTATCTTCTTTACTCCCTTGCCGGCAACCGGATAGGATAAAGAGACAGATCCCCAGAAAACAGATCCACTTATTCATACCAGTTTTTCAGAATATGTATCCGGACCTCTTTGATTTCAGGGTCCCTATTCTTCCACAAAGTTAGATATTAAAAACGGATTTTCCGGAGATCCCTATTTTCTTTTCCTACGTTTTAATTAAAAATCGCTGCCTACTCTTCTTTTGAACGGGTGCACCCTTTCTTCACAACGGGTGCACCCGTTGCAGTGAGAGGTAGGCGGCGATTGGGAAGATCGCCGGTCAGGTCCAGGATGTCACACTGACCACCCCGACTACAATCGCCCAGTCATTAATTTCTGTGAGAGGAAGTTCATAAGGCATATAACCGTCTTCTGTGTTAAAAGAGACGCAACGAACGTATCCGTCTGTTTCCGCCGGGACTATTTTTTGATCACGATCCCTTCTGCCGTAGAGAGGGCGTAGGTTTCTCCCCAGCGGATATGGCTGCGGCTCTTCCAGATCCGGCAGACAACTATGTCTCCTTCCCGTATACTTTTCCGCGGATCTTTTCGGTTGAGCATGCTGTCACCTTTGGCCTGAATGGAAAAATCGTACTCTTTCATAAAAGGGAGGGAGAGTGTAGTACAATCTGTTTCTTTGACTGCAACTGAGAACCCTTTCGGAAGGCCACAAACAGCATAGGTAGAATCAATATACGGTTTTAACGGATAGATTCTTTGTGTTGCTTCGGATGGTTCTGATCGGAGCATTTTCCCTTGTCCGGTCAGCAGCCATTCCAGACTGAGGTCCGGAAATTTACGGATCACTTTCTCGATGGTATCCGAAGTCACAGAATTAGATCTGGAAGAAAGGTATCCGGAGGCAATCTCCACATATTCTTCAAATTTATTCCTTCCATATCCCATTTGTTTGGAAAATAATCTCAGTCTATCTTTTGTTGTCATAGTGATATTTGTCAGTATATGTTGCGGTAGAAACTTTTTTATTTTAAATGTTTGACAAATAAAAGAAATAATCTTTGAATTTGGCTTATGAAAGAAAAAGATTTATTCTCTGATTTAGTCAATTGTAGTTAATACGATGAAAATTTTCAGTAAATACATATTGTTTTCAATGATATATATCACTACTTTTGTTCTAAGGGAACGGAATAAATGATCTTTTATAAATTAATGGAATTGCGTTATATGAAAAAATACATTTTCAATCATTTGCCCATTTGATGGTATGCCTGATATGGGCTGTTATTACGATTGTTTGTCTGGCAGGAGCATTTAGTAATCCATGCCATTTTATCACTTTTGGAATGAGTGCTTCTGCTACCGGGGTAGCTTATACCAGTTGGTAAAAGAGAGGATATTCCTCAAAAGGGCTGTCCGATAGGCTGCCGGATGGACTGCTCTTAGGGTTGCCGGATGGGCTGTCCGTTGGGCTGTAAAATAGCCGGACTATTATAATATATAAATATATTATATAAACTAAAACAGAAACAAAAGAAAACGAGAGTAAAAGAAAAGCGCGCGCCCGCCTTTTTTGTTTTTTTATTTAATTCTCAGTGATTAAGGAGGTTAGGCTTGTTTTTTTTATTCGTGCGGATTTTAATAAGACAAATATGGAAAAAGAAAAAGTAGTGACTTTCCGGATAGATTATAGTTTATTGTCTGATATGCAAAGGATTGCGAAAGAAGAACAAGTATCTACCAGCCGTTTGATCCGGGCAGCATTAAGAAAATTTACAGAAGAGTATGAAAACAAAGAAAGCACCCCTGATGGAGATTGTGAAGCTTCATCAGACCCCTGTTGATAAATCCAAGTTCAATTCAACCGTCAACCAGTTGATTGAAGCTCATTATGAGGCTTTATCCTGTGAACTGGTACGAACGGAAGAGGATCAGGGCATTTTTCAGGATGTCGTTCTTTCCATGACCTATAAGTTCAAAGAAGGTGATTTCTGCCAGGCTTTCAGGAAAGAATTCCGGTCTCACAAGTTCCGTCTGACCCAGGTGAAATATGCCAACCGCTATAGATTTTGTGATATGGATAAGCCGGAATTGCTCCGGGATCCTTCTGATACATGAGACCTTAAATACAAATAAATCTATCCTGCTTCCCGGGGCCTTGCTCCGGGATTCTTTTTTATCAAAAACCACCCATCTTTCCAAGGGTGATAATTTCTCTTCTCAAAACACCCTCAAATGTAATACAAATAGAATGTATATAGAGTGAAGGCATGTAGATGTCTTCTCTGTAGTGTGTATGTCACTCATAGCTGAATCGTATTTACAAATTATAAATAAAAACCGGTGATATTTTGGGTTAACCCTCAAGTAATAAGAGAAATGGCAGTATACAAAGTATATAAAGACAGTGACCTGAAGGTACAATTGAGCCTGAAGGATTCAGAAAGCAGACCTTACCGTGTCATGGATACGGTGAAGTTCGTCATTCGTTTTTTTACTACGAATGAGAATGAGTTTATAGAGGCAAGCTACATACATGGACAATCGGTTAATCTGGAGACCGGGGAGCATTACGATCATGCAGTTTTCTCCCGGGAGAACCTGAAAAAGTTGAAAGATGGAGCGATATACTATAGCTATGAAGTGACGCTGATAGACGCTGGTGGAAAGGACTATCTATTTAAGGAAACCGTTAAGGGACAAACGGAAATGATCTTAAAAACAAGGATTAAATATGTCAAACAACATTAATTTAGAAGTAAACAAAATGCATCATACTTCAAGAAATTCAAATGTCGGTTTCCCGGTTTGGGGAACGATCGTAGGGGACCTGAATAAACAGGAAGACCTGATGAAACTTCTTTCTACTTTACGGAAAGAGGATCTGAAAAGGGTACGTTTAGTATCCAACAGTAAAATGGGTAAAGATATGCGCTTTTATTCCTCCTTGCATGCGGCTGTTCATGCGGCAAAGGAAGGGGACCTGATCCTGATCTGGGAAGGTGTTTACAATGAAAGCGTAACTATTAACAAAGATGACCTGACACTGAAAGCACTTTCTTCTGTGGCAGAACATCGTGGAGTTCAGGTCACCGGGCAGTTGGCGATCAGTGCCTGTAATGTGAGTCTGGAAGGCATTGAAGTGACCGGTAAAACTACGATTGCGACAACAGGTGGTAAAACGGTCATGAACAACATGTACCTGAAAGGAAATACGCATATTACGGGCCAGGGAGAGATCTACATGGAGAAATCCCAGGTAAATAACCTGGATATCCAGACATTGCTGTATGCAAATGTCTATCTGGCTAACTGCATCTCCACACAAGGTCATAGCTGGGCTATTAATTCATTAACCTCTACTTTGACAATTGAAAAGTGTAATTATATCAGTCTCGAACACAATGCAGGCGAAGTAATGGTGTTTGGTAGCTGGTTTGTGGCTCCTCACCGGGACAGTTATGTGATCCGTTCGACAGCAGAGGCCGGAAAACTTTTTGTTTTCAATAGCTCTGCCCGTAGCAAGGATGCCATCCGTGGAAAAGTAAATAAAACAGGCGCATGTGATTATCAATTTTCAACTTTCAACTTTAACCGGGAAGATAGTGTATTGACCGGGAAAGAAATAGATCCTGATTTCTACATTACTGATTACTACACCAAGGATGAATTGGATTATCTTCTTAATCTGAAAGTGGATCAGACTGTTTTTGAACAATTCCAGGCTGACAATACCGGAGTGATCGATGCGCTGAAAGAGGAGGTGAATACCCGTATTGATGATGAAGTAGAAGAATTAAATGAAACGATCCGGACCCTGGAAGAAAAAGTGGATGCTAATCAATCTGCTTCAGACCAGCGTATTTCAGATCTGGATGAGAAAGTTGAGTCGTATAAAGAGGCTACAGACCAGTCCATCGCTGACCTGGATAGCAAAGTAGATGTAAACAAGGATGCGACCGATCAAAACATCGCAGATCTGGATACAAAGGTAGAGACTTACAAAGAATCAACCGACCAGTCCATTGCAGATTTAGAGAATAAGGTGGATGCCAATAAGGATGCTGCGGAACAGGGTCTTTCCGTTCTGGAAACAAAAGTCGAGTCTTATAAAGAATTGACAGATGCATCTATTACAGATTTAGGAGCCAGAGTCGATTCAAATAAAACAGAAACAGATCAGTCTATTTCTTCTTTGGATGACAAAGTGGAAGATTACAAAGAGGAAATCCAAACAGAGATCTCTGATCTGGTTGTGAAAGCGAAAGCGTATAAGGACTCAAATGATCAGGCGGTTGCTAACTTAAATGACAAAGTCGATACAAACAGGGAAGAGATAGACCAGTCTGTAGCAGCGTTGAACAACAAAGTTGAAAACTACAAGGAGAATATTAATACTCGTATTACCGATTTTGTTGAAAAAGCGAAAATCTATCAGCAATCTAATGATAAAGCAGTGGCTGATCTGGACGACAAGGTAGACGCGAATAAGATTGCATGTGACCAGGAAATGAATGATTTCAAAGCTGAGACAGCCGGAAACTTCCAGAATGTACAGGCAGAAATTGATTCACTGGAAGCCAGAAAGGTTCCTTACTTTGATGATAAACGGATCTTACTGGACAATCATCGGAATCTGTTGGGCTTACGAACAGATGGAGAAGGTGTGAATCTGGCGATGGTAAGCCAGTGGGATGTCGCTGATTTCGGTTCTGCCACCTTACCTTTGAATCTGAATGCCAGTGAACGTCCGACAGTTCAGTTGGCAGGACAGAGTGGTGATGATGCGGAAAAAATAGCTTTCCTGAAAGATGTGGATGCAGTACAGGAAGTAGTGGAGGAAATGAAAGAGATCGCTGCCAATCTGGTGCATATTGAGTTTGAACAGGTGGATGAACTTCCTGTAGAAGGACGTAGTAATATAATCTATCTGGTACCTCATCAAAGTGTGAATGATAGGATTGATTATTATTTTGAGTACGTATGGCTTGAATCAACCGCTAAATATGCTTCCATAGGTACTACTGAAATTGATCTGTCCGGATATTATACGAAAGAAGAATCGGATATCCTTTTTTCTGAGTTAAATATAAATATAGATGAAGCGATCCAGGATTTGTCAGATAATAAGCAGGATAAACTGATTGCTGGTGATAATATCCTGATAGATGGAAGAAAGATCTCGGCTATTGATACGATCTATGATGATTCGGAAGTGAAAGGATTGATCGCTGCCCTGGAAGAAGAGGTGGATAAAAAGGCAGATGCTGACACTGTTTACACTAAAGAGGATGTAGACGGAAAGATAGATGATGTGGTTGCCGGCCAGGTAGATATGTCTTTGTATTATAAGAAGACTGAAACGGATGAGTTGTTAGATGAAAAACAGGCTCAGTTAACGGCTGGTGCCAACATCAAGATTGATGAAAACAATCAGATCTCAGCGATTGACACGGTCTATGATGATTCGGAAGTGAAAGGATTGATCGCTGCCCTGGAAGAAGAGGTGGATAAAAAGGCAGATGCTGACACTGTTTACACTAAAGAGGATGTAGACGGAAAGATAGATGATGTGGTTGCCGGCCAGGTAGATATGTCTTTGTATTATAAGAAGACTGAAACGGATGAGTTGTTAGATGAAAAACAGGCTCAGTTAACGGCTGGTGATAACATTGAGATTGATGACGACAACAAGATTTCGGCTGTTGATACAATTTATGATGATACAGCGATCTGTGAACAGCTCGAGGAGGTGGAAAAAGAGACTGAACGTTTGCAGGAGGACCTCGAAAGTATAGAGGAAACGCTGAAATTGAAAGCGGATAAAGAAAGTGTTTACACAAAAACTGAAATTGATGAAGAGCTGGATACGAAGCAAAACAAGCTGGTAGAAGGTCATAATATTTCTCTTGTCCAAAATGGTGATGGAACAGTGACTATTAACTGTAATGAGTTTAACAGTGTGAAAATTGTTACTGAATTACCTGAAAGCGGAAAGGAGAATGTACTGTACTTATTGATTCAGGATGGAGAAGACACTACCACTATTTTCGAAAAATATGTTTGGGAAGAAGGTGTATGGGTATCACAAGGGGATGTCGCGGCAGATGTGGATCTGGATTCTTATTATACAAAGACAGAAACAGATCTGTTATTAGAAGAGAAAGCAAATGTTGGCCAGTTAAGCAATTATTTAGGTAAAACAGAAAATGCGGCTTCTGCTACTAAGCTGGTAACTGCACGTACATTGTGGGGACGTTCTTTCAATGGGGAAGCGAATGTAAACGGAGCTTTGGAAGAGGTAACCACCATTAGTGCCAGTGGAAACATTACTACTTCTGCTAAGTTTGTGGGAAATTTACAGGGAAATGCAGATACGGCAACTTCTGCTACAAATGCAACAAACGCTACGAATGCAACAACAGCAGCCAGTGCGGCTAAGTTAACAACAGCAAGGGCGATCAATGGTGTGAATTTTAATGGTGAAGGAGCCATTACGGTTCCTCTTAAATTCCCATCTACCGGTATTACTACACTGACATCGTTAAATTCGGTAAATATTGCAGCCAATTATGACCTGCGATTTACAGCAAGTGCGAATCAGACATTGTCTTTTGCGGCCGGAACGGATGGTGCAGAATGTATTATTTCTATTAAAAACTCTGCTGCAGCCACGATCACTATTACTTTCCCGGCGACGAATGTGCAGACGGATGAAACAAGTATGACAATTGCTGCCGGTGAAATTGGTGAAATCAGTGTGCGTTATCTGTTTGATAAATTTGTGATTAAGGTTATCTGATTTAATTGATTATTCAAAAAGTAAGACTGTTACCTGTCACTTTTTTAAAGGTAACAGTCCACTTGTTGGATAGAAAATAAAAAAATGAGAAGAAGAAGCGATGAAAACGAGGCACTTATATTTACTATACAGATTAGTGACTCTGATAAAAAAGAAATAGTTTTCCCGGTCCGTTTTACTGGAAGTATAGATTTTGGTGATGGAAATACGACAGGGGTGGATCATGAAGAGATTGTACATACCTATCCTTCAGAGGGTGAATATATAATTAAAATATATTCAAGAGATATTACGTGGATCTCTGTCCGTGAAGGATATGATCATTATTGTGAAGCACTTCAATCTATAGATAGTTGGGGTAGTGGAAATGTGTTAGTGGAGGATGAAGGGTTTTACAATTGTATAAATCTGAAATCTTTACCGGAAGAGATCAGAAAAACCAAAGTAAATGCAGCGTATACTTTTTATAACTGTAGCTCTTTAGGCCATATCCCTGGCAACCTGTTCTCAAATATGCCGGATATGAAATCTTTTTATCATACATTTTTCAACTGTTCAGCACTGGAAACTATACCTGCCAGTCTGTTTGCCTATACACCGGAAGTTACTGCTATAGGTGGTGTTTTCTGGGGATGTAGTTCTTTGAGGGCTATTCCGGATCATTTATTTGATCATACTCCTCTGGTGGTTACATTTAATTATTCCTTCTGTAATTGTAGTATGTTGGAATATGTTCCGGAAGGATTGTTTGATCATACACCACATGTGATTACTTTTGCCGGATTATTTTGGGGGTGTAACTCGTTACAATCTGTACCGGAAGGACTATTTGATCATACACCCAACGTGAAGAATTTCTCTAATCTGTTTAGGAATTGTGGAAACCTGGGAGAGATCCCGGTTGGATTTTTTAATCATACACCACTGGTAACCGATTTTTCCTATACATTCTGTAATTGTAAATCGGTGGTCGTCATTTCGGAATCTTTGTTTGATTATACGCCGGAGGTAGAGACTTTTATTTATACTTTTTATGGTTGTCCGTTGGTTGAATCAATTCCGGAATCTCTGTTTAAGGATTGTCCTAAGGTAACAACTTTTGCTTATACTTTTGCAGGGTGTATATCGGTCAAAACGGTTCCGGAGTCTTTGTTCGTGGCTAATCCGGAGGTGATTACTTTTGAAGGTACGTTTATGGAGTGCCGTGGTTTGACCCGTATTTTTCCGGGATTGTTTACTTACAACCTTAAAGTAACAAATTTCTCTCATACGTTTAAAAACTGTATAGTGCTGGAAGCTATTCCAGAGAATTTATTTCTTTATAATAAGGAGATTGAAACTTTTTCGTATACGTTTGCCTCGTGCAGAAAGGTTACGTCTATCCCAGGTAATTTATTTGCAAACGCGCCCAAAGTGACAGATTTCACCTATACATTTATGGGTTGTCATTCTCTGACGACTGTTCCGGAAGATCTGTTTGTGAATAATCCGGAAGTGGAGGATTTTAGGGCGGTATTGTCTGAGTGTTACTTTTTAGTCTCTGTACCGGAAAATTTATTTGCACAAAATACAGGAGTTCTGAGCTTTGCTTTGGCATTTAGTGCTTGTATTTCCTTGCAATCTATTCCGGAAAACCTGTTTGCCAATAATCGGGAGGTATCTAATTTCTCTTCTACATTTCGTGGATGTACTTCTTTGACTTCTGTGCCGGGGAGCTTATTTAGCCGTAATCCCAAAGTACGGGTATTCCCTTCCGTATTTTATGAATGTACAGGTTTAACATCTATTCCGGAGGGCCTTTTTGTCAAGAACACAAGGGCGTACAGATTTTCTTATGCTTTTTATAAATGTACTTCCTTGACTTCTATTCCGGAAAAGCTATTTGCAGAGAACCGGCAAATTGAGTATATCGAATCGGCATTTAGTGATTGTGTAACTTTGACAGGATTAACACCTGTGGATCCGAATGGAGGGAAATTATGGGAGAGAAATGGTAAAGAGGGATATCCTTCTCTTTTGTCAGGTTCGGCCTGTTTTCAGGCATGTATGGGATTGGCTGACTATGAAGAGATTCCTGATGACTGGAAATAACGTTAGATAAAAAGTTCATTTTAATCATAAAGTGGAAAGATCTTTCCTATTCTCTATTCATATCTATTTAAAAAACGAAAACAATGTTAGTTGAATTACAGGAAGCAAAAAAGCACTTAGTCATTGATCCGGACTATCAGGGAGATGATGAATATATCATTTCACTGATTGATACAGCGATTGATGCAGTGGGCTTACATATCCAGCGGACTCTTAAAGAGATTGCTGAAGAGAGAGGATATCTGCCTTCTCCCTTGAAGGCAGCAGTTCTGTTGCTGGTAGGAAATCTTTATGCTAACCGGGAACCGGTTTCGTATGAAGAGGTGAATGAGATCCCTTATACCTATGAATATCTCTTATCCCTTTATCTGAAAAATCCTTCCCTGGTATGAGAGCAGGCGGTTTAAATAAGATCATCCGGGTTGAGAACCGGAAAGAGCGAAAGAACCGGTTTGGTGAGGTCGAAGTAAGCTGGGAACTATTTCTGGAAGCGAATGCGCTGGTAGAGGAGGAGACCGGAACTCGTGTCATAGAGAATGGAGAAACGATTGTTTCCTATTCCAAGACATTCATTGTACGTTCTTATCCGGGAAACATCATTCATGAAAATATGCGGATCCTTTTTTGATAAACGGGCTTACCGGATTCACAGTATTCTTCGGGAAAGAGATCGGACGGTTATTCATACGATTTACTGGAACAGATAAAATATCCATTCCATAGAATATAAACAAAGAATCATTCAGGAGGGAAAATAGAGTGAAAGACGGAGTTGATGTGGGCGTGCTTATTTATAATGAGCTGATCCGGGATAATGAAATAAAAAAAATAGTACACGGGAATATTCATCCGTTGATGGTCAAAAAAGAGATTCCTTATCCTTTTGTGATCTATCAGCGTACGGAATTAGAAGCTGTGTATTCCAAAGACAGAGTAGTTCAGGATAAAGTCACTATGCAAATAGATTGTGTCTCTGATTCCTACTCAGAATGTGTTGAAGTAGCCTCTTTAGTCAGGAGATGCCTGGATAATATGATGAAACGGGGAAAATTGCAGATCCGTTTGTCGAATGCTGAAGAGGAGGCTTCCGAATATGCGTTTAAACAACGACTTTTTTTACAATAAAAATAAACTATTAATTCATTAATTAAAAAACAATTATGGCTTATAATGGAGATCATATTATAAATGGCTCGGACTTGATGCTGTTTGTGGATGGAAAATCAGTGGCATATGCAACCAGTCATTCATTAGATATTACGAATGAAACTGCAGATACCAGTAATAAGGACACCGGAGGTCGCTGGACCTCAGCAAAAGTGACCCGTACCAGCTGGACTGTATCTACTGAAAACCTCTATGCTTTACAAGGTGAGGGATAGACTTTTAATGATTTGTTTGAACTTCTGCAAAAGGAGGTACAAATTGTTTTCTGTCTGGAAAGTGGTTATAAGAATAAACCGGTTACGGGTGTTCCTTCCGGAGGCTGGACACAAATCAATAGTCCTAAATATAGCGGAGAGGCAATTATCACTTCTTTATCTGTTAGTGCACCGGATGCGGATAATGCTACTTTTTCAGCAGAGTTCACAGGGATTGGTCCTTTGACTACAGCCAGTACTGCCGGAACTTTTGCTTCCACCTCTAAATAAGAAACGAATTTAAAGTCCCAGAAATAGATAGTCCTTCTATAGAACCCAGGGTAGTGATCAGCCCTGGGTCCATGCCTTTACCCATGATCAGAGAATAGTCAACTACTTAAAGTAAATCGTAGAAAAATGGAAATTATAATTAAAGAGAAAAGTTATAAAGTAAAATATAGTATCAGGGCAATGATGGCTTTTGAACAGATAGCCGGAAAAAATTTTGAGATCAAAAGTCTGACGGATCTTTACATCTTTTGCTATAGTATGGTTTTAGCAGGAATGAATGAAGAGCCTCTTGCGTTTGATGATTTTATTGATGCATGTGATACTGATCCCCAACTTATTACTCAGTTATCGGAGTATATGAATAAGTCTGTAAAGATGAATGAACAGTTGAACAAAAAAGCGGATACAAAAAAAGCGGAAGAGCAAGTAAGCCTACGGGAATTGTATACCACCTTGGTCGTAGGTGCCGGAATCTCTCCGGCATATGTATTAGACGAGATGCAATGGTATGAAGTAGAAGCAGTCCTCGATGGATATGACCTAAAGCAAAGAGAAAATTGGGAAAAAGTAAGAACTTTGGTTGTTGCATCTTTGCAATCTAATTCTTCAAAACGTTTAAAAGCACAAAAAGTGTTTCCTCTTCCCTGGGATAAGCAGGAGCAGAAAAGATCTGCCGGAAAAAAAGAAAAACCCTCCACTGAATATATTCATCAGTTTCAGGAAGAGGCATTCAAGTGTATAAATAGTGAAAGAGTAGAAGTTAATTTGGATAAATTGAAAATATATGGCAGATAATATAACGGTCAGCCTGAATTTGGAAAATAGTTTGTTTAATGGTAAGTTAAATCAATCTATTCAAATGGTGGCTGAATTTGAGAATAAAGTAAAAGCATCTTCTAAGGGTGTTCAGGGGGCAATCCAAGGACTTCTTAATCCGATTCAACTGGCTTTCTCTGCTTTTAACACCTTTAAGCAGGTAGTTGATATAGCAAGCAGTGTTAGTGAAGATTTTGCCAAAACCGTAAAAATTGCCGAAGATGGAGTGGATGCTTTTTTTTATATCTCTTACTCAGGGAAATGTATCTAATTTTTTAGGGAATCTGGGAAATGTAATATCGAAAGCAAAAGAATTGAGTGATGCATTAGACCGGATTAGTAAACAGAAAGAGTATCAAAGTATAGTATTGGATGAACTGGAGCGTGAATTAATCATTCAGGGAAACATAGCAAAGGATCGCTCAAAAAGTGAAGAGGAAAGGTTAAAAGCTGCAAAAGCTTATCTTGTTGCTTTACAGGAACAAAATAGAGTGAAGAAGGCTTCTTTGCAGTTAGACCTGGAACAACAGGGAATGGCATTTAATAAACAACTCGCTGTAACAGGATATGGGGGAGCAGACGTAGATGCTCCACAGGTAAAACTTGCTTTGGAATATGTCTCTGATCCTAAAAATAAACAGACCCTGAAAAACTTACATGAAGTTGAAACTGCATTTTTACCCTGGGTTGTGGTTGACGGTAAGAGTCAATCCAAAAGCTCTGCCCGTGGTATGTTGGATAATCAGGTTCGTGAAAGCCTTGGATACGGGGGAGAAATGGGCACTGATTTTCTGGAATTAGTCTATTATATTTCCCGGATGAAAGAGGAAGGCCGGGGAATGGGAGCTGAGTTTGTAAAAATGGCAGGACATATGGAAGACTTTGACAGACTGATAGAAGGCAGTTACAAAGATTATGAACTTATGGTAGAAGCTATTAAAGAGACAAATACTCCCATGAAAGACATCAATACAGCACAGGAAGGTTCGGTAGCGTATATAAAAAACAGTTATCAGAAGCTGAAAGATTACGGGATTCCTATGCTTTTATGTCTCGGGAATGGAAAATGCAGAATGCTGAGGTAATGGAGCTTGAAAGAAATTTATCCCGGATAGAAGGTATTATGCAGCGGTTGAACGAGCCCCTAACTTTAATAGAACCGGATGCTATACCCAAATTGGATACTGCAGGTAAAAATATGGAAGGACTATCGGCTGATCTCCAAAGTTTTAAAGGAGGGCTGGATTTGCCTAAAAAGGAGGATGGAATGGACTTCCCGGCAGACGATGCGAGGACCTTTGGTAGTGTAATGGCAGATCTTTGGGGATCATCTAAAGAAGTTGGGACAATTTTTGGGGATACTGGAAAAGCTATTCAACAGTTTGCCGGAGATAGTAAGGAGGGAGCTATTGCGGCGAATGCGATGACACTGGCTCAGCAGGGATTAGCCTTTGCTACTGCTATTGCGCAGGCTGTTACTATGGGTTTCCCCGCTCTTTTAGCATCTATCCCGGCAGCTATTGCTGCTGTTTCTGCCGGAGTGAAAGCGATTGGCTCTTTTGCTACAGGAGGTATTGTTGGTGGAGGAAGTTATACCGGTGATCATTTGCTGGCTCGTGTAAATAGTGGAGAAATGATCCTCAATAAGGCACAGCAATCCAATCTGTTTAATATGGTCAATGGTGGTATGAACTATACCGGTTCGCCTCAAATGGTTGTGTTAAGTACCCGTATCAGAGGAAAAGATATTGAGATCAGTGGAAATAATTACCGTAAAATTCAACGTAAATTAGGATAATGGCATACAATATAAAATATAGAATTCCATTTGTGGATGTAAATGATCTTCCCTATGTAATTGAAATATCATCTGAAGATGCAAGTGGTAATCCTGTCGAATTGATACCTGGAGAAGACCCGATTGTGGTCTCTTACAAAGATGATGATAATATTTATAATCCTTTGCGATTTGCTGCTGCAACGATCACTATCCTGGTGGAGGCTCCCATGTTTGACTTGTATGTGACTCAGCCCCTGCAATATAAAGTAGATCTGAAACAGGAGAATAAGCTGAAATATACTGGGTTTATTACTCCGGAGGTGTTTTCACAGGATTATAACGGGTATCTGACTCAATTTCAGATTGAAAGTATTAGTGCTCTGGCGGTTCTTGAATACTTTAAAATGGATTTGGATTCTCTTTCGGGTGCCAATCGCCTTGATTTTATTAAAGGAAAAAATGAGTATGGGATTTTGAATATGGCCTTTGAAAAGATTCCGGAGTCGTATGAAGCGATCTATTTTCCTAAAATATTTGGAGAGGAGTCTTCTTATTCCATGACAAACTATTGGATGTTGGCACAAAACTTTAGAGACGATGATGGAGAGGTATGGACTTTTAAAGAGTTTCTGGAAGAGTTTTGTAAGTTCTGGGGCTGGACATTAACCGAGAAAGATGGGGAAGTTTATTTTCTGGATCTGGATTACATGAAGTCCTATACATCCTGGTTTAAATATAACGGAACTTTATCTGTTGTTGGTAGTGATTCCTTTTCACCGGATTTACAACTTTTATCGGAGAAAGAGTCTACAGGTCCCGGAAACGAAATCAGTATTGTCCCAGCCTATAGTAAAGTAACTATCAAAGATTCGGATTACGAGTTTAAAGCAGAGTTCCCACAACTTAAAAATCTGAAAGCGTATGATAATCATAGTCCGGTTTTACGGAATAACCTTTTCAGATCCTCAAGGGACAAAAGTAGTTATAGAAAAAATCGATATCAGGCTTGGAATTTTTATCGATATTATGATTGGAATGATAAAATCACTCTTTATCTATATGATGGATCCGGAAATCCTATAAATTATCCGGATTCTTTTGATGTTGTGGATAGTTATATGGGTACAAGGATTGAACGTCACCAACGCTTTGACGATTCAAATAGAGGCAAAGTGGAATGGGAGTATGGTCCGGTATATGTTTTTAAGAATTTTATGAATGCCGCGGATTCTACCGGAGAGTACCGGAAAGATAAAATACAAAATACCGGTGGGGATTCATTATTATTAACTGGTAGTACAAATCCACAGCAGATAGGACGTAAATGTTTGTCTGTGAGAACTGATCCGGTAGTAATGGGAAATACTATTTTACAAATAAACTTTGAAGCTGCTACAACTAAAGAAGTATATGGTGCCTTATCAGATAAAAAGCTATGGCGTAATGATACATATAAACATGTTTCTACAGATAAAAAGTTTTATACATTTGCTTCTTTCAGGATTGGTGATTACTATTGGACTGGTAATCAATGGAAAAAGGGTGAAGCCCAATTTCGTATTGATTTTTCGGTGGCTGAAGACGATCATACCTCTACTGGGGAATTTAGAAAAATATTACCTGGCCAAACAAACATTAGAGAAGGAGGGTTTGAAGGTGGATATATTATTCCGGTAAGAGCCAAAGAAGGTTTTCCTAATATTGTCTTTGGAGATATTGAATTAACACTTTATTACCCTCGTTACCAGTGGAAAACAGGTGATTCTGACAGACATTATGGTTCTACATTTACTTTTATAAAAAATCTGAAGTTAACCGTATCAGCTGAAGAAGAGGATCAGTATCTGGAAGCTAAGCAGGATACTTTATATACGGCAACTAACCAGGATTGTGATTATATAAATGAATATGAAGATATAGAATTGAAAATCACGACACAAAAACAGACTGAACCTGTAAAAAGCTATTCCCGTGTTTTTACAGATAGTCTTCCGGTTGAGAATATCAGACATTCAGGAATACCTGCGAGTGGTCCGATTAAAGAAACAGACAGGCCGGAAAATCATCTGTTAGCGAAGTATCTGAA
>Ga0192240_10069_pt1 | contig 52867 bp, 40 predicted proteins | sample Koala_Koa27_H3_FD_131237 | JGI IMG/M metagenome (GOLD analysis project Ga0192240, IMG submission 131237) | Enriched cells from koala feces incubated with labeled cellulose particles, San Francisco Zoo, California, United States - Koala_Koa2-7_H3 ...
TGGTCTCCTGCTTAGAAGAGAAACCGGAGTAAGGGGCTACGGCATACCGGGCGGCATCTGCCGTATCATCCATTGTCCGGACTACCTGGCTGCTTTGAGCTCTCTCACGAACCTGGTTAATATAAAGCAAACCTGTATTCCAATCCCCCAGTTCTATGGCGGCTTCCGCTCTCCATAATAATACATCCGGATAGCGGATCAGATAAAAATTCAGGGCATTCACATAAGGCCATATCTGAAGGTAATAAGGAGAGTTCATAGAAACCATCCGTTTTTTTAGGACTATAAGGCCCATAGATAGTGGCTTCCCTAGGAGTCCAGTCATACAGCTGCATATCCAGAAATGGAATACCCGGACGGGCTACGGTATGATCCAGGCGAGGATCTACATAATCATCATCAGAAACATCTTTCCCATCATTCAAAGGGAGTCCCTGGCTGGTTGTTTTATGCGCATTCACCAGGTTCTGGGAAGGGCGAAGAAAACCGTAGGAGGGATAAGGTCCCCCCGGAGGTAACAGGCGGTCACCCGGATTACCGTTGTAATTGTTAGGAGATCCATCATTAATGGAAGCCTGTACGGAAAAAAGGATCTCCTGGCTATTATCATTTTCAGGAAGGAATACATCCCGGAAGTTGGGAAGCAGGGCGTATTTACCTGACTGGATCACTTCATCACAGGCAGCCGCGCATTCCTGCCAGCGCTGTTGGTAAAGATAGACTTTGGCCATATAGGCACGGGCCGTTAGTTTGCAGGGCCTGCCGGCGTCACTCTGTGAATCCGGCAAAACGTCATAAGCCGCCTTAAAATCATCCAGGATCTTTTCCCATAACTGTTCGGATGTATATTCATGATTCGATATGTAAGCATATTCGGAAGCATCCACCACCGTTTCATCTATATACGGGATCCGGTTATAGATAATTTTCAGGTTGAAATAGTAGTGTCCGCGGAGGAATCTCATTTCTGCGATCCGTTCCCTTTTTTTTGTCATACTCGCTGTTCTCTAATACCCGGATCGCCTGATTGGACCGTTTCACCCCTTCATAAAGGGCCAGCCATTTACGGTTGAAATCCAGAATAGTCGAGTTCGTATTAAATATTTCCATCAGGTGGATCTGATTCTGGTCTCCCGTTCCTCCGCCACCTTTATAGGCATCATCAGAAACCACATCTCCGAACTGCCAGTTGGAACAACCAGAGTTGAGTCCACTGCTGGCATCATCAAATTGCCCGTCTAACACAGCATAGGCAGAAATAACGATTCCCTTCGATATTCGCCGGATCTCCGGCCTGTTCCGGGGTAAGTTCCCCAACCGGAGTTTCATTCAGGAAGTCATTACAGGCAACCAATACAAAAGCTGCACATGTGATATATAATATCTTTTTCATAAGGATGTCTTTTTATTTAATTTAAAAACTCATATTTAATCCGAATGTGAATGTACGGGATAACGGATAGATACCCCGGTCAACACCCATATCCAGATTTCTGTAATCGGTGGAGTAACTTTGTAGTCCGACCTCCGGATCAATGCCCTGATAGCCTGTGATAGTAAACAGGTTCGTTGCCTGTGCATACACATAGAGGGTATTAAATCCTATTTTAGACAGGATAGACGGAGGGAAAGTATATCCGATCTTCATGTTTTTCAGGCGGACAAAAGAAGCGTTATGTACATAATAAGAAGAAGGACGGATATTATTGTTCGGATCATCCATGGTCAGGCGGGGAATAGACGTATTCGTGTGATCCGGCCGCCACGCGTCTTTGATCCGTTCACTTTTGTTATATTGAGACTGGTTGAAAAACTCCCCGATATAACTCGTCATATCATACACCTCATTTCCAAACATTCCCTGAAAAAACAGGCTGATATCAAAATTCCTGTAATTCAATCCTAAGGTAAGACCGGCGGTCACATCCGGCATGGGGTCACCCACGAAATCCCTGTCATTTCCATCAATCACACCGTCTCCATTCACATCCACAAACTTAATATCTCCCGGTTGCGCATTCGGCTGAAGCAGTTCCCCTTTGGAATTGGTGTAGTTCCGGATCTCTTCTTCACTTTGGAAAAGGCCCGCTTCGCGATATACATAGAAGGAACCAATCGGTTGCCCGACGGCAGAACGGGACACTTCCTGGTCGAAGTTCAACGAGTGAATGACGCTGGATGGAAGTCCGATATAGGATATATCTTCATTCAGTTCCGTCATTTTGTTTTTAATATGGGATAAGTTAAGTGCCACATTGAATCCCAAATCTTTACTGAGTGCTTTCTTGTAATTGATCTCGATCTCGATCCCTTTGTTATTCATTTTGCCTACGTTGTCCCATACTTTTTCATTCGTACCACCGATGGTTCCGATAATAGAACGTTCCCACAATAAGTCTTTGGTGTTTTTATTAAACCAGTCAATCACAATCCCCAGTTCATTATTCAGAAATCCCAGGTCCAGACCGATATTGGTCTGGGTAGTGGTTTCCCATTTGAGGTTCGGGTTTCCGTTCCGGGTCTGGGTGTGTCCGGTAGTTACGGAACTCTGGCTACCATCTATCGGATAATTGGAATGATCCAGGTGACTGGCATAGGAGTCTATGGTAGAGTAGGGAGGTATATCAGAATTACCATTTTGCCCCCATCCGGCACGAATTTTCAGGTTACTGAGTGCATCGAAGTTATAAAAGGGTTCGCTGCTGATACGCCATCCGGCGGATACTGCAGGGAAATTACCCCATTTATTATCACCCAGTTTGGAAGAACCATCCCGGCGGATCGTAACGCCCACCAGATAACGGTTATCGAAACTATAGTCTACCTTCCCGAAATAGGACATCAGCGAAGATTGAGAAGCGGAACCGGCATTTTTTTGTGTGCTGCTATCCCCGGCATCCAGATAATGGAAGTTCTCATCGTCCGAGGCAAAACCTTCCCGGGAGGCAGAGAACCATTCGGAAGTACTCCGGTTAGATTCAATCCCTGCTAATATACCAATGGAGTGTTTATCCAATGTTTTGTTATAGTTCAGCGTGTTAGTAAATACCCAGTTGAATATCCACGTATTGGATGTATTCACATGACTGCTTGGCTGCTGTACCTGGGTCTCTACATATTTAGGGCTGAACCTGCGATAGTAGCGGTTGAGATAATCCATACCAAAAGTGGTCCGGTAAGTCAATCCCTCAAGGATCTCTACTTCCGCATACAGATTACCAAATGCCCGGCTGGACTTCTGAGAGTTATCCTTGTTTCTGTAGAGCTGTCCCAAAGGGTTCTGAATGTCCGCTAAAGGATTTCCTGCGAAATTTCCATCCAGGTCATAGATAGGTGTAATAGCTGCTGTTTTATAGGCATCGTAGAGCATACCCCCTAAGGCCGCGTTATTGGACACAGTAGTTCCCCAGGAATGGGACAGGGAAAGGTTTTCCCCGATCTTTATCCGGTTATTGAATAACTTATATTCGGAATTGAATCTGCCGGTGACCCGTTGGAAGCCCGTATATTTCATTAATCCGTCCTGGTCAAAATAGCCAAGAGAGAAAAGCTGGTTACTCACCTGGTCAGCTTTCGAGAGGGAAAGGTTATACGATTGTACCATCGCGTTTTGCATGATCGCGTCTACCCAGTCCACATCCGCAGACGGAACCCGTTGCGCATCATCCAGAAAAGCTGGAATCACAGCCCGGTCGCCTGTCCCGTACACATCACTAACCGGAGTCTTCCCGTCATTTCGCTGGGCTTCCCATAACAGGTCACCATATTCCTGGGCATTCAGCATGCGGAGTTGCTTCGCGGAAGTCTGCACTCCCATATAAGCATCCAGCGTGACACTAAATATCCCTTCTTTACCTTTTTTGGTGCTGATGATCACCACTCCATTGGCAGCGCGTGCTCCGTAGATGGAAGCGGAAGAGGCATCTTTTAACACCTGCATACTTTCAATATCATTGGGGTTCAGGAAATTGATACCTCCTTCCACAGGTACTCCGTCAATAATATAAAGCGGATCATTATTACGGATCGTACTAAATCCCCGTACACGGACCGCTACTCCGCCACCAGGCATATTATCCGGAATGACGTTTACCCCGGATAATTTCCCCTGCATCATCTGATCCACACTGGACACGGGCGTGTCTTTCAGATCCCCGATCTCCAGAATAGATACGGCACCGGTCAGATCCTTCTTTTTCTGAACCCCATACCCGATCACCACTACTTCATCCAATTTCTGGGTATCTTCCACTAATTGGATATGCAGGTTTTGAGTACCCTGTGTACTTACCTCCTGAGGATGATAACCAATATAACTGATCAGCAAAGGGGTGTTCGCGTGGTTCAGGATAAGAGTGAAATGACCATCCCAGTCGGTAACAGTACCATTGGTGGTCCCTTTCTCCACCACATTTGCACCGATAATAGGTTCTCCGGTATGGTCTTTGACTACACCCTGAATGGTTACTGACTGTTGGGCGAATGTGATCTGATACCCAATCATTAGGAATAAAAACAGAAGTGTACTGACTTGAGAGTACTGGCGCTTCCTGGCTTTTTCAACGGCGTTGTTAAGTTTTTCCATACGTTTAATTATTAATAGTTTGTATATTAGTTCGTCTGATTTTCAGACGACAAAGAAACGGTTAACAAATTACGGTTAAGTTACGAATGTAATAAATTTTGATGAGATATGTACCCTGTGAAGGTCTGCTTTTTTTATTTTTACCTATTAACAAATAGATACCTACCTGTTTCCGCTATATATTTAAAGAAGTTCAGGAAAGAAATTCGTAAAAAGTAATTTCCCTGATCTTTGCTATTGGATTTTGTCAGAAACAAATCGAATATCCTCTCTTTAAGAGTATTTTTTCCGAAAGAAATATATTATCTTTAAAAACTGACAAGTCATTAGGTATTGCGGATAATTTTTCCGTAGAGTATTAGCGATTAAGTATGATGTTCGCCTATGGGAATATCCGGACATCATTTTCATAAGTACACTAAAAAACATCAGTTTTATTTTTAAAATAGACAGGCTTTGGTCTGTCTATTTTTTATTTATATCCTGCCTCCTGCGCTGCAGTAATCAAATAGTATATAAAATAAGATTTTATCGTTTCATTAAATTAACTAAACTGGTATTTTATTCTGTTTTTTATTGTTGAAGTTGGAGTTTTCGCTCATTGGTGCTGTTTAAAACATTAATATATTATATATTAATGTCTTAATGCCTTTAGTGAAATGAAAGAAAATAATTAATAGAATAATTTATCTGGTGAATAAATGTTTATTATTTAATAATAAGCCATTTTTTATTGGAAAAATTAACCAAAATTATTTTCTGTTAGAATAAAATGTATACATTTGTTACCAATAAAATTTTATTCTTTTTATTTAAACTTATTTGTATGAAAAAGCTATCCATCGATGTATTAAAGTACATGCAAGCAAGGGGTGTTATACTCCTGGCTTTTCTTTTTATTCTTTCGGCTTGTAATAAGGACGAATTTTCTATTCTGGAAGAAGAGGCGCCTGCTACCCGTAGTGGTGCGGATGCCACCAATCTGATTAGTGAGCTTCCGGTCATCACATTTGAGGAATTACTCGCTAAACTGGCGACAGATTTTGTAGAGGCTATATCACCTGTCTTAGAGCAACTGGATCTTCCCGGTAAGCTGGCCTCCAAACATCTGAGAACTTACAAAGTCTCTACCCAAACACCACATCCGGATGGTTCAGGTAGTATGATCACAGTATCCGGTGTAGTGATTCTGCCCGAAAATTACTCAGGCGCCCTCCGGTTTGTCATCTCTCCACCACCGACCTTTACCGAAAATGACGCGGCTCCCTCTATTATTTTCTCCGGCGAAAGAGATGTTCCGTTGCTATATGAAAACTTTCTGAATTACCTCTATTTCGTGGCATTGAACGCTTTCCAGGGATGTGCGATCTTTATGCCGGACTATCCTGGATTTGGCGATTTATTCGGTCAGTGTGTCCATCCGTATGCATTGAAAAAACCCTTGATTGAGTCTACGCTCGATTTGGCAAAAGTAGCGAAAGCGGCCGTTCAGACCTTAGGATATGAGTTAAAGGAAGAAGTGATTGTAACCGGTTATTCACAAGGTGGTCTGGTGGGTACAGCGGTAGGTCACGAACTGGACACCAATGGCGCTGCTCACAATATGCCTCTTAAAATCTTATTCGCCGGAGGTGTTCCTGCTAATCTGAAAGCCATGATAGACATTGCCAGAATATCTCCTTATCTGCCTTTGAGTTTTGTCTTTCCATATGCAACCTACGGTTTTCAGCAGAATGGCTATCCGGAGATCAATATGTCTGAACTTTTACGTGCTCCCTACGACAAGAAAGTTCCTGATACTTTTGACGGATATCATAGCGTCGTACAGGCATTAGCCGCTTATCCAAAATCAAACTTACTGCTGTTCAAAAGTGCTGTGATCCTGAATAATGAAAAGGTGGCCAGTGTCGCCCTTCTGAACCGGCTGCTCGAAGAGAATAGTATAGCCCCCTGGAAAAATAATGCTCCGGTTGTCTTTTTACACGGATTGACAGACCAGACTGTCTACTATTATAATGTACTAACCTATATAAAGGAAATGAAAGAGTTAGGAGGAACCCCTGAATTAATTACGGCTCCTCTTGGACATGTGGTCACTATCTTCGACTATCTATTGCGTTTACCGCTCTATATAGCGGATAATGTATAAGCATAGAAAAGCATCTTAAAAGAAAACATATATATGTAAAAAAGAGCGTGTCCCAAAACTCTATATGTTCTTTGATAAAGTGACAGCTTGTAAGCCCAAAGGGCTTGCATGTGAATCGCAGATCGGCCTTAGCCAATAACCGCGGGTGAAACCCGTGGCGGAAAGCAGCCACACGCTATGAACCCCAAAGCGGATTCAGCCCTTTCAGGATTATTATGGAAAGGATTGCAGCCTACCCCTAATTTCACCCAGTCATATTCGGAAGATTTTTCGAAGGGTGATTGGCGAAAGGTGATCTTTATCTCTTAAGTCCTGAAAGGACGGCACATAATAGCCTGGGATGCAAATCCCAGGGCAGGTATCAGTAGTCCATGGAGTGCTGTAAGCACGACACTACATATACAAACCTGTGGTTTCCATAAGATGGGGTGTACCTACAGCACACCCCTGGGTGGGGATCTCTCTACCTGGGACTTGCGTCCCAGGCTATTATGTGCCGTCCCTGCGGGACTTAAGGGATCAACGCTGGCAAATCCGGAGCATGCGAGATGAAAGATCACCTTTCGCCAATCACCCTTCGAAAAATCTTCCGGACATGACTGGGTGGAACCCGGGGTTATTTACATGTAACCCTATCCGGGTAACTACTTATAAATCGTAACTTTTTAATTTTTTTATTTTACTTTTGGGACACCTCCTTTTCGTTACAGTCTGATATGATTCCTATCCGGAAAAAGAGGAAAAAGAAAGGTTAATGACGAAAAAGGAGAATATGAAAATAATTTTGATATTTTTGTAGGAAAGGAATATTTTTTAAGTATATTCCGGAAGAAAATCAAAGATTACTTTGTTTATATGAGTAATTGAATATCAATCCATCTTTTATTAACTTATTTAAAAACGAATAATTATGAAAAAGTACAAATGTGACGTATGTGGTTATATTTACGATCCGGCAGAAGGAGATCCGGATAGTGGCATTAGTCCGGGAACAGCATTCGAAGATATTCCGGATGATTGGGTTTGCCCACTCTGTGGCGTAGGGAAAGATGACTTTTCCCCGGAAGAGTAATTCCGTTTCAGGAATAAAATGTCCGTGTTTCCCACCTGTGTGGGGAATACGGACATTTTATATGAGAAAATAAATAGGTGATGAACACCACACCTTATATGCACAGAGAGAAATCATCTGATTCCGGGACTATAAGTAAAAGAAAAAAATATAATTGTTTGAATTTCAGATATTTTTCTTATCTTTATCCGTTGAACAATCAAGTATGGCTTGTTTCTATTCTTCACAATGCTTTGCTCCGCTTCTATGCAGCGGGTCTTCCCATCGTAAAAATCGACATCAAAATCAACTTATTTGTTTGTCCCGTTAACCCGTTACAGAAAGAGTAATCGATAAGGATGTATATGACTTTACCGTTCGGATAGTTGATTGCTCCACTCGTTTATTCAGGTTTGCCCGGTTACATAAAGAGATGCTTTCGGAGTAAAAATATATTTAAATAAAAAGAGTATGGAAACAAAACAGAATTTCCCAGGAAGTAAAAAAAGAAGGAAAAACGATCCGTGCAGAGCGGCCATCTGCGAACCAACAAGCAGAATTAGCGCTCAAAGGGATTAAGGAAAAATCCGGGGAAACGGTTCTTATCGCGATCAGTAAAAGACAACGATCGAGCTTCCGGCTCATTTGACACAAGCTGAAAGAGATCTTCGTGTAGCCAATTATATCCGGTTACATCAATCCAAAAACAATGCCTCCGCTCTCTGAAAAACAGATAGCAAACCCATACATTAAAAGAGGGTGCCCAAAAAAGTTTATATGCTCTTTGACAAAGTTACAGCTTGTAAGCCCGGAGGGCTTGAATGTAAATAACCGCGGGTGGAACCCAGTCATGGTCGGAAGATTTTTGCGAAGGTGACCTTTGTCTCTTAAGTCCCGCAGGGACGGCACATAATAGCCTGGGACGCAAGTCCCAGGTAGAGAAATCCCCACCCGGGGTGTGCTGTAGGTACACCCCATCTTATGGAAACAACAGGTTTGTATATGCAGTGTCGTACTTTCAGCACTCCATTAACTCCTGATACCTGACCTGGGATTTGCATCCCAGGCTATTATATGACGTCCTTTCAGGACTTAAGAGATAAAGATCAAACTTCGCCCATACCCTTCGAAAAATCTTCCGGACATGACTGGGTTCCACCCGGGGTTATTTACATGTAACCCCTAATGGGGTAATTACTTATAAATCGTAACTTTTTAATTTTTTTGTTTTACTTTTGGGGCACCTCCTTTTTTATTATTCAGGATGTCACCTCCTTCAGGGTTAATGTCTGATGATTCCACCCAGGGAATCGCCTTTATCTCATCCCTGGGCTACTGCCGGATCCCTTGCAGGGATCATTCATTCCAGTTCCTGTTTCTTCAACTCCGCCTGATAAGCACTTTTTGTTAGCTTTTCTACCCAGACAACAAAGAATCCGGTCAGGATCAGGTTAAAGACGATCGTCAGGACAGAGATCATCAGGGCAGGTCCTCCCAGATTGTATCCCAAAGCAATGAAGATAATACCGGCACCTACCTCGCCACGTGTGAACATACCAATAGAAAGGGCCAGACGTTCTCTTTTCATCCGTTCCTTATAGAATAACAATGGGAACAATTTTCCAATATTTGAGAGGAAAGAAACCACTACCACATGGAAAGCAATCACCGGCCAGGACATAAAGGGTTGGGCCGCGGTAATTGTGGTGGCACTGGCAGCCTGCGCCGTGAAGTCCACCCCAAAGAATACCGGCATACTAACGCCCACCAAAAACATAAACAGAAAGGAGATGGCGGTAGAGACGTTATACTCTGTTTTACTGTCGATATGCTTATGCTTCATGATCATACCTAAGACGAAAGCAGGTAAAAGAACCTCTATATGAATACTGGCTTCCTCTCCATACCAATACTTAGATCCCAGATAAATAACCTGGGTAATACCAAACGTGAGGACTGCATACAACAGGATCGCTTTCCAGTCCTGGCGCATATCCACAGCCCCCATTTTCTTCCATCCGGTAATCAGTAGTAGAGTAACCACCAGAATAATCACTCCCAACTGCCAGCGCAACCCCACCATCATGATCTGCAAAGGGATCATCAGCAGGATCGTATCCAGATCATCAAAAATAGCAAGCACCTGCACCTTCTTATACACCCACGAAGCTTTCAGCCCGGCTGCGGCCAACATGGTAAACAAAATACCCGCGGATGTCGGGGCAGCAAAACGGCTTAACAGGAGATTTTCCTTCCAGGCCTCCCCACTGCTCCAGTAGATATCCGGAAGCAGGACAAACATATAATATAAAGCCACAAATATCCAGGGGAAGGCGGCTGTCGCCATCGCTATAAAGTAATCCTGTGTATAGGAACGCCATCGTGTTTTATCAACTTCAAACTCCCTTCCCACGTTGATCATAATAAAAGCAAGACAAACAAAAAGGAGCGTGTCACTACAAGTTTTAACCAATGAATAATGATCTCCGGCAAATCCGGGTAAAAATTGAGAAGTCACTAATCCAAGTACTAAAAAAGAGAGAATAGAATAACTTTCTTCATCTATATTTATAATTTAATGTAATCAGCAGGTAAAGCGGAAACTTAGTTTGGCTGTACAAAAATACTCAAAAGAAGACATATATAAAAGGACGATTGAACGACTCCCGTACGTCCCTGATTTGCGGCTGTGATAATATGCTTATACCCAGCTAAATATAAATAGATCAACGAATTGGTTAAATCTTCTTATTGATATTAAATCTTCTTAACTTCTACTTACAAAAAAGAACATTCACTTTCCGTCAAAGAAATAAATATCTGATTATAGGAAAGATAGGCAAAAAATAAATCAAGGTTACATCTTCTGGCCAACACAGCTTATTAATCCGGGATGACGAAATAAAACTTCGCCATCCGGTATTAACTTTCCCATCTATTTAAAATGGAATCAGGATGAAAGAATATGCGAAAAATCCCAAACACAAAAACGATACGCCGGAGAATAAATCCACTGTATCCCGGCAGGCATCTGCCAGTGTAGTTCTTCAAAAGTATAAGGAAAACATGCGACCGGAAGAAAAAACAAATCAAACAGGACTTCCGGATGATCTGAAAGAAAAAGCGGAAAATCTTTCCGGATATAATCTGGATGATGTAAAAGTCTATTATAATTCAGATAAACCGGCACAACTACAAGCCTTGGCTTATACACAAGGAACCAATATCCATATCGCTCCCGGACAGGAAAAACACCTTCCGCATGAAGCCTGGCATGTAGTGCAACAAAAGCAAGGACGGGTGCGCCCAACCATGCACTTGGATGGAGTCCCTGTGAACGACAATGCAGTGTTGGAGAAAGAAGCAGATCATATGAGACATGAAAAAATAAAGAATTTTGAAACACAAAATTCTTTGAATGTGATTCAGCTAAAACGTAGAGTCAATTCAAGTTCAGATCCAGGGCTACCATTTTTTAATAGTTTTCAACCTCAGGATGGTCGAATAAATGGCATACCGGTACATCTTGAAAACTTAGAAGACACTACAGTAAAATGCAATATGTATCCTGGTGGATCTGTTGATTTTAACCAGGCTATGGATTCAATGGCTCTTTTACAAAGATACTTTTATAATCAATATATATTAAACCCTTTTACTGATGATGAGTTGGTTACTGTTATAAATTATAGCGTTTCTATAAACCGTTATGGGGATACTTTTATTTATGAACAAGATCTCTCTTATTCAAATTCAGCAGCTGGATATGTGCAGAGAGAAAAAAATCATGAAAAGATATCTCATTTGGAATCTCTCCAGGTGGAAACCGGATTAGTTCCTGCGCCCAATTCAAATAGGTATAGGGCTTCCCATACAAACACGGGAGAACGGGTATGGCGCGAGATTGCGTTGAGTAATTTTAGTAATGGATTGACAACTGGTGATAATGGGTCAAAGCTGACTGCCGAACGGGCAAGATTTGAACCATTATTCAAATATGAAGGAGATTTATCAGATAATACTGTTTTTGAGATTGGAGGATTAAGAATAACAGCATTCTCAATGACCAAAAATACAAATGCTATTCATAAGGTACGACAATATTCCAGACTTTATTGGGATGCCATAGAAAAACTTCGCAATATGAATGGAATAAAGGATGAGAAGCCTGTTTTAATGAACATTTTATATAGTCGTAAAACTATAAATCAAAAAATAAAAGATTTCAACGTTCAAGTGAAAGAGTATGAAAATAGCGCAATGTCTAAGGAGAATTTGTTTAGCTTAAAATCTTTTTTAGTGATAAAGATCAGAGATTTACAGTAGAAGATAAAAAACTACCTTTTACAGCAGAAGATATTTTACAGGCAAATATCCAGGAACTATGGGGAAGTTAATTTTTTTGCTGGTACAGAATTCTGATTAAGGCATATTCGGCAGATTTTTGCGAAGCTGACCTTTGTCTCTTAAGTCCCGCAGGGACGGCACATAATAGCCTGGGATGCAAATCCCAGGTAGAGAAATCCCCACCCGGGGTGTGCTGTAGGTACACCCCATCTTATGGAAACAACAGGTTTGTATATGCAGTGTCGTACTTTCAGCACTCCATGGACTCCTGATACCTGACCTGGGATTTGCATCCCAGGCTATTATGTGCCGTCCCTGAGGGACTTAAAAGATAAAGATCACCCTTCGCCAAATCTTCCGGACATGACTGGGTGAAACCCGGGGCAAATAGCCCCCGATTTACTAAGAACCCTGAAAGGGTTCAACCCCTTCAGGGTTGTTGTGGAGAGAGTTTTCGCCTACCCCGGGTTTCACCCGGGGTTATTGGCTAAGGCCGGTCTACGATTCACATTTTACCCCAATAGGGGTAAGTACTTACAAATTGTAACTTTTTTGATTTTAGAATTTAGTTTTTACACAGCCTCTCAGGAGGGGAATGAAAGATCGCCCTTGACCACAAAAAGGTTTATCCGTCAGTCCTCCGGTTTATATGCAGGGTACACAGACTCTTTTCGTAAATCAAAATTCCACGCCAGCAGGAAATCCCTCTCCTTGGCTTCCATTCCCAAACGCTTTGTCACCGATGCGTTTGTAGCGGCTGTCGTGGTAGAAGATCAGTTCGCTGTTGCGGACGCCTTCCCGGTTTTTGGCCATGAAGAGTTTGCCGCGGCCTTTCCAGGGTTCGCCTTTGGAGTCGACGGCGTCTGCGTCGTAGTAGTCCGGTTTGTGGATGATCAGTACCACGTCGGCATCCTGTTCGATGTCCCCGGATTCCCGCAGGTCCTCCAATTGGGGCATCCGGATCCCGGTTCCTTTGGGTGGACGGCTGAGCTGGGAGAGGAGCAGGATTGGAATATCCAGCTCTTTGGCTAAGTTTTTCAACTCCCCGGTGATGTAACCAATCTCCTGGTACCGGTTCTGGAACTTCTGGCCGGTCCGGGTGAGTCCTAAATGATCCATGATCATCATCTGGAGCTGTCCTTTCCGCTTCAATCTCCGGGCTTCCGAACGGATGTGGTGCAGGTGGCGGATCTCATGTCCGGCAGCGATGTGAATCGGCAGGTCCCACAATTGTCCGGCTGTCTCTTCCATGGCATTCCACTCTTCCGGGGTCATTTGTCCGGAACGCAGGTGGGCCGGATCGATCCGTTCATCCTCCAACAGGTAGCGTCCGCCCAATTGGGTGGCTGCCATCTCTCCGGAGACAAAAAGCACATGATTGCCTGCCTGCGCAGCCGATTTGGCGAAGAAGAGTGCCAACTGGGTTTTCCCCATGGAAGGCCGGGCGCCTAAGATGATCAGGTCCGGTGCATGCCATCCTCCGCCTAATGCCTTGTCGAGTTTATGCAATCCGGTTGGTATGCCCACCTGTTTACCAGCCTGGTGCAATTCCGCTGCCTGGGTTGCCTGGACGATGGTCTGGCGCAGCACATCGGGCAGGAGGGAAGAGAGGCTGCCGGATGCTCCGGTAAACACCTCCGTCAATAACTTTTCAAAGTCCTCCATCAGTTCCCGTGGATCTTCTGCCGCGTTATGTGCCCGGTGATAGAGTTCTGCCGCGATACGGATCAACCGCCGCAGGTCAGCTTTGACCTTGACGATCTCCGCATGGTACCAGATGTGTGCGCTACTGGCGATATGGGTAGTCAGTTCTGTGAGGAACAGCGGCCCTCCGGTCCCTTCAAGCTCGTTCTGGCTGCTTAACTCTTCCATGACGGTGAGCAGGTCTATGGGTGACCTCCGGTTCCGTAGCCTGAGCATGGCCCGGTAGAGTGTCTGGTGTGCCGGGTTGTAGAAATCCTCGGGTTGCAGCAGGTCTTCCACTTCCTGAAAGGCGGTGGTTTCAATCAGCAAAGCTCCTAACACGGCTGCTTTCAGTTCCGGTGCCTGTGGTGGCACTAAGTGGGTATTAATCGATAATGGTGGGTTGTTTTTCATGGTCGTTCGTATTCGATTGTTTAAATTCATCTTCCCATCTCTTTTGGTTGATCCAGGTTTTCAAATGCAGGTAAGGAGGAACGAATTTTCCCGCTGCTGCCTGTTGGCTTCGCCATTTTTCCCATCTTTCCAATGCCGGAAGAAGCAGCGGAAGAAGCGTGAGATAGTTTGGATGCCTATTCCGGAAATGTTGAAATTCAGTTTCCAGTCCCCGTTTAACTCCCGGATACTTTTGCCGGAATTCCTCAAAGCTCTCTTTCGCCTGCCGGTAGGTAGAAAGGTCTGTGGAAGTGGCTTCTTTCGTGGAGTCCTGCGCCTGTTCATTTTCCCTGCGCTCTGCCAGAGGCTGACCGGTTTTCAGATCTATGCTTAAAGAATAAGTAGAAGGGATGCGCCTGCTTTTTCCTGAGGTGTAGCTGACCAGCCCGGCGTTCACTAATTGTTTCCTGGCATTTATTATCGCTTTTTCACTGACTAACAGGATGGAAGCCAATGCTTTATTTGAACAGAGGAAAATATCTTTCCAGCCCTCTTGGTTACAGATCCAGACTAACTCATGGTACAGCGCCTGTTCGATACCTGAGAGGAAGTACCCTTTTCGGATTTTTCTCATTTTAATGATTAATTTATACCAATTCATTCTTAGTTGATTGAAGGAGGTCACCGCTTGTATACTGTGCACCATATACTCCTGTTGACCTCCGGGGTTAACAATTTTTCTGCAGGTTGAAGTAAGTCTTACCAATAGCAAATATCCACAATAGAATGACATCCGTCAAGTAAGGTGAAACGGACAAATTTAAAATATTAATTATTTGAAAATCAATAAAATATAGTTTTTGAATTTGCCGTTTCAATCGTATTTTAACTACTTTCTTATTTGTTATTGTTTGTTAATTTTTTCCTGCTTTTGATTTTCTTCCCCTTCTTTTAATTCGTTGATTTTCTCATGAAACATCCGGACTAACGTACTCGTTTTATAGGATGTTTTCAAGATCTGGAGGAAAACTTTCAATACCGTAGTTGGTTTTCGTTCTCCAAATATCCCTTCGACATAGCACTGAGCCAGGTGATCAATCAAACGTTTGACCCCTTTCTTTTCGAGTTCGAGCCTTTCCTGTTCTGTTTGATGGGGAGTCAATCTAAGTGCGTGGTACATCCTCTCTTTCAGATGTTCCTGTATGCCTTTCCACAACTTTTTGTATTTTTCAAACTCTTCTTCGGGTAGCTTATAGAAAAGCAGTAGGAATTCCCGGATCGCTGTTAGCTTGTAGTGGACACTTTTAAAGAACTGAATTGCTTTTGGAAGAGATTTTTTGTATCCGGTGATCACTTTCAATGTGAACGTTTCAGGAAGGTTGTTCTGCACGTTCTCGTTTTTCTGTTTTTTCATGAGATTTAGTTTTTAAGTTTATTCCATGAAAAAAGCGAAAATTTACCGGATTTTAAGCATATTAATTAAAAGACAAAATATATAAATTGCCATATATATATTATTATTAATAATTAATATTTATATTAATTATATATTGTCTGAAGTTTTAGCGTCTTTTTTTCCATAGATCCTTCCATGGTTTGCATATTTTAACACTGTTTATTCCACCGTTGTTTTTTGTAGTTTGTATTGGCTTTTATAGTTCTTATTAGGTGGAACCCTTTAGAAACAGAACCGTCATATCAAAATGAATCAGTTAGCGACCCCATCCTCCCAGCCATATCGCGGTGTCCCGTCCATAACCCCGCGCAGAAGCGCTACCATTTATATATCAATTTTACAGGCCGTAGGCCTACCATATGTCAGACCCCGGCAACGCCGCAGGGCTGTTAAATTCTTTTGCAAATGTTTTATATGTTGACATTCTACCCTGCAAGGGTACCAGCAATAGCCCAGGGCTGAGCGAAGCGAGCCCCTGGGTTGTAAAGTAGTATGATTCAACCCTGTAGTGGGTTGCATATGTATTATTGACTCATGGACAGAGAGTGAAACCCTTACAGGGTTATTGTTTTGGTAACCTTACCCAGGGATTCGCTTCGCTCAGCCCTGGGCTGTTGCTGGTATCCTTACAGGATAGAATAATCAGTATCTAAGATATTTACAAAAGAACTTAACAGCCCTGCGGCAACGCCGGGGTTGAAACGAGAATCTAATAGTTGCGCACCGTAGGTGCAGTATAGTCAAAATAATCCCTGTTATTCTACCTGTTATTTGGCATTCGACTACTATGCTGCGCCTACAGCGCGTAATGGGTTGGTCTCACATACACCCGGCGATGCCGGGGCCTAATATATGATAGGCCTACGGCCTGTAAGAGTTCTGTGTAAACGGTAGGACTTCTTTTTTATTCAAAAAATAAAGTGATAAAAATTATATATAGTCATTTACCTGATAGCAAAAATCTTCCCAACATGACTGGGCGTTGCCCTGAACTAATATATGCTGTTCCTCCGGAACTTAACACCTTCTACCCACTGCTGAGTCCGGGGCCTTACGGGCAACCGGGGTTTTCCGCACGGGGAGTTGGAAAAGCCCGCAGGGCGAGATGCGGTTTTCCCTATGGGCGGCACTGTCTCGCCCTGCGGAAAACGACAACGGAAAGTAGGGGATTTGAGTTTTCTGCCGTAGGAAAAGTCAAAGGGGGATCAAGGGGAAGACGGGTCAGGGTTCCCCTAAATGGTTGACTAAGATCCTGACCTGGGAGGTGGTTAGAATCCGATTCCCTTTTTTCCATCCGGCTTTTTGCAGGGCGTGTGTCAGTTCAGGAGCGAAATCCACCCATCGTCTTAATCGTTTGGAGGCAGCTTCCGGACGGATGTCCGGGCTATATAACAGTCCCAGTTCCTGCCAGCTATAACTCCGGATCTGAAAGGTTTGCTGTGTGGTCATAAACATGTAGTTTTTCTTATAAATATATTAATAATCAGCTATATATCCAAATTTTTGAGTGTGTTATCCGGAGAGAAATTCTATATTTATTTCACTTTATCTGACACTGGCGGACACAGGAGGATGAGGCCCCGGGATGGGGTTGTATCTTTGTTTTGTTACTTAAATCAATGGTATTATGGCGTTAAAAGTTCATGCTGTTAAAAGAAAAATTCCCGGTGGAGAAAATGCCGGAAAAGAGATGTATTTCGGACAGGTTCGTCTGAATGAATGTGTGCCGCTGGAAAAGTTCAGTGAGAAAGTTTCTTCTAATACGACTGCTACTCCGGCGGATGTGGATGCGGTGCTCAATGGACTGGTCATGGTGTTGTCGGAAAACTTAGACAACGGGAACACGATCGACCTGGGGGATGTAGGATCTATGCGTCTGACGGCAGGCAGTAGCGGTGCGGACACGGAGGAGAAATTTCATTGCCGGATGATGCGTAAACCCCGCATTGTTTTTACTCCGGGTAAAAGACTGAAATCGGTGGTGAAGGAGGTAAAGTTCGAGCGTCTGCCGGTTCGGGTGAAGGAGGTTCCGGAGGATTGCCAGCAGCCGCATGCGATTTGATCTTTCTTTTTCCCTGATGAAAAAGAAACAAAAAATCAAGGCTTCACTGCTTAGGCTACCTGCGGGCTGTCGTTCGTGGAAAGATCCGGAAACCCGCTGCACTCAGACAACGGATCTTTCCGGGCGCTCCCTATCGCCCTCCGGCTGGACGCCCATTCGCTGAGGCCGGAGGGAAAGAGGGGAATAGAATTCTTCTGAGGAGCTACTCTTTACACACCTTTTTACAGGCCGTAGGCCTATTATATGTTAGTCCCCGGCATCGCCGGGGTGTATGTGATAACCCACCCATTACGCGCTGTAGGCGCAGCATAGTAGTCGAATTCCAAATGACAGGTAGAATAACGGGGATGGTTCTGACTATACTGCACCTACGGTGCGCAATTTTTTTGATTATCAACCGAATCGAACCCCGGCGATGCCGCAGGGCTGTTAAATTCTCTTGTAAATGTTTTATATGTTGACATGCTACCCTGCAAGGGTACCAGCAACAGCCCAGGGCTGAGCGAAGCGAGCCCCTGGGTTGTAAAGTAGTATGATTCAACCCTGTAATGGGTTGCATATTTATTATTGACTTATTGACAGAGAGTGAAACCCTTACAGGGTTATTGTTTTGGTAACCTTACCCAGGGATTCGCTTCGCTCAGCCCTGGGCTATTGCTGGTACCCTTGCAGGGTAGAATAGTCAGCATATAAGATGTTTGCAAGAGAATTTAACAGCCCTGCCGCGCAGGCGGGGGCCTGACATATAATAGGCCTACGGCCTGTAAAAAGATATGTATAAATGGTGGGGGCGATGTCTGGTTTAATATATATTATCTCTATGGGATGTAAGAAAAGAGGTGTGTGCAGAGTAATTTAAAAGGAGAACCGAAAGCCGGATTCTCCTGGCTGGTGCGGATCACCGGATCAATCCTGGCCAGAAGATTTTTTATACAAATAGAGAAATCTTCCGGCCAGGACTAATCACCGGGTCTGTGCCGGTCTATAGTTGTTAAACTTTTAAATTTTAGAATTATGTCATTAGCAGTGGTTACTGTAAAGAGAAAAATTCTGGCCGGGGAAGAGGCTGGCCGGGAAAAATGGTTCGGACAGGTGCGTTCGGGAACCAATATTCCGTTTGAGAAATTATGCCGTCAGATCACTCATCATTGTACGGCTACCTATGCGGATGTGTCAGGTGTGATGAAGGAGATCCTTAACTGTATGGCAGATATTTTGGAGGATGGTTCCAGTTTACAGTTGGGAAGAGTGGGAAATCTTCGTTTGTCTGCCGGAAGCCATGGGGTGGAAGAAGAGTCGGATTTTACTCTGCGCCAGATGAAGAGACCCCGGGTTGTTTTTTCACCCGGTAAAGTCTTGCGCACGATGTTGGAGCAGGTAAAATTCCGGAAAGAGAAAGTCAAAGTGGTAGAGAAAGAAATTCCGTGTGATTTGCCACATGCGATTTGATTCTCTTTTTCCCCTCCGGCTTAACACCCATCCCCTGAGACCGGAGGGGAATTGTAGCTTAGCTAGCACAGATTAGAAATCAGCGTTGATCGGAAGATCTGTAACTACCCCAAAGGGGTACCATCAATAGCCCAGGGATGAGCCATAGGCGATTCCCTGGGTAGGACGGTCCCATGTCAACCCTGAATGGGTTGCATCCAGCGTAGCAGGGAAATGAAACCTTTACAAGGTTATAAAATAATGAACCTTACCCAGGGGCTCGCTTCGCTCGGCCCTGGGCTATTGTTGAAACCCCTTTGGGGTATTTACGGATCTTCCGGCCAACACGGGTTTGAAATTCTGTGCCAGCAGGTCAATCAAATGAATAAATGGATACGATTATGAAAAAACAGAGTTATATGGAGAAGTGTCTTCCTTTGGCGGAGGAGGCCGGGAAGGTGTTTGGGATCAATCCGGTGGTGATCCTGGCACAGGGAGCACTGGAAAGTGGATGGGGGACCAGTACGCTGGCTACCCGCTATCATAGCTATTTTGGGGTAACCGGTTCGGGAACGGCCAATGATTATTGGGATGGTCAGCGGGTGTGGCTGGGTAAGAACTCCCTTCATTTCCGGACCTATTCCGAGCCGCTGAACAGCTTCCTCGATTATGCGCGTTTGCTTCGCTCCCGCTATCCGAATGCTGCGAATGTAAGCGATTCCCCGGAGGAGTTTGCCCGGGCGATCTCGTATAGTGCATACATCAGTGAGGTAAATGGGGATGACCGGGAAGCCTATTGCAAGTCCCTGATCTCTATTTGCCGGACGATTAGTAAAATGAAGGAGTCATTATTCGCTTCGATTAAAAATGAAGGAATGTAAGAGTTCCAGGTTCAGGAGTTCAAGGTTTAAAAATGTCAGGTTCAGGATTTTTTTATTGAACTCCCTGAACGTTGAACTCATTCATTTCCTTTGTCTTAAAAATATTCAATATGAAAAAGCTTGAGTCATTTTTATCTTTTCTATTGGCGGTTGCAAATCTGTTTGTATCACGGTGGAAGAAAGTTCCCCCTTGCCGCCCTTGTCCTTATCCTGACCGGAATTGTCCTCCTACTGTGGATGGCCGGGATGATCCATGGTGTTGTGATGAGGAAATTACCGGGGTTCCTTGTTGACATAGGATGACCCGCTCTTCCGGGGAATGAATGTCCCCCGGAAGAGCTTTTTCTCGTTTGCCCTATCCGGTTGTTTATATACTCATCCTGACAGCAAACAAAATAAAACTTATTAAAATGTACTTCATCATTTTTTCCGTTTGAGTGTCTTGTAAATATTATTTATAAAGTCTGTGTATCGTTCTTACTCTCTCCTAAATCTATTGTATGCAATATGAATATTTTCTTTAGATCTATATTATATTGCATACTATATTCATCTAATATGTCAATGATTTCTTCCGTTATAGAGAGTTCTTCATTTATAATATGGATAGTCGATAACATTTGTTTTGTTTCCTGTTTGTATAGAATAAAAGGAATCATAAAGGAAATAAACGATTGTATTCTTTCAGGGAGCAAATTTGAAATTAGAATGGGAGAAGAATAACCTACTTTATCAAACATAAGATATGATGAATGCGAAATAAAAACTCCATCTATAAGAGTGTGTGCAAAATAAATATTATTTTTAATAGATATGATATTATTAAATTTAGTTTGACTAAAGTTGCAAGTGTAAAAATGAATATTATCGAATGTGCAATGAAAAAAATTACAATTATAGAAACTTACCTTTGAAAAATAAATATTTTTTAGATAAGAATATGAGAAATCAATATTTTGTTTATGGAATTCAATAATCCTGGAATAATTCTCATTTCTCATATCTAATCCTTTAAAAAGACTTCCTTTCCATAAACTTGGATCTTGTATATAATTTGAGGTCTCTAATAAAAAAAGAAGAGAATTAACATTTATATTGAAGTCTCTATTGTATAAATGGGGTTCATTTGGAGTTTCGATATGATTATATAATTCATTACCTGTTAATAAAGCAATCCATTTGTCCGTATAGTCTGCCATCTGATTTACAGATATATTGTATAATAGATTTACTTCTTTTTTATACAATGAGCTTTTAGGGGTGGTTTGTCCGGTCAGAAAAAAATTAGGAGACTCAATAATTTTCTTTGAGAGATCAAGAATCTTATTTATTTTTTCCTGATCCATGTACCAATTCTCTAAAGTTTCTCTCGGATACTCTGTACTACTTGGTGCAAAATGACAATTTCTATACCAATCGTAGTGCATAGCAGGAGAAAACAGGAAATTGTTTTTGGAGATAGCAATGGATGAGAGGAAAGGAAAAAGTAGTTTTCTTTTTTCTATCACTTCCGGTGTAGGATCGGGAATGGCCGTTTCCCGTAATAACTGAAGTAAACTTTTTAAGAACATAATGGTTTGTTCAGTTGGCTTTCCTAAAGATAACCGGGCACGTGCTTCGTCTACATCCGGATTTTCGTCTAAAGCAAACTTGATGAATATTTTCAGATAATACTCAGCTAACAGGATTTCTGCGAATGATTGATGTTGAAAATGCAGCGTGTTGTTGTTTTCTCCAAAATAGGAATGAGACAGGAACTGGATATCCGTTGCACCTTTATTTGCGTAGTCCTGTAAAATCTCTTTGTCGGATTTATTTTTATCATATTTACTTTCTCCATCCAAAAGCCTGCATAGATCAGCCTTTTTTAAAGAACCCTGATTTCCGTTGTGTCTTTCGTACATCCACAGAGCTGCCGTTGCATGGAGCAGATTCCGGAATTCGAATTCTTCCTGCAGGCTGATCTTATAATGCGGGTCATTGATGTGTTTGGCCTCTTTGGTCAATAAATTGAGGAAAGAAAGATAAATACCAATTTTTCCTACAGAAAGGAAATCAATATTATTGAGGATTAACTGATAGATCATATAAGCGAAAATGGGTCGTCGAAGTTCACTGACCTGTAGGGTGCCATTTTCCAAAAGTTGCTGATATATATCTGTTTTCTTTTGGGATTGTATGTCTTTATAAATCTGATCCACAAAATCTACCAGTTTTGATTTTTCGTGAGGAGCCTTCTTTTTTAGTGTATCATACAACCAATTATTAAACTGGTCCTTTTTGAATCCATATAAAGAGATATAATGTGGGATCTCCCGTTCTTCTTCTTTCAGGCAATAAGGTTTATGAATATGGATCACCTCTTTCAATCCATCGGAAAAGGGACGTGAAGTAATAATCAACCGGTTTGTCCGATATAGTTCCCGGTTGAGATTCTGTATTTGTTTGACGGAACTGATCACCGCCTGGATGGAAGCCTGGTTAAGTTCCCCACTTTCATCCAGGGAGTCTATCAGGAAGACATATTTTTTGTTCCTGAATTTGTCAGAATTAATATTGATACCATATTCTGTGAGCAGGTAATCATTGATCACTCCTAAATGATCTGTATTCAGATATTGTTTAAAATTGCGCAGATTGAAATAGATTGGAAAGAATCCTTCCTTTTCTTCTGCATATTTCTGAGCTAATTTAGCTGCATAGGTTTTCATGAATACAGATTTCCCTTTTCCGAAATCTGCAATAATAAACAGGATTTTTTCCAGATGGTTTTGAGGATCTATACTAAAATATTCTTCAATCAGATCTTCGACTGATTTTAAATTGTTTTCAATTTCTTCAATTTTTTCATGATCGATATATTCCTCCCCAATATGACTATCTACCGGCTTCCAGCTTCCGTAAGTTGTCTCATATTTTAAGTTCTCGTTTTTTCAAAACCGATCTGTTTTAACCGGAAAGTATCTAACAGAAGTCTTGTCTCTTTTTCTTCCAATAATTGTTCTTGGATCTCCTCTATGTGTGTTTGATAGTCTTCTCCAAAAGTATTTTTAATTTCCTCTTCAATATTGGTATTAAAATCCTGTTTGAATGTAGAAATAGCAGCAGTCTCTATGTTGAGCTTCTCTAATATGTGAATGTAGTTCTCTTTTACAGTGAGAATGATGGGATGATAGACAGGTTGAAAAACCAAAAACAGATTGTTTTTATCTATGTTTTTATAGGAACTGACCGTTGTTTCTTCAAAAACCCGGATGATCTCTTCAGGTGTATGATTCGATTTAATTTGATCTTCCAGTTTTTCCATGGACTTAGAAGCCTGGTTATAGGCAGCCTTTAAATAAGTCGCACTACCCAAATTTGCTAATTTTTCCTGTGATAGCTGATCAAAATAGCGGTCGATAAATGGTTTACTGAGTATTTTTAAGATAAGACCTGTGGTACCTGTGGCATTCGATACTATATCCTGTGCATTATCATCAAAATACTGTTTTATCCACAAAGCGGCATTATTGAAAATCAGATTGGTACTTTCTCCTAACCGGACGCATGTTAATTTATTCATATTTATGAAATTTTTTATACAAAAAAAGAAATTTCAGTGAAAGATTGGTCTGTTTTTTTATAATTTTTCCCTCTGGTTTCTTTTCTCCGGCTAAAAGGAAAATGTCTGTGAACGTTTTATTCCACTGGAATTTTAAAACGTTCACAGACATTTGTATTACCATATTCCTGCGGGGTATAAGAAAAGATACATGTAGAGAACAGCTCGCAAGATAGTTCGGTTACTTCCAATCCACTAAGGAGGATTTGAAATAGTTCCAGTGGGCGGTTTCCCATAGGAGAGGGTGGGAGCTGAGGCGGGTTCTGTATTCTTCCCAGCTTGTGTCTTCGACTTTGGACCAGCCCTTTTCTGCTACGCCTGCGAGGCGGGGCATCAGCATGAACTGGAGTTCCCGGAAGCTGCTGATGGTTTCACACCAGATCGCGGCTTCAATGCCTCCTATGTTTTGGGAAGGATCCAGTAACGGATTGAAGGTGGAGGGGTTCCAGTCGTACATCTGTTCGATGGTTTGTTTCGGATAGGCGGGCATGCCCAGCCGTTCCTGTTCGTCTGCCTGCGCGGGATCCGTACTGGGCTCCAGATAGCGATGATCCAGATAGACATAGGTGCTGGGAGAGACAATGGCTCTTGCTTTCCGGGAGATGCCGCTTTCCACGTCTTCGGCTGCTTTGGAGAACATTTCCATCAATAGTTTCATGACTTCCGGGGACAAACCGGCACTTTCTCCGTCTCCTGCTATTTCCATATTCCCTTTGAAATAGATCCAGTGCTGAAACAGGTCTCCTGCCGTGATGTCTGCCCGGCATACTTCCTGCCAGCCGACCATTTTCTTTCCGTTGTCGAGTACAAACTGACGGGTTTGATTGACAAAGCGAATGAACTTATCTTCGGATAGGCCCAGTGTCTCATCTCCTCCGATGTGAATATAACTTCCCGGGGTGAGGGCAGCCACTTCGGTGATCACATCTTTCACCAATTGCATGGTGTAGGGATCATCTGCATCCAGCGCGCCCAGGGCCTGTCCTGAAAGATTCAGATCTACATTTAGTTGGACTGCGTCTTTGAGTCCGGGATAAGAGGCAAACAGGGCGGCGGCATGTCCGGGTATGTCTATTTCCGGAACAATCGTGATGAAGCGCCCGGCTGCATATTGGACCAACTCTTTAAATTGTTGCTGTGTGTAGTAGCCGGCAGGTTTGCCTTCATTAGGCATTTGGCTGCCGATTTCGGTCAGTTTGGGATATTTGTTGATCTCGATCCGCCATCCCTGGTTGTCGGTCAGGTGGATATGCAGGACATTCATTTTGTAGAGGGCCAGCATATCAATCACCTGTTTCACCTCTTCGGGGGTAAAGAAACAACGGGACACGTCGAGTGAGAGGCCACGCCAGGCGAAACGGGGACTGTCTTTTACCTCCAGCACAGGCAGGTAAATGGGTTCTCCTTTGGCGGACCGGTTTCCGGCGGCTAATTGTTTCAGCGAGGTGGTGCCCCGGTAGATCCCTTCGGGGGTAGTAGCCTGTAGGCGGATCTGTTTTTTCTGTATGGAGAGGCTGTATTGTTCATCCGCCGGGTTGCCGTCTTTCGGACTGGCACCCCATATCGCCAGCAGATCTTTTAATCCGGAGATCTCCGGCGTCAGTTCAAGATGGATTTTTCCCCGGCCGGAGGGCGAGGAAGGAATCGAAAGTGTCCATCCGGTTAAGTCACGGATATAAGCGGCGAGGTCTTCTGCTACTTCTTTTAAAGAGGGGTCGGAGTAGGAGATATCACTTTTTTGATTCAGGGTGAACACCTGTTCTCCGGTTTTTACGGAGGTAGGTGCGGGGATCAGGTTCACACTTCTTTCACCCACTTCAGGAGGTGAACAGGACAAAAAGGTAAACCAGCCGCATGCACAGAGGCAGGCAAAGGTGGATGTGATTTTTTTCATGGTTATTCTATCTTAAAATTGAAGCTGTTAAGATAGGAAGAATGAACATAAAAAAGAAATTATCCGGCTAATTTCAGGGCATAAAAAAAGCGTCAAAGATATTTCTTTAACGCTTGGTGACCGCGACAGGATTCAAACCTGTAACCGGCTGATCCGTAGTCAGCTACTCTATTCAGTTGAGCTACGCGGCCATTCTTTCTTAATTGCGAGTGCAAAGATATGTGTTTTCTTTAAAACTCCAAAGAATTTGCCTGACTTTTTCTGAATTAATCAAGCATCCGGGGGTTAAATATCAGGTAACCAATGTTTATCCCGAAATTAAAGTTCTTGCTGGGATGGCTGTATCCGTTCCCATAGACTCCTATGGAGGCGAAGGGTAATTGCAGGACCAGGGAGAGTTCTCCCATATATTGGAAGGAATTCAGGAATTTTCCATAGTAGGGAGCGGCCGTATAGACGGGTGTCTCTACGACGGATGCTTTGATCTCATACAAAGGATTAAAACAATACAGATCGGCGCGCAGGTGCAGGAGCCGGCTTATTTTGAAAATAGGGGTTACTCCTCCGGCAAAATACTGGTTGGCCCGGAAGGCTTCGTTAAATACGATCTGGCTATGGGGCGTCGGTGTGAAAGCCGGTGCCTGGAGGACAGAGGCGGTGTAATTGTTCATCAGGTTTTTACTGGAAATAACCATTTCTAACAGGTAGCCTAAATTGAACCGGCTACTTATCGGGTGATAGCTTTGCCAGTGTCCTTTCATCTGAAGCCAGCTATGCGTTTCTTCCCGGAACGTGTTATCGGTGTAAGTGCTTCCCGGTTTATACCGCTCTTTTCCGGTCGCATACTGGGCTGTCAGGTATTGCATGCGTCCGTCAATGGGATATTGTTTGGCATCGAGTGAGTTTCGTTCGATATTCAATGTGCCGACCAACAGGTCATAGGTACTCCGGTCAAAATAGGCGTTTGTAATGGAGGTGGATGTCCTTTGCAGATAGTGATCGGTCAATCTGCCGTAGGCCATACCGATCTCTGCTTTGGCCCGGTTGAGGAAGGGGAATCCTAATTTCAGCCGGAGGTACAGTTCCCTTTGTTTAATGAAAGCCGGTACGAGGTCTTCATAGAACAGGGATTGGCTCTGCTGGTATTTTTTGTTGGAGAAGACTCCATCCACATTGATGTAGGTTGGGATACGGGTTTGCAGATAGAAGCGGCTGTTCAGCAATACTCCGTCAAATGAGTTTCCTACCTGGAAATTGGCGTTCAGGTCTGTGGCAAATTGGGAAAGTGCCTGGTAGCCTAACCCTAAAAAGAGTTGGTTTGCCTGGTGGGAAGAGATATTTCCTCCGAAGCCGATGGTGATCTCTTCCTTCATTTTAACATCGAGATAGAGGTCAAATTTCCGTTCCCGGCGATTATAGACCGCATGGGGCATGATTTCCCGTATTTTGGAGTAGGTGAGCATTTTGAAGTAGGCCCGTTTAAACTCTTCCATTGAGAATTCTCCGTTGATATCCCGGTGTAGCTGGGCTTCGATGTATCTTTCCTGTGCTTCATTCACCCCGGTGATATAGATGTTCTGGAAAATAAGTGGGGGTAATCCTTCTTTGTAATTCTTTCTCCTTTCATTCACCTCTTCCCGGGTGACTTCCCGGGGAACCCGTTGTTTCAGGGAATCGATCAGGGAAAGTGTCCTCCTGTAGCCGATATTCATTAATTCTTCCGCCCGTTGAAAGTCTAACAGGGAGACATTGGGAAAACTGAATTTAAGCATCATCCCTTCCTCTTCCGGCACCTCGTATTCTGTTTTCTGCATGATCATGGTTTCAAGTTGGTTGTAGGGATTGGCAGAAGGTTTGACCTCTGTTCCTGCCACGGCTGATCCGAAAATGAAATCCGGATGGAAGGATTCGACCATGGGTGTCACGGGGAAATTATCGTAGATCCCACCATCAAACAGGGGTACACTGTCCCGCCAGAGGGGATTAAATACAAACGGGAAAGTCATGGAGATCCGGATGGCGTCTCCCAGGTCGCCGTTTTTAAAGATGATGGGTTTTTTATTATAGATGTCTGATCCGACTGTCCGGAAAGGAACAAACAGGTTGTCAAAATTCCAGCCGGCCTTGGCGGATGCCGGAGCAAATAATCCCATGAACGCCTGGTTCATCTGGATGGGATTGATCAGGCTCCGGGGTAAAATATTGGTCCGGATCTGCAAACTATCTGAAATATCAATGGAAAAATGGGCAATTTCCGGGGTTGGATCCGGCTTCTTGAAATAATAAATATATTCATTTTCAACCGTCCCGGTTTGCCAGTAGCCAAACTCATCCGACAGGATCAGTTCCAGCATCTCTTCCGGGGTATATCCGATGGCATAGAGCCCACCGATAACCGCACCGATTGAAGTACCTGTAATATAATCAATGGGAACGTTGTTTTCTTCGAGGGCTTTGATCACTCCAATGTGAGCAGCCCCTTTTGCTCCCCCACCGCTTAACACCAGGCCTACCCGCTGGGCGCACAGGCTTTGAAGAGTAAAGAGTAACAGGAGGGTAAGAGCAAAACTATTTTTCATATGCGATCATGAGCGTTAATAGATATCAAAAATAACTGGTTTTTCTTATACAACAACTGAACTCTCCGGATTTTTACCGGGAATTTGTGAATAGAGAGTAAATATTGTGAAAGGAAAGTTATTTCATGACTGTTTGAGGGCGTTTAGAAAATAAGTAGGGGATAGATAAAACGTATCTATTTTTTAGTATGCGGGACTTTCGGGTTCATATAATACATTTTTTTTAATACAGGATACAACAAACTAACTACTTCTTCGTGGGTGTAGTAGGCCTGGATCAGCATATGAAGTTCCCTGGCTTTCAGTCGGTGGAATTTTTCACTGTGAAGCCCATTCTGTAAATGATAGATCATCTGTTCCACAAAAGTGATAATCATTTTTTTCACAGGAATGGGTGTAAACTGATAGACCATCTGTTTGCAATGGTGATAATAGTTCCGGTAGGTTTCACTTTCCGGGGTGTTATTGATCAGGTCAAAACGGGAGAAAAGCAGCGTGGCCTTTTCCGGAGCGGAGATCGTTATTACTCTGTTTTCAGACAGGAGAATACATTCACCCGCTTTCATTTCAACAGGTGGAAATCCTTCACTGCGGATCTGCGATACACCTTCCTGCGTGAATAATAGTTGAGGGGAAAAAGTAAAGTTTTCCTTTTCTTTTTTCCCTTTAAATTCCATCCAATGGAAGCCCGGTCCCTCCTTTGTTTTCTTTTGAGAGGAAGGTAGTTTTTCTTCCATATAAAATATATTTTCCATATTATAGTAATGATTAAAAAATCACTGTTTTTTATATTTTATTAAGTATATACACAGTGTGGTTTTTTTATTTAAATGAATTATATGTTTTGGTAGGCACAAAGGTATAATATTTTCAAGATTAAATACTTCTTATATTATTATTTTTGATTGTATTCATAGAGAGTTATACGGAAAAATATCTACCTTTGCCATCACCTATAATATAGTAAAAAAGTAAATTAAAACTAAAACAACCTTTTTCAAAACTGTTCCCATTCCGGTTAATGGAAAACTAACAAATAGCATTAAAAATGAAAAGGCTTGTTTATTGGAAAAAATTTATCTCCAGTCAGAAATATAAGAATGATACAAAAAAGGATTTAATCTCTATCAGGCTGAGAACCATGCTTTATATGAGGAAAAATCTACGGACGAGAATCATCTTTTATTTGTAATGGAAGGAAAAATGACCATCAGATGTAATCAATATTCTACCAGAGAAGTTCTTTATAATCAATGTATATTAATTCCTAAATCTGCTTCAGTAGAGATGATTTCCATCGGGAAATGCAAATTTATTGATTTTATCTTTGATGAATTGAATAATATTTATGAATGGGATATTTTTGAGAAATGTAACCCCTATTATAAGGAGGTGGCATATGATTTCAGACCTGTTGCAGTGTGTCCTCCTGTGAGTCGTTTCCTGGACCAATTAGAATACTATTTCAGGCATGGCCTGGATTGTGAACCTTTCCAGAAGCTAAAAGAACGGGAATTATTTTTTCTCCTGACCAGTTACTATTCCCGGGAAGAACTGGCCTACCTATTATATCCTTTGTTGGGTGAACCGAATTTTAAGAACCTGATCCTCAAACATTATAAGCATATCAATTCCGTCGCTGAGCTGGCTGTCATAGCCGGTATGAGCCGTACGATCTTTGATAATAAGTTCAAAGAGGTATTTGGCATGTCTGCACGGAAGTGGATCCTACAGGAGACGGCTAAGCAGGTCCGTTTCCGGGCTAAGCAGCCAAACGTTACCATTACTGACCTGATGGATGAATTTAAATTTAATTCTGCTACTCATTTTAATCGTTTTTGCAAACAATATTTTGATTGTACTCCCGGTGAACTGATCCGAAGATCCCGAAATAGATAAATCCGGCCAAAAAACACCTTTCCATTGAAAATGTAAATAAATACGTGAATTGTGGAAATTTGTTTTCGCCAAAACCATTTTCCTTTGTAACTAATAATAAAATGAATTGATCAGCTCATTTATATAATTCCTCCTTATGTAAAAAAGAAGGTACTTGATTTTAATATAAGAATGGGATTAGTGTTTTTTTAGTTACTTATTTTACTTATTTACTATTAGGGAATGTATTTATTTTGAAAACAATGTGGAATGAAAAAACTTTACTTACTACTTATGGTAGGTGTCTTTCATCTGTGTACTCTTAACGGACAAACTGTAGCGGTTAAAACGAATCTTTTATATGACCTGACTACAACAATTAACCTGGAAGGAGAGGTGAAAATAGCGCCTGGATGGACATTGGGACTTTCGGGAAACTACAATCCATGGAACTTTTCCAATGATAAAAAGATCAAACACTGGCTCATCCAACCAGAGGTCCGTTACTGGTTATGTGAAAGTTTTGCCGGACATTTTTTTGGAGCCCACCTGCATTACGGAGAATATAATGTGGGGAATATCTTAGGAATAAAAGGATACCGTTATGATGGAAATTTATATGGTGCAGGTCTTTCCTATGGCTACCAATGGCTGCTCAATAAGCGCTGGAGCATAGAGGGAACTTTAGGAGTCGGATTTGCCCATCTGGATCGTGAAAAATTCACTTGCGGTGCCTGTGGTGAAAAACTAAATGAAAGAACTAAAAATTATATTGGCCCGACCCGGGCAGCAATCAGCTTAATCTATATAATTAAGTAAATAACATCGTATTGGTTATATGAAACAACGTACATACGCTATAAATTTATTTATAGTGAGCATACTCTTTTGTGTCCAAAATCCGGCATTTGCACAGACTGCGTTCAATGGACAGATCCGGTTTCAGCCTTATGAGCTGAAACAACAGGGAGACTCTTTGTACCTGCATATGGATGTGGTAATCAGGAATTTCCGGATAGAGAAAGACCGCTCCCTGTCCTTGATCCCGGTTCTAACCACGGATAGCCGGGAGGTCCGGTATCCGGAGATCCTGATCAATGGGAGCGTGCGACATAAGATATATGAGCGGCAGAAGGCTTTGCATCTAATCCGGGAAGAGAGCTACCACGTCCTGAGATCAGATCCGCAGCAACCATTTACACTACCCTATCAAATAACCATCCCTTATGAAGAGTGGATGGCGGATGCACGGTTAGATCTGCAGGAAGAACTATGTGGATGCGGGAGCTACACCCACCAGATCTCGATTGAACATTTAATGAACCGGGTCACCCTCGAAAAGCGTCCTTTCTATGAAGTCCGGCCTTTGGTTGCCTATATCAAACCTCCGGTGGAAACGGTGAAGACAAGAAGCGAGCAGCAGGAGGCTTATCTGGATTTCCCGGTCGGACAAACCCGGATCCTTCCGGATTTCGGGAACAATCCGGTGGAGTTGGCGAAGATCGAACGGATGATCGCTGATCTGAGGAATGAACATAATCTGACTGTGGACCAGGTGAGTATCACCGGCTATGCTTCTCCTGAAGGGAGTGTGGCACTGAATGACCGCTTAGCTCAGGGGCGTGCGGAAGCCTTGAAAAACTACCTGGCCGGCCGTTCCGGATTCCCGGCTCATATCTACCGGATCGAACGGGGTGGCGAGGACTGGGCCGGATTGGAGAAACTATTGGAAAGTTCTTCTTTTCCTTACCGGCATGAGATGATTTCAATCCTTCAATCCACTTATTATTCGGATGAGCGGAAGCGGAAACTGCAGGCCTTAGACAACGGGCGTCCTTACCGGGAGATCTTACAATAGTTGTATCCCCGTTTACGGAGGGTTGTGAGCCGGGTGGACTTTACTGTCAGAGGATTTAACACGGAGGAAGCAACGGTGATCATTCGTAAAACTCCGCAGTTGCTGAGCCTGGAAGAGATGTTCATGGTTGCGGGGACCTATCCCAAGGAGAGCCGGGAGTTCGCCGATGTCTTTGAAACGGCTGTGCGGTTGTTCCCGGAAGATCCGGTGGCTAATCACAATGCGGCAGCAACCGCTTTGCTGATGAAAGATCTGCAACAGGCTGAAAATTATCTGGAGAAGACCTCACCAAATACATCTGAGTATATGAATAACAAAGGCGTTTTGCATCTCCTGTCCGGACAGTATGAACAAGCCGGGGAGTTTTTCAAAGAAGCCGCGCGCCGGGGAGTGCCGGAAGCGAATCATAATCTGGAAGAGTTAAAGAAAAAAATGGAATCGGAAGAATAGAAAGAAATGATTCATAAGAGAGAATATACTAATCGTAAAGTAATTGATTTATTAACTTAAATGAAAATGAAAATGAGAATTAAAAGTAACTGGAAGTATGTAATGATGGCCGCAGCCGTTGCGATCGGCACGACAAGTTGTAAGGATGACGAAGTGGGGGATCAGGGTTCAGGTCCGGAAGAGGACACTGCTTACATGACCCTTACGTTTACCCAGCCTAAATCGTATGCCTATAATCCAGGAGCAGACGGTAACACAGCCGGCATGGTTACGGCTGAGGAAGTAGAGGTGAAAAATGCATATGTATTTTTCTTATCCTCGGGAACATTAAAAGCAGTGGCGGCAGAATCTGCTCCCCAACAGGACCAGACAGATGACAATGTGTGGACTGCCAGTTTCAAAGCGACTACAGGAACACAGACGCTGTTTGTGGGGCTGAACCTTTCCGCAGCGCTGAAAGATGCGATTGAGGCGGGTGGTGTCTACAACACGAATGACTTAGCCACGCTGGCAGGTATCTACGGATTGGCTGATAACACGAATGGTTTCGCGATGTTCAGTGAGTTTGAACAAACAGAAACGATCGTTCCGAATCCAAGCAATGATCCGGCGATCAACAAATTCCAGGTGAATGTTACCCGTCTGGTAGCAAAGGTCTATGTGGAAGAAAGTGATGATCTGGAAAAAGCGAATATTTCCAATGTGACTTTCCGGGAACTGAGATTCGCGATGGGACAGATGAACAGTAAAATTTATGCTTTACAATTCCGGAATAATTCTAATTTCATAGAAGACCCGAACTTTGATGCGACGATTCAGGATTTCGGAACTGTAGGGGGAGTGAATGTCGGGGAAAATGTGCATTACTATACTGATTTTATCAGCGAGTTCCGCCCGAACGGGTATAAAGTAGATCCTATTGACCATAGTGTCTTCCGGCCGGTAGGAAAAGATGGTGAGATAACAGGAAACAAAAATGTGAAGTATGTTCCGGAAAACACCTCTAAAAACCAGTACAGAGGGGAGCTGACCTATGCCTGTGTCCGTGCGGAATTCATTCCTTTGCAATTTGCCTCTTATGACAAAACATTGCCGAATGTGGAAGACAGACTGACCATTACAGATAATCCGGCTCCAACGACTCATACGTCTGATACTTATTATGTGATCCGTACCAAATCAGGTCTTTATATGTATTTTACGGATGAAGATGAGGCGGCGGATTATTTCGCGGATAATTCAACGACCTGCTATGCTCCGGAAGAATATGAAGATGGATATTGCTACTACTATGTGTTGTTCAATAAGAAAAATAGTGTTTCAGGCGCAACAAATAACCATGATATTATCAGAAACGAGTTTTACAATCTGAAAGTAACGAAAATATCACAGTTAGGTTATCCTAAACCAGATATTACCGAGCCGGAAATTCCGACTGGCCAGGAGACCAATATCACTGTTGAGGTAACTATTAAGGATTGGACTGTTGTGGCGGAAGATCACAACCTGGGACGTTAATTCTTATCTATCAGAAAGGAAAGGCAGGGGATGCCTTGTCTTTCCTTTCTCTTTCCATCTGTGTGGCTTTTAGGATTATTTGATTAATAAAAATGCAATTTCTTTCCGGGAATTAATTAATAAGATCTGTAATGAAACATCTTATACCTACTCTACTACTTACCCTGATTATATCTTTGCCATCGTGTATACATGACGAACTGGAGGATTGCTTTTTTGAATCCCGTCTTTTCCTGGATTACCGTCCGGCTAATTACGCCGCCGTAAAAGAAGGGATCTTAGCTGAGAATGTCAAACAATTGAGTCTGTTTGTATTTGATAAAGAGGGGCTGTTTGTAAAAGAGTACACCGATGACGCGCCTACGTTAAATCCGGATTATTATATCTCTTTATCCGGTCTGGAATCCGGGATTTATCAAATGGTCCTTTGGGGAGGTCTGAATGATAATTATGTCATTTCTGACTCATTGGTTGCCGGTGAAACAAAAATAGACGATCTGCAGCTGTTATTGAAACATGCTGAAAAAGAACAGGTAACCACCACCATCCCTCATCTTTTCTATGCCTCCGGGGATAAAAAGGAGATAGAGGTGGTGAAGAACCAGGACGTTGAGGAAAAACTGAAACTGATTCAGAATTCTTATACGATCAATCTGACCGTGAACGGACTGGAAGAGACAGATGAGACCTATACACTTACTATCGAGGATCATATCCGGAAACTGGATTTTGAAAATCAGATTTTGTCCTCGAATGAGAAATATAGCTATACGACTGTTTGCCGGAAGAGTCATACGAATGTAATTACGGGATCTCTTTCTGTTTTGAGGCTGACAGATGATAAGAGCCGGAATCTTCCTTTCCGTTTGTCCAGTGACCGGAAGAAAGAACCTGTTTTTGAATATGACCTGATTGAACTTCTGCTGTCTTTGCGTACGGTAGGGGGAGTCATCAACTTCTCTTATATGCATGAGTTTGACATTGTGCTCACAGTAGACACCTTTTCAGAAGAAAAAGTAACTTTTCATGTTTCCATAAATGGCTGGAATACGACTTTAGAGGAAACACCTTTATAAACCGGTAAAGCTAAAAGAAGATGATAACTGAACGTATACGAAATAGATTATCTTTTCCATATATATCTATTTTACTTCTATCCTTATTTTGTGTACTATTATCCTGTCAGGAGACCTATCCGGATATCCTTGAAGAGGTGGAAGAAGAGGTGGAAGTGATTTTCAACTTAAAAGCCTCTTTCATCCCTTCCACTTACGCGCCAACGACTGTAGATGAAAAACAAATAAAAGAAATTGATGTACTCGTTTTTAAAGTGAACAACGGGGAAGAGTTCTATGCGTATCGTTCGCAGGCTACGGCGAATCCGGAAGACAATGAATATACGGTGACTTTACAGAAAGACCTTGCGAATCAGTACCGGTTTGTTGTCCTTGTGAATGCCCGGGGATATATTGACCGAACCCTACTTCCTGTAGATGTCCTGAAGGAATCTGTCTTAAGTGGGATTGAATCGGAAGTTTCCGGAAAATGGGAGGGGGAGACTATCCCTATGTGGGGGGGGAAATCTGATGATACCTATTTCATCGATGAAGGGGTTTCTATCCCGGCCATTACTCTTCTTCGTTCTTTGAGCCGGGTAGATGTCATTTCCAAACTACCGGCCGGGGACTTTAATCTGAAAGAGGTTTATTTATATAACTGGAAAACCCGTGGGCGCATTGCGCCGAGGACAGACCACGGCTATTATGATCCGGTCGGATATGAAGCGCTGAAAGTGTCTGTTCCGGAGAGTCGTGAAGGGCTGACCGGTGATCTGCCGGTCAGGTATGAAATAGAAAATAATGAAAATAAAATAGAGAAGCAGGTGTACCTGCATGAAGCAGGGGCGCCGGAGGGGACCAATGAACTGGATGCTACCTGCCTGGTTGTCGGAGGTCATTACAGCAGCCAGCCGGACATTACGTACTACCGGATTGATTTCCAGCAAAAGATAGATGATCAGTATACCTATATCGATGTGTTGCGTAATCATCAGTATGTTATGAACATCATCGGTGTAGAGGAAAGAGGATATGAAACGCCTGATTCTGCTTTCTATTACAAAAAAGCAAATATTACGGTGGAGATCACGACCTGGAATGTGGGTGATCTGTCCGATACGAATATAGGGGGAAATTATGACTTCTCTTTTAGCCAAAGCCGTTTCGACCTGTCTCCCGCCATCCCGGAAGCGGTGTTGAAAGTGGTGACGGATTATCCCGGGGAATGGACAATTGAAAATCAGGATCCGGGACTGTTTTCCATAGAAAAAAGAAAGGACTCCGTTTATATAAGTGTGAATAGTTCTGCGCTTTCCCAGAGTTTTACAGGCGCTTTCCGGGTGAAAGCGGGAAAATTCACAAAAATAATATCTGTGTATTACACTGTCTAATTTAAAGATCCGGAATAATCATGAAAACAATAGATATGAAATATTGGTGCTTTTTACTCATTCTATTAGCAGGTATTTCCTGTCAGGATGATACCTGGGTGGAACCGGCCGATACAAATAATACCCGTTCAGAGGGTTACGCGACCCTTACGGTTCAGGTTCCCGGTATAAACACTGCAAAGACTTACGCGGGTATTTCTGAAACACAGGAGAATGACATTCATGAAATTGATGTGTTGGCTTTTGTGGAAGGGGAAGATGGGAAAGAGTATTTCAGCTACCGGATCGTGGTCAACAAAAATGATATTAAAACAGATGAGAACAGGGTCAACCGGAAAACCTTTGACCTCCATCTGAAAAGATTGGACGAAGGGGTACGCCTGATGATCTTAGGGAACTCTTTCTCTGCCTTAAACGCACTGGACCCGGATCTCCTGACGGAAGGAACTCCGTATGAGGCCATTGTGGATGCATTGACCTTCCGGGGGGATTTCTGGGAAGAAAGTGAGATCAGTAATTTTGAAAACCCGTTTCCGATGTGGGGAGAGACCCAGGGGAAGATTTATGCTACTGCCGAATCAGACAGGGTGGTTATCAATGAAGTGGTGAAACTGCTGAGAGCTGTGGCAAGGATAGATATTGGTGTGGACATCTATGGGGATCCGGCGTTAGGATTCGGGAAACGGTTCCGGATGGAGGAAGTCATTGTCTACCGGGCCAGCCGTTCCGCACGTCTCATCCCGGATGCTTCCGTCATGGAGAATAACCAGGTGAATGCGCCTACGTTGGTATGGACGGAGGACAATACAGTAGAAAAAGCAGATCCTTTTTCTTTCCGGTTTGAGCCGGGAGCGGATGAAAAGACGATGGAACGTAAGATCTATCTGAGTGAATCTGCTGCTTGTGTGAAAGAGAAGGAGAAAGAAGGAACCTGCCTGGTGATAGGTGCGGTCTTTAACGGTGGTGATAAAACTTATTACCGGATTGACTTTATTAATAATGACCAGGAATATATCCCCCTTCTCAGAAATCATAAATACCTGATCAATATTACGGCTATTGCCAAAGATGGGTATGCTACGCCGGAGGAGGCTGCGAATGCCAGGTCTTCCTCTATTCAATATGAACTGGAAGTAACGGAAGAAAATATCAATGATGTTACGGTCGGGAACGAGTATACTCTGGGCGTGAGTAGTAGTTTAGTCACCCTTGACTGGTACGAAGGAGTGACAGCAAAAATATCCGTCCTTACGGAATACTCCAAAGGCTGGACTGCCGCTATCACAGAAGGTGCAGACTGGCTGTCCATTACCTCCACCGTAGGGGAGACCCAGCCCGAAGTCGTGGGAGAACTGCACCTGAAAGCAACGTCCCAAAACCGGGAAAGCCGGTACCGGTATGGTGCCATTACCTTTACAGCCGGAGAGTTGAGGAAAACGGTGAGGATCCGGCAACAGATGGGTTCCAACTGTTATATCGTATTCACCAATGGAAAGGTCAACCTTCCGGTCGCTTATGCGAATGCAGATACAAAAACAAGGGTAACGGCTAATCAACCGGTTTCCGCCACTTTGCTCTGGATGGATGGGGTGAATGTTATTCAGAACGTACAGGTTTCCGGTAGCGGAACCCAGGCTATCATTGAAGTGCAGACAGGTACACAGGAAGGGAATGCGGTGGTGGCTGCTACCGACCTGGCCGGCAATGCAATCTGGAGCTGGCATATCTGGGTAACGAATGGAAATCCGGAGGCACAGCTTACCTATCATAATGGACACATTTTCATGGATCGTAACCTGGGTGCTTTGCAGGCAACACCGGGAGGGGATTCTTTCGGATTGCTCTATCAGTGGGGACGCAAAGATCCTTTTCCGGGGGCTGACCCTGTCACTTCGGAAGAACGGAGGATTTATGATCTTCACGGGGAAGTACAGATAGAGCTTCTTCCTGTGACAGCGATCGATAATATGGAGCAGGCCATTGCGAATCCGGCTACTTTTTACACCAGTGCAGTTGCTCCCTACTATAGCTGGACCGGGACGGGTACTTCCAATAATTTATTATGGAATGATGAGGAGGGGAATAAAACCCCTTACGATCCCTGTCCGGACGGGTGGAGAGTGCCCGTTTCAGGAGGAGGAACGCTTTCTCCCTGGCAGGGATTGACAGCAGGCTTGGCTGCTGACTTTGCAGCGAATAGAGGGTGGATCTGGAAGAGTGGGTATTATCCGGCCACAGGTTGCCGGATGTCAGACACAGGAAATTTAGCGGATGTCTCTTCCCGTGGATTTGTATGGTCTGCTACTCCGTATGCAGTCAATGCCTATCTGTTCCGGTATGGGAACAGTGCGAACAGTGTGAATGCGAGCGCCGCTAATTACCGGGCGAATGGGTATGCTGTTCGTTGTGTAAAGGAATAATTAAATATGAAAGACAATAAAAAAGGATTTGTCATGGAAAATATAGTATTTTTTTGAAACGCAGCTTTTTATTCTTAACCTTACTCACTCTCCCCTCCGGCCTTCTGGCAAGAGATTACTTTATATCCGGAGCGGGTAGTGGAACGGAAGATGGTTCCAGCATGGAGAATGCTCTTCCCTTTAACCGCCTCGCTTCTTTATTATCCGGATATGTGGTGGATGGAAATGATGAAGATACGAAAACATTGAATCTGTTTTTTGCAGCCGGAACCTATGATGTGCCCGCTTCCGGTTTCACGTTTGGCAGCCGGGCCAACGTCAGTGAGTTGTCTGTTTTATTTGCGCCTGTGGATGAAGACGCAGAGGTTATTTTCAGTGGGGCGGCCAACAATGCGATCCGTTTCCTTGTCACAACGGCTTTTACTTCCGCGACTGCCGAAGAGGCTATGCAGGTATCGATTGAACAGGTGACGATCCAGGATTTCAGCACCACTTCAACAGCAACGAATGGAACAACTTCTTTATTTACTATAGGCGCTTACCAGACTGCTGTTTCACTGAAAAAGGTTACGTTGGAAAATATCCGGAGCGGCCGGCATCCGGTTGTCCTGTTAGGGGGAAACAGTGCCTCTTTTGATGCAACGGAATGTACTTTTCGTAACATCAGTGTGGCCGGTGGTAACTATCCTGTGTTTGAAACACAAAATACTTACTCTCTGATCACTATCAGCCAGTCCACACTGGAGAATTGTACTCCTTCCGGTACCGGCTATCTGTTTTTGATCTCTAATAACAATTCAGAATTAACCTTATCCGATGTGAAAATAAAAAAAGGAACTTCCTCTAATCTACAAGGGATTTTTAGCCTGACCGGATCGGGTTCAACGGAATTAAAGGATGTTCAGGTAACAGACTTTACCTGTGACGCACCGCTGATCTCCATTACCAGCGCATCGCATGCGTTGAGCCTTACGGACGTGGATTTTTCGAACAACACGGTAACCGGAGGAAGTGCCGGGGTCCTGCATGCGACAAACTATCAGTCGCTAACGATTGAAAACTCTTTGTTCAGTCATAACATTGGAACTGCGAATGGACAATCCCTGTTTTTCCTGAATACCAATAATCCTTCCACGATTCATAATTCGACCTTTGAGAATAATCAACTGATCGGAAACGGTACCAATCAATATATATTCAGAATAACAGCCAGTTCCGGAAACCAGGTGCTGTTGTATAACAATACCTTTTCAGGTAATACTCCTTTGGCGGGTAGTAACTCAACCTATGGCTCTATCCTGATCACTGCCAGCACAACCGGTGGGATTTTTAACAATACGTTCTACAATAATGATGCCGGTAGTAACGGAGGTATCCGGATAGAAGCGGCCCAGACCGTACGGAATAATCTGTTGGTCAACTCCGGGGCAATTGTGGCGTCTTCTACTTCCAATGCCGCGAAAGTGAGGCGGAATGTATATGAAAATATGTATTACGAGGATGAAACCACTACTTCTCCTATTCAAGATATATCCTCTTATATTCAACCGTTGGCACCTGTTTCCGGTATGAAGATAAAAGTTCATCCTTTAACGAGTGTGAGCGACAATCCACTTTTGGGAAAGGGTGGTCCTTTATCAGACTTAGGGAATTATTCCAATTTGTTGATTTTTGACCAGCGGGGAAGAAAAAGACCGGAACATATTTCGTTAGGGGCATGGGATTTACCTGTGTTTGGAGTTATTGAGGGAAGATATACGGTGTTGTATGATAATACCAAACCGATGGATCCATCCTACCAGATTGACCTGGCAAACTATATCACCGGTTATCCGGAAGGGAAAAATGCAGACAATATATCCTATGAAATATTGACCCAACCTGCCAACGGAAATATTCTCCTGGGAAGTAACGGCAGATATGCCAGTTTTACGCCGAACATGGATAATGAGGGAAATCCTTTACCCGGCGTGGTGGGTAACCCGTATGAATTTACTTACCGGGTGTATACTTCTACCGGAGGGATGGACTATGAAGCTACGGTCAGGATTAAACTGACCATTATTAATATCAATTTGCCGATGGGTATTATTGACCAAAGTATCATCGAATGTTACACTGAAATGAAACAGGTCAATTTTGCTCCTGAATGGAAATTCAGGACACGCGACATAAATATCGGCAGTCGTTTTGACGGGTTTAGTATTCCTCTTGTCGGAGACCTTAATGGAGATGGAAAACCGGAAATTGTGGCACTTGGTATCGCGAACTATTCCGGAACCGCTGCTTCCCTGGCAGGTTCTGCTACCTATATTTACATCCTCAACGGGCAGACCGGGGAGGAGATCGTGAAGTTTCCGTTGCCCCGGACCTTTACACTGAGAGGTCCTCACCATAACTCTCCCTCTTTCATGGCCCTCGTGGACTCTGACCGGGATGGCATGGTGGAGATCATTATGGCTTACGGAGATGCGGGAGGTAGCTATGGTCAAAGATTGGTTTCTTATGAGGTGAATGAAAATACGTTTAATGAAAAGATTCCGGTCAGTGACAAATCCAAACTTACGGAGAAATGGATCAGTACTGAACAGTATAATAAGTATGACGGTGGATATGTGGGTTCAAACTATTATAACGTCAACATGCCCCTGCCACAGGTAGTAGATATAGATGGAGATGGTGTTCCGGAAGTGGTTGTCTATAATAAAATTTATAGTACACTGGATGGAAGCTTGTTAGCCACTCTGGAAGATCTGGGACCTGCATCCAATCATTATGCAGGGAGAAGTAATAGTTTCGATGCCTATAAACAATATGCGTTTACCGGAAGGAATCGTAGGGCTCCGGCCAGTTATGATAGCAATATCAACTTCACCGCTGTCTATGATCTGGATTTTGATGGTAAATATGAGGTCATAGCCGGAGGAAAAGTCTATTATGATATTGATCTCGAAAACGGAACCTATAAGGTCAAGCTGGCTGAAAATATTTCCTATGCAGGTGGTGATAGCCGGACCATGAATATTGGGGATGGATATACTACAGTCGCAGATATCAATGGAGATGGAAAGCCGGAAATTATAGTGGCGGGAAATATAAACAGCAGTTCCATCCAAATTCAGGTATGGGATCCCGGTTTAGTGGTTTCAGATGGAAACGGGGGATGGGTGAAAGCGCCGGATCCTGAAAATACACCGGCTGTTTTGCTGGCTCACACTACTTTGCCGACCTACTACCGGACCGGGCAGGGGTCCATGTCTTATGTCTATGTGGGAGATATTGACGGAAGGGTACAGCATGGAAAGAAATTCCCGGAGATCTCTATTTTAGGTTCCCGATTCTATGCGACCAATAGTTCGGTTAATAATTTAACGATTCCGGTCCATCCGAATGTGGCAGGTGAACTGAACAGTACGATCAGTTACTCCTCTTCGAGTGTGGAAGGAGTACTGATGAGCTGGACCTGGGATGAAGATGCGAATGGCGTGGATGACCGCCTGAAAGTTTCTTTTATCCTGGAACATGAAGACCGTTCTGTGAACACCGGGTTTACTCTTTTTGATTTTGATAATGACGGAAACCAGGAGATTTGTTACCGGGATGAACAGACGCTGCGTATCATTAGTGCCACAACCCCTTTTGTCCGGTTGGGTCAGACAGTGGATGCGAATAATGGACCTGTACGGTTTTCCCAGCCAGTGAAGTCTTATACCGGGTTTGAATATCCGGTCATTGCAGATATTGACGGAGATGGTAGTGCTGACATGGTGGTTATGGGAGCGCTGGACCGGGATGCAGATGCCAGGGGGCTACTCTATGCTTTGCAGGCTGACCCTTCGAAAACAGCTTTTTCGCCTGCTCCTAAGGTCTGGAATCAGTTTATGTACCATCCTTTAAAGATCAATGAGGATTTAACCACTCCATTGGTGAATATTCATCCGTTAAAGATGAGTTATGTACTGGAAAAAGATGCGGCCACACAACAACGGACTTATATTTATAACAATAATATTACCCAGGTGGTTGTCTCCGCCGAATTTGACGGTTTGTTAAAGCCTATTGTTAAAACTCCGGATGCTGTGATTGAAGGAGATATGGATGTGACCAACAGCCAGATGATTCTCTACATCATGAATAGAGGGGATGCGACTTTGAATGCGTTGACCCCGATCCGTTTCTTCCGGGGCGAAGTCAAAGATGACCGGTTGCTATCCACCTTAGACGGACAACCGCTTCCTACGGTAATTGGTACGGATGTCTTTGTGGGGGATACTTTAGTGCTGAAAATTCCGGTGAATAGGGATAATGGAGAATTAGGAGAGAATTATGTCGTACGTGTTACGGATGCCAGCTACATGGAGAATGGTACTTTCTATGATACTTTTGGAACAGATGAAGGGTTAGTGGACTGTAACTGGGCGGACAACTGGGAGATCGTGGGAATTTTTGTGCTCCGGGATGACCCGGTGACTGTGATGCAACATACTACCGTAGAGGTGGATTTGTTTGACAATGATGATTTCCCGGAGGGGTATACTCCTGTTTTAATAGAAGATATGATTACGGCTATGGATCAGACGAATCCTATCGGATCCTGGAAAATTGTCAATAATAAATTTGTTTATACGGCTCCGGGTGAATATGAACAGGATGTGGTGGAGTTTAAATTCAAAATGACTTACGAAACAGGAGGGCAGCAGTTTGTGGATTCTTCCATGATCTACCTTTTTGTTCTTCAGAGTGGGTATGGAGATGGAATGTCAGCCTGTTATGGTGAGCCTTATACGGTTCACCTGAAAACAAGTGAATGAAATCCGGAATTCAGTTGGTATAATCATGTAGGGGAGTATATGGAAAGTACCCCGACCTATCCGATGGACCGGGATTATGTTTGCTATGCCAGACCCCGGTTTAACGGCCCTAAGCCTCCTTTAGCAGAAGGACAAACAGACTATAGCCTCATCTCTTTTCCGGCGGGCCGGATTGTCATCTATGCGATAGGAGAAGGGGAAGGGGAAATCCTACAGGCCAAATGGACCGGTTTAGTAGATTCCGACTGACAGAATCCGGCTAACTGGGTACAGATCAAGGATAACAAAGAAGAACCCATCCTATGGATCCCTAACTCCTGCGTGGATGTGATCCTTTCCAAAGATGCGCTCTATTATCCCACCTTACGGGCACAGGCCCGTACAAATAACGTGGTGATGGAAGACCGGGCGATGATCGCAGGTGTACATTTGCTGCATTATGATAAAGTGACGGTGGACCTGACCCTGAAACCCACGGAAAAAGAACGGTATGTCATGTGGTCTTCTCCTTTAAAAGGAATAGTGACAGGGGATTATCACTTCCGGGATGCGAATGACAAACCGGTCTGGGGGGGATGTTCATATGAACTATTTCCAGGCACATAATCCTGATTTTGAAAAACTTCCTGGTAGTGTTGCCAAGGATCACGCATTTACCGCGGATTTCGGCAGGCTGGATGATAAACTGGAACTGGGAAAAGGGTTTAACATTCGAGTGTTGAACCAGGACACGAAAGCGACTTTCCGGTTCCCCCGGACGGATACACAATACACTGACAGCAAGGGGACTAATTATACGATTAACCGGGATCCCGGCGAGATCCATAAATTCATTGTCGACGGATTAATGGATGAGGATGGAATGCTTGAAATGCCGGTGCAGGATGATCCGGAATATACGATGCTGCAAGTTGTGAATCCGTTTATGGCCTATCTGAACGCGGAACTGTTTTTGAGAGAGAATGAGGAGTTTATAGAGGGTGCTTATAAAATATGGAACGGAGATATTGAAAGTAACTTTGTGACCCTGATTTCCCGGAAAGACGAGGATGAGGATAGTGAGGAGTATCGTTTCATCGCGGATGAAACAGAATTGGAAGAACGAACCAATGGTTTCATTCCTCCTTTGCAGTCTTTCTTTGTGATGAAGAAGAATCCTGAGAAGCTGGAACATCTGAGAATATCGGCAGCGATGACTACGACTGAACATCCGGACCAGGCTTCTTATGAACTACGGAGTTCTTCTGTTAGAGATGAAGTGGAAATGAATGTGCTACGGGTGAAAGCTATCCAGGGAGAACATACTAATATGGCTATCCTTTATTTCTCCCCGGAAGCAGTTCCTTCCTATAAAAGTACGGAAGACTCCAAAAAGCTATTTAACCCTGAGAGTCCGGTTTCCGTATATACCCTGACCTCTTCCCAGGAACCGCTGGCTGTGTATGCAAGTGCTGATTTTTCACAGGATGTCCGTTTAGGGTTACGATTGAAAGAGGCGGAGGATATTACCCTTGAATTTACCAACCTACGGCCTTTCCAGCATGATGTCTACCTGATTGATCATGATGAGGATAATCAAATCTATGACCTGAATGCGAATCCGGTCCGGACCTTCCGGGTGAATGCGTCTGTACAGGGAAATTATATCGAACTGAATAACCGGTTTAGTCTGCACTTTGTAGAGAATCCGTTTGTAACAGGATCAGAAGTGATCGTTCAGGATGACCAGTTACAGGTATTCTCCCGGAATGGTACATTATATATAACAGCAGAGGGATTACCGATATATAATCTCCAGATCTATAATGTTTCCGGACAGGTGGTATATGCTTCCGGAAAATCAGATACTGTTTATCAGATCCCGGTGGAAAAGACACAGGTCTATATAGTCAAAGGAGAGATTAATAATAGTATAAAAATCGCCAAAGTGATCGCAAAGTAGAAAAAGTTAGTACTATGGTTAGGAGGGTAGCTTTTCGAAAGGAGAGCGCCCTCTTTTCTTTATCCATTCAAACGGTAATAAATGAAACATTTATTTTCTTATAACCTATATTCCCTGATCTGTTTGTTGTTCCTTTCTGCCTGCCAGAAAGAGGAACAGGAAGCGATTTACAATCGTACACTGCTGGTCTATTTAGCCAGAGATAATAACCTGTCCGGGACTTCCGAAGAGAAAAAACTTGCCATTCTGGAGGGATGGAACGGAGTGGGAGGACAGGTGGTGATCTATGAAGACAAACAAGATGAACCTCCCTGCCTGATGGAAATCCAAAGGGAAAAGGGAGAAAATAAACTCACAGTTGTGCAGACCTATGAGGAAGAGAGTTCCGCCAATACAGACGTTTTTAAGCGGGTCCTGCGGGACATGAAGGAACTGTATCCTGCTGATTCGTATGGGCTGATCTTCTTCTCTCATGCCTCCGGCTGGCTTCCCGGCCACACGTTGGTAAGTCCCCGTTCTGTGGGGCAGGATCAGACGGAAGTCATGGAGTTAATGGAGTTTGCTGCGGCGATCCCGGACCAGATGTTTGACTTTATCCTATTTGAAGCCTGTTTTATGGCAGGGATTGAAGTGGCCTGGGAACTCAGGGATAAAACCCGGCTGATCTTAGCCTCTGCGGCTGAAATAGTTTCTCCGGGATTTAAGGAGATTTATGCCACTTCTATGGATTTGCTATTCCGGAAAGAACCGGATGTGACCGGTTTTGCACAGAAAGCATTCGAATACGTGGATTCCCGGGCGGGCAGTTTCCGTTCCGGCACGATCAGCGTGATCTCTACTTCCGGTTTAGGTCCGTTGGTAAACTGGTTAAAAACAAATATCAGTCCGGAGGAACCCCGGGAAAGCGTAGCCGGGTTCCAGCCTTTTGAACGTTATTACGGATTGTTCTTTGATTTTGAAGAGTATTTCACGGAACGAGTGGGAGAGGAACAAAAAGAAAGACTCCATCAACTGATAGATGAATGCATCCTGTATAAAGCTGCCACACCGGATTTTATGGCGACCTATCAGGGCTTCCGGATCAACACCCATTGCGGACTAACTACTTATATACCACAAACCCGGTATCCCTTTCTGAATGATGAATATAAAAAGTTGGGCTGGTATAAGACTTTATATGGACACTAAGCGATTTAATATACTTATTAACCATTTCTAATAAGTATATTAAGCGGATGTAATAAGTATATTAGCCAGCGTTAATAAGTATACTATTCGTATGCTGTTTACCGGAGATCCTTTTTTCAGGATGGGTTAATATTCCACTTTATCTTCTTTGTTCTCCCACGCCTGAAACGCCTGTATGGCTTCCTCCGGAAGAAGTACTTCGGATGGGAGACTGCGGTCTTCCGGTTTCCGTTCGATCTCCTCGTAAATAAAAGAGTCGTCAAAACCGATATTCTTTGCATCGGTCTTATTATTTCCATAATACATTTTGTCCAGACGTGCCCAATAGATCGCTCCCAGGCACATAGGACAGGTTCACAGGAGGTATAGATCTCACAACCGGACAGGTCAAATGTATTCAATTCCTTACAGGCGTTCCGGATCGCATTTACTTCCGCATGGGCGGTGGGATCGCAGGAGTCAGTCACCCGGTTCACACCGGTAGCAATGATCTGGTTGTCTTTCACAATCACTGCCCCGAAAGGGCCTCCTCCCTGCTGTACATTTTCCAGGGACAGCCCAATGGCTTTCCTCATAAAATCTTTCTTGTTCATCATTTCGTTTTTCAGATAAATAACTAATTCCCTGCTCATACAATACCCCTCCGCAGAGGGGAAAGTATAGTTGTTGATCTGCAATCCATTTCACACTTGCGATTTTATTCAATCAACTCTTAAAGATAAAGATAATCCTGTAAGTAGCATCGTCTGAAATGAAAAAAATACTCCTTTTGTTTTTGTTTATAATTTGTATCTTTGCATACTTTTTTGAGAAATCACCTTGCAAAAGACAGATTCTGTTTTTCTATTTTAATTCCTTTGAAATAAAACATATGCACTCATTAAAAATAATATTCATTTTCCTGTTTATCCTGTTTTCCCCGGAAATCTTCTCACAGGAAAAAGGAGTTACTTCTGCCAAAAGACTTTTCCATATTGAGCGGAGTAAGAACCGGAATCTGGTTTGTTATGATGTGAATCTGACAGATGGCGTTCTTGACCTGAAACAACCGATGGATGTTTATTGGGTGAATCAGGAGGAACGGATGGGAGAGGTGAAAGGATTATCTGCTATTGAGAAAAAGTTTGCCTATGGTTATAAGGTTCTCTCTAAAGGGGAAGATTCCTGTAATATTACGTTGAGTGCCTACCCCGGGCGTGAACTGACTATTCGCAAAGAAGGGGATAAATATATCTGTACGACAAGGATTGATGGTCAGCCGGCTGTTCTTGAAAAGCTGTTTGTCAAAGCCAAAGGTAGTAACTCCCTGACCGTTGAATATGTTGAACTGACAGGCAGAACTATGCAGGGAGATAAAGTGGTAACAGAAAGAGTCGCTAAATAATAGTTTACAGGAGTGCATGTATCGCTTCCAGGATCTCCTGATCAGTAGTTCCTTTTTTGTAACCGGTAAATACCTTCCGGATGACCCGGTCCTGATCTAAAACAAAGAAGGCCGGAACAGCATTTACTGTGTAATTTTTATCCACTCCCTCCTCATCCGCCACAAACGGGTAGTTAATGGCATATTTTTCCGCATAGCTTTTCAGGGAATTTGTTTTGCGGGACCAGGTTTCAATCGAAACAAGGCTCAGTTCGTCTTCCTGAAAATGATCTTTCAGTCCGTTCAGAAAAGGAATGGAAACCAGGCAGGGACCACAACCAATCCCGGTAAAATTGATCAAAAGAACTTTTGTCGTAAAATCTTTCAGGGACAACGGTTGGTTATTCCACTCTTTCAGGATCCAGTCCGGAGCCCTATTTCCTATCAGTCCGTTGATATCCGGAACCGTATGCTGTTTTTGTCCATAATCCCTGATCTCATATCCGTCCGGAAAATAGGCATACAGGTCCATCTCTTCTGCTTTTAACTGATTGATCTTTACATTCGAACAGGTATGCCTCACCGTGTAATTCGTCATTTCAATCCGCAAATCATAGGGCAGGTCATTTTCTTTACTGATCCATAATTCATAGATAGAAAGCGGATCTGTATAAGGATTTTCCACTTGATGTGCTTTCCCGAAAAATAACACCTGTTTTTCTTCATCAATAGTTAGTTTTACATACAAATGATCTTCCCTCTCTTCCATTTCTATTCGGATATGATCGTCTGTGGAAAGCATATACCGGATAATATTTTTGACATGATTAAAGAATGGAGGATTAACAGGCCGGAAAGGAAGAGGACGGTGGGTGAAATCATCAATGATCAACCCCTGATGCTCATGATAAGTAAGTACGCGTATGTTCCCGTCATAACCGAAATTTAAAAGGGGCAACCCATTCTCTTCTCCCAATTCAATATAACTTGCACCAATGGTTGAATCTGCCGGATGATCAAATTCCATGATGAAATACTTTTCCACATAGTCTGGTTCTGTTTCATAGGCTTTGATAGACATATGAGTAATATTGTAGCTTGCGGATTCTATTTTTTCAAGTTCACTTAGTACTTTCCGCAGATAGTCTTCCTGGCCTGGCCGGTTAGTACAGCTAACTACCAGTGTAAGCAGGATCAAAAAGGGAAACAGAAGCGTTTTTATTTTCATAATAAATTATTTTTCAAAAGGTTGTATAGGAGGTAGGGAAGATACTCCATTTTCATTAAATGCTTCAATGGCAAAAAAGTAATCCTGTCCCACCGTAAGACTTCTTAAATATAATTCATTTTCTCCGTAGACCAACCAGGAAGTATATAGTTTATCGGGAGCAATCCCCCAGCGGATATTATATCCCTGTGCGCCTTTTACCGGCTCCCAGCTAAGCATAGCGTCCCGTGGGTCTCCCTGGCGCTCTACCCGGAATTTCTTTACCGTATCCGGTTTTTCCCTTCTCCCTGGCCAAAGACCCGGAGCCCGGAGATCGCAAGATGTGGGGTGGGAACTTCGATGTTTTTATACCGGACATACCGTACTTTAGCTGGTGTCTCCACTTGTACATAATCGTTTGGTGTATCTTTAAAACTATGCCGGCGGTCTGCTAACGGAGTCCATTCTTTTCCGTCTAATGAACCTTCCACGAGATAGCGGTGACGCAGTCCGGGAATCCTGCCATACCTATCTGATTGATAATCCTGGTAGTTCACCTGGATCGCATAGACAGTTCCGGGTTGTTGCAGGTCGATCTCTATCCATTCCTTTTCCTGATTGGTTTCTGCCAGCCAGAAGGTTTTACGATTCTCATCCGTAATATATTCCGGTAGGAATTCCCCTGTATGGGAAGAGGCTTTAACCGGCTTTTTATAAGACAACAGCATCCATCCGGTAAATTCTCCATGCGTTCCGGGAGTAGCCGGAGCATAATGGGGATAGTCTCCAAACCGGGTATCACAATACATCAACCCCTCTTTATCAAAGAAGGTAGGGAACATACACAATCTCCGTTCCCAGTTAACGATAGATGAAAGGGCCATTGAGCCGAAATGCCAGTAGTTGTTTCCCGGCCCCACCACCGTACTGCCATGACCTGCTCCATTCATGAATCCTCCCGGTTTGTAGCTGACCGGATTATTAGGAGCATAGGTATAGGGGCCTAACGGATGATTAGCGGTATACACACCATCTGCATATACATTAAACTCCGTTCCCGGAGCAGCATATTGCATGTAATAAATTCCGTTGTGTTTCGTCAGCCAGGCACCTTCCATATAGCCTCCTAACACGGTATCCGCATGATTCTCTCCGAAACGTTCCCATCCGTGATTTGCCATATCCAGCCCGAAAAGTTCCACAGTTTCACTTTCCACTAAGAAACGATCATTCTTGTTTAGTTTTTTGCCCCGTAACGGATAGACATTGGAAGATCCCCAGAACATGTAGGCCTGACCGTCATCGTCAATGAACAGATCCGGATCCTGTAGATCATGTAAAATAGCAGGCACGGCATTCCAGTCTCCTTTCTTCGGATCATCGGTGTAGAGGATGCTCATCGCTCCGGAAGGGTCCCCCGCCACATACAAAACCGAGTCTTTATAATTCCGGGCAGTAGGGGCATTGCTTCCCTGTGGATACCAGTTTTTACCGGGGCTGATAAAGTTCCAGTTCAACAGGTCCGTAGAATGCCAGTAACCCATCGAGCGGGTAACAAACATATAATATTCACCTCTGAATTCGACCACAGAAGGATCTGCTCCCGAACGATAGGAGAGATTCTGGTCTGAATTATAGATCATGTAAGTGTAATCAATATTCAACGGATTACAATAGGTGTCTGCCTGTTTGGATTGAGCCAATACTGTGTGAAAAGAGAAAAGAGAAAATAACGTAAATAAAAGTCCTTTTTCCAGTTGTTTTTTGTACATAGGTGTGTTACATATTATATTCGGGAACAAATATACCTTTTTCTGCAGAGACAAAAAATAGTTGTTATTGCAACTAAATGTATACATTTGCACCCAGTTATTTAATAATAGGTAAAAACCATGAAGAAAAAATTCTTATTCTCATTCCTTGCCACAGGAATGTTGTTGAGTGCGACTGCCCAAACAGTCAAACCCGCTATTCCACAAGATCCGGAAATGGAAAGTAAAATTGAAACCCTCCTTGCCAAAATGTCTCTGGAAGACAAGATCGGCCAGATGACACAGCTAACCATCGATGTGGTCGGTAAAGGAGCAAACGTATTTCACACGATCATCCCGTTTGAATTCGATGAAGCTATTTTAGATACGGTGATGCATAAGTATAAAGTCGGTTCTATCCTGAACGTACCGGGTGCTACTCCCCAGACTCCTCAGGAATGGACTGATATTATTACCCGCCTGCAAAAAGAAGCAATAGCGGAAAATGGGATTCCGGTCGTTTATGGAGTAGACCAGATGCACGGAACCACCTACACGGTAGGAGGAACGCTGTTTCCTCAAAGTATTAATTTAGGTGCAGCCTTCAACCGTGAATTATCGTATGAATCCGGACGTATTTCAGCTTATGAAACCAAAGCCGGAAATATTCCCTGGACATTTGCTCCGGTGGTAGACCTGGGGCGGGATCCGCGTTGGCCCCGTCAATGGGAAACCTTTGGAGAGGATGTATATCTGGTGACAGAACTGGGCCGGGAAATGGTGAAAGGCTTTCAGGGTAGTGATGGCAAAAGTATTGGCAGGGATTATGTGGCTGCCTGTATGAAACACTACATGGGCTATGGAGTTCCTTTCTCCGGAAAAGACCGTACCCCTTCCTATATTTCTGAACAGGATATGCGTGAAAAACATTTTCAGCCATTTGTGGAAGCAATCCGAAACGGAGCTTTGTCCGTAATGGCCAATTCGGGGATGAATAATGGGATGCCTTTCCATGCAAACTATGAATATCTGACCAAATGGTTGAAAGAGGAGCTGAACTGGGATGGCCTGATCGTAACAGACTGGGCGGATATTAATAACCTCGCTTTCCGTGACAAGATTGCAGCCAATAAAAAGGGAGCGATTAAGTTGGCGATCAATGCTGGTATTGATATGTCTATGGATCCTTATTCTTGGGATTTCTGTGTCTTGCTGAAAGAACTGGTTGAAGAAGGAGAAGTATCCATGGAACGTATTGATGACGCAACCCGCCGTGTGTTGCGTATGAAGTTTCGTTTGGGATTGTTTGAGCGCCCTTACTGGAACGTAAGTGACTATCCGGATTTTGCCAGTCCTGCACATGCGGCAGCAGCATTGAAAGCTGCTGAAGAATCCATTACACTACTGAAAAACAATGACCAGATCCTTCCGATGGCAAAAGATAAAAAGATTTTGGTCACCGGGCCGAATGCAAACTCTATGCGTACCTTGAATGGTGGTTGGTCTTATAGCTGGCAGGGGGACAAGGCAGATCAGTATGCGCAGGCTTACAATACTATCCTGGAAGCTTTCGTTCAGAAAGCCGGGGCTGATCATGTAGTGTATGAGGCAGGTGTCACTTATAAAGAAGGCGGCGCTTATTGGGAAGAAAATGAACCGGAAATTCAAAAAGCGGTTGATGCAGCTAAAAATGTAGATATTATTGTGGCTTGTGTAGGGGAAAACTCCTATTGTGAAACTCCCGGTAACCTCGTCGACCTGACTCTATCCCGCAATCAGCTTGCATTGGTAAAAGCCCTGGCTGCTACCGGTAAACCTGTTGTACTGGTTTTAAATGAGGGACGTCCGCGTATCATTGATGAAATAGAACCTTTGGTACAGGCAGTTGTTCAGGTATATTTACCGGGTAATTATGGTGGG
>Ga0192240_10071_pt1 | contig 52385 bp, 50 predicted proteins | sample Koala_Koa27_H3_FD_131237 | JGI IMG/M metagenome (GOLD analysis project Ga0192240, IMG submission 131237) | Enriched cells from koala feces incubated with labeled cellulose particles, San Francisco Zoo, California, United States - Koala_Koa2-7_H3 ...
GCCATATCTGAACTGTTTTTCTACGGAAGCGTCTAACTGGAAATATCCGCTCTGCCAGATGTCGTTATCGAGGTAGCGGGCAATGGCATATAGCCGCTCACCGGTATAGGAACCGGCCAGTTGCGCGTCCCAGCCACGCTTTCCGTCTTTATAGAGCAGAGAGAGGTTGGCCACGTGCATGGCCTGTCCGTTGAGCGGACGTTTCTGGTCTACGTGAGTTGTCACGATGTTTTCCGTTGTGTTGGGATCGGTATTCTCCACATAATACAGCTTATCGGTAGTGATGTTGGATTGGGTGAAGGTATAGTTCATCTTGATTCCGAACGCCCGGAAATATTTGGTCACATCGATCTCCAGGCCGTAGTTGGTCGCATTTCCGAAATTGGTAGGCATATAGAAGGTACCCTGTCCTTCGGTCACCATACCAAATTCGATAGGATCCAGTATTTTTTTGTAGAACACCCCCACCAATAGTTGCTCAGAGACGCGGGGAAAGTATTCGTAGCGGAGGTCTACATTGTGTGCCACGGTGTGTTTCAGATCGGGATTGCCCCGCTCCACAAAGTCTTCATTGATCACCCGGTAAGGTACGATCTCGAAAAAGCCGGGGCGGTTGATGGATTTGAAATAAGAAGCTCTCAGGTTGGTATGGTGTGTCAGGCTGTATTTCAGGTGGAGGCCGGGCAGATAGTCGGTATATACCTGGCGTCCTTCGTTCTCCACATCTTCGGTCGGATATTTGAGGTCATAGCCCTGGCGGGTATGCTCCACACGCAGTCCGGCCACCACATTCCAGCTTCCCCAGGTGAGTCTGGATTGCAGGTACCCGGCCGTGATCTCTTCGCTGGCATCGTAGTTCAACGGATTGCCTACGGCGCCGTAGGGGTTGTATACGGTGAATTTTATGTCTGTATACGTGTCCCAGTCTGTTCCTTTGATCAGGTTGTTCTGGCTACCCTCCGGTTTGCTCTCGTCATAAGGGCGGAAATCGTACTGGTTGAAAAAATTGGTACGCTCCTTGCGGCGATACAGTCCTCCGGCGGAGAAGTCGGCATCTACACGGCCCAGGCGGGTCAGATAGTGCAGGTTGAGATAGCCTGCCCAGTCCTGATCGGAGTTGCGTTCCCAACGACGTTCGGCACCTCCGAGGGTAGTAACCGACACCAGATTCTGTACAAAATCGCGCACTGTGGTCACGGTATAGACGGTGCTGTTGTCTGGTATCTCATTGCTTGCTTTGGAGTAGACCCCGGACCAGTCCAGCAGCCATTTACGGTTCAGGAAGGAGTGACTGCCTTTCAGGGTACTGTTGAAGATCTCCTGTCGGGTATACCGGAAACGGGTATCGAAGGAGAGGTTGTAATCTCCGGCCTCCGGATTGTAGCCGACGCTCAGATCGGTAGTTTCGGTGTCACGCACCTGCGTATTTTCAAAAACCATATAGGCATTGTACCATTGTAGTTTATGATCGCCGGAAAAGGCATAGTCCAGTTTTCCGTGAACGGCATACCGGGTCTGCTGTTCCGAGTAGGTACGATCGTTGCGGGCGGTAAGCACCGGCAGGTTGGAGGCATCGCTGGTAGCGGTTTTGGATTCGAAGTAGGTACTGTTGCTACCCCGGTAACTGTTCTGATAACTTCCGGCCAGCATGATGCCCAGACGGTCGCCGAACAAGCGGTCGCCGTACGAGAAGCCCGCAAACAGATTGGGAGCCGGTTTGCTGCTCTTCAGATCAATGGCTGCCGAAGAGAAGTCACGGGCCTGGGCGGCGTAGTTCTCTCCATAGATCTCGTAAGGGGATCTCTTATCTATCCCGCCGGCGTTGAACGAAAGAAAGTCACGGTCGAAGAAAAGGGCGTTGTAGCCGGTGGATACATTCGCAGTGATCTGCCGGCGGGCAGGCGCGTCTTTCATCACCAGATTGATGGCACCACCGATGCCGTCGCCTTTCATATCGGCTGTCAGGGCTTTGGCTACATCCAGCCGTTCGAGCAGTTCGGAAGGGAAAATATCTAACGGAACAAACCGGTTCTTATTGTCGGGACTGGGTATTTTGATGCCATTGACTAAGGTATAGTTGTAGCGTTTGTCCATCCCGCGCAGGATGGCGTATTGTCCGTCGCCGCTGCTGTTGCGCTCTACGGTAACTCCGGATACACGCTGGATCACATTGGCAACCGTCATGTCCGGTGAGATCTCTATGGCGCGCGCGCTGACGATATTCATCACGTTCATGGAGTTTTTCTCCAGGACACGGGCACTGTTGTCTGTAGATCCGGTATGGCTACCGTATACCACGACTTCATCGAGTAACTGCGCATCGGGTTCCAGGAGGATCGTCAGACGATGGTCTGAGGCGCTGTGGATAGTGACCACTGTGGTTTTATAGCCGATATAGCTACAGTTCAGTGTAACCGGAAGTTGCTCCAGATCGCTGAAGACGAAACTTCCGTCTAATCCGGAAACGGTACCTCTGGCAGGAAGTTCACCGACCTGAATGGTAGCACCAATAATTTCTTCTTGTGTTTTGGCATCAATCACTACCCCTTTGACCGGAGTAGCCGCGAAAGCGAAAAGAGGAGAAATAAGAGAAAGAATAGTAATGAAATAAAGTTTCATGTATATCTGGTTTTATCTGACCGCAAAAGTAGAGGGTGTATGTTACAGATGTGCTTCCGAAAAATGAAGAAACGATGAAGGATAGTTTACAGAAATGTTTCAGGAAATTGCCCTTTTGAAAGAATGTACCAACAATTACCTGTACTTCTCAATTACTTCCTCTGTACTGCATGAATACGTTTCTGGTTATATAAGCAGATCTGAGAGACGTCTGTTCTTTCATATATTTATAAAATATAGAAATCGCCTTAGCATAGCTAAAATAAACTTTGCCCTGCATGTGGCTTTCTATCTATTTGAAGAATATAAGATACAATGCGTACAAAATTCCGGATGAAGTGGTTCTTTGCCTCTTACCTTTCACTATATTTGCAGAATATAGGATGCGGTTCGGACAAAGTTTCAAACAAGTTTGATCTTTGCCTCTCACCTTTCACTATATTTGCAGAATACAGGATGTGTATCAGATAGAGAAGTGCAAACTTTCTGCAACGTTTGACTTTCGGCATAATCATAAAGATCGCTTTCTGACATCCCTGAAAAAACACATTCATACAGAATTTTACTGAAATGAGAAAGATAATCCAAACCATTATATGTATGGCATTTGCCCTGCCTGTTATCCACCTTTCCGCACAACTTTCCGATAGGGATGCCTTCTATGTGGAGACAAAATTGAAGGCCTTTCCCCCCATAGGGAACGTAAGCATAAAGAATAACCTGGCCACTTCACCACTCTCCCTTTCCCGGTCTGCTCTCGCAGATAGTTTGCATGCATATACGAAAGGACAACTGGAATTCGGTCAGCAGGTCACATTTGATAGATATACCTATTCAAATATATCTTTACCGGGCCTCGTATCGCCCGGAGGGATCCATCTGTTGGATAATGGACTGAATTACTCCACCGTACAGCCGCGGTTGGAAATAAGAGCCCTCTATTCCGAAGGAAAAGCATGGCCTCTTGTGATCCACGATCCTGGTATAACGTCCTCTGAAGCAAAGAGATTCACTATTAACAGTTACGGCCATATCCTTACGAAACCTGAAAACCGCGTGGATAGTATGGAGGTTGCTTATACATATACTTTCTGCACGGAAGCAGAAATAATCGCTCTCTCTCCCCAGAACCCGGTTTATCAGAAAGAGGAGGAGACGATACGTCTGATCCGTACAGAAGATAACCGGATCGAAATAAAAGTAAACTACCCGGCTTTCGAACGCATCGTACGCATAGAAGGTAAGAATTCAAAAAACAAACGTATGGCATCTGATCTGATCTGGACTTCAGGCTATATTTCCAAAGAATTGGTAAAGTTATACACCGATATGGAGTCGGCAGATTGGGTACGGGGCGCAATCACTGACCCGGATAAAGAAGACGATGGATATATGGGTTATCCCATGACAGCGAATTTCCCTTCCCCTCCCTCTGAAATACAGCTGTTTTTATCTACCCGGACAGATTCCATATCGGGAACCCTGATGGTCTATCCGGCACAGGATGTGGAAGAAGAACAGGAGATAGGTGTATTCAACAGATCCGGCAAAGCCGGGGTTATAAACAGTCGGGGAAAGGTATTGATCGAGCCTTCTTATCACAGTCTGGAATATATAGGAGGAATTATGTTTTATGGCCAACCGCAGGAAGATGCGCATGCAGAGTTACTGAAACTGGATCTGTCCGGGCAAACATTTGGGCCGGTGGGCTACACGTATGACAAACCCAGCAGTTGGTCTGACCCTTGCGAAGGGCAAATCAAAGTCTATGAATACCTGGAAGAGCCTCATAACGATTCCTTTATCAAATATGGGGTGATCGATGTTCAGGGGAATACGATCGTCCCGGTGATCTATGACCGGGTGGTTACCTGTGCGTTTGACAGCCAACTCATCCTCGTGCGTCAATACGAGAACGGATCTAAATACCGTAGTCTGGATGGGCTTTACAACAGCCGGGGAGAGCAATTACTACCTGTGAAGTATGAAACGATCGATCGGGTAGATTTCTATCTCTTCGAGGCCTGTACAACAGAGGATCAGGATCCCGAATTTTATCAGTATGATCCCGTCGCGCAGCAGTTGACCCCTACCGGGAGTGAGTGGGTGGAATATGAGATTTCCGCTCCCGAAACGGAATAGAAGGGTAGGGCCGGATCGACTGTCAGCATCATTAGCGACAAACCATTCCCTGTTGTTATTTCTTCTTTATGGAACTATGGCTCAGCGTCTATACTTCCTGACCGGATACTCCCGCTAAGAGGTATGTAAAGGATATCTTTCCCAGGGGCTCCGGGAGTGGAACAGTGCCTTATGAGCCAGAGAGAGAATCGTGTCGTAGGAGAAGGTGGAACCGCCCCACATACCGCGACCGATGACATACGAAGTAGCAAAGGTCTGCCAGTCCGGAAAGACCGGTTTCACCTGCCCGTACATCTGTAGTATGTAATCCCATGACTCTTCTTCGGTCAGAAAGCCCTGTTCGTAAGACATACGCACCAGACTGACCAGCCGGGAAGCGTCCCAGGCCATGATCCCACGTTCCAGATTCGCGTCGGTATAGGGGAAGAGATCTTCCTCCGCGGACTCATACATACACTCCGCCAGATTGGAAGCAAACTCTGCCAGCTCCGCGCCATTGATGTTCTCGCCCATGATCTGCCGGGTACACTCCGATGGGTCGGGGTATTTTCTGACATAATACAGTATGGAAGGGTATACGGCACGGTTGCCGCAATAGAGCAGCCACCCGGTAGCCTCCCGCGCAGACTCCCGATCTGTGACTCCCCAATGTTCCCGCAACCCTACCGCGGTGCGTTGTACGGGCACGCCGGTGACCAGCGAGTCGGTATACGCTCCGATCTGCTCACTGTTGATCAGTCCCATATTCAGCGCCCGTATCCTGTCGGTATCTATAGCGCTGTCGGTACCCGGATGGGTCCGGAACGCGCGCCTGCTACTGATATGCAACAGCCGACGAAAATGAGGGACCCATAGTAACCAACTCAATAATATAATGATAAGAACCAGGTACGCGTACCCGGGTAAACTTGTGCTCATATGTATACCTTCTTTAATTTCCGGTAAGTTTCGTGCCTGAGAGTCGATATACCCTCACACCCCCGTGACCCCTTCTATCTGTGTAGCCTTTCTATCCGGAAGAAGGGATAATCTCCCCTATTCCCCGCAAATTTAATTCAATTCTGACGAGTTCCAAGTAAGCCTCTGCTTATTTCTATCTCTTTCCTATGGGTGGACCACCCTTTACGATGCCTGACCATCGTCCAAAACGCTTGCCTGATAACCTGGCCTGACTGCTGTCTGTAGGAAATGCTATCCGAACGGACCTACTTAAACTGCCAGGCTGTTGGTACAGTACTGCCAACAAGCCCGAAACCATCGGATAAAATGATTCAGGGCCATCGCAGACAAAACCTCTTTTGATGCCACAATAGAATATTTACTCACCCACTATTCCGAAATACCGACACAGAGAATCCAGTTCGGCCTCCGCGACAAACAGATTAAACGCTTCCGGATCTTCCTGGGTGTGCGCTTTTTCTAATGCTGTGTAATACCGTAGTTTTTGTTCATTGTCTCCTTTGAGTGTTACAAGTGTATATCCCTGCCGGAGCAAGTAAAGGTTCATCAACAGACGGGCGGTGCGGCCGTTACCATCTATAAACGGATGTATGCGCACCAGTTCCGCATGCAGATACGCAGCCAGCAGAACAGGATGCTCTCCGGCCTTTTCCCGTCTGCGGAGCTCCGTGATAAAAGCTTCCATCTGCTCTCCGATCAAATAGTGTTGCGGAGGCGTATGAAGGCTCCCGGAGATCCGCACAGGAACAGAGCGATATTTCCCGGCATTCTCCCGGTCGATCCCATGCAAAACAATCCCGTGTAGGTCTTTTATCAATCGCTGATCTATGGGTGTATCTCCTTCGGCAATCTCCTTGATGTATTCAACGGCCTGCGCGTGGTTGATGGCTTCCAGGTGTTCGCGCATAGGTTTTCCGGAGATGGTTACACCTTCGTTCACGACCAAGGCTGTTTCCTGTAAGGTCAGCGTATTGCCTTCGATCCGGTTCGACTCGTAGGTGTATTCGATATCCAGTGCATCAGTGATCTTTTTCAGTGCTTCCGCAGGAAGAGGACGCAACCGGGAAAGCTCTTCTTTCTTCCGGTCCGTTTCGGACAGTAAGGTAGATAATTCTTTACGCATGATTTTTGGCTTGGATCTGTTCTACAATCTTTTTCAGTTCTTTGACACTACCGGCCCGGTAAAATTCTCCTTTATACTGGACCAGGGCGGTCAACTCTTCTCTGCTGGTGCGCTCTGTGAATAACTCCCAGAGTTCCACATCCAGAGCAGAGGCGATTTTTTGAAGGGTCTCCACCTTAGGATTTCCATTGATAATAGCAGATAAAGAGACTCTATTTATTCCTAATATATCAGCAAGTCCTTTTACATCAAGACCTTTTGTCTTTAAGATTTCCTTTATTCTTAATTTCATAACTACCCATTTTTATGCAAACATACAAAAAAAGCATAGCTGTAAGGTTGGATGGCTACTTTTTAACGTACAAGTCTTACTCAAACAGCAAACATTGCCTTTAATGCAGGGCTTACGTCCTATATAGCCGGTTGAAAATCAGAGAATCATAGACTTTGCAACTATGACAGCCAGATGCTACGCTCCGGCATGGTACAAGGCACTCAGATAAGGAAGAACTGTAGTGCTTAAGGTGAATGAAGAGGATACCCCTACCCGCTCCGATCGGTTAAACTTCCGGAGATCACAAGCCGAGCGTATAGCACTGGTCTTACAAAGGAATAATTCAGTATAGCCAAATTACAAAAGGGGGAAATAAAGTCATTCTTTCCCTGAACAAAAAGAGGCTGTATATCCAGATGATATACAGCCTCATACAGAAAATAAATGTACTCGAAGGGGGACTTGAACCCCCACAGCCGCTATGGCCAAAGGATTTTAAGTCCTTCGTGTCTACCATTCCACCATTCGAGCATCCTTTTAAAGAAGAGCGGAAGACGGCATCCGAACCGTCTGTCCGACTCTGTTATAGTTTAAAAACTTTATATTTTTCAAAAAGTGAAGTGGTTCCGGTGTGCTATCCCCATACAGATGGCTACCTACCCACACTCACGGTTCGACTCTCTTGTCGAATCTGCTGCAAAGATATATTTGTTTTTCGTTCCTACAAAATATTTTTTATTAAGTTCTGTTTTCCACACTCCATAAGGATATTTATGGGGTATTTTCCCCTGCCTGCCTCTGCCTGTAAGTATGGTACTGAGCAGATTCCGCCACATAACGTTTGTGCCTCTTTTGTATGACAAGAGAACGTTGTACCTGAGGGACAATGGAGCCAGGCATCCATTTACTCCACATAATATGTATAGAAGAAGTTTTCGATATATCCATCGTAGTCCTTGATCTCCTGCTGAATACAGCCATTGGTATCATACTGGAAAGTGAAGAAAGAGGAAGTATCCGAATAATCCCAGACATTGGAGGTATGGCAAAACGCGGATGCTTTACCAAACAATCCGGTCTCAGCCAGCCACCGGCTTATGCCTGCTCTTTCGGAATATACACAATGGGCACCCCCTACATTGGGAACTGATCCATACGTATGGAGTTTGAATTGCTCTACACCCTCTGTAAAACGGCTCCACTGCATGATATTACCGTTTTCCACTTCGATATTCGAATAGGGTTCGCCATCTCTTTCTACCTTTACCAGGTAACCCTCCTGGTAGGTGTATACATATTGATTGGCTCCGTCGTCCATCGTAGCGGCATATCCCTCTTCGTTCAGCGTAATGGTATAGGTGTCTCTGCCCGTCACTTCGAGTGAAAGACCGGAGTAGGCAAACAACCATTCCCGGTCTATGTCTCCGTTATCGGTGAGTCTATATACGTGTGATACTTTTCCGTCGGTGTTATACTCATAATACCATGTGTCCCAATCGTCGGCAAAGGTGGCCACCCGATAGATGGTGACGTGAGAGGTGGTTGTAAACGAAATCCCGGCATAGGGAGAATCTTCGAAATACAGGGAACCCGTTCGCTGCGCTTTCACCTGGAACCGATAGGTCTTTTCGGGTTCCAGGTCAGTAAATTGCAGTGTGTTTTCGCTGGTGGTCTGCTCCGGACCACCATCTAAGCTATAGATATATGCGGTTGCGTTGGCTACCTCCGCCCAGGTAACGACAGCACTTGTTTCTTTTACCTCAGGCACCGTGACTACCGGCGTCTCCAAGATATTTGTGGACGCGTGACTATCGAGATCGTCACAAGCAGCTACCCCAAACAGGGTAGCTGATAAGAATAGCAGATCAAGTCTTGTTTTCATAAGGTTGTTTGTATTTTAAATAGAAATTCATTATTCATTGTATATATACTACTCCGGTATCCTGCTGAGACGCACGGCGTGCGTCTCAGCAGACCGAATGGGAAGGCGTCATATCTCTTTTTGTTGGACCTGCACCGCGGAGACGCACAACATGTGGGTTGGACCTGCACCTGTAGAGACGCACGCCGTGCGTCTCTACAGGTAATCCCTTTCTTTGTAGAAGAAGTAATAGATACGTATATTATAGTTATATATAATAATCGCAGCCCTACAACCTACTGGAATATGACACCTACAAGTCATCTGGAATATTTCATCGAGATTAATTGCCCGCTACAACTATCAGACCAAGTCCGACGATAAAGAAAAGGAACATCAACAGGAGCAAACGGTCTACCGCGCGGCTGGAGCCTTTAAATTCTTTCCAGATAAAGACCCCCCAGATGGCGGCTATCATTGGTGCCCCCTGCCCCAACGCGTACGAAACCGCCGGACCGGCTTGTCCCGAAGCGATGTAGCTGAAGGCCGACCCCAGCCCCCAGATAGCGCCTCCCAGCATTCCGTAGAGATGGGTGCTGAGATTCCCTTTGAAATAGGCACTGTACTTCACTTTTTCTCCAACGAAAGGATAGTTCATCACAAGCGTATTGAATGCAAAGTTACTTACCAGGACCCCTAACGAGAAGATGAAGATAGCTGTGTAGGGAGTCATCATCCCCGCCGCGGGGGTAACAAAGTTTTCCACGTCCATACCTTTTACGACAAAACGATAGAAAAACGACATCAGTACACCGGCGATCAGGGCGATAATGATCCCTTTCTGGTTGTTCTTTTTACCTTCACCGACCTTCCGCATTTTACCGGAGGCGATGCCGTTGCACACGATAGCCACCACAACCAGCACCACGCCCGCGAAAAGCAGCCACGGATTGCCCGAGGGAAGTCCCATGTAATTGATAATGACACCCAGGACCAGCGCTATACCTACTCCCAACGGGAAAGCGACCGACATACCTGCCAGAGAGATGGAGGCGGAAAGAAGGATGTTGGAGGCATTGAAGATGACACCCCCCAATACTACCCAGCCCACACTTTCGCGTGAGACCTGGCTGAGATCTTCGACAAACGAACGTCCCGAGTCGCCCATACTACCCATGGTAAAGCCCAGGAGCAGGGTAAACAAGACCATACCGATGACGTAGTCCCAATAGAAAAGTTCGTAACGCCAATTTCCGGAGACCAGCTTCTGGGTATTGCCCCACGATCCCCAGCAAATCATCGTGATCAGACAGAATATCACTGCCAATACATAACTGTCAACTATAAACATACGATCAGATTTTAAATTAATAATGGATTCTGTTAGTTAAGTAATCAAGCCATTCTTCCCAGAAGAAGAAGCTATCCGTATCTGTGTTTTTTCTGGAACGGAATTCAGGATCCGCCCCGTGCCGACGCAATTCCAACCGCAACTGACTGCCAAAACCATAGTTCGGAAACCGCGGAGAGATCTCGAACCAGCACCGCGGATACCTGGAAGGTGACATCAGCCGTTGGGCTACATCCGGGGCAGCCGTTTCGGGATAGTCGGGGTTTACCCATACGATGCCGGTAAACAGGTTCCCGGTATCCAGCGTTTCTACCACTTCGCCCACCCTATTGCCTATACATACCAAAGCACGCATACGCTGCGTATTCCGGATCTGTGGCGTTTGTTCTTCTACCTGGGTGACGGCCGTGTGTAAGGAGACCTCTCCGGGTATGAAACAAAGGATGGCCGGCCAGGTAGCGCCCTGGTCTGCGCGGGTGCGAAAACGTTTGTCCAGTTCTACTTCCATCTCCTGCCGCAGCTGGCCCAGCACATAGATAACCGGGTATTTCCGGTCTGTACGACCGGAACCGACCGGCATATACAGACGGACCTCAGTGGTGTCTACGCGCAATGTGCTGACGACAGCGGATGTCCCTTCCGGATGGCCGGCCACTGATTGACCGCTCTTCGGGAAATGCTGGTTGAGGAACCTGAACGCGTCGGGCATAGAGGCATTCCAGCAATAGAAATCGTGTCCACCCGCACGCACTTGCCAGTGGTGGGGTATCTGTTTACGCAAGAGCAACCGGTGCAGCTCGTCGTTGCTGGCAGCGAGCGTTTCTTCTTTATCACCGGTCTCGATGAACAGATGGAGATTGTTCCAATCCCGGGCCGAAGAATTCAGAAAAATATGATAGGGCGAATGTTCCTGGTAATAACGTGTCAGCCGCCTGGCTCCGGATTCGCCTTTGCCTCCGAAAATACGTCCCCATTGCCTGTCCCAGCCTTCTTGTGGCATCTCTTCCCGGTATTGCCTGTCGGTGCGGATAGAGGGGGCCAGCGCAACGACTGCTCCAAACATTTCTTTGTTGCGCGCGCCGACCGTAAGCGCTCCGAAACCTCCCATGGAAAAGCCGGCTATAGCCCGGCCGGAGGCATGGCCGCAGGTCCGGTACGTATCCTCTATATAGGGTACAAACTCGTGTATGAAGAACGTTTCATAAGGGAATGAACCGTCAAAAGCATCGCTGTAGTAAGAGTTGTATCCATCGGGCATCACCATGATAAAGGGAGTGATGCCTTCTGTCTGTACCATGTTGTCCATAAGCCGGGCGAGATTGCCATATTCCATCCACGTAGACGAATCGCCGCCGATCCCGTGAAAGAGATAAAGCACGGGGTAACGTGTGGCGGAAGCATAATAATCTCCGGGTAAGATGACAGAATAAGAGACGTGCTGCCCCAGCCGGTGGCTGTAGAAAGAAAGCTCTTCTTTTTCTACAGCCTGGCTGAAACCTGACGGCAATAAGCAGACAGACAGCAGACCATATAGAATCAACCTTTTCATTTGCTGTGGGTTAATAAGGGTGTATCGGCCTGGCAGGCTCGGAAGCGTAGACCACCAGGTCTTTGCATTGTACCGCATAGTTCGGATGCGGATTCATCCACCTGATCACAAGGGTATGCGGGCCTTCTTCCAGCTCATAGGTATAAAAAATGTCGTATTTCCGCTTGATGTAGTCGAAGGGCATCACGATGTCTTCTACCTTTACACCGTCGATATAGGCCTCCAACCGGGCAATGTAATCGCCGGCATCTTTCACATCCTGTCTGATCAGTCCCATCAGTACCACTCCTTTGCCCGTAAAGTCGAAGCTTTTCTCTGTGCCCAGATCGTATTTGATCTCTCTTCTTTCGGAAGGGTAGAAACCCTCGAAGGAGATTTCAAGAGGTACTGTTTCGGGCTGCTGGATGGTAACGTAATACGTATCGCCTTCTACGTTACCACCGTAAGCCTGAAGTACATCGGACAACAGGTTCAGATTGATGTCATACACTGAACTAAGGGAAATGCTGGTGTACGGGAAATCAATGTCTTCGCATCTTTCCAAAGCCGGTTTAAAAAAATCGGGTATGGCTTCGTAGCCGCGCATAACGCCGAGGATGCCTGCCACCGTTGCCGGATTGCAATCGGAATCCTGGCCGCAACGGGTGGCTATATCCATGGTCTTAAAGAAATCGCCGTTGCCATACAACAGTCCGATCACGCAATAGGCGGCATTGATCGTGGCATCGATATTGAACGCGTTGAAAACGCCTTCGGGACAACCCACTTCGAACGCATGACGGTTCTCTATTTCCAACCAGCATTTGCGCCAGTCGTCGGGATACTGCTTCCAGTAGGTAACCACATCCGCGATACATCGGTGGAATTTGCTTTGTTCGGGGATAATTTTTAGGGCTTCGGTAACGACTAACGGGACATCGGTACTCACGTAGGCCAGAGCGTACATGGCAGCCACATACACACCGCCGTAGAAGCCATCTCCATAATTCATGATGTGTCCGATCCTGTCGGAGAACATGGGGGCCGTGTTTACCATTCCGGGACAGATCATGCCGATAAAATCAGCCTCTATCTGAAAGTCAATATCGTCGGCATGCGGGTTGTTCTTCCAATGGCCCGATTGCGGAGGCATGATGCCTTGTAAAATGTTGTAGCGCGCAGCCTGGTTGGCATGCCACAATTTATAGTCGGCATGCGCAAAAGCCAGGGCGTAAGAGCTCGCCGGGGCATGGATGCCCTCTTTCTGCATCACTTCGAGGAAAGTGAGATCCATATACACATCGTCATACAGTCCCGGATCTTCTTCGAAAATGTCTTTGCAATAATCATCGTACCAGATGATAGGGGTCTGCTCGTGGATCATGGCTCCTCTGTATTTGAACTCAGTAGGACCGCCATAGGTGCAACCGATGGTTTGTCCGGCCCACCCGCCTTTGATCTTATCCAGCAAAACGTCTTTCTTCCATTCAACGGTTTTTCCATACCCGATCTGTGCTCCCGCCGGAACGGGGAAGATCAAAAGCAGGGTTATATATATCAAGGTATTTTTCATGGTTAGTTGTTTATATAAAACATATTGTGATTTTTGTTTTCCGAGTAATAGATAATATCATTGATGCGGATGACATAGTCCTTTTCCGGATTCAGCCACTTCAACGCGACATGATGTCGTCCTTCGTCGAGTAAATACTTCCAGGCGGGTTCGAGCCTGCGGTCGGCGTTGCGCATGGGCAATCTGGCCACATGGTCCAGCTTCTGGTCAATCCAGACCTCAACTATGGCAACGTACGGATCATCAGGCTCGGCCAGTCCGAATACTTCCGAACCGATATGACGGGTAGAGACCCGGTCTATATAATCTAATGATATGTGTCTGGTGCAGCAGAGATTGCCCCAGATCACAAAGCCGTTGCCGTTGAAAGCGAATTCATACGTATCGGTAAGGAAACAGTCTTTCCGCTCGCGGTAGAGTGGGAACGTGTTCTCAAAATTCTGCTCCAAGGGAAGTACTTCCGGTGTGTGCAGGGGTATCTCGACCCCGCTATCGGTCACTTTGCCTCCTGCCTTCACAATCATCTGCTTAGCCTGCCCGAAGCTCATCACATACGCTTTTGAGAGGGAGGTGGTTGTCCCTTCAAAGTCCAGATCTTCAATCTCCTTCAACGGTTCCAGCCAGAAGCCGGGGATCTGGCTGTAGCCATACATGACTCCCAATACGCCGCCTACCGTAGAGGGATTACAGTCCGAATCCTGACCGCAACGGGTGGCAATATCCAGAGACCGGGTATAGTTGCCCTCCCCATACAGCAGGGCCAGTGCCACAAAGGCTGAGTTGAGTTTAGCGTCGATATTGAAGTTCAGAAATACACCTTTGGGACAGCCCACATCGCAGTTCCACTTCTCCTGCAGGAAGTACCAACAATCTTTCCAGTTCTGCGGATGCAAGGCATGGAACCGGATGACATCGTTGATACACTGAAAAAAGTACTTTCGGCCGGTATCACGGACAGGGCCTTTTCAACAATACGTTTGGGGTCTGTTTCACAGAAAGCCGTGCTGTACAAGGCTGCTACGAACGCGCCGCCATAAAAGCCATCGCCACTGTTCATGATATGGCCCACCCGCGAGGCGATCTCCATAGCCTGAGGCAACATGCCCGGAGCCATCAGTCCGATAAAGTCGGCTTCGATCTGGAAGTCGAGGTCGTCGGCATGCGGGTTGTTCAGCCAATGTCCCGACTCGGGAGGCAGTATGCCTTGCCTGATGTTGTAGCGCCCGGCCTGATTGGCATGCGCCAGGTGATAATCGGCATACGCGAAACGTTGAGCCAGTTCGAGTTGGGAACACTCCAGGCCTAATTCCTGAAACGCTTCCACAAAAGTAATATCGTTGTATATATCGTCGAACAGTCCGGGCTTCTTGTCTCACCAGTACTTTACGTATCCTTCGCCCCAGGAAATGGGCTGATAGTCCTGGATGTAGGTCCCTGAGAATTTGAATTCCGTAGGCGCGCCAAATACCACGCCAATGGTTTGTCCGGCCCAGCCGCCTTTGATCTTGTCGAGCAGATCGTAGTCCGACAATTTCAAGACAGCGGGTTGCTGTGCCCGGACAACCGGGCAAAGCAGAAACAGCGAAATGAGTAGGATCAGCTTTTTCATAGGGTTCCTTTCTTTATTCGTAAACGCCCAGTTCCGTAATGGATATAAAAGAAGATACATCCTTTGTGTATGCGTGCCAGTGTTCCTGTACCTTGGCATCGAACAGAACGCGTATGCCCCGGGTAGATACAGGAGCAAATTCAAAGACATACTGCGCAAACTGCGGTTGAAAAAACAGGATATCCGTCTCAGGCAATTGGGGGGTAGAGCGGAATGTACCCACATCGTACCAACGGTTGTCATCGCCCAGATACTGAATGTTCAGGGAGGAAAACCATCCGCCAAACTCTTCCAGACAGCCCATGCTTAGCTGCAGCATACCGATGGACTGCTTTTCTTTCCAGCCATAACCGAAATAGTCTATCTTGGGCAGGTTGCTTTTCATTGCCAGAGAATAAAAGACCGAACCCTCTCCCTGCTTGATGCCGTCGTTGATCACCTCTACTGTCCGGGCATACATAGGCTTGCCAAACGTGATCCAGCAGGAATCCAGTACAGCTTCATTCAAGGTACGGACATTCGCGTAGATCGTATCGCACCGCTGTGCCAGGTTAGGTGACTTCACCAGCAATTCAAACTTTTTGGTGATAGCTTGGCCACCTGAACTCAGCCGCAACTCGATCGGGTACCTGCCGGCCCTGGAAGGCGTGCCAGACAACCGGCCATTCAGGAAGGTAACGTTGTCAGGCAGGTCTCCGCCTATTAATTCCCATTGGAATGCCTCGTTGGTTTTACAGGCAAACGAATACTGGGTGGGCTGTCCGACTCCCAGATCGGGCTCCGGACCGATACAAAACTCAAGGGGTGGAACGAAAGTAGCTTTTTTATTGATGTAGACCATATCCCCTTTTACGCTACCCCCTTTGGCGCACACCACTTCGATGGCTTTCCGGTAGATGCGGTCAATCAGATCGTCTATATCGGCATCGGGCATATCGTGACGGGTGATATTGATATACCGGTTGTTGAAAGGGCGGGTCCATCCGGCTACAGGCTTAGTCAGTTCGTCGGGGAAAGAAGACGCGCCGTACATGACTCCCAGCAGTCCGGAAATGGTAGCTGCCTGGTTGTCACAATCGAATCCCATGGCACACGACAGGTCAAGTGTATATTGGAAATCTCCTTTGCCGTACAACATAGCCAGGATGCCGCACAGTCCGTTCAGTTGGGCATTCCAGATGGTTTTTGTCAGGGCCGGTTCGTTGGTGTAGTATTTTTGCGCCATGATCTGGCGGGCTTTCACCCAATCGTCCGGATAGGTATCGTGCAGGGTGATCATCTCTTTTACCGCTAACGCGTACCGGTCATCGGCAGGTAATTCCTTCAGACCGTCTACAATCAGTTTCCGGACATCTTTGCAAAAGAAGGCGTTCGCATACATGGCCCCATAGAGTACAGTAGGCGACACAGCCCACGAATCACTCGTGATACGGGCTGCCCACTCACTCTTGCCAACGGCATATCTGACCATACCCGGCGCGGTATATGCCCAGATCTCATTGATCAGCTGCGGATCAATCTGATACCAGTGTGGATTCAGGTTCATGTCTCCGGTAAACGGTGGCGTGAACCCGAAGTGCATCAACCCAAGTGCCGCACGATTGGCCAGCCATACGCGGTCGCGGATGTGGTACATCCACCCTTCGCGCATCTGGGCATAGGTGGGTTCGATGCCGTATTTTTCCATCAACAGCAGATAGATGTACTCTATGTCCGTATCATCATCAGAAAACGCGCCGTTGTACTGTTGCAGTTTATCGATATTCGTGGTATAACCGAAAGGGAAGACAGATTCCGGCGCGGGCTCGTCAATGAACTTGTTTTCAAAAGGCAAGCCATAAATGTTTCCGATGATCTGCCCGATCCATGCTCCGGCAATTTTATCTTTCAATTCCTCTTTGGATATTTTCTGGGCTGTGATCTGTCCGATCACAAAGAACGGAAGAAGAAGCGCAATTAGTTTTTTCATACGTATCTGATTGTGAATGTTAATAACCATCGTTCTGTGTCAACCTGGGATTCGCGTTCAGTATATCCGTCGGTATGGGAAATAAATTACGGAACGTATCCTCACTGATATCCGGATGCGCCCAGTATTTCAGCAGGTATTTTCCGAAGCGGATCATATCTTCGTGTCGCCAGCCTTCCCAGGCCAGTTCACGACCCCGTTCGGCATAGAGTTCGTCGAGTGTGAGCTCGCCTGGCTCATAAGGTTGTAATCCGGAGCGAGTACGTATTTTCTTCAATCCGGCCAATTGCACAGCTTCGGCTTCACGTCCCTGGCGGACGAGTGCTTCGGCATACATCAGTATCACATCCGCGTAACGGAATATGGCAAAGTTGTTGTCCATACTGATGGTGTATGAAGTCAGTGACCCGTCCGTTTGATAATACCATTTCCAGCATCTGGCTCCGTCATATTGTCCGCGGCCGCCGTTGCTGTTGAAGTATTTGCTTTCATCGAAAACAGGGATGTAGGCAAAGCCCAGATCACTGCCATTGAGGCTGTACTGCTGACCGTAGAGCCATGTCTGGCTTCTGCGTGTGTCGTTCTCATCATACGTCTCAAAAAAATCGGGCTGGCAAAGGAAACCCGACCACGGTCCGTACGAAATATTGAATGTGGCCTGAGAAGCGGCTTCCAGCGTGAGTGTATGTAAATAAAAGGAACTGCTGCTGCCACTTGTATAAACGCGGTCGTAGATGATCACGAAGATATTCTCTCTGGAGTTCTCATTGTCAATGTCAAAATTGGTTTCATAATTGTCTTCCAGTTCGTACCCATTCGAGTCGATGATCTTCTTGCAGGCAGCCTCTGCTTGGTCGAACATAGGGGTACCGAACCACACCTGGGCGTTGAGATACATCTTGGCCAACAGGCAATAGGCCGCGGCCTGCGTAACGCGCCCGTAATTGCTCGCCAATGGCATCGCATCCAGCTGATCGATATTCGCAGTGATTTCTTCTTCCAGATAATCAAATATATACTTACGGTCTTTCTGCTCGGGATAGGCCGTATCGGTGTAATCTACTGTGAACGGCACATTTCCCCAGCTGGCTATGGCCATGTAATAATAGAACGCGCGCAATACTTTCATTTCGGCAATGATCTTCTCTTTTCCGTCAAATTCGACACTCGACAGCTCGGTCTCGTAAATGATCTCATTGCAAGCGGCAATGCCATTGAATATCCAGTTCCAGCCTCTTGTCAGCAGCGTGTTGGATGCCGGTATGTTGTTGGTCTGGATCTCTTCGTACCGCCCGTTGCTGTACCACGATCCGCCGGAAGCAGGTACGGCACATTCGTCGGATGCCTGTAAAAGTAAGGTCCAGAGGCTTTGCTCTGAATTATACCCTTGTAGTTTGGTATAAGCCCTGCCCGCGTTGGCAACAAGTTCTGCTTCATTTTTGAAGAAATTGTCCATGGAAATACCCGAATAAACGGTTTCATCGAGATTGGTACATCCGGACAACAGGGCCAACAAAGCAATCGTCCATAGTTTATATAGTGTTTTCATACGTCAGTAATTTTGTCAGATTTAAAAAGTTACATGTACACCCAAAGTAAAAGTAGTGGTACGCGGATAATATCCCATGCTCTCCATACCCGGTTCCAGGCCCAGCAGGGCTACTTCCGGATCCACTCCCGAATAGCCGGTAAGGCAGAATACATTCTGAGCTGTAAGATTCATACGGAGTTTGCTTACCAATCCTTTCTTAAAGTCCCAGGTATAGCCCAGGGTCAGATAATCCATTTTCAGATAGGAAGCATTTTCCACGCATTTCGATGAGTACTTATACGTTGTGCTCGTATAATTGGTCTGCGACAACCAGTTGGAAGAAATGTTGCGCAACCCGATGCTGCTCAGATTTTCATACTCCATCGCATAGTTGTTCAATACATCACCGCCAACAGATGCCCGGAGTGAAAAACTGAGATCAAACTTTTTATAGTGTAAGGAGTTACTCCATCCCAATACCACATCCGGATAAGCGCTGCCTATCTTCACCCAATCGTCTTCAGGTACCGAGCCATCCGCTCCCTGTCCCAGCAACACATCTCTACCGTCGGTATCGGTTCCCAGCCAGACCGGACCATAGAAGGTGCCCAGCGACTCTCCTTCCGTCAGTCGTTGGGTATAACAGGCTCCACTGGTAGACCATCCTACTTTATACACTCCGTTGCTGAACTCTTCATTTGTAAATTTGGATAACTTATTCTTGTTGTGCGATACATTCAATGAAGTATTCCATTGGAAATTCCTGATCCGGACAGGAGTTGCCGACACAGTGGCTTCTATACCCGTGTTGGTAACCTCACCGACATTCGTGAACAGCGTATTGTATACATACGGAGGGGTAGGCACCGTATAATTATACAACAGATTGGAAGTGGTACGTCTGTAGTAGTCGACCGTCAGGGAAAGGCGGTTTTTCAGGACCGCCATATCGATCCCGACATTGAATTCTCCTTTCTTTTCCCACTTCAGGTCCGGATTCGCGTTACTGGCAGACTGATAGGTATTGATCCATTGGCCATTGTAATAGAACTTGCCGGCAGTACTCATCATCAGTAAGGATTTATAGTTGGGAAAATCCTGGTTACCGGTTACCCCATAACCCATTCTTAACTTCAGGTCGTCTACCCATTTTACGTCGGCCATAAACGCCTCTTTATGTATGCGCCACCCTATGCTGACAGCCGGGAACCATCCCCATTTGTTGTTCTTTCCGAAACGGCTCGAACCGTCGCGTCTGAGCGATGCCGACAGCAGGTATCTCTCATCGTAATTATACATGAACCTACCGAAGAAGGCTATGTAGGTATTGTCTTCTTTGTAGGAATACATAGAAGCAGAACCGTTGGTGAGACTGCTTCCCGACCCGATGTTATGAGTCTTGTTCTCATCGAAATCAAAACCCGCATTCTCCATGGACGCGGTGGTACTCCATGTATATTGGTAATTGTAGCCTAACAAAGCCTGAACCGAATGCCTGCCCAGATTATTCGCATAATGGATCGTAGATTCGTATTGAGTATCATTTTCTTTGTAGTTTGAGATGTATGCCTGGCCGTCGGTTCCGATCAGGCTGGGGTAGTAGCGCGAATAGTACTCGCGGGATTCATGATCCTCTTTCTGGAGCGAGATAAAATTCTCCCATTTCAACCCCGGAACAGGTTTTATATGCAAAGAAGCACGTACATTGACTCCGTAATTATCAGTGACGCTTTCGTAATCTCTTTCCCGGATCATGGCCACCGGATTGTAATAAGACATAGCGGAGATACGGCTGTATCCACCTGCTTCGGTATCGGAGGCATCGTATACAGGTTCGGTCGGATTGTGCGTAAATGCTTGCATAAACGCGTCTGTAGAGGCGGGATTATAGGTACGATGCGCTAAGTTTATGTTGTAGTCCAGATCCATCCACTTGTCTAAAATGGATTGACGGATGTTGGTACGTGCCACCATCTTTTCGGCTTCGTTGCGCTTTTGCAAGCCTTCGCTTTTCTCATAATTGAATGAGGTATGATGAGAGAATGTCTCCGAACCTCCTGAAATGGAAAGATTGTGTTTGTGGCTTACGGGAGTCTGGGTGATCTCTTTGAACCAATCTGTTTCGTGGTCAAAGATATAGCTGTCCAGCTCCGGACGATAGGTCTGTATGACCGATTTATATTGTGAGGTCGACAAGGGTTTCGCTCTGCGGGAAACCACTCCTACCGTAAGTTGTCCTTCGTAGGCAACCTCTGTTTTGCCTGCCTTTGCCCGCTTCGTGGTAATGATGATCACTCCGTTCGTACCTCTGGTCCCGTAAATAGCAGCGGCAGACCCATCTTTCAATACATCGATAGACTCTACTTCCTGGAAATTGATATTCCGTATATCTGCTCCCACGACTCCGTCTACGATCACTAAAGGACCCTGGCCGGCCGAGAGGGTATTCGTTCCGCGGAGAAGGATCTCATACGATGCCGTCGGGTCGGCTCCGCTGGGGTTGACAATCTGCAAACCGGCCACTTTGCCCTGGAGCATTCCCATAGCGTTCGTAAATGTCCCCTGGTTCAGATCGTCTTTTTTCATACTGGTTACAGAGCCTGTCAACTCTTTTTTGGTGGTCGACCCGTAGCCGATAACGACTACATCATCGAGCATTTTCACATCTTCGGACAGACGTATCGTGAATTCGTTCCGGTTTCCTACAGGTTGTTCGACAGACAGATAGCCGATATAAGATACCAGCAGCACATCCGAGGGTTACACCTCTAACTCAAACGAACCGCTGAGATCTGTAACCGTTCCGTGAGTGGTACCTTTTACAAGTACGCTCGCTCCAATGATCGGATCATTCGTAGTATCCACGACGATCCCTTGTATGGTTCTCTGGGCAAAAAGATGTGTCTGCCCCAAAGAGAGCGATGCAACAAACAACAAAGTTGTAAACAGCGCGTGTTTTACAGATGGTTTCATAGAATAGTAGTTTTTAAAGTTTACAAACAGATTTCCTCTCTCACAGGCATAGATTGCTGAGCTCCCATTCGGGTGACAGAGACAGAAGAGGCTTTGCAGGCAAAACGAATTCCATCTTCCAGGCTCTGTCTCTCGGACAAAGCTACACACAAAGCCCCGCAGAATGTATCACCGGCCGCCGTTGTGTCTGTGGCTTCCACTTTAAAGGCGGGAACCCGGATGTATGTACCTTCATGAAAAGCAAGTACACCCTTAGCACCCATAGTCAGAATAACGGTTGGAATACCCTGTGCCCTAATCGTGTGGATTGCTTTTCTTGCCGATTCGTCCGAATCAATGGTGATCCCCGACAGAATCTCGGCTTCGGTGACATTGGGGATCAGTATGTCTACGTTTTTCAATAATTCTTCCGGAAGTTTCCCGCCGGGCGCGGGAGCTGGATTCAGAATGACTATCGTACCATTTTTCTTAGCTGCTTTCGCCGCGTAAGTTACTGTCTCCACAGGAACCTCAAGTTGCATCACCAAAATGTATGCCTGCTTCATCGCGGTTTCTGCCTTGTGAATGTCTTCCATAGATAATGAACTGTTGGCACCCGAAGCCACTACGATAGTATTCTCCCCGTTACTATCTACGTTGATAAGTGCTACCCCTGAAGGTTGCTGGTCGGCAACGCTGATGTATGTGGTCTCGATAGCTTCCTTATGCAACATTTCTACCGCATCGCTTCCAAACAAATCGTTACCTACTTTACAGATAAATGTGACATCGCCTCCCAGTCTGGCCGCGGCTACCGCCTGGTTAGCTCCTTTTCCGCCGTGGTTCATGATAAAACTGCCACCCAATATGGTTTCTCCGGGTTTGGGCAGGCAATCCGCTTTGATCACCATGTCTGTATTGCTACTTCCAATGACAATGATTCTCTTCTTTGTATCCATAAGTCTGTGTTTAAGGTTGAACAACAATAGAACAATCGATTGCGCAAAAATATGGATTATTTTTAAATATCCAAATAAATCCCTGTGTTTTTTTGAAAAAAACCGTATTTTTGCAAAAAGATCAAAATCATGAAGAAATACACGCTCACAGATATTTCCCGCATTACAGGTTATTCTAAAACTACAATATCCAGGGTATTAAGTGGCAAGTTTGAAGAATACCGGATCAGCGTCCCCACCCGGGATCATATCCTTCAGGTTGTGAAAGAACTGAATTATGAGCCTAACGTTGTTGCGCAAACATTGCGCAACAACGTTAGTAAGACCATAGGGCTGTTGTTGCCTCATATCGACAATCCTTTTTTGCCAACATAGCCAGTATCGTGATCCGGGAAGCACAACATTTCAACTACACAGTGATGCTTATTGATACACTGGAAGATCCCAGGCTGGAAGAAAAAGCCATTGATTCGCTTTTAGCCCGCAACGTAGATGGCATCCTTCTCGTTCCTTGCGGAGACAACCCATCCAGATTGGAAGAAACCATGCAGAAAAAACCGCTATTATTGATTGACCGCTATTTCGAAGGGAGTGATTTGCCGTATGTGTCTACCAACAATTATGAAGGAGCCTATCAGGCTACTAAATTACTGATAGAGTCCGGTCACGAAAGAACGTTGTGCATCCAGGGGCCTGAGGCATCTATCACCTCCAAAGAACGGGTACGAGGTTATCGGGAAGCTATACGCGATATGGGTAACCCCGGCTGTTCTATGGTCAGAGGCAATGATTTCTCCATACAGAACGGATATATAGAGACCAAACTTGCCCTGGCACAGAATACGCCTCCTACAGCCATATTTGCATTGAGCAATACCATCCTCCTGGGAGCCATGAAGGCCCTGAATGAACATCAGATAGTTATACCGGAAGATATTTCTATCCTTTCATTCGACGACAATCTGTATCTGGATTATCTGAACCCGCCGGTAAGCCGTGTGGTACAACCTCTTGAAAGTATGGGTGTGATGGCTGTAAAGATGCTGATGGAAGAAATCACGGGGAATGTGAGGCTACAATCGAAAATATTGCTGAAACCAAGCATTATAAAAAAAGATTCGGTTAAGATCTTCGATTATTCTCTGAAATAAATAACCGTTCCTAAGCTAACCGGTGTAAGCGCCCTGTATTGCTACCGCTGTGGCAAAATAAATTATAAGATCTTTCCAGACAATAGCCCTTATTGTCTTCTACCTTATTATACATCAAATTTCACATAGGAGAGATCAGACCCGTTTCAAATATGTCGCAACCCATGGGTTGGCCGGATGGAGAAAACCATTCCTAACCCCTATCAGATATTCTGTTTGTTAATGCAAAAGAGACATCTATAGAGAACCCTCCGGTTTTTACGTTGACCTGTGAACGGGACTTAAACCAGACACAACCCAGGAACTGTTCAGGAACAGACAGCATACATCCGGCAGGTAGAAAAGAAGGAAAACCGGAATAATAAAAAAGCCTTCCCAGACTGCTTGTCCGGAAGGCTTTATCTTTTGTTTGCCTCTACGTATGTGGAGCGAAAGACGGGATTCGAACCCGCGACCCTAACCTTGGCAAGGTTATGCTCTACCAACTGAGCTACTTTCGCAAAATTCCAGCAGGTGCAAAGATAAAAAGTTTCACCCTACCGGCCAAACTTTTCAAAAGGAAAGTTTGACGCTTTTCCCGTCGGGCCGCCTCACTCTCCAAGTAAAGCTTTTTCGGCCTGCTCTACCTGACGAAAGTTGAATCCGGCAGTTACCTGCTGCATCAACGCAGAGATCTCATCGTTGCAGAGATTACCGATACTGCCTTCGTGGGTATGATCGACCTGTTTATCATGAGTGAAATGTCCGGCTTCAATATCCAGTCCCACCTGCCTGTAGGCATCGCGAAAAGGCACTCCTTCGCGGGCCAGCCGGTTTACTTCTTCCACACTGAAGATAAGCAGGTATTTATCGTCTTCCAGGATACGCTTATTGACCTCGATCTCATTCATGATATAAGTAGTCATACGCAGACACTCTTTGATCTCTTCAAATGCCGGGATAAATACCTCTTTGATGATCTGCAGATCGCGGAAATAACCGGAAGGCAGGTTGTTTGCGATCATCATGATCTGTTGGGGGAGCGCCTGTAACTTATTGCAACGGGCACGGGTGAGTTCAAAGACATCCGGATTCTTTTTATGTGGCATGATGCTGGAGCCGGTAGTACACTCATCGGGCAGTTTTACAAAACCGAAGTTCTGGCTGTTGAACAGACAGGCATCATAGGCCAGTTTGGACAAACTGCCAGCCAGGGTAGCTAATGCAAAAGCAACATTTCGCTCCAGCTTGCCTCTGCCCATCTGGGCATACACTACGTTGTAGTTCATGGAATCAAATCCCAGCAACCGGGTAGTCAGACTACGATTGAGTGGGAAAGAAGATCCATAGCCCGCGGCCGACCCCAATGGATTGCGGTTACACATTTTATAAGCAGCCAGCAAAAATTGCATATCATCTACCAGACTTTCCGCATACGCTCCGAACCACAACCCAAAGGAAGAGGGCATAGCGATCTGCAGATGCGTATAACCTGGCATCAATATCTCCTTGTACTTTTCACTTTGAGTAATGAGTACACTGAATAACTCTTCTACTGCTTCGGCTACCTCACGCAACTGAGCACGCGTAAATAATTTCAGATCGAGCAATACCTGATCGTTACGTGAACGACCGCTGTGTATTTTCTTGCCGATATTTCCCAACTCACGCGTAAGCATCAGTTCTACCTGAGAATGTACATCTTCCACACCCTCCTCAATGACGAACTTTCCCTCTTCCGCCAGCTGATAGATAGAGCGTAAGGCGGCAAGAAGCTGTTGTAACTCTTCCCGGGAGAGTAGTCCGATGCTTTCGAGCATGGTGATATGAGCCATAGAGCCCATCACATCGTGTTTAGCCAGAAAGATATCCATCTCCCGATCACGCCCTACGGTGAATTTCTCGATCGCATCATTCACCTGTACATTTTTTTCCCAAAGTTTCTGAGCCATACCAACAAGGATTTAATAAGGGATCGCAGCCAGTGTCTCAGCCATTTTTTCCAACCCCTCCTGCAAAGATTTCTGTATCATACCTTTCATGATCGGATTGATCTCCATCCCTACAGTCAGTTTCATTTTACATTCGGTCTCACCTACCGGTACGATCTGCACCCACAGATTGAAAAACAGAGGTGAATCTACAGTCTCGAATTTTATACACTTGTCCGGCTCACGCTCTGCAATGCGCAGGCTGAGCTGACCGATAGCAGGTACAGTGAAACGCAGTGTATCCGCGTCGAAACTGAGATCCTTCACTTTATCTTCCGGTATCCGTTCACGTACAGACTCCAGATTGTTCAGATCCGAGAGTTTAGTATACACCCTTACTTCGCTGTAAGGAATGATCTTGACACTACTTTCAAATTTAGTCATTCTTTTCTCTTTCCGTTAAAACACAAAAAGAACGATCCGGATATCAGCATATCCGGACTGCTCTTTCTGTCTTTATATATTGTTTGATCTATTTACTTGTTCGGATCCCAGCTTGCCGGATCTTTACGCCATTCATTCAGCGTTTCAATATCCTCCTGCTCAATATATCCGGTACGTAAGGCTACATCCAGTACTACTTCATAATTGGTCAGGGTGACTAAGGGTACTTTGGCATCCTTGAACCTTTTCTCAGCAACGGGAAACCCATAGGTATATGCCGCCACCATACCGATCACCTCACATCCGTCGCGACGGATCGCCTCGACGGCTTTCAGGCTGCTTCCTCCTGTGGAGACCAGATCCTCTACCACTACCACTTTCATACCGGGACGAAGTTCTCCTTCAATGAGATTTTCCAGTCCGTGATCTTTCGGTGTGGAACGAACATATACAAACGGCAGGTTGAGGGCATCGGCAACCAGCGCTCCCTGTGGAATCGCTCCTGTGGCCACACCGGCAATGGCATCCACCTGTCCGAAACGTTCGAGTATGATGCGGGTGATTTCTATCTTCACAAAATTACGCAAAGAAGGATAAGAAAGTGTTTTCCGGTTGTCGCAATAAAAAGGCGATTTCCATCCGGAGGCCCAGGTAAAAGGGTTGGCCGGTTGCAGTTTGATCGCTTTAATCTTTAACAACTTCTCTGCGAATAATTTCTCCAAAGCTTTCATAAGTCGACTCTCTCTGATAAATGTTTGGCACAAAAGTACAGAAAGTGAATGAGACTGAAAAGAAGAAATGGTATATTTTTCAATAAAATATAAATTAAAAAGCTACAATCCTGCCTGAGTGTTTCAGTCCGGATACAACTCTTCTACCAGACCAGGCAGGCAGGCGCGTATATCACTCATTTCGAAGCCACGCCCCAGAGCAAAACGGACCAACTTCGCATTTCGCTGGTAGTCATCTCCTGCATGTATCGTCCGCCGTTTGGCCTCCAGGAGTTTACACAATCCTCGCCGGTACTCGTGCTGATCTATCTCCTGCAGGCCCCTGTTTACACAGGCAGAAGAGATCTTTTTCAGGTGCAGGGCTTGCGCGATCTTCCGGCGGCCCCATTTGTCAAAACGATATTTATCTTTGACAAAAGCACGGCAATAACGTTCTTCGTCCAGATATCCCTCCCGCTCCAGGTAAAACAGAATGCGTTCGATCCCAGCCGGGGGGATACTCCACTTTTGTAATTTCTCAAAAACCTCCGTTCGGCAACGTTCGGCGGCCGAACAATACGAGGCAACTCTCTGTAAAGCTTCGGTTTCGGTTATTGTTTTCATTTCCATATAGCTGTTACGATCCTGTCATTGCCGGAAAGGTCCGGCAGAATACGGATCGAATGATATCCAAAGGATTCAAACAGGCAGGCAGTCTCTTTCCCATACGCCCGATTGATCTCCACATAGACCTTTCCGCCAGCGACCAATAAGGACCTCCCGATCTCTGCTATCCTGCGATAGAAACGGAGCGGGTCGGTGTCCGGCACAAAAAGAGCCTGGGATGGCTCCCATCCAAGCACATTGGGTTCCATTCCACTTTTTTCGCTCTCAGCGATGTAAGGGGGATTACTTACCAGAATATCCAAAGAAGCGGGGGATGCCACAGCAGGGTCAAACACATCCTGCAAAGAGAAAGAGACGTTTGCTTGCTGACGTGTCGCATTCTCTGCCGCGACCCGCAGGGCCTCCGTCGAAATATCCCATGCGTACACCTCTGTCTGTGGCCACTGAGCAGCCAGGGAGACGGCTATACATCCACTCCCCGTACCCACATCCAGCAGACGGCCGGCTGGAGGATTTTCTTTCAGTATCCGTTCGACCAGCTCCTCTGTTTCCGGACGGGGAATAAGAACCGCCGGAGTCACCCGGAACGAACGTCCCAGGAACTCCGTACTCCCACAAATGTACTGAATGGGTTCGTACCTGCGAAGACGGTTCATCGTATCGTCCAGTATCCGCTGCATCGTATCGGATAAATTTATATCTTTGTCCAGATACAAGGACACCTCATCCACGTTGAGCAGATCCCGGCAGATGATGCGGGTAAGGGCCGATATTTCACCGGGAGCATATATACCCTGTAAGGAATCACGGATGTAGGTCCTGACTTGTTTCATCGTTTAACATTCAAGCTGCAAAATTACACATAATTACGATTAGATTTTCTATGAATGAAGAAGAAAAATACATGTGGCGCTGCATACAGCTGGCGAAAAACGGCGCGAATCATACGTTTCCCAATCCGATGGTAGGAGCGGTCATTGTCTGTGACGGTAAGATTATCGGAGAGGGATATCACATCCGCTACGGAGAGGCTCACGCAGAAGTGAACGCGATCCGTTCCGTGAAAGATCATACGTTGCTGGAACGGTCGACGCTGTATGTCAGCCTGGAGCCCTGTTCCCATTACGGGAAGACTCCTCCCTGCTCGGATCTGATCATACAAAATAAGATCCCCTATGTGGTGATCGGGTGTGAAGACCCTTTCTACAGGGTAGATGGCAGAGGGATACGTAAACTGAAAGAAGTCGGGTGTAACGTGAAAGTAGGGGTACTGGAAAAAGAGTGCCGCCAGCTTATCCGGCGTTTCATCACGGTAAACCAACACCAACGACCTTACATCACCCTGAAATGGGCAGAATCGGCCGATGGGTTTATCGATTTCTACCGCGACAACGGACGACCCGTCATTCTGTCTACGCCACTTACCGGTATGCTGGCGCACAAAAGAAGGGCCGACTCAGAAGCTATCCTGGTAGGTACGCGTACTGCCCTGTTGGACAATCCCTCTCTGAATGTACGTAACTGGATAGGAAAGAACCCGATACGTGTAGTGATAGATAAGGATCTGAGCCTTCCTCCGACCCTGAACCTGTTCGATGGAAAAATCCCGACACTGGTTTTTACGTTTGCTACAGAATTCCCCGATCTGCCGGCAACAGATTTCATTACCTTACACGCACAAAAAAATTTTCCTATACAGATCATCCGTGAACTCTATCGCAGAGGCATCCGCTCGGTACTGGTAGAGGGAGGTACGGTACTGCTCCAAAGCTTTATAAAGGAGGGATTGTGGGACGAGATTTTCATTGAAAAAAGTTTAAAAAAGCTGGGGTGTGGTGTTAAAGCGCCTGAAATAAACACAAAAAACCATGAGGTGCACGAGCAGCCATTCAAGACCACGATCCGCCACTACACGTCAGACTAAAGGGACGGAGCCAATACGTAGTCACCGGATTTTAAGCGGTAAAATCAATCTTATTATCTATAATTTTATATAAAACTTCCATTTTAGGTTCGGTGAAGAAAAAAATGTTCCTATTTTTGCATCTTGTAAATAAACACTGGCTTTCAAAATGAGAATAAACTTTTTAGCAGTCATAACAGGTGTTTTTATCTGCTGTTTTGTGACTGTCTCCTGTCTTGACTCTAATAAAAACGACTATGAATATAGTTCGGATGCGACCATTCGTGGATTTGCTCTGGACTCGATCTATAAAGACACTTACTACACTTTCACGATAGACCAGATCAATGGAAAGATCTACAACGAGGATTCCATTCCTGTACACGCAGATACGATCATCAGCAAAATACGGGTCACTACAATTACCACCAACGGTATAGTTACCGCCGGAGATAGCTTGTTCAACATGAACGATTCCATAGACCTGACCGAGCCTCTGATCCTGGAAATACGGGCCCTGGATGGTGTGCACAAGAAAGAATACGAAATACGGGTGAACAGACATACCCAGGATCCCGACTCACTGGTATGGTCAGACGGGCCGGTCAGCCGCAGTTTCTCCAACGGGACTGTGACGGGAGAACAGAAAGCGGTAACCCTGAATGGGGCTATTCTGGTATATCCCTTTCCGGGTGTTTGTTACGTCTCTTCCGGTCTGTCCGCCGATATTTCCTGGAACAGACAAAGTACACAGGGACTGCCCGCTGATGCGGACATACACAGCATCATGCTGTACCGAGACAAGTTATATGCCGCTGCCGACGGAGATGCCTATACCTCCTCAGATGGTCTGAACTGGGAGAAATCAGCACTGTTGAGCGGACAGGTAGTTACCTTCTTAGCTCCTTTCCGTGAAGGACTGAGCGGAATTATCACAAACGCGGAAGGAGAGCGCATATTCAGTGTAACAGACGCGGAAGGCGAATATTGGCTCGAAGATAACGGTAAGGTAGTACCCACAGACTTCCCGCTGACCCAGATCAGCTATGCCGCCTCCGAAACATCCAATAAGATAGAACGTATCTTCCTGACAGGGACTTCTCCGAAGCCTTCTGTAAAGACAGTGTTGTGGCAGTCTTATGACGGATACGACTGGGCCAGTCTGGACGGAGCATCCGACGATTACGTGCCTTACATGGAGCATCCGACTATTTTGTATTACGACGATGATTTCTATGTGTTCGGAGATGGATTCACGACCTTTTATAAGTCTTCTACAGGAGTCAACTGGGAAGAGGCGGAAGGGAAGTTCCTTTTCCCTGAGACGTTTGAAGGACGCTCCAGGTATTATTCTACGGTATTAGATGACAAAGGATATATCTGGATCATCTGGAGTAAAACCATCAGACAGAACGATGAAGTCTGGAGAGGAAGACTGAACCGGATCGGATTTAAAAAACACACCCCTGGTAATTAAGATCTCCAGCACCTGTTTTTAAAGAGAAAACATGCCATTGAAAGAACAGATAGATTTTACACGGATACCTCAACATATCGCGATTATTATGGATGGTAACGGACGTTGGGCCAAACAACATGGTCAGGAACGCAGGTATGGCCATCAGAAAGGTGCCGATACGGTGCAGGTAATTACCGAAGAGGCAGCCCGCATGGGGGTTAAATTCCTGACGCTCTATACGTTCTCTATGGAAAACTGGAATCGTCCTCAGGAAGAGGTCGAAGCACTGATGGAACTGCTTTTCGACTCTATAGAAGAGGAGACGTTCATGAAGAACAACATACGTTTCCGGATCATCGGAGACCAGACGAAGCTACCGGAAAAAGTCCAGACCCGTCTGGCCGATTGCATCAAACATACGGCACAGAATACCGGTCTATGCTTAGTATTGGCATTGAGCTATTCCTCGCGCTGGGAAATAGCGGAAGCGGCTAAACAGATAGCCGGACAAGTGGTACGGAAAGAGATGGCTTTATCCGATATAGATATGGAATGTATAGCCCGTCATCTGGCGACCTCTTTCATGCCTGATCCCGACCTTTTGATACGTACAGGAGGAGAGATCCGGCTGAGCAATTACCTGTTGTGGCAGTGTGCGTACTCCGAACTCTATTTCTGTGATACATACTGGCCAGACTTCAACCAGGAAGAGTTGCAACGTGCCATACTTGACTACCAACAGCGTGAAAGACGTTTCGGGAAAACCAGTGAGCAGTTAACCAGTTAAGTACATTTATCAAAAACCAAAATTCACAACATACATGCAATATCGAATTTTCTCCATACTTGTGATGATCATCGGCCTGTTGGGACTCTCCGCCAGCGTTCGGGCACAGGAAATCGAACTGGTGGAAATGGACGAAGACAGTCCGAAACCGGTGATCCTCTATTCAGGTACTCCCAAAAAATACGAAATAGCCGACATTCAGGTAGAAGGAGTGGATAATTACGAAGATTATGTACTGATCGGATTATCCGGCTTAGGCGTGGGACAGGTAATAACTGTGCCCGGTGATGAGATTACAGGAGCTATCAAGCGTTACTGGCGACACGGACTTTTCTCAGATGCCCAGATTACAGCCGAAAAGATCGTAGGAGATAAGATCTACCTGAAAATTAAATTGAACCAGCGCCCGAGGATCTCCGACATCCGCTATCATGGTGTGAAAAAATCGGAACGTGAAGACCTGACTTCGCGTCTGGGATTAGTCAAGGGAAGTCAGATCACCCCTAACCTGGTAGACCGTGCCAAGACCCTGATCAAACGTTACTTTGATGACAAAGGGTTTAAAAATGCGGAAGTCATCATCACACAGCGGGATGACCCGGACAATGAAAATCAGGTACTGGTAGATGTGGATATTGATAAAAAAGAGAAGATCAAGGTTCACGAGATCATCATTGAAGGCAATGAGGCACTGAAAACGGCCAAGCTCAAAAAGGTCATGAAAAAGACCAATGAGAAAGGAAAACTGGCCAACTTCTTCCGTACCAAGAAATTTGTTCCGGAAAACTACGAAGCGGATAAAGAAGCCATCATTGAAAAATACAATGAGTTGGGTTACAGAGACGCCCAGATCCTGGTAGACAGCGTCTGGAATCATGACGAAAAGACAGTAAACGTTTATTTAGAGATTGAAGAGGGAGATAAGTATTACCTGAGAAACGTAACCTGGGTCGGAAATACGCTATACCCTTCGGATCAACTGAATTATCTGCTCCGTATGCAAAAAGGAGATGTCTATAATCAGAAGTTGCTGAATGATCGTCTCTCTATGGATGAAGACGCGATCGGTAATCTTTATTATAACAACGGGTATCTTTTCTATAATTTAGATCCGGTGGAAGTAAACATTGTGGGCGACTCTATTGACCTGGAAATGCGTATCTATGAAGGACAACAGGCAACCATCAATAAAATCATTATCAACGGGAACGATCGTTTGTATGAAAATGTGATCCGCCGCGAACTCCGTACACGTCCGGGAGAACTCTTCAGCAGAGATGAACTGATGCGTTCTCTACGTGAAATACAGCAGATGGGACATTTCGATCCGGAAAACCTGAATCCGGATATCCAGCCCGATCCCATCAACGGAACCGTAGACATTGGCTATGATCTGATATCCAAAGCCAATGACCAGGTAGAATTTTCTGCCGGATGGGGTCAAACAGGTATTATTGGTAAGCTGAGTCTGCGATTTACGAACTTTTCACTTACCAACTTGTTGCATCCGGGAGAGAATTACAGAGGTATCCTGCCTCAGGGAGACGGACAGACACTGACTCTCAGTGGACAGACCAACGCGAAATATTATCAATCGTACAGCCTCTCTTTCTTTGACCCCTGGTTTGGCGGAAAACGTCCGAACTCGTTCTCGGTTTCACTGTTCTATTCCAGACAGACGGATATCAGTAGCCGGTACTACAGCCAGTCGTACATGAACAACTATTACAACAGTATGTATTACGGAGGGTATGGCAACTACAATTACAACAATTACGCCGACTATTATGATCCGGACAAATCGGTGCAGATCTACGGAATTGCCACCATGTGGGGAAAACGCCTCCGCTGGCCTGACGATTACTTTACCTTCTCTGCCGAGCTTTCTTATCAGCGTTATGTGCTGAAAGAATGGATGTATTTCCCGGTAACGGACGGAAAATGCAACAACATCAGTATCAGCTTCACTCTGGGCAGAAGTTCGATCGATAGCCCCATCTTCCCGCGTAACGGATCTGAGTTCTCAATCTCTGTGCAGCTTACACCGCCTTATTCGTTGTTTGATGGTATCGATTACAGCAAATACAACCAGAACAACCAGAATGATGTAAACAAGATGTATCGCTGGATCGAATATCACAAATGGAAATTCAAATCAAAGACCTACACCGCCCTGACCAGTGCGATAAAATGTCCGGTATTAATGACCCGCGTAGAATTTGGTTTGCTGGGACATTACAATAAATACAAAAAATCTCCGTTTGAAACGTTCGATGTAGGAGGAGACGGTATGACCGGATATTCGACCTACGCGACAGAGAGTATCGGTCTGCGTGGATATGAGAACAGCGCCCTGACTCCGACCCGTGGTACGGAAGGTTATGCCTACACCCGACTGGGAGTTGAGCTCAGATATCCGCTTATGCTGGAAACAAGTACCAGTATTTATGCGTTAGGATTCCTGGAAGCCGGTAATGCCTGGCATGATATAAAGAACTTTAACCTGTTCGAACTGAAGCGTTCTGCCGGTGTAGGGGTTCGTATATTCCTGCCCATGATCGGTATGATGGGGATTGACTGGGCATACGGTTTCGATAAAGTATTCGGTAGCAGAACATATAGTGGTTCACAGTTCCACTTTGTCCTGGGACAAGAATTTTAAATGTTTCACTTAAAAAAGCTAAACGTTATGAGAAAGTCTGTTCTAAGTATTGTATTATTGTTTGCGGTAAGTATAGCTGCGAACGCGCAAAAGTTTGCACTGATTGATATGGAGTATATCCTGGAAAATATACCGGCCTATTCCCGTATCAACGAACAGCTTAGTCAGGCTTCGGAGCAATGGCAGAGAGAAGTAGAAACCGTTGCCCAGGAAGCACAAAGCTTGTATCAGGAGTATCAGTCTCAGGCAAGTTCTCTGACGGACGCACAACGTACCGACAGGGAAGAGGCCATTATCGCTAAAGAACGGGAGGCATCCGAACTGCGCCGACAGTATTTCGGTCCGGAAGGTGAACTCTATAAAAGACAGGATAGTTTGATGCGTCCTATTCAGGACCAGATCTATCAGGCAGTAAAAGAGATCTCAGAAACAAATGGATACACGGTCATCGTGGATCGCGCGTCGGCTACCAGCATCATTTACGCTTCGCCCGTTATAGATATCAGCGATGAAGTACTCAACAGATTAGGATATTCAAATTAAATTCATACATTTGCAACAAACAACGATAAAATAATCATTCAAATAAACAATAAAACTATGCTTAAGAAAATTGCAATCGTTATCATGCTGGCCCTCCCTTTGGGCGCATTTGCACAAACCTTAAAGTTCGGCCACATGAATTCTCAGGATGTGATCCTGGCTATGCCGGAATATGAAACCACTCAGGCAGAGCTAGTGGCATTGGATAAAAAATATTCGGAAGAACTCCAGCGGACCCAGGAAGAATTCAACCGTAAATACAAAGAATTCCAGAGGGAAGCGGAAACTCTTCCGGCAAACATCGCGGAAAGAAGACAAAAAGAACTTCAGGATATGTACCAACGTCAGGAACAATTCCAGCAAGACGCTTACCAGGGTATGCAGGAGGCACAGAACAACCTGATGATGCCGATCTATCAGAAGTTAGACGATGCCATCAAATCCGTAGGACAGGCAGAAGGTCTGATCTATATCTTTGACATTGTACGTACCCAGATCCCGTATATCAATGAATCCATGAGTTCGGATGTTACTGATAAGGTAAAAGCTCAGTTGGGGATCCGGTAAATCTATCATCCAGCCGGGAAAAAGGAACGGATAAAGGAGAAAATCAATTCTCTTTTGCCATTCCCTTTTCCTTTTCTATAAACAGCGCGTATATGAAACAGGGGTTATCGTCCCATCCCGGACCTATCGGAATCTTTGATTCCGGCTACGGAGGCCTTACGATCCTGAAAGAGATCAGGGAGGCTATGCCCGGATATGATTATATCTATCTGGGAGATAACGCGCGTACTCCCTATGGAAGCAGATCGTTCGAAGTGGTGTATGAATTCACTTTGCAGGCGGTGCGCAGGTTGTTCGGGGAGGGTTGTCATCTGATCATTCTGGCTTGCAACACAGCTTCGGCCAAAGCTTTGCGGACCATTCAGATGAACGACCTGCCTCATATCGACTCCAGCCGAAGAGTATTGGGAGTCATACGTCCGACTGTAGAAAGTATCGGCACACTTACCCACAATGGACACGTAGGTGTAGTAGCCACAGCAGGAACCGTACGCTCCTGCTCCTATCCGATGGAAATACATAAATTATTTCCGGAGATCACAGTCAGTCAGGAAGCCTGTCCCATGTGGGTCCCGTTGGTGGAGAACAATGAGGCGGAACATCCCGGAACAGATTATTTTATAAACAAACACCTGCAGCATCTGATCCGAAAAGATCCTGATATAGATACACTGATTCTGGGATGTACACATTATCCGTTGTTGTTACCCAAAATAAAGGAACATCTACCTTCTCATATCCAGGTGGTGGCGCAAGGGGAATATGTAGCTGATAGCTTAAAAGACTATCTGAACCGACATCCCGAGATCGATATTAAATGCACGAAATCAGGAAAATGTACTTTCTATACCACAGAAGCAGAAGACAAATTTATAGAATCTGCTTCTATATTCCTGCATCAGGCAATCACAGTGCAACGTATTACGCTTGAATAGAGAGTAAATTCCTCCTGCATAAACTCAAACCTATTCTATCTTCATGTTATACCCTCTAAATAAACAAAGTATATGAAAAAGTCCGCAGACAACATGCTGGTTGAAGTCTTCGCCGGTTCGCCCTGGGAAGCTGAACTCATCAAAGGATTACTGGAAAGCCAGGGAATACAAGCTGTAGTCAAAGATGCTATTCTGGGCACCCTGGCTCCGTACATCAGTCCGGAGGTAGCCGTTCTTGTCAATCAGGAAAACTATGAAGCCGCCATGGAGCTGATCCGTAACCGGGACAGAGCCAGGTAGACCCGCCCTTCCAAAGACTCACAGGATCATTACTCATACAGAAAGTTGTATGAGTCCGGACAGCTCCGGCCTTGCTCTTTGCGAACCAGGCTATAAAGCAGACTTACCTATTTATACAAATAAATGCCTATATATTCCTCCTGTGACTTTTATAGGCACGTTTAGCTATCTGTACGACAAAAACACGTATATTTGTTCTCTTATTTTTTAGAAATGGAACGACATTTATCCCGCATTGCTGTCAAGATCGGAAGTAATGTCCTGACCCGGAAAGACGGGACTCTGGATGTCACACGTATGTCTGCCCTGGTAGACCAGATAGCGGAGCTATATAAATCAGGCATAGAAGTTATCGTGATTTCCTCCGGTGCCGTGGCTTCCGGACGCAGTGAGATTCCTTCCTCTTCGCGGAAGCTGGATAGTGTAGAGCAACGACAGTTATTCTCTGCCGTAGGCCAGGCCAAGCTGATCAATCGATATTATGAGATGTTTCGTGACCACACCATTACCGTAGGTCAGGTGTTGACCACGAAAGAGAACTTCGGTAGCCGGAGGCATTATCTCAACCAGAAAAACTGCATGACAGTCATGCTGGAGAATGGAGTGATCCCGATCGTCAACGAAAACGACACCATATCCGTCACAGAACTGATGTTCACAGATAATGATGAATTATCGGGCCTGATCGCTTCCATGATGGATGCGGAAGCACTTATTCTTCTCAGCAATGTAGACGGTATATACAACGGTGCACCTTCCGAACCGACCAGTGAGATCATCCCTCTGATAGCTACAGGACAAGACATCTCTGATTTTATTCAGACCTCCCGGTCCAGCTTCGGACGCGGAGGGATGCTGACCAAGACCTCCATCGCACGTAAAGTAGCCGACGAAGGAATACAGGTGATCATAGCCAACGGCAAACGGGACAATATACTGGTCGATCTGGTACACCATCCGGAAGAAACTCCTTGTACCCGTTTCCAGGCGGCACCGGAATCCGTATCCAGTGTGAAAAAATGGATCGCACACAGCGAAGGTTTTGCCAAAGGTGAAATCCATATCAACAGATGTGCCAGTGAGATTCTGACCTCGGATAAAGTCATGAGCATATTGCCCATAGGCATTACTCATATAGAAGGAGATTTCGAAAAGGATGATATTGTGAAGATAATCACTGACCAGGGCGAACCGATAGGGATAGGAAAGGCGAACTATAGCTCTGCTGAAGCCCGGAAGGTGATGGGAAAACATGGAAAAAAACCGGTAGTACATTACGACTATCTTTATATTGAATCATAACAGGACGTATGAAATACAAAGAGATTTTCAAAAGAGTACGCGCAGCCAGTCAGAAACTGCTGCAAATAGAAGATACGCGACTCCATGAAGTATTGGATCACCTGGCTGACGCGGTCATCCGGGAGACTACTTTCATTCTGGAAGAGAACAGAAAAGATCTGGAAAGAATGGACCCGGCTCATCCTAAATACGATCGTCTGCTGCTCACAGCGGAGAGGTTGGAAGGGATTGCTGCTGACATACGGAATGTGGCCACGCTCCCTTCTCCGGTAGGACATATTGTTTCCGAAACCATCAGACCCAACGGAATGAAACTTACCAAGATCACTGTACCATTCGGGGTCATCGGGATCATCTATGAAGCACGCCCGAATGTGAGCCTGGACGTATTTTCCTTGTGTCTGAAAAGTGGGAATGCCTGTATTCTGAAAGGAGGTAGCGATGCCGAATATTCGAACCTTGCTATCGTTTCGGTCATACACCAGGTGTTAAGGAAAAAAGGTATAGATCCGGCTATTGTGGAACTTCTGCCTGTGGAGCGGGAGGCCACACAGGCTTTGCTACATGCAGAAGGGTATGTAGACCTGATCATTCCACGGGGGAGCAGCAACCTGATACAATATGTCCGCCAGAATGCCAGCATTCCTGTTATAGAGACCGGCGCGGGAATCTGCCATACCTATTTCGATAAAGACGGAGACATAGAGAAAGGAGCCGCTATCATCCGGAATGCCAAGACACGGCGCGTGAGCGTCTGCAACGCACTGGATTGCCTGATCATACACACAGATCGTATACAGGACCTGCCCGCATTATGCCGGGAGCTGATCCAGAGTAAGGTGATCATTTACGCAGACGCCCCTGCGATGAAGGCTCTTGAGGGAAACTATCCGCAGAAATGGCTGAAACCCTCTACCCCGGCCAGCTACGGAACAGAGTGGATGGACTATATCCTGTCTGTGAAAACAGTAAAGGATATAGAAGAGGCGATCGGTCACATCTCCGAATACAGTTCCAGACACAGCGAATGTATCATCACGGAGAATGAAGAAAACGCAGAACTCTTCCGGAAAATAGTAGACGCAGCCTGTGTCTATACCAATGTATCTACCGCCTTCACAGACGGAGCACAGTTTGGTCTGGGAGCAGAGATCGGCATCAGCACACAGAAACTGCACGCGCGGGGTCCCATGGCATTGGAAGAGCTCACCTCTTACAAATGGCTCATCGAGGGAGACGGACAGATCAGAAATAAATAATTTAAAACATACCGCTATGAGGAATTTTACGAATGTACATGATATTGGCAATTTGCAACAAGCACTGAAAGAGGCATTCGAAATAAAGAAAGACAGATTCAAATATGTAGAACTGGGTCGTAACAAGACCTTGATGATGATCTTTTTCAACGCCAGCCTGCGTACGCGCCTGAGCACACAGAAAGCCGCGACCAACCTGGGAATGAATGTGATTGTTCTTGATATCAACCAGGGCGCCTGGAAGTTAGAGACAGCGCGCGGAGTGATCATGGACGGTGACAAACCTGAACATCTGCTGGAAGCCATTCCGGTGATGGGATGCTATTGCGATATTATCGGTGTGCGTTCTTTCGCGCGCTTCGAAAGTCGGGAAGATGATTACAACGAAGTCATCATCAATCAGTTTATCAACTATTCCGGCAGACCGGTATTTTCGATGGAAGCAGCCACACGCCATCCCTTACAAAGTTTTGCCGACCTGATCACCATTGAGGAATATAAGCAGGTAGAACGCCCCAAGGTAGTGCTGACCTGGGCTCCTCATCCTAAACCCTTACCACAGGCGGTTCCGAATTCTTTTGCTGAGTGGATGAACGAAACAGAGTATGAGTTTGTCATTACTCACCCGCAGGGATATGAACTGGATCCGGTGTTCGTCGGGAAAGCAAAGGTCGAATACGATCAGCTAAAGGCATTTGAAGGAGCCGACTTTATTTATGCGAAAAGCTGGGCTGCCTATGCGGAAGATAAGTACGGACAGATCCTGAGCATGGACCGTAGCTGGACCGTGAGTGACCGTCAGATGGGGCTGACACGAAATGCTTATTTCATGCATTGTCTGCCTGTCCGGCGAAACATGATCGTGACAGACGATGTGATTGAGAGCCCTCAGTCGTTAGTGATACCCGAAGCAGCAAACAGAGAGATCTCTGCAACAGTGGTTCTCAAACGTATGCTGCAATCCCTCTGATTATTTAATTGACACACAAATAACTATCACCAGAAAGGCTGACGAAAAAGTCCCTGTGTGCTTTGATAAGTTACTATATGCACGGGAAAACCTGCCGGTTTTCTCTACGGAGCAGATACGATCGGTAGCATAGTCAAAGAACAAGCAGACTTTTTGGTCAGTCTCTTACTCTACTGAACTACATGAAGGAGCCTATCATCTGTTTGTGTCTTCTCCTATGGATCGGCCTACAGAGCTGTATGGCACAGGTAGCTGATACAGTTTATACCCGGAGACATTTCCTGCCCGAAAATATAGTCAACAGCGAGGCCTACCGCATGACGCATATCTCTTTGCCGCTTATGATAGTGGGGTTATCTACGGTCAACAGGGACAAACGATTCCGTTCTATGCGTAATTCTTACATACCGACTTTACGTTATCATCACGATGACTATCTGCAATACGCACCGGCAGTATTACTGACAGGTTTAAAGGCATCAGGGGTAGAAGGAGCCAGTACATGGAGCAAAATGCTTACGGCAGATGCGCTCTCCGTAGGGATCCTGGCCATTACCGTAAATTCTTTGAAACTGAGTACAAACCGGCTCCGACCCGACCGGACGGATCATAAGTCTTTTCCTTCCGGACATTCAGCCACCGCGTTCATGACAGCCACCATGCTTCATAAAGAGTACGGACTGACACGAAGTCCATTTTATAGTATCGCGGGCTACTCTCTGGCCACGGCAACCGCCCTGAGCCGCCAGCTCAATAACAAACACTGGTTTTCAGATGTCCTGGTAGGAGCAGGTATCGGCATTGTCTCTACTGAAATGGGCTATTTCCTGGCCGATCAGATATTTGGCAACCGGGGAAGGATCCGGCAGGACAAAGCATACAAACCCTATGTAACAGATAAGAAGTACGGGTATCTGGGACTACAGACCGGATACGGGATCAGAGCCAATATCAAGCTTCCTCATGACATCGAAATCGGACAACTGCAAGGGGTATATGCAGCTCTGACAGGTGCTGGCTATTTCAGCGATCATTGGGGAGTAGCAGGCAAAGCAGCCTTCTCACAGGCTGCTCCGGATTTTAAATATAAAACCTATTTCGCATTACATCCGGAAGCTGATGTAAAAACCGATCAGGTATTATCAAAGTCTCTCACCTATAGCAACTTTGTGTTAGGTCTGGAATATTCCACTCAGGTCATCCCGGGGATCCAAGCTGGTGGGAGTGTACTGGGAGGAGTCGCGTGGGCGGGAAGCTATCGGATCGACTTTGTAAAGGAAACGGATTTTTCCAGTACCCGTACGCTCTTCAAGACAGATTCCCATATGATTCCCAACATCGACCTGAATTGCCATCTACAACGTTTTGTTCACACACACATGGGAGTCAAATTATTTTTCAACTATAATCTGGGATTTTCCGACAGCCACTATAGTTATTATCCGCTGGCAGAAAACCCGATCTATGGAAAAGGCAGATACAACCTGCACAGTTTTGCCTTTGGCGCTGAAGTAAGCGCCCTACTCTGGCGAAAATAGCAAAGGATCAGTAAAGATCTGAAGGGACATATTCAAACCAGCGGCACTCCTCACCGTCGTACGTATGGAGCCGGAAACAGATCTGTATCTCCTGACCCTCCGCTACAGAAGCATACTGACGAAGCGGAATGGAGAGATAGGCTTTCTGGGTATAAGCTTCCATGTCGTTCGAAGCATCATGATACAGGGAAAGACAGACGTAGGTAACCGCTTCTTCATCAACTGTTACCACCTCATCTTCTATAAACCGGAAATAGTGAGTTCCGGACTGAGCCTTCACCAGGACCACCATATTCAGATAATCTGTTCCCATCCATATACTTTGCAGCGTCACAGGATCGGCTTTCAGATCTCCTTCTATTTCCGATACAGGAATCGGATCAGCCGACACCACACTTCCTACCGCATAGATCACCCCCTCTCCTGTCAGTGTACCACTGTTGGAATAAAGGGACTGATAGTTGCTCAAGACACGCATCCGTGAATTGGGGGTGATGACTGTCTGGGATCTATCTTCCGCTACCGTCAATCTTTCACCGTCGTCTGTGACAAAGGTCTGTATAGAACCCGTACTTCCAGATTCTATAGTGATCAATTCCAGTTTTACAGAAGGATACTCGTACGTATCATTGCTACACCCCTCCAGTAAACCTACAGCGACTCCCAGCAGAAAAGCTACATAGTATTTTATATTCATGGGCGGGCTTTATCATAGTTGATCAATGGGTTGGCATACATCCACAGAAGTTTTTCCCGCAGGAAAGGGATGTCTTTTCCGGGAATTTCTATACGTCCCAACTGAATATCCAGATACTCTTCAAAATTCTTTTTCTCTTCCGGAGTATACAATGACGATTTTTCCTCAGAAGCCTTCAACAAATCATATGCCACATAATTGCAGGGATACAGCTGATAATTCCGATGGATGTGACGATCGATCAGCGCAGCCACCTGGGCAAAGAGTTCCGGTTTGGATAGGGAACGGTCCAGTGCCTTTAATTCTTCATTGATACAGGGAGCCGCGCGGAACAGTATACGTCCTTTGTACCCAAACAATCCGGTCTGCATATTTTTCAGATCATCTTCCCTGGTTTTTTTATATCCGGGATCGTCACGCTTCAACTGATACTCCTGCGCTTTCAGGTAGTCACACGGATCATATTCATAGGAAAGGCTCAGGGGAGCAATCTGGAGTTCGAGCAACCGCTCTATACTATCTCCCGTGCCACCCATGGTCAGCATCTTCAGCACACTCTCCTGAGTGCGGTCGTCAGAGTCTTTGGCACGTCCTTCACGCTGAGCAATCCATATAGACTGATGCTTCCGGGTGATGGTATAGTGGATATAACGCGACATACGGGCAGAAGATTCCAGCATCTGCCGCATAGTAAGTGCCCGTTGCACAATAAAAGCTTTGTTGATCCGTACAAACTTCTGTATCCAGGGATAGATAAGCAGGTTGTCTCCGATAGCGATCTCCACCGTATCCATTCCCTGATCTACCAGAAGGACCGAGAGAAAGCCTGAATCCAGGATAATATCGCGATGGTTGGAAATATAGGTATAAGCCTTCGTACGATCTGTGATCGCGGAAAGATCCAGAGAGATACCCTTACTATGATCTCTGACTAATTGGTGGAGAGCCGGATAACAGAATGCCTTCTGAAACTCCAGTTTGGTTTTACATCCCCGCATCTTCCGGGCCAGCAGGTCCAGAGGTATATCCGGAAAAATAACAGAAACAGCTGTCCGAAAGGCAGGGTCTTCAATCAGTTCTTCATAGATTCGCGGGAGCTCCTCATCGTCATACGGACGGATCTCATCAAATTCCGTTGTACTCATATGATCTCTTTTTTTAGATAAATTTATCTTCAATAATATCGGCCATTACCTCCTGGATATCCAGACCCGCGGCTCTCACCTGCTGAGGGATGAAACTGGTAGCTGTCATTCCGGGATTTGTATTCACCTCCAGCAGGTTCACTTTATTTCCTTCAGTAATGATATAATCTACACGAATAATACCCGCACATCCGAGGATATCATAAATGGCAGAGGTAAGGGTTTGTACCCTCCGGGTCAGTTCGTCCGGGATCCGGGCTGGCGTGATCTCCTCCACCTGGCCGTTGTATTTCGCATCGAAGTCAAAAAACTCATTTTCAGTAACTACCTCTGTAATAGGGAATACCACTGATTTCTGTTTCGTCTTGTAACACCCGCATGTGATCTCGGTTCCCTCCATAAAGGCTTCTATGATCACTTCGCCGGCCTCCCGAAAGGCAGTCGAAATAGCAGGCTGTATCTGATCCGCTTGTTTCACTTTGGTAGTTCCGAAACTGGATCCTCCAAGATTGGGTTTGATGAAACAGGGAATACCGATCTTTTCCTGCACCTCTTCATTAGTAATATGCTGGCCTTTACGAAGCTTTAGCGATTCTGCCACGCGCACTCCAAAACCTTTGAGGTAATGATTACACGCAAACTTATCGTAAGTCAGCGCCGAGGCCAGGACTCCGCAACAGGAATAAGGGATACGCAACATATCAAAATAACCCTGCAAACGTCCATCCTCACCGGGAGTACCATGGATGGTAATATAAGCAAAATCAAACTTTTTCCGCTTTCCGCCGGTCACAAAGCTGAAATCATTCCTGTCTACAGGGAGTTTCTCTCCACCGGGCATAGTCACCTCCCAGCAAGTTCCCTGCATCTCTACAATATACGTATCGTATAGGTCGCGGCTGATAAAAGAATAGATACCCCGGGCACTTTTCAGCGAGATGGGTAGTTCCGAAGTATCTCCTCCGGCTACAATAGCAATGGTTCGTTTCATTCTATATTTCTGTTGCTGAGGTAGCTCCTCCATTTGTTGAGCAATTGGGTCATATCTTCCGGAAGCGGAGAAGTAAAATTCATCTCCTCACCGGTCACCGGATGCCTGAACCCCAACGTCATAGCGTGTAAAGCCTGGCGTGGACAAATGTCAAAGCAATTATTCACAAACTGTTTATATTTACTGAAATGGGTTCCTTTGAGTATCTCGTGCCCCCCATATCTTTCATCGTTAAACAACACATGCCCTATATGCTTCATGTGGGCACGTATCTGATGGGTCCTGCCTGTCTCCAGCACACATTCGACCAGAGTTACATATCCCAACCGTTCCAACACTTGATAATGCGTAACGGCATATTTGCCGATATCCGGATCAGCAAAAACAGCCATCTGCATCCGGTCTTTCGGATTGCGGGCGAGGTTACCGATGATAGTACCTGAGTCCTGCTCCACAATTCCCCAGACAAGAGCCTGGTATCTGCGGCGGGTGGTTTTATTAAAAAACTGGAGTCCCAGATTGGTCTTGGCATCCGGTGTCTTGGCAATGACCAGTAATCCGGAAGTGTCTTTATCAATCCGGTGCACCAATCCCACATGGGGGTCATTGGCATCGTAATAGGGATTGTATTTCAGGTGCCAGGCTATGGCGTTCACCAGGGTTCCGGTGTAGTTGCCGTGTCCGGGATGCACCACCATCCCGGCCGGTTTATGGATCACCATCACAAAATCATCTTCATATTTGATCTGAAGAGGTATGTCTTCGGGAAGGATCAGGTTATTATAGCGGGGACGATCCATCATGACAGTAATTACATCCCTGGGCTTTACCTTATAGTTACTCTTCACCGGGTGGCCATTTACCCGGACAAATCCCTCTTCCGCGGCCCTTTGAATACGGTTACGGGAAGAGTTGACGATGCGTTCGAAAAGAAATTTATCTACACGCATCAACGATTGCCCTTTGTCAACGACTACACGGAAATGTTCATAAAGTCCGTCGCCATCTTCCTGAACAAACTCTATATCATCCGGATTTTCATCCCATTCGGGAAGTTCCTCTGTCAACTTTTCTGTCATGTTTAACCTTAAAACCAGGATTCTTCTGTCACGTCGTTTCGCAATGAATCTACATTATAGGGAGACTCGTATTCTTCTTCCGTAGTCGAACCGTCTCCTACCATCAGGGTCAGCGTAGCCCCCATAGGGGCTTTATCTCCGGCACGAAGGATGTTTCCCTGATATTTCACCCCATACACCCAATCCAGCTCGCCCGTTACATTTTCAGAAGGTCCCATACGGAAACCCGCACCGATCAGCATGGCCTGGGCCTGGCGGTATGAACTGTTATCCGAGACATCAGGCACCACCACCAGAGGCACACTCATCGTATTAACGGTAAGGTATATCGTACGTCCTTCTTTTACTTTCTGACCCGGAGGGGGATTATAGTCGAGTATACTCCCGGCAGCCCTGTCACTGATATAGATCGAATCAGAGACCACACACTGTAACTTATTTTTCTTAAATATCCCGGTAGCCTCTTTCACTGTTTTTCCCCTTACGTCAGGAACTTCAATAGCCTCTCCATGACGGGTATATACATCCAGCCCTTTAAATACAATAAAGAACAACATGACAGAGATGGCAATCATAGCTACTATACTCAACCAGAATAGCTTGTTGGTCCTGAGAGAAAAAAACTCTTTTATTGTCATGATTAATTATTTCTATTAGGTTTCAAAGATACAACATTTGTTGGTACTTTCCATCAGGCTTAAAAAGAAATTAAGTCTGTCTGTTAACTCTTTAACACCTATATCGGAAGTGTGTTTAATTTCCGGCAAACTTTTTTGTCTGTTCCGGAACCCGTTTCTTTCTATGTGAAACAGGAAGTATAAGGTATATGATCTGTCAGGAAGCTATATACCCCTTCTATCAAATAAAAAAGAAGTAAAGTGCCCTTTACTTCTTTTCTGTTTATTCTTCGGTAAACGCTCTGTAGCGTCACGAAATTATTTTCCGTTGTATTCGTCAGAAACAGTCAGTTTCTTTCTGCCTTTCGCACGACGGGAAGCCAGTACTCTGCGTCCGTTGGCTGTAGCCATTCTCTCACGAAATCCGTGCTTATTCTTTCTCTTTCTGTTAGAGGGTTGAAATGTTCTCTTCATTACGATATTTTGTTTTTTATGTTATTATGCTCACAAATCGGGTTGCAAAAATAGATACTTTTTTTAAATTAACCAACAGATAACCCTTTTTTACTCAAAAGATTTTGTGATTTTTATCGAATTGGATTACTTTTGCAGGCAAATCCATGAACAGACAGCAATTGTATCTATTGAAAACAATATATTAAATCAAAAGAATATGGCTACTACAGCAGACATTAAAAACGGGATGTGTATCGACCTGGACGGGCACTTCTACTTCATTGTTGAATTCCTCCACGTAAAACCCGGAAAAGGCGCAGCTTTTGTACGTACCAAGCTGAAAAGTGTTACTAACGGACGTACAATCGACAAGACGTTCAACGCGGGTGTGAAGATCACTGAAGTACGGATCGAGCGCCGTCCTTATCAATATTTGTATCAGGATGATATGGGATACAACTTTATGAATCAGGAGACTTTCGAACAGGTCTCTATTCAGAAAGACCTGATCACCGGTGTAGACTTCCTGAAAGAAGGAGATGTGGTGGAGGTAGTTTCACACGCCGAATCAGAAACCGTACTCTACGCTGAAGTCGCTACCAAAGTAGCATTGAAGATCACTTACACAGAACCGGGTCTTAAAGGGGATACGGCAACCAACGCTACCAAACCCGCGACCCTGGAAACCGGCGCCACCGTACGTGTCCCTTTGTTCATTAATGAAGGTGAGACCATTGAGGTGGATACCCGGGATGGTTCGTACGTGGGCCGTGTGAAAGCATAAGCAGATCATACATTTTACCAACTATACACGGGTGATCCGTACAGCCCTTCCGACTGTCCCGGATCATCCGTTTTCATTTCATCCGCTATGTTCTATTCGGTGATCATCCCGGTCTACAACCGTCCCGACGAAGTAGACGAACTCCTGGAGAGCCTGACACAACAACATTACCGGAATTTTGAAGTAATTGTTGTAGAAGACGGTTCTACAGTACCCTGCAAAGAGGTCGTAGACCAATATACAGACCGGTTGGATATCCACTATTATTTCAAACCCAACTCCGGACCAGGAATGACCCGCAACTACGGTGCGGAGCGTAGCAACGGAGAATACCTGATCATATTGGATTCTGACTGCATCGTTCCGGAAGGATACTTTGATGCCGTGGAAAAAGAACTTACCGAAGTACCGGCAGATGCTTTCGGAGGCAGGGACCAGGCACATGAATCCTTTACAGATATGCAGAAAGCGATCAATTACAGCATGACCTCTTTTCTGACGACAGGCGGTATCCGGGGAGGAAAAAAGAAATTGGATAAATTCCATCCGCGCAGTTTCAATCTGGGGATCCGGAAAGATGTATACGAGGCCCTCGGAGGATTTCCCGCGATGAAATACGCGGAAGATATTGATTTCAGCATCCGGCTGTTCAAAGGAGGATATTCCTGCCGATTGTTTCCCGACGCATGGGTATATCACAAACGTCGCACAGATCTGAGGAAATTTTTCAATCAGACCAATCATTTCGGAATCGGACGTATCAACCTGTACAAACTCTATCCGGAATCACTCAAAGCGGTTCACCTGCTTCCTGCTTTGTTTACGGCCGGAGTAGTTGTATTACTGTTAACTGCTTTCTTATTCCCACCGGCCTTGCTTCCGCTGTTGCTTTTCGCCCTGGTGATCTGCATCGACTCTTCTCTGCGCAACCGAAGTATAAAGATCGGACTATACTCCGTAGCCGCGGCATACATCCAACTGCTGGGATATGGAATTGGCTTCTGGGAAGCCTGGTGGAAACGCTGTATCCTTGGAAAAGAAGAACCAGCCACCTATAAATGATCAGGCCTGTATGTAAAAACGATCTTATTTTTAACAATCGGCATAATAACGTGCAATAGCCATCTGCACCACCTTAACTCAATCCGGGAAGGGAGTCCGCCACCTCCGCTTTCCAACAACTAAATGAACCATAACCATGAAAGACACAAAGAAGTGCAAAGACCTGCCTATCAAAAATTGGGCAGAAGAAGATCGTCCGCGTGAAAAAATGATGAAAAAAGGTCCTGATGTACCGACGGATGCCGAACTAATGGCTATTTTAGTAGGTACAGGCAACACAGAAGAGAGTGCCATAGACCTGATGAGGCGCATACTGAAAGAGTGTGGAAACAACCTGAACACATTAGGGAAATGGAACCATCTGGATTTTCAGAAATTCAGAGGTGTAGGTGAGGCCAAAGCCTGCATGATCATGGCTGCGCTCGAACTCGGTAAACGCCGGAACAAACAAACAGTCGCAGACAAGAAATTCCTTCACACGTCTAAAGATATCTATTCCTTTTTTCATCCGATCCTGTGCGACCTGACACAAGAAGAATTCTGGGTGCTTTTTCTTACACAATCTTCCCGGTTGTCGGGACAGTCACGTATCAGTGTGGGAGGGATAGACGGAACGTATGCGGATGTACGCTCTATATTACGTGAAGCATTACTGGCACAGGCTCCCCAGATCGCGATCATCCATAACCATCCTTCCGGAAATCCCCACCCAAGCCGGGCAGACCGACGGGTAACAGCCGCCGTAATGAAAGGAGCAGAAGCAATGAACATTCGTCTGATGGATCATGTTATTGTGTGCGACGGGAGTTTCTTCAGTTTTGCCGATGAAGGGCTGATCTGACAGAAGCAATCCTTCCCTGATTATACATACGAATATTCCCTTGTTCCCTATTTTTCTTAAAAACGGGTTTGATTTTCCACGAATAAAAAACAATTATTTGTGGAAAATCAAATCAGTTTCTTAAATTTGTCTTACAAAACAGATAACAGCTATCAATCATGGATAAATTAGACACAGAAGAAAAGATCGTCCGGATGCTTAAAACGGTCTTTGACCCTGAAATACCAGTCAACGTATACGACCTTGGGTTGATCTATAACATCGATCTGCAAGACGACGGTGAATTGATCCTGGACATGACACTGACTACCCCCAACTGTCCGGCCGCGGATTTTATCATGGAGGATGTGCGCCAGAAAGTAGAATCGGTAGAGGGGGTCACTTCGGCGACAATCAACCTGGTATTCGAACCCGAATGGGACAAAGATATGATGAGTGAAGAGGCAAAACTTGAATTGGGTTTCTTATGAAAAACACCTATTTCCTCTCCGATGCGCACCTGGGTTCGCGTGCGATCAAACATGGGCGCACACAAGAACGCAGGCTGGTAAATTTCCTGGAAGAGATCAAACACAAAGCAGATGTGATCTACCTGCTGGGTGATATGTTCGACTTCTGGTATGAGTTCCGCATGGTCGTTCCCAAAGGATATACCCGTTTTCTGGGTAAGATCTCCGAACTCACAGACATGGGAGTGGAAATACATTTCTTCATCGGAAATCACGATATCTGGTGTGGAGATTATCTGGAAAAAGAGTGTGGAGTGATCCTCCACAGAAAACCTCTGATAACGGAAATCCACGGAAAAGAGTTTTACCTGGCTCATGGAGACGGTCTGGGAGACCCGGATCCTAAATTTAAGTTTTTACGTCGCATGTTTCACCGCCCCACCCTGCGTACACTCTTCTCTGCCCTTCATCCCCGTTGGAGTATGGAACTGGGACTGAGCTGGGCCAGGCGCAGCCGTCTCAAAAGGGAAGGAGGGAAAGAGCCCGAATACATGGGAGAAGACAAAGAGCACCTGGTTCTCTATTCCAAGGAATATCTCCGGGCACATCCCAACATCAATTTCTTTATGTATGGCCACCGGCACATCGAATTGGATTTGATGCTAAGCCCCACCTGCCGTATGTTGATCCTGGGCGACTGGATCAGTTATTTTTCGTATGCCGTATTCGATGGTGAGAATCTGTTTCTGGAAAACTATATAGAAGGAGAAAGTAAGCCATAAACAATCTGGCATATACACGCCGGGATATATAAAGCGAATCTGTACATACTACACGTGTGCCCTGATAGTAATCCTTTTGTTGCTTCGCTGCCAATGACCTGAGCAGTTATGGCATCTATGGCAGAACACATACATGAATAATGAATAAAGATTATCAGGAAATCAATGTAGGAACAGGGCAATCACAGATGATCGTATGAGTAACGAGCGTATGTGAGGAACATCCGGAAATGGCAGAATATATCCATGAGATCTCAGATAGGGTAACCGGACAGACTGATCCGCATCCAGGGGTTTCTCATGAAAGTCATTGAAGCTGGCGGATGTATCCTTCAGAATCCTCTCCTCCCCACCCCTAACCGATACAGGTAGTATACCTATACATCACGAGAGGGTCAGTAACGAATTATCTGACCTGAGCCTCCACAGATTTCATTATTGAAAAAAGGGCATGCGATTTACATCACATACCCCTGTTTCTTTTATGTTCGGATTACAGAAAGATCAGTATCCGGCCGCCTTTGCTATGCGTTTGGGAATATCGGTATTATCCATAGTTCCCATAAACAGATCGGCACCTGCGCCTACCGCATATACAGGCACATATCCGGCAGAGTGTCCGCCACTGGTCCAACCCACACGAGCGATCTCACTCATGACATTTTTGGCACAGGCAGCCAGCGGTTCGGTCCTGGAATAAAGGCTTTCCACAAACTCTTGTCTGTTTTTCACAAAAGAATTTTCGTATTCATCACGGAGTCTTTTCTCCTGTTCCCAACTGATAGGCAATTCTTTCCAGAATCCCATTTTTTCACCAAGCAACTCTTTTATTTGTTCCCAGCTTACCTGATTGTTATGTGCTTTGCGCAGATCCGTTATACTGGCTGACAGTACCTCCAGTGAGCCTTGCTGATACTCCAGCGAACTCAGCTTCATCTCGTAAGGTCCGGTTCCCAGAGACATCCCGCCGGTTTCATGATCGGCAGTCACTACAATCAGAGTCTCTTTCGGATATTTCTTGTAGAACTCATACGCCACTTTCACGGCCTCATCCATATCTACCACTTCTTTGAGAGTAGTAGCAGCATCGTTGCTATGGCACGACCAGTCGATCTTACCACCCTCTACCATCAGGAAAAAACCTTTTCTATTGTTCTTTGTCAGGAAAGAGACCGCACTTTCCGTAATCTGAGCCAGGGTCAGATCTCCCTCTTTCCGGTCAATAGCGTATGGAATAGAATGAGCAGCCGCTCCCTCCTTCTGGATCAGGATCATTTTGTCTGTCGAACCGGCTTTTGCTGTATAATCTTCATAGCCACGGGCAATGGTATATCCGGCCTCTTCAAAGAGAGGGAAGAGATGGGGTGCCTGTGTTCCATCGGCACGGGTCTCCGGTTTCAGAAACCCACCCCCCGCATAAAAATCAAATCCTGCCGCGATAAGATCCAGACCAATCTCATAATACATATTACGGTCTGGCTGATGCGCGTAAAAAGCTGCCGGGGTAGCATGATCCACACTCACACTGGTAGTTACCCCTACTTTACGACCTGCTTTTTTGGCCCGTTCAGCTATGGTTATAAGCGGGTTCTTTTCCATATCTACTCCTATCGCACCGTTATAGGTTTTTTCTCCGGTCGACAGAGCCGTACCCGCCGCGGAAGAATCTGTTACCGAGTTTGTAGCCGAAAAGGTACTTGCCATACTCGCGACAGGAAACCGGCTGAACAACAAAGGTTCCACGCCAATCCGCCCATCCAGTTCTCCCTGATACATCTCTGCACCATTCACCTGATTGACCCCCATTCCATCACCAATAAAATAAAATACATACTTTGCCTGCTGACCATACACAGCTACCTGTACCAGCAAGACAAATAACAAGGCATTAATTATTCGTTTCATCATTTAAGTTTTACTTGGTTAACACACACAAAGATAATTAATTTGACCGAACCGTATTT
>Ga0192240_10075_pt1 | contig 51465 bp, 48 predicted proteins | sample Koala_Koa27_H3_FD_131237 | JGI IMG/M metagenome (GOLD analysis project Ga0192240, IMG submission 131237) | Enriched cells from koala feces incubated with labeled cellulose particles, San Francisco Zoo, California, United States - Koala_Koa2-7_H3 ...
GATTTTTCCGGATCGCTCGAAAAGGCCCCTGCAACCAGTTCGTACTCGTTGTCCATGAGGGCCGCCGCCCGGTGAACGCGGGCGATGCCCGCGCCCGGGCCGCCGCCAACCATGATCATGCGTAGTTTTCTATCATCGATGCCGCTCATAACAATTTCTCCTCAAGCGGGCCTGCCGCTTAGGTTTTCTTTTAAAACCTCAGCCAATGGTTTTCCTGACGGGATGAATGAGGTCCTAGCCAATTTCATTGACGTTGACGAAGCGCCCCGTCTTCGCGGACAGCGCGGCCGCCTTTGCCATAACGACTGCGGCGCGGCCGTCCATGCCGGTGCAGGACGGGGTTGTCCCGTTCAGGACGCAATCAACGAAATGGATGCCCTCGGCCTGGAAGGCGGGAATGTACCGCTCCATGAAGAAGTTGAGAGCGCGCGGTTCCTGGAAGCCGTCCGGACCGGCGAACTGGGTGTTGTCTTCCAGCATGTTGTAGGTCGACAATCGCCCTTTCGATCCCATCACCTCGACGCGTTGATCGTACCCGTAGATGGCGCGGCGGCTGTTGTCGATGTTGCAGATGGCGCCGCTCTTGAAGCGGATGATGACCATGGCGGTGTCGACGTCGTCATACTTCGCGAACTCCGGCTCCACCAGGCACGATCCGGTTGCGAAAATTTCCTCCGGGTCGTCGTTCAGGAGATAGCGTGACAGGTCGAAATCATGAATCATCATGTCGACATAGATGCCGCCGGAGGTCCGAATGTATTCCGCCGTTGGCGGCGCCGGGTCGCGGCTGATGATGTGGCAGAGTTCAGGCGACCCGATGCGGCCGGCCATGACGTCCCGGCGGATGCGGGTGTGTCCGACATCGTGGCGGCGGTTAAAGCCCATGAGGAACGTGACGCCGCTTTTCCGGACCGCCTCGAGGGCCTGGTCGATATCCGCAAGGTCGAAGGCGAGGGGTTTTTCACAGAAGATATGTTTTCCCGCATTGGCCGCGTCGACAATCATCGGGGCGTGGAATTCTGTCGGCGTACAGATGGCGATGGCGCCTATTTCCGGGTCGGCTAACAAGTCTTTATGATCGGTGTAGGTTTTCGGGACGTCGTATAGTGAGGCCAATTCATGTGCCGCTTTTCCGTTCGTATCGGCGATGGCGCCGACGCTGGCGCCTGAGACGAGGGTGGAAAAAGTCCGGGCATGAACTTTGCCGATTCTCCCGGCGCCGATGACGCCGATTTTGAGGTTCCGTACCATTGAGAAAATCCTTGTAAGAGTCGGGGGTAGGGGGTGAGTGAGGACCGCCGGAACACGGCCCTCACTCCAGGAACTTATTTCAGGTATTGGGCGACGTTTTCAACACAGATGAGTTCGGTTCCGGTATCCACTTTTTTCTCGACGTGTTCGCCCTTGTACGCCTTGTAGGCGGTCTCGACGGCATACTTCCCGATGTTGAACGAATTTTGCGCCACGGTCCCGGCAATCGGGCTGTCCGGGTCGGCGGTGGCGCGGATGGCTTCCATATTGGCGTCGAAGCCGATGATGAAGGTCTTGCCGCCGTCGGCGATGACCGCTTCGGCCGCGCCCATGGCCATTGAATCATTGCAGCAGAAGATGGCGTCGAGATCGGAATTGGAGGCGAGAATGTCCTCCATCACCGACATGGCGATGGCGCGTTCCCAGTTCGCCGATTGAATGGCGACGATTTCGATGCCCGGTTCCTTCCGGAATTTTTCCTCGGCGCCGTTCAACCTGTCCATGGCGGTCTGGTGGCCCATGATGCCGGTCATAATCGCCACCCGACCCTTGCCGTTCAGGCGCTTGATGATATAGTCCGCCGCCAACCCGCCGCCGACGACGTTGTTGGTGCCGACGAACGAGACCTTGTTGGTGAACTCGGGGGAGTCGGAGTCAAAGACGACGACCTTTATTCCTTCCTCGTGCGCCTTGTCGAGGGACGGTGCGACCTCTTTGGCGCCCGACGGAGCGACGCACAGGACGTCGACGCCCTGGATGATGAGGTCGTCGATGATCTGAATCTGCTGCTGGACATTTACTTCCCGGTCGGGCGAAAGAATGGACAGGTCAATCTCCGGATTTTCCTTCTCCGCCGCCAGGGCGCCGTTCTTGACGGACAGCCAGAATTCCGAATCCATCGCCTTGGTAACGAAGCCGATACTGACCTGACCGGCGAAAGCGCTGCCGACCAGCAGGAAGGATGCCACCAGAAGTGTCATGAAAAATTTGGACATGCTCGCTCCTCTTGAAAAAGGGAATAAAGAACCCTCACGCCGCCCGGCGGGAGCCGTGCGCGTCGAAAAATGTACGGGTGATGACCAAAGTGAGGTGCTACTCGAAAGGGAAAAAGTGATGCATAGTAGTTTTGATGCAATGAGTGATGCATAAAACCGGCAAGGACAATTTATCTTCAACAGATGAATAATACCGTGAAAAAAGCCCTTGGTCAAGTTGATATGGCGGGTTTTTTAAAAATTATTTATGCATAAAACTGTGCATCAGCGTTAATGCATCTGATCCACCGTAATCCTGATTTTCTTGATATTGATGCGTTCATGCCGTACCATAGACCGGCAAACCTGGATTGAAGGAGAAATGGATGATTTCATCACGCAAGCTGGCCGAACTGGCCGGGGTCAGCCAGTCGACGGTGTCACGCAGCCTCAGGAATCACCCGGGCATTTCCAAGGAGACGAAGGAGCGGGTGGCCGCCCTCGCCAGGGAACACGGCTACCGCGTCGGCGACATGGCCGGCCGGAAGAGAATTCCACGAAAACAAAAAGCCATCGCCGTCCTCATGACCGGGATGAACTATACCAACCTGTATCTTCAGAGCGTTTTCACGGCGGTGTTCAATGAAATAGAAAAATCGAAATACCTCGCGCTCCTCCTGAACGACATGGAAGAAATCGTTGACGGCAGCCGCGTGCAGGAACTGGTGTCGACCGGCATCCTCGCCGGACTCGTCATCACGAACCTTCACTACAACGTGCACGTCCACGACTACCTCCTGTCGAAACGCCTGCCGCACGTTTATCTCCATTACTTCGGCAAGGACTCGGTGGAAATGCTCGACATCATAGACACCGACAACTATTTGGGCGGTCACATAGCCGCCCAGCACCTTCTCGCCCTCGGCCACCGGAAAATAAAGGTCCTCACCTCGTCCTCCGCTTCGGCAATGCTCGACAGCCACACCTTCGACGACAGGACGGCCGGCTTCACGGCGGCCCTGCGCGCCGCCGGCGTGCGCCCGAAGGAATCCGACCTCGTGCACATCAAGGATCACGACTATCAAAACGCCTACGATTACGTGACCGCGAACGCATCCCACCTCCGGGAATACGACGCCCTGTTCGCCCAGACAGACACGATGGCCATCGGCTGCATCACCGCTTTCCAGGACAAGGGGATTTCCGTTCCGAAGGATATTTCTGTCATGGGGTACGACGGTATCGACGAAGGCGTCTTTAGCCGTCCCAGCGTCACCACGGTCAAACAACCGGTGACCGAACTCGCCCAGGAGACGGTGAGGCGGCTCCTCGGCCTTATCGAAAACCCGGCGCAGACGGCCCGGCGCACCTTCATCCAGCCAACGCTTCTTCTTCGCCAGTCAACGCGGAGACGGAACGCCGCGCGACGCGAGTAGCACCCCTATCGGGTACGGCCGCGATTTCCTTGAAATTGTCCGCTTTTTTCCCGGACCGGCGCTGGACAGCCCGGCGATTCGCCTATATACTGAAGGTACTGGAAGTACCAAAATTATCACTATACTGGCGTTTTTCGAGAGTTGTCCATATCCGCCGCCCGCCCGAAAAACCGGCCGCCCGGGGCATGGAAAGAATCGTGTGAATGTTCGGAGGCAGGCGCCGCGTTAACCGGAAGCGGTGTGACGCCCGGCGGTTGACCACCGTCCATTCTCCCGGATTCTTGAAACGCCCTCATCGAGGAACATCACCTTGCCGCGATTCAAATACGTTCTCCTGTCCGACCGCCTGAAAAGCGAGATAAACCTGGGTATCAGGCCGCCCGGAAAACAGATACCCACGGAAGAGGAACTGGCCAGCCGCTATTCCCTCAGCCGGAACACCGTCCGCCAGGCCATCAGCCTCCTCGTCGAGGAAGGGTACCTGGTGCGGGTGCAGGGCAGCGGAACGTTCGTGGCGGAAAAAGCCGCGGCGGCGCCTGTCCGCCCGGCCTCACCGGTCAATTCGAAAAGTATCGGCGTCGTGCTTCCCCGCTGCACCAATTACATTTATCCGGAAGTGGTCATGGGCATCAGTGAAAGCCTGTTTGAACACGAGTACGCCATGGTCTACCGGATAACGGCGAACCGCATCGCCAAGGAGCGCCAGGTGCTGTCGGAACTTCTTTCGACCAACATCGCCGGCCTCATAATCGAGCCGACCCGCTCGGCCTGGCCGCTCCTGAACGAGGACCTGTACCGCGAAATCGAAAGCCGGATGCCCTGCGTTCTCACCCACGCCGCCCTGCCGGGATTCAACTTCCCCACCATCGGCGTCAGTGACGCGGAAGGGGCGGCCCTCATGATTGATCACTTCGTCGCCAACGGCCACCAGCGCATCGCCGGCATCTTCAAGTCGGACGAGCAAACCGGCACCGGCCGCTTCCGGGGATACGGCGCCGGCCATGCCCGCAACCATCTTCAGGTGGATGAAAACAACCTCCTCTTTTTCGTCGACGAGGAATTGGAAACGCTGTTCACCGACGCCAACGCCCACCGCGTCCTGAAGGCGCTGGAAGGCTGTACCGCCGTGTTCTGCCATAACGACGAGGTGGTTAGCCGCGTATATCCATTCCTCGAGCGCCACGGCCGCCGCGTTCCGGACGACATTTCCATCGCCGGCTTCGACGACTCCATCGATCGCCAGGACCTGAAGCCGCTCACCACCATTGAAAATCCGAAATCCGGCCTCGGCCGCGCCGCCGTGGAAGCGCTCTTCACCCTCATAGAAAACCCCGAGGCCGACGTCTCCATGCGGTTCCCACCCAAACTCATTCTCCGCGACACCGTCAAAAACCTGAACGCCTAAGTTATTGTTTGCAGCGTGCCACGACTCCGGGCCACCGGCGTCGCGGCTTCACTGTAGACTAGCCGGGTGTAAAATCCCTGGAAACAAAAAGCGCCCCCTCCGTCAACCAAAGCCGGAGGGGGCGAAAAAATTGGTAACGATTATTGATAGACTCAGGCGCTCTGGGCTTCTTCCGCTTCCATGGCGCGGGCCTGTTCGTTCCGCTCGAGATTGTAGGCGGCGCGGGCACGCATGACGTCGATGTAGACGGCGAGAATAATGACGGCGCCGATAACCACCTGGGTGACGTCGGACTTGGCGCCAAGGAGGTTGAGGCCGTTACGGAGAACGCCAATCATCAATGCGCCGATGAGCGTACCGAGAACCGAACCGACGCCGCCGTTGAAGGAGGCGCCGCCGATGACGCAGGCGGCGATGGCGTCCATCTCGTACTTGTCGCCGGACAGGGCGTAGGCGGTACTGATGCGGCCAAGAAGGACGATGCCGGCGAGGGCTGCCATGAAGCCGGAGACGATATAGACGAAACACACCGTCTTGTCGACGTCGATGCCGGACAGCCGCGCCGCTTCCTTGTTGCCGCCGACGGCGTAGATTTGCCGCCCGAGAGTCGTCCGGTTGAGAAGCACGGAGTAGGCCAGGCACATGATAATGACGAGGATGAAGTTGACCGGGAACACCATGTTGGCCCGGCCGAGCCAGAGCACGGAATCCGGGAAGCCGGTCATCGGCCTGGCGCCGGTGAGAATGAGGCAGACGCCCCGGATCATCATCATCATGCCGAGGGTGGACACGAAGGGATGCGGCAGTTTGGCCTTGGTGAACAGGAGGCCGTTTATGGTGCCGACCACGACGCCGCACAACAGTCCGACCGGAATGAGGATGAAAGGCGTGGTGATGCCGAACGACTTCATGAACACCGCCATGACGCAGGCGGACAGCGCCACCACCGACCCGACGGACAGGTCGATGCCGCCGGTCAGGAGCACGAACAGCATTCCGAGCGCCACCAGGGCGTTGATTGACGACTGGCGGAGAACGTTCATGATGTTGTCGTGGTAGACGAAGCGGTCCGTCACGATGGCGAGGATGATGGTGAGAATTATCAGCGCCATCAAGGGGCCGAACCATGCGGGCATGGATTTTTTTGTTTTATTAGTTTGTTTCATTTTTGATGACTCCTCCCCAGGCGGCCTTCATTATGTCTTCCTGATTGAAACACGATTCGTCCCGGTTGATGGCGGCGGTTATCCGGCCACGCCGCATGACGATGACCCGGTCGCACATTCCCAACAGTTCCGGAAGTTCCGACGAAATCATGATAACGCACTTGTTTTCGGCGATAAGGCGATTCATGACGTTGTAGACTTCAATCTTCGCTCCGACGTCGATGCCCCGGGTTGGTTCGTCAAAGACGTAAATCTCCATCTCGGCGTTGGTCCATTTCCCGATGACGACTTTCTGCTGATTGCCACCGCTGAGCTGGCTGACGGTGGAGTGGATGGACGGCGTCTTGATGTTAAGGATGCGGACGGATTCGCGGCTCTGCTTTTCCATGTTCTGGACATTCAGGAAGCCGCGCGTGCTGGACGACTTCAAGGTCGCGAGTGACATATTTCGTTCCACCGACTGCGCGAGAACAAGGCCCTGTGCCTTCCGGTCTTCCGTGAGGAGGGCGATTCCGTGCTCAATGGCGTCCTTCGGCATGCGGATGGTAACCTTCTGGCCGTTAATGAAAATCTCGCCGGAGTCGATCGGATCGGCTCCGAACACGGCCCGGAACAACTCGGTCCGTCCGGCGCCGACCAGGCCGGCAAAGCCGAGGATTTCGCCGCGCCGCGCCGTGAACGATATGTCCTTGAACCGGCCGCGGCTGGACAGGCGCTTGACCTCGAGGGCGACGGCGCCGGCGACGGTGGCCTGTTTCGGGAAAAGATTATCGAGGGAACGGCCGACCATGTGGGTAATGAGGGAGTCCTTGGTTATTTCGGCGATGGGCGAGGTGTCGATGTGCTTGGCATCCCGCATGACCGTCACCGCGTCGCACAGTTCGAACAGTTCTTCGAGCCGGTGCGAGACGTAAAGGATGGCGAGGCCCTGTTCCCGCAGGCGGCGGAGAATCGTGAACAGTTCCCGCACCTCCTGCTCGCCAAGGCTGGACGTCGGCTCGTCGAGAATGAGGACTTTCGCGTTTTGGAGGATGGCTTTCCCTATCTCCACCATCTGCTGACGGCCCATGCCGAGAAGGCCGCATTTGACGGTCGGATCGATGTCCTGGTTCATGGCCTGCATGATTTCCCGGGTGCGGGCGTTCATCGAGGCGTAGTCCAGGATGCGTGAATTGGCCTTCCGGGTGAAATTCCCCATAAACAGGTTGTCGGCGACGGACATTTCCTTGACGATATTCAGTTCCTGGTAGACACAGGCAATGCCCTTATGCTTGGCGTCAAGGGGGCTGGTGAACTGGATCTCCTGGCCGTCAATGAATATTTGCCCGCCGTCCGGCTTGTGCACGCCGGTGAGCACCTTGATGAGGGTGGATTTTCCCGCCCCGTTTTCGCCGATGAGGCCGTGTATCTCGCCCGCGCGCAATTGCAGCGACATGCTTTTCAGGGCTGTCACACCGGGAAACACTTTGTAGATGTTTTTTAGTTCGGCAACTATATCTCCCACTCTTCGACTCCTTGCGGCTGTAGAAGCTTTTCCAAACCGGTTTCGTCGCCGGATTCGTAAAGACGAGCTTTCGGCTTTTTCCCCGCGTAACCGCCGGGCAAGTTATGACCGTGCCGAAACGCTCCCCGTCTCCGCCCGACACTACCGGTTATGAGCCAGCTCCTGGACTACTTCGCGGCGGGAACACCCGCGCCAGAACCGGCCATGGGCGTTCCCCATTTCGCGGCGGAGGCCGCACGCGTGGTCCCGGTTACTTTTTCAGGAAGTCGGCGGCGTTATCCTGGGTGATGATGTCGACGCCGGTGTCGTAGTAGGTCTGAAGCTTTTTGCCGTCGAGGTAGTCGCGTGCGTACATGACCGCGTCGTAGCCGATCTTGTAGGGACGCTGGGCGCCGGTGAAGGTCATGTCGCCGTCGCGGACCGCTTCGATGATGGCGGTGTTGCCGTCGAAGCCCTGGGTCATGATTTTGCCGCGGGCGCCGGCGTTAAGGACGGCGGACATCACGCCGAGAGCCTGCGAGTCCGACGTGGCGATGATGCCGTTCACGCCGTCGACGCCGTATTTCTGAATCCAGTTTTCAACAAAGGTGGCGGCGCGGTCGGCGCTGTTCCCGGCGTCCTGGATATCGAGAACGGTGACGCCGGCGGCTTCCATGACGTCGACAAAGCCCTGGGTGCGCTGGTTATGGTTTTCGGCGCCGAGAAGGCCACGGGCGATGGCGACTTTCGTGTTTTTCGGGTCCTTGAAATAGGTCAGGTAGTGCTTGGCCATCGTTTCGGCGGCGTTGTAGTTGCCGGTGCCGATGGCGAAGAGCATGGCCGGGAAGGCGCTGTGGTCGGAGAAGTCGACGAAGACCACGTTGACGCCCTTTTCGATGGCCCGGTTCAGCGGTTCCGTGACAGTGTCAAGAAGCGTCGGTGCGATAAGGAGGACGTTGACGCCGCCCGTCACCATGTCCTCAATCATTTCAACCTGCCGCGCCGCTTCCGTCTCGGCGTCCGGCGCGGTGGCCATGATATCCAGTCCGAGCTCCTTGCAGGCGGCTTCGGCCCCTTCGATAACGGCGTTCTGGAACTCGTCGAAGGACTTCATAATTACCCCGACCTTGAAGTTCTTGCTCGTGACTTCGCCGGCGTCGACGCGGCCGACGGACACGATGGCGAACAGCGCCACAAAACCCAGGGCCATTGTGAACATGATGCCTTTACGCATGGTTGATCTCCTCTTGCATGAATGGATAGTCCCCGAAGCGGGGTCGATTTGTTTCAGGTAGCGGGTCTATTTTCCCCGGTTCAGGAAATGGGGAAGAATTTTTTGGCGAGTTCGATGTCGCGGGCCAATAGTTCGAACGGGTCCGGGTGCAGGTCGGAAAGCGGGCGGACGTTGTAATAGTTTTCGAGAATCACCCATTCGGTGCAGCCGGTCTCCCGGATTATCTGCGCCGTTTCCTCGAAGTGTGTTTCTCCCTGTCCCAGCAAGGACGAACTGAGATGGCTGTTGTAGCCGTCCTTGATGTGCAGTTGAATGACATGCCGGTGGATTTTTCGGAGTATGTCCGGCTGCGAATAGCCCCGGTTCAGGAAATAGTTTTGCGTGTCGAAGAAAATCCCGAAATTCTCCGCGTCGACTTCCGTCATCATGCGGTCGGTTTCTTCGGCGGAGAGATTGTTTTCCGAAGTCACCGTGAGACCGCGTTCGCCGGCAAGCTGGCAGGCGATACGGAGTTTTTCGCAGGTGTTTCTGAATTCCGCTTCGCTGTTGATTGCCCCGTTCTCAAAACTCGGAAGCTGGACGAGAGGAATCTTCATCGTTGCGGCGGCGTTTATGCCTTTACGGAGGCAGTCCATCGCGATGGTGCCATCGAGGCTTTCCATCGGTTTCGACATGCCGTGCGCGCACAGGGCGTTCAGAGCGATGGAGGGGAATTCGATGCCGTGTTTGGCGCCGCACTCGAGGTAGCGTTCCTGAATCCGGGGATTGGATAGGGGATAGCCTTTTTCAAATTCCCCGAAATCCAGCTCCATGCCGCGAAGCCCGCATTCGGCGGCAATTTTCAGCCCGCCCGGGCCGGGCAGGGGAAACGCCCATTCGCATATGCCCAGTTTAAAAGTACCCATAAATCCTGCTCCTTGTCTTTCTATGGAAGGGCGGTCAGTCGCAACGGGCGACGTCAGTCCAGTCGCCGTTGTTCCGGCTGGACTGGAGCATCGCTTCAATAAACGCCATGCCCCGGACACCGTCCTCGACGTTGGGGAAATCCCGTTCCAGTTCGGTCGGCGTCTGTCCCAGCGCGAGCTTCCGAACGGTTTTGGCGAAGTTGACGTAGATGTTGGCAAAGCCTTCAATGTAGCCTTCGGCGTGGTACTTGTCGCAGCGGGTGATCTGCGCCGCGGACGGGCTGGCGGCGTTGACGTAGGTCGAGCCTCTGGCCCATTTTTCCCACGGTTTGTCCTGGTATTTAATAATGAGGAAGTCCATGTTGTCGAACCGCCATTCGAGACCGGCCTTGTCGCCGTAGACGCGGATGGCCAGCCCGTTTCCTTCGCCGAAGGAAATCTGGCTTGCCTCGATGGAGCCGCGAACCCCGCCTTCCCACCGCGCCAGCGCGGTGAAGTCGTCGTCGATGGTGCGTCCCTCGACAACCGCCGCCGCATCCGCCGCCACCGAAATAACCCGGAGGCCGGTGATCGTTTCCGAAAGGTGCGATGCGTGCACGCCGATATCCCCGATGCAGCCGGCGCCGGCCAGCTTCGGATCGGTCCGCCACGATGCCTGCTTGTGGTTGTCCCGTTCGATAAGTTCGTGCAGCCAGCCCTGCGGGTACTGGACGGCTATTTTCCGGAGTTTTCCCAGCACCCCCTGTTTCACCAGATCGCGGGCGCACTTCACCATGGCGTTGGTGGCGAAGGCGTGGGTGAGGGCAAGGGTCCGTCCGGTCCGCCGCACCACGTCCCGGAGCTGAAGGGCTTCGTCCAGACTCATGGTCATGGGCTTGTCCATGATGACGTCGAACCCGAGTTCAAGCGCGGTCTTCGCCGGTTCGAAATGGACATGGTTCGGCGTGACAATACTGACGATATCGCACTTCCGGTCGGCCGGGAGGGCGGCTTCCCGTTCCAGCATGTCGCGCCACGAATCGTAGACACGGGACGGGTCGACGTAGTGGGCCTTCCCCTGGGCGCGGTTCTTTTCCGGATTGGTGGAGAAGGCGCCGGCCACCAGTTCGATTTCACCGTCCATGAGGGCGGCTTTCCGGTGGATGTCCCCGATGCCGGAGCCGGGACCGCCACCGATCATGGCCATGCGAAGCTTGCGGTTTTCTATGGATGAGTCCATGCCGTTCACCTTTCCTGGAGCGTTTTAAATTGAATGCAAACCACCTCTACGCTTTAACGCAGTGAAGAACCTAATCTTTTTAAAAAGCGCTAGGCGGTGATTTCACTCAATAATACCGGCCGATTTTCCTTGGCCGACTTGATGGCGGCATAGCCCATGACGACCGAAATCTTGCCGTCATAGCCGCCGGACAGCGGTTTCGCGCCCTTGGTGATGCACTCCACAAAGTAGTTGGCCTCTTCCTGGTAGGCGGGGAGATAACGCTCAAGGAAGAAATTCTGAATGGGCGGTGTGCGATAGCCGTCGACGTTGACGACAACGGAGTTGTTTTCGTGGATGTTCGCGGTATAGGCTGCGCCCTTGGCGCCGAACACTTCCGCCCGCTGATCGTAGCCGTAGACGGCGCGGCGGCTGTTGTCGATGTGGCAAAGGGCGCCTTTCCGGAAGCGGATTGTCACCATGGCGGTATCGTAGTCGCCCAATTTGCCGATCTTCGGTTCGACGAGACAGGCGCCCTGGGCGAAAATTTCTTCCGGTTCGTCGTCCAGGAGATAACGGCAGAGGTCGAAGTCGTGGATCATCATGTCGAGGAAGATGCCGCCGGACACCTTGACATACGCCATCGGCGGCGGCGCCGGGTCGCGGCTGTTGATGACGCACATTTCCGGCGTGCCAATGACGCCGTCAAGCACCGCCTGCCGGAGCTTCATGTTTCCGGCGTCATAGCGGCGGTTGAAGCCGACCATGAATATGACGCCGCTTTTCTCGACAGCGGCGATGGCCTTGTCTATCTGGGCGAGGTCGAGGGTGACCGGCTTTTCGCAAAAGATATGTTTCTTCGCCTTGGCGGCGGCGTCGATTATTTCCGCATGCGAATCGGTGGAGGAAACGATGTAGACGGCATCGATGGATTTGTCTTCCATTATTTTCCGGTAATCGGTGTAGACGGTGTCTATCCCGTATTCGCGCGCCAGTTCGGTGGCCGCTTTCTCATTGATGTCGCACAGGGCCGCGATTTTGGTGCCCGGCGCGGCGGAGAGGCAGCGGACATGGACTTTCCCTATACGCCCGGCCCCGATGACTCCAACATTGACAATCTTGCCCATGAGTCTCTCCCATATGGTAAATGGATCTGCGTGAATACATAACGGTCCGCATCCGTGGATCGTCCCGACGTTCCCCGGTGGTGGCCGCCTTATGGCGCCGTTAATGGCCTATCACATGTTAGGTACGTTTTAAAGTTTAGAGTAATGGTGGTTTAAATTCATGGACGGAATGATGGAAGTACTGCTTCATCGCGCAATTCTCCTTGCGAAAGAGGAAAAAACACAAGTGCGAAAGGGCTGGGTGAAGGTTAGCAAGCGATGAGGGCAAATTTTGCGTGAATCAATGTTATAGTCTAATTGTACCTCATTTAGTGCATTAAGTGCGAAAAAAACGCTAAAAATATTTATAAGCCACATAACATCCATTGATATAAGCAGATAATATGTCCCAAAAATTTATTCTCACTTATTTTTACGTCGTTGAAACACGTTTTTCCGACAAACGCCGCACCGTATAGCCACGGAAATTTATCGGTTTCAGACTTTTTTGGATGTTTGTAAAAACTGGACATATTATTCTGGTTTAGGATGGTGAATGCGAGTGACATGATCAACAAATATAGAGATAGATGAAGAAATGCTCTTTTGATGCATGCGAATAAGCATAAATGATCTTTAAGACTCTTTCTATCAAAACAAATTTTTTAAAGTTGTACTTGACAAAGGTGCAACTTGATGTTATCGTGACGTTGTAGGGCAGACGTAGCGGCAACGCTCAATCCACAAATCCCCTGGCGCCCTGCACACTCACTCTTCACTTGCCTATCACTTTCACTGCATTTTTCGAACAACCATAGCCATGCACCTTCGTGAACTTTCGGTATTCCAACAGGAATACTCCGGTACATCATGCCATGAATTCATTTAAGGAGAGAATCGATGCTTTTACAGGGGAAAATCTCATTGGTGACCGGCGCTGCCAGGGGGATTGGCCGGGGAATAGCACTGGAATATGCCAAAAATGGCTGCGATGTCTTCATCGCCGACATCAATGAAGCTATTCTGGAAAAAACCGCAGACGAAATCAGGGCTTTGGGGCGGAAGTGCTCGGTCATGAAAGTGGATGTCGCGTCGGCGGAGGATATGAAGCGTCTTGTCGAAGAAACCGTTCGCCAGTTCGGACGCCTCGACATTCTCGCCCATGCCGCCGGCATCCTCCGCTCAAGCAGTGTCGTCGATCAGGACGTGGAGGATTGGGACAGGGTGGTCGCGGTGAATCTCCGCAGTTCTTTTCTTCTCGGAAAATACGCGGGAATTCAGATGGTCAAGCAGAAGTACGGTAAAATGGTCTTCATAGATTCCTGCGCCTCGAAAACAGGTGAAGCCTTCAACGCCGTGTACTGCGCCTCCAAGGCCGGCGTCCGCCTCCTCGCCCACTCGCTGTCCCTCGAACTGGCCGAAAACAACATCAATGTCAACAGTATCGCGCCAGGCACCATCGACACCGAAATGATTCAGACCTGCCTTCGCGACAGGGCCCCGCTGTACGGTCTCAGCTTCGAAGACTATCTTACCCAGTTCAACGAATCCACGCCGCTCAAGCGCATGGGGACGCCGGAAGAAGTCGGCAAGCTCGCCGTCTTTCTTTCCTCGGACGATTCGGCTTTCATCACCGGAACTTCGGTAAACATCTCCGGCGGCCGCGAATCTCACTAAGCGATACCTTGGCGCACTTATGGGAGCCTCATGTACCCGGTGTTTTCGGACATCAGGTGGAACGCCGGTTATACACATGTTTTCTTCTCTACACGTCCGACCGTGCGATACCCCGTTTCCCTCGACTATGCTTGTCAGGAAAGCGGACTTCGGCCGGGCGCGTTCCCTAATTCATATCTCATAAATTTCTACAAAATTCAACACGCATTGGGTCAAGTGTACCCAAGAAAAAGGCTGGTTCGGTATATTTGTCGGCATTTTGAAAAGGGAGTTGATTATGAAAAAGTTCACAAGCGTTCTCTTCGTCATGGCCATGGTTGCGGCGGTGTCAATCGCGTCCGCGTATGCGGGGGAGAAAAAAGTGAAGGTCGGCTTCACTCTCAAAACCGTCAATAATCCGTTCGTTATCAGCGTCAAAAACGGCGCGGCACAAGCGGCGGAGGATCTGGGCGTGGACATCATTATCACCGACTCCCAGATGAACTCGCAAAAGCAGATGCAGGACATCGAGTCCTTCATCCAGCAGCGGGTCGACGTCATCCTTATTGACGCCATGGACTCGCAGGCCATCCTGCCCACCATCGACGACGCCGTCGACGCCGGGATGAAAATAGTCACCGAGGACGTCCGCATTCCCGACGCCGGGGAAAAGGTCCTGTCCCACATCGGCATCGACAACCACGCCGCCGGCGCCCAGTTGGCCAAATGGCTGGCGGCGAAATTGAAGGCGGCGGGAAAGCGGAACGTCATTATCCTCGCCGGCATCCCCGGCAATGAAGCCACCGACAGCCGCGCGAACGGCTACCGCGAAGTTCTCCTGAACAATCCCGACATCACCGTTCTCGACACCCGCCTCGCCGGCGACAAGCGTGAAGAAGGCCTCATGGTGATGGACGACATGCTCCAGCGCTTCGCCTCCATCGACGGCGTTATCTGCTCGAACGACGAACTGGCGCTCGGCGCCATCTCCGCCATCAACGAAGCCGGTCGCGACAAGGACATCCTCGTCTGCGGATTCGACGGCAACAAATACGCCCTCGAAGCGATCAAGTCGGGCGCCATGGCGGCGACCATCGACCACGCTCCCTACAGCATGGGCTACCTTGCCATCAAGACGTGCGTGAAGGTGGCGCGGAACCAGAGCGTCGACCGCCTGACGGTCATGGATGTCGAGATTGTCGAAGCGGCGAATGTCGACCAGATCATCGCCAAGCACGCTGACGAAGAATAAAAAGCTTTTCCATAAAAGCTGTCCGGAACCGGTACCGTCGGCCACGCGCTATCAAACGAAATTTAGAAACCGTAGACAATCGATAGAAATAACGATGCCGTATTTCACATGGTAAACGGTGAGGTAACCGGTATGGAATCAGCGTCGGAAAAAATCCTTCGGCGGGAGCCAGCGGGAGTACGTCTCTCTTTCCGCTCTCTCTCGCCGGAGGAAATGGGGCTCGCATCTTTGATGGAAGTCATTCGGCAAAGCGAGAACGGAATGAATACAGATGTCCTTCTACAGATGGATCATATTTCTAAAAGCTACCCGGGGGTAAAGGCGCTCGACGATGTCAGCTTTACTCTCCGCCGTGGCGAAGTGCACGCGTTATTGGGAGAAAACGGCGCCGGAAAATCCACGCTGGTCAAGATTCTCAGTGGCGTCATTCAGGCGGACTCGGGCGAAATACGCATTGGCGGCAAGAAGGTTCATATAACCGACGTCAACGAAGCGCGGACGTGCGGCGTCAGCATAATACATCAGGAACTCAACCTCATTTCGGAAATGGATGCCGCCCAGAATATTTACCTTGGTCGCGAACCAAAGCTGTTCGGCAATATCATCGACAAGAAAAAAATGTACCGTGACGCCGAAGAGGTGATGCAACGCCTCGGCTTTTCCATGAACCTGAAAACGCCTGTCAAAAGATTCAGCGTCGCTACCCGGCAAATGGTCGAAATCGCCAAGGCCCTCTCCCTCAATACCAATATTCTCATCATGGACGAACCGACCGCGCCGTTGACCAGCGTGGAAATCACCGAACTGTTCAATCTTATACGGAAGCTCAAGGAACGGGAAATATCCGTCATTTATATCTCCCATCGCCTTGAAGAAATTCCGGAAATCTGCGACCGCGCCACCGTCCTCCGCGACGGACGCTATATCGGCACCGACGATGTGTCGAACCTCGACCGCCCGACCATTATCAACATGATGGCGGGACGGGTCCTGAAGGATCTTTTCCCGAAAACCGAGGTGCCAATCGGTGAAACGCTTTTCGAGGTACGAAACCTCAATACATCGCTCCTCAAGGATATTTCATTCACGGTGCGGCGCGGGGAAATTCTCGCTCTGGCCGGCCTGATAGGCGCCGGCCGGACTGAAACGGCCAGGGCGATTTTCGGTATAGACAAACTCGATTCCGGCGAAATCTTTATCGGCGGAAAGAAGGTTGCCATCCGTTCGCCCGCCGAAGCCATCAAACTCGGCATCGGATTCCTGACCGAGGACCGGAAGGATCAGGGTTTTGTCCCTATGATGAGCGTGAAGGAAAATATCTCCCTTCCCAATCTCCGTCCAATCCAAAAAAGCACGGTCATCAGTTCCCGGCGCGAGCGAAAGATTGTGGACAAACATGTCGCCGATCTTCGGATTAAAACGCCCAACACCAAACAAAGCGTCAAATTCTTGAGCGGCGGCAACCAGCAAAAGGTCGTCCTGGCCAAATGGCTCAATCTGGACCCGGACATCATCATCCTTGACGAACCCACCCGTGGCATCGACGTCGGCGCCAAGACCGAAATCTACACCATCATGGGTGAAATTGCCAGAAAGGGGAAAGCCGTCATCATGATTTCCTCCGAAATGGAGGAGGTGATAGGCGTGTCCGACCGGGCGGTGATTCTCTTCGAAGGACGCAAGACCGGGGAGGTCGAGAGAAAAGATTTCAATCAGGAATTGTTAATGCACTATGCCATGGGAGGCTGAGCAATGAACATAGCGAGAAGCGAAACAAAAGAAGTGGAAAAGGTGGACATTCTGAAACGGTTGCTTTCCCAGCGCGAGTTTGGCGTATTCTGCGCGCTCGTTATCATGGTCATACTGGTCACCCTGTTTTCGGAACAAGGTACCTTCATGACCAGATCGAACGTCATCAATATTCTCCGCTCAATCTCCACAAACGGCATTATCGCCATCGGCATGACGTTCGTCATCCTTACCGGCGGCATCGACCTGTCCGTCGGGTCGACGCTTGCCCTCTCGGGCGCGTTTGCCGCCATTACCTTCAACAGTACCGGTTCCTCCGAGTTGGCGTTTTGCGTCTGCCTCGCCACCGGGTTGGCGATAGGCCTGTTCAACGGAATCATGGTCGCCTACTTCAACGTGCCGCCGTTCATCCAGACCCTTGTCGCCATGACGGCGGCGCGGGGCATTACCTTTATCGTCACCAACGGCACCCCCATCGGCAAGGTCGGTACCTTTATCGGATTTTTCGGACGGGGAACCATCGCCGGAATTCCTGTACCCATTCTTCTCATGATAATTTCATTCATTATCGGGTGGTTCATCCTTACCCAGACCACCATCGGCCGCTACACCTACGCCATCGGCGGCAGTGAAGAATGTTCCAAACTGTCCGGCGTCAATGTCCGCCGCTACAAAACCCTGGTCTACGTCATCGCCGGCCTGACTGCGGCCATCGGCAGCCTTATCCTTATCGCCCGGTTAAACTCGGCCCAGCCGTCAATGGGCGACAAGTTCGAAATGGACGCCATTGCCGCGGTGGTCATCGGCGGGACGTCGCTGGCCGGCGGCACCGGCACCATTATAGGGACATTCATCGGCACCCTCATTCTTGGCGTTCTGATGAACGGAATGAACATGCTGGGCGTTGACTCGTTCGCGCAATACGTTGTCAAAGGCGGCGTCATTCTTTTCGCAGTCCTTCTTGAAAGCCGGAAGCGGAACAGGTAGAGCGCCTCGTGGTCAGTTCTGAAATCTCAATCAGTGGAGAAAAAATCGTGACCGCTTTTAAACTTGGTATTGTCGAATGGGCATTGCCGATTATGGGCCCGGCCAGCATTCAATACGCCGCCGAACTCGGGTTGCACGGCGTCGAGTTGGAGTTTGGCGATTTTGAGAAGGGATTCCCTCTTTCCAACAAACGCATTCAGCAGTCCTATCTGGAATTCGGCGAGAAGTACGGCGTCGAATTCCCGTCCCTGGCACTGAACGCCTTCGCGCTGAACGGCTTGTCCAATCCCGCCGCTAGCGGCAAAGGCCTTGCGGCGGTGGAAGCGATAAAGAGAGGGCTGGAGACAGCGGCAGCAATGCGGATCGGCGTTGTGCAGCTGCCGAGCTTCGACGACGGCCGCATTGAGTCGGAACAGGATTTCAAGAATACGGTGGAAAAACTGCGCCTCGCCTGCGCCCTCGCCGAACCATACGGAATAACAGTGGCGTCTGAAAATATTCTTTCCGCGATGGAAACGCAGCGAATTGTGGACGAAGTCAACCACGCGAATTTTAAAATCATGTATGACACCCAGAATTACTACCTGAACAAGGGTTACGATCAGGCGGAACTCCTCCGGAAAATCCATCCCCATGTCGTCCAGGTCCACATCAAGGATGGCTACAACAAAACAATCAGTTCCGCCCTGATAGGCGACGGCGAAAACGGATTCGGCGAAACAGCGCGGGTAATCGTTGAAACGGGTTGTACCGAATGGCTCCTGCTGGAAAATTACTACCATATCCGCCCGTTAAGCGATTTGCATCCCGATCCGTTTGAACTTTTACGAAAGGACATTGAGAAAGCCAGGGCGTTTTTCACCATAGCCGCGTAAGTCTTTTCCACAACACCTGGCAGCGGACCGCCGCCGGACACCTGTTACTATGGAGTAAACGCCCTCATCTCCATTCGGCTATTGACTTTTCGAACAATCCCCATAGCCTGATACCATGGATTTCATTGCCTTTGCCCGTTGAATGGTGGAGAGAGAGATTTGGCGAATTTCAAATATGTTCAATTGGCGTCTCAGCTTCGGAATGAAATCCTTGCGCGTGAACTGACGCCGGGACAACAGATCCCGACCGAGGAACAACTTTCCGAACGCTTTTCCATAAGCCGCAATACAGTTCGCCAGGCGTTGAAGATGTTGGAGGAGGAAGGCTTTCTCGTCAGCATTCGTGGCAGCGGCACGTTTGTACCGGAAAACATTTCGTTACCGAGAAAACACAACGGAAAAGCGGACGAAAAGCTGGTCGCGGTCGTCATGAACAACTTCGGGAGTTACATTTTTCCCCGGGTTCTCATGGGAATCGGCGATTATCTGTTCGAACACGGATACGCCCATTTCCTGCGGATAACCGGGAACCACATCGCCAGGGAGGAGCAGATTCTCATTGAAGTCCTGAACTCCAATGTGTCCGGCCTCATCATTGAACCGGCCCGCTCCTCCTGGCCCCGTCCGTCCTACGGATTATACCGTGAAATCGAACAACGCATGCCGTGCGTCCTTACCCATTCGGTGCTGCCCGGATTCAGGTTTGCGTCTGTCGGCGTGAGTGACGTCGAGGGTGTGGCGCAGCTCGTCGACAACCTGGTTGCGAATGGCCACCGGAAGATTGCCGCCATCTGTAAGTCAGACGAACAAACCGGTATGAACCGTTTTGTCGGCTACACAACCGGCCTGCGCCGGAACGCCATAGAATTCGAGGAAGAGAGTGTCCTTTGGTACGTCGACGATGAACTGGAAGACCTGTTTTCGGACGCCAATGCCCACCGGGTTTTGGCGACAATGGCCGGGCGCACCGCCGTTGTCTGCTTTAACGATCAGCTTGTTAGCCGATTCTATCCCTTCCTCGAACGTCAGGGCGTGCGGGTTCCGGAAGACATTTCCATTGTCGGGTTTGACGACTCGATAGACCGGAAGGACATCAAACCGCTCACCACGGTACGGCATCCAAAGGAAGAGTTGGGCCGGGCGGCCGCAAAGGCTCTCCTAACCCTCATCGACACCCCTGAAGCAGACGTATCGTACACATTCAAACCCGACGTCCTATTCCGCGAGACCGTCCGAAACATAAACGGCTCGAACGTCGTCGCGCCCGCCCCATCAGAACCCCCTTATATGGTTTAAGGACCTTTCGTGGACCCCAAAACATCGATACGTTCCGCGAATCTTCGGTCGCAGTACTGTTATATACTATCCAAGTTTTCCCACGAACTGCGATTGCGTATTTCCGCGTTTGGCTATTTCCGGAGACGGATGATTTCCTGAAACCGACACCGAAATACGTTCGAATAGAGTGGTCCATGCGGTGATGAACATCGATCAGAAAAATCGGCGCAAACGTATTTTTTCACCCGGATGAGGAATGCGATAGAGGTACGAAAAGGTCATATCAGAGAGCTGTCACAGAGAGACCACTAAAAACATGGCTCTATTCTTCGGTGGTCGGAGATGACAAAACATTTTTTGACATTACCACAGGCATGATGAATCGTATCGTCGAGCGTAGAAATAATGGCCACTACCACTGCCCGCGGCAGTAACCGGGAGTCAGAGGAAAAGGTGCCGGTCGGAGACCGTGTGAGGAAAACACCATCCTAGCTTTTAGTCTCGCATTCCTTTTATAAAGAAATAATGCCGGCGCAATACATGGCGATAATAATTATCATGGGTGTCATAGAAGCGATCCTGTCGATGTTATCTTAGGTCCCGCCGATACGAGACCCTGTTAGTTTCAAACGGGACTGGTGTCATGCTTAAAAACGCAAACCTTGCGTGAGTTGCGACCCATTAGTTTTTCTACGTCGTAAGACACAAGCCCCTTCATTTCAGTTATCCCGCTTAGTCGGTAACCATGTCAATACTGCAAAATGATAGTGGGGAGCGAGAAATATCCCCATCGGTGTCCACGGGAATAAGCACCGCTTAAAGATACGCAAGGAACTCCTCCTTGTTCATGGGTACGATATAACTGTTTAACCCGATTTTTCATTCACCATTACGCATATAACACGTTGGCTGACCGGTTCAGGATTGGTCAGGCCATGCGTTAAGGTTTTTTAGCATCCGGGTAATGACTTTATTAAGCGCCTCAATTTCATTATCGGGAAGGCCGCAAAATAATGTGGTCCTTATCGCGCTAACGCTGGCTCCAATCCGGTGTCGTAATGAAAGGGCTTTTCTCGTGGGAACCAGCCGTTTAAACCTTCGGTCGGAAGGAAGTTGTTCGGCGGCGATCAATCCTTTTTCCTCTAGACGCAGGAGAATGCTGCTCACAGTCGGGTGGCTTAAGCCAAGATGAAATTCGACGTCCTTTTGGCAGACATTCTCGCTTTGCAATTCATATAGCAGTCCCAACACGCTTGCCTGCGCATATGTCATACCGTATTCGGCCATCCCGCGGTTCAGCTCACGCTTGATTGCCGTATTTAACATTTTAATGTATAGCAGGTTCAATTCAGACTCCTTAATATGTCGCATGCAACTTATTATACCATGCCTCAAAAATTTCCTTCGTCAACCATTTGCATGGCCAAAAGTTGTCGGATAGCCAAGGAGGATTAAAATCGGCACGGCTACCCTTTCATACTATTGGCTTTGACAGGAGGATTTGGTATAAGCGGAAACGGTGAGGGGATGACACAATGGAACGTTGCCTTACTTTTAGATGGAAAAACACATGGATAGTGAAAAGACCATACTTGTTCGTATAAAAAAGGTGTCCAATTTGTTGGACCGATTTATGTCCGAAGTAAAATCGGACATCGACCGGAAGGTGGGGGATGCCAAAAATATCAGCGCCATTCAAGGGCGGATAATACTATTTCTCCATACCGAGTCCGAGCAGGGCGATGTTAATCAGAAAGACATCGAGAATCACTTCAATATACGTGGGTCGACAGCTGCTATTATCCTTCGACGAATGGAAAAAAACGGGCTCATTTCACGTCAGGTCGACAAGGATGATATGCGGAAAAAAATAGTCCGTCTCACGCAAAAAGCCAAAAACCTGCACCCGGCGGCCCAGGCCGAAATTGAACGGGCGGAAAAAACCGTCACCAACGGCCTGTCAAAAAAAGAATTGGATTGTTTTATCAAAGTAATGGATAAAATAGTTGGTAATATTTCATAATGTACCGTTAAATACGCTGCCATTACAAGCTGTTCGATAACTGCCTCATCGTCGTCGTTGACGGGGACAAATCTCTGGTAGGAATGTTTTTAGGCGGTAGTGTAGCCAAAAACACGCCGAAAGGAGAGTTTGACGACGTATCCTGCGACGAGATGATTCATCCAGGCTTGATGAAGCTGATAGAGTAATTAAGGCTCTAAACTGAAGAAAGTCGGAGAATATTGCCTGTCCACCCACAAAACATAAACAATCTAACATAAAGAATTCTATATATTTAACTTAAACGCAGCATCACATAAAAAAATAAATTATTTTAGGCTTGCATGAATGATGAAATAACGTATTTAAAGTTAGACGGCTAAGTAATAACCCCAAGACCGTAAACGAAAAAACGCCATCCGTGACCACGTCGTTGACAGACGGCGGGTTTTTTTTTGGAATAGATAGTTAGGCGTCTATTTAAAAGATGGCCTTAACCGCGTCCTTTTGTGACATGGCAGTAATAAAACGAGAGCCATTTAAACATAAGCGGTAATTGTATGGAGAACGGGATGGAATTAGAACGAAGCATAGTGGTGGCGATAAAAAACCTCTCGAATCAGTTCCGCCGGTATATGGCGTCAATTGAACTGCAGTTCAACAGCATAGACGAAAGCAATGAAAGGATTACCGACACCCAGGGCCGGATAATAAGCTACCTCTACACCTATCAGAAAGAGGGAAAAGTGTTTCAAAGAGACTTGGAAAAACACTTCAACATTAGACGATCCACTGCCACCACTATTTTGAAGCGTATTGAAAAGAACGGATTTATTTCCAGGGGACCATGCCCGAATTATGCGCGCATGAAGGTTATTTCCCTGACCGACAAGGCAAAGCGACTTTGTCCGAAAGCGCACAAGGAATTCATCAAGGCTGAAAAGCGGATGGCGAAGGGTTTGTCGAGGGAGGAAGTTGACCAGTTCTTTAGAATCGTAAATGTCATGGTTGGTAATATCGCCTAATTTTATAATATAAATGTTAGACGTCTAAGGGACGCATTGTAATTGATCCACTTCACAATTTAGGGGACGAGATGAAAATGCAAAGAATACCAATTGTTCTAACAGCGTTTGTCGTCTTATGTTTGTCGACATCAATTACTCGGGGAGCCTAAGACACAATCCCCTGGTCACGGACGAATTTTCCGTTCAACACCCAACTAATTACCGGAAAAGTGTCACCGTACGCCAGCGCCGAAATACGTTCATACGTAAATGGCGTGGTGACAGAGACTCTCTTCACCGAGGGAGCCGATGTAAGCGAGGGCGATGCGCTGTTTGTCATTGATCAGGAGTGATACCAGTCGGCCGTTGCGACATCTCTCGCCAAATTGGATAGCGCAAAAGCCGCCCTCGCCGTTGCGGACGCCAATCTTGTCCGGGCCGAACGTCGCCATCAGGCCAAAGATATTATCGACTTGGAACTAAATGAGAGCAGGGTTCTGTACGAAAAAGCCAAGGCTGATCTCATGATGGCGGAGGCCGAGGTAAAAGTAAAAGATTTCAATCTTAGAAACACAACCATCCGGTCTCCCATTTCCGGTCGTATCGGCAGGGCGTTTTCAGGCAAGGGCACCTATGTCAGTCGGGATCAAAGCAATCCATTGGCCATGGTGTTCCAGATCGACCCCGTCTATGTCGAATTCACCCAACCGGTCAACTGGATTCTGGACCTTCAGGAGTCTTTACGCATTGGAGAATTGCGTGATGGCGGTGATGAAAAAACCGAGGTGATCATCCTTAAGGAAATTGGTCAGGAATACGGATATCGTGGCCAGGTGCAGTTCTCCAAAGCCACCATCAACGATGATACCGGTACGCTTCTCCTTCGGGCCGAATTTCCTAATCCCGATAAGGAACTAATTCCAGGAATGACCGTCAACTGCCGGATTGTACTCAAGCCGACCGACGGTGAGTAACTCCTGCTGCGTGCTGGTGTCCATCTATAACTTTATAAATATCGCCTGAATTTTCTGTGGTCAACCCCACAGAGAAGGCGCAATAATTAAGGAAATCGTTATGAAAATCAATGGTCTGGTGCCATGCGTCCTGATTCTTCTATTTATTACCGTATCAACGCATGTCAATGCGGGTGATGAAGCCACGGGCAATTCGATGCTTCCGGCAGTCAATGTCGAGGTGGTCCGAACGATAGATCAATCCGAGTCGAAAACTTATATCGGTACTGTTAACGGCGCCGAAGCGGTAGGCGTTGTCGCGCGAATCTCCGGAACTTTATGGAAAGTCGCCTTTAACGAGGGTGCGCTCGTGAAGAAGGGCGACGTCCTCTTTGAAATCGAGGACACGGTGTACAAGGCTAATGTCAGGGTGGCGGAAGCGCTTATCAAACAATCGGAGGCCAACCTCACCCTGGCAATTAAAGACCACGAGCGCAACGTGAATCTTCTGGCCGAAAACGCTATTTCCACGCAGACGTTCGATACCACGCTTGCAGCGCAAATGCTCCAGGAAGCCCGTGTGGAAGAGGCCAAGGCCAATCTCATCCTCAAGCAGCACGACCTTGATTACTGTCGAATCATTTCGCCGATTACCGGCCGTATCGGCGAGAAGCTTTACAGCGAGGGAAATTATATTACACCGTCACTGGGCATCCTTGCCACCATCGTCCAATACCAGCCCATAAAGGTCCAGTTTTCCATGAGTGAGAGCGACTACTTCCGCTACTTCACCGAGCATGACGAGATCCGGGACGCCAGGATCGTGATAATCAGAGCGAACGGTGAGAAATACGTCGGTTCCACCAGCGTTGAATTTGTCGACAATACGGTGGATACTAATACCGATACCATCATGATTTCACTGGAGTGCGACAACCCGAACGATCAGCTCCTGCCCGGCGGTTTTGTCCAGGTGCAGCTTGCGGAAACGTATGCCGACCCGATTCCCGCCGTTGCCGTCTCCGCCTTTATGACCGACGGCACCAACCATTACGTGTACGTCGTCAACAATGAACATGTCATCGAGCGGCGCACGGTGGTTATCGGGGACGTTGTCGGAAGGTACCAGTCAGTGGCTGAAGGACTTGAACCCGGTGAGCGGGTAGTGATCGGCGGCATGAATAAAGTGGCTCCTGGCACGAAGATCAAGCCCGTCGTGGTCGAGCGGTAATCCGGGATTTCTTCGTAAATTACAACCAGGAGACTAAACATGTTTTCAGCAACCTTTATTCGCCGACCGCGTTTCGCGATCGTCATATCGATATTTTTCCTTCTCGCCGGCGGTATTTCCGCCTTTAAGCTGCCTATTTCAGAATATCCGTCCATATCGCCGCCAACTATCATGGTCATCGCCGGCTACCCTGGCGCCAGCGCCCAGGTCATCGCCGATACCGTGGCTGCTCCGCTGGAAAGCGAAATAAACGGCGTTGAGGATATGGTGTATTACTCCTCCACCTCCGACAATGGCGGCGGTTATATGCTGACCATTACCTTCGAATCCGACGCCAATGAAGACATGGCGCTTGTCAATGTCAATAACGCCGTCAAACGAGCGGAACGATTATTGCCTACGGAAGTGGTCAGTAACGGTTTGGTGGTGGTTAAGCGCTCTCCCGATATTGTAGCCATGGTGTCATTCTTCTGTTCCAATCCGGATCATGATGAAGTTTTTCTCAGCAACTATGTCGATATCAACATCAAGGACGCGGTCACCCGCATCAAGGGCGTCGGCCAGTGCGTCATTTTTGGTGAAATGAAATACAGTATGCGCGTCTGGCTCGACCCGCACAAGATGCGTGCCATGGATATCAGCTACGCCGAAGTTTCCAACGCCATTGCCAACCAGACTGTCCAGGCCGCGACCGGTTCGGTCGGTACCGAATTTTCCAGCCAGTACATGCAGTTCAAGGTCGATACCAAGGGTCGTCTCGCGACAACCAAGGAATTCGCCGACATCGTGGTTCGCTCAGGTGATAAGGGCCGCCAGGTAAAATGGGCGATATTGCCAAAATAGAATTGGGGTCTGAAGAGTACAGCGGTTTCGGCTCCCAAGACGGTCAGAAATCGGTGCCTCTGGCAATTTTCAAACTAAACGACGCCAACGCGCTTGAATTATTTGAAAACGCCAAGAGCGAAATCACCCGCCTTGCCGCCAGTTTTCCAGACGGAATGGAATGGGACATCGGCTACGACTCAACGGAGTTTGTCCGGGTGACGATGGCTGAGATTGTCCAGACCTTGCTTATCACATTTCTCCTAGTTGTATTGATAACGTATATTTTTCTCCAGGATTGGCGTGCTACGCTTGTCCCAATGGTTACCATTCCCGTATCCCTTATCGGTACATTCCTCTTCCTGTATCTCCTCGACATGAGTATCAATACGCTCAGTATGTGCGCACTGATTCTTGTTATCGGATCGGTTGTCGACGACGCCATCTGCGTGGTGGAAAGCTGCGTGCGCCTTATTCAGGAGGAAGGCCTGTCTCCTTTTGACGCTGCTATGAAGACAATGGAACAGTTGTCCGGCGCGCTTATCGCCACCACCCTGGTTGTGGTCGCTGTTTACCTGCCTATTGGATTCTACGGTGGCATGGTCGGGAGAATCTATAAAGAATTTTCCGTAACCATGTGCGTGGCGCTCTGTCTTTCCACCGTCAATGCCCTGACCCTCAGCCCGGCCATATGCGCCCTCATCCTGCGTAAACAAAATGAACCGAAGGGAGTGTTCCGGTACTTCAATAAGGCCTTGGACTGGACCCGCAACGGTTATTTGAAAGTTGGCGGCTTCCTGGCGCGCCGGCTGATCCTGACCGCCGTTTTGTTCGCCGTCATCGTCGGTTCGAACGGTATCGTCTTCAACAGCATTCCGTCCTCTTTTGTTCCGAATGAAGACAAGGGCGGTACCTTCTGCGAGGTGATTCTTCCTTCCGGAGCCGCCTTGGCGAGAACGGAGGCTGTGCTTGAGGAAATTTACCATCTGGTCCGGGACATCCCCGACGTCGACAAGGTTCAGTACGCTCCTGGTCAAACACTTACCGCAGGTTCAGGTGAAAATATGGGCATCGTCATCCTCGACCTGGATGACTGGTCCGATAGAATGACTCCCGAAAAGCAGATCGGTGCCATCCAGGAAGAAGTTGTCAGGCGGTGCGCGACCATCGCCGACGCATCCGTCACCGTATTCGCTCCTCCATCAATTATGGGCCTCGGCGCGACTGGCGGCGTCACCTTCTCGCTCATGGCCACGGGTACGCAGACGCCACAGGAATTGTCGCAGGCAACCAGTCATCTGCTGGCCAAGGTAATGGAGTCGGGGAAAGCGCTGTACAATTTCACCTCGTTCGATGCGAACACCCCCATGATCAACCTCAACCTGGACCGCGCCAAAGCCGAAGCGCTGAACGTCCCGGTAAGCTCGGTATTTAATACCTTGCAAACCCAGTTGGGATCAATCTACGTCAACGACTTCAATCTTTATTCCAAGACGTACAAGGTCAAGGTGCAGTCGCAACGCGATTTTCGTGAAAACATCAACGCGCTTGGCCAGTTGAATGTCACATCAATCAACGGTTCGTCAGTTCCACTGAGCGCCATCGCCACCATCGATTGGACCCTGGGTCCGCGTCAGTCGGAACGGTTCAACATGTTCCAGTCGGCCTGGGTGAATATCCAGAGTAAGCCGGGTGTCAGTTCCGGCGAAATGATGTCGACAGTACAGGAACTGGTGCGAACCGAATTGTCCAACGATTACCAAATCGGCTGGACAGATATGAGTTATCAAGAAACGCAGAATGAAGGAAAGATTGTCTGGCTCCTTTTGTTCTCGATCATTCTGGCATACCTGTTCCTGGTTGCGCAGTATGAAAACTGGACCATGCCAATATCCGTTATTTTCTCCGTGGCGACGGCGACTCTGGGAGGCATGATTGCCCTCAAATTCTACGGAAAGTCCATGGATATTTACTGTCAACTAGGGCTTTTGATGCTTGTCGGCCTGACGGCCAAAACCGCCATTCTCATGGTTGAATATGCCAAGCAACTCCGGGATGAAGGGGCAACGATTTTCGACGCCGCGCTGGAAGGCATGCGGATGCGTTTTCGTTCGGTGATGATGACCGGTCTCTCCTTTGTCATCGGCGTGTGGCCGATGGTCTCCGCCTCCGGCGCCGGTTCGGCCAGTCGTCAGGCCATTGGACAGACCACTTTTTGGGGTATGGCGGTGGCCATGGTGGTCGGCATGATGTTCATCCCCGCCCTTTACATGATTTTCCAAAGCATGGCGGAGTCGACTATGCGTTGGATGCGGCGCAAGTTCGGCAAAAGGCCGGTCAGCGGTCGATACACAAGGAGGTTTATTCCCAAGAACTGACGCAAAACCCTAAGGTGCCGCTTTGTGCTTCGTGGGAAAAATCTTCCTCTTTGACGCGATTGCAGAGCGGTACCGTGTATTCAATTTTTGGGCGTCGTAATGGATCACTGTTTTTCTGGGAATCGTCCCCCCGAGAGGACAGATTGCGACGCCCATTTTCTAAAAACCCCCTGCGACTTCATTGGTTCCTTCGCCAGTCCCTATCCCCCCATGGGCGAAGTCCGGTGAAGTCGCTTTTGTTTTATGAGTTCAGTCTGAATATCGGTTTCTATTAAATATGCTCGTACTATTTAATTAGGGGCCGTACCAGATAACTAGCCCATATGTTGCTTAACCCAACGTCGTAACTGCGCCAATTGGGCCGTAAAACCGGGATTATTGAAGCGCCACTCGCACTCCTTTAGGAACAGCGGAAAATGCTCCTTAGGAATGCCGTTGAATTTTCTCATAAGTCGCTTCGCCTGGTTCCAAAAATTCACAATGCCATTGATATGGTTTTTGCCTTCAGCAAACTTCTTCGAGTGATATATACGGAAGTGCTTGAAGGACGATACATCCAGGACATCGTATACCCTAGAGCTGTCGCTGTAGACTATGCAATCGGGAACGACTCGCTCCTGAATGATGCCCATCAGCGTCCGTTGCTGTGCATCGGGAATCACCTTGGCGTAAACTTTGCCTCCACGCTTCAAGAGACCAAATACGGGCGTTTTTCCGGCTGCGCCGAGTCCACGCTTGCCTTTACGGACGCCGCCAAAGTAACTTTCGTCCACCTCGACTTCTCCAGAAAAAGGGGTATCGTCGGCGGTGGCTAACTCAATGATCTGTCGGAGACGGTGAAAGTAAAATGCTGCCGTCTTGACATTGACTCCAACGAGCTGAGCAACTGCACGGGCAGTGCTGCCAGCAACGAATAACTCTATTAGCTTGGACTGCTGCCGGGCTGGCAAACGACTTTTTCTCATAGCCCACCATCTTATCAGATGGGCTAGTTATCTGGTACAGCCCCTTTAATTATTGATGGGAGAAATCATGGCTACAGCTGAAAACCCGGCATGGGAACTGCTTTGGCAGGCTGCTGAAGGTTTATTGCAGTTCGCTGTTGAGGAGAGACGTAAGACCAAACTAAAAAGCGCGAAGCTCGTCCCATCGCTATACGAACTAATCCTGGAAATTGTATACTCGAATCCACAATGAATCATGTTAAAGGATATAGCAAGTCAGGTTCACCGCACCCCCGGTGCTGTGTCGAAGATAATCGAAAATTTAGCCCAAAACGGTATGGTTGAGAAAAAGACTTCTGAATCCAACCCGCGTACCGTCACAATTATGAGCACCAACCTGGGCATAAGGAAGCGTGATGAGGTGATGAGTCGTCTTGATAATTACTTCGGAGAGATTTTAAAAGCCATCCCGGATGGCGACAAGGAAGTTTCTATCAGAGTCCTCGCCTATATAGCCAATCAATTCCCCGACAACAAACCATTTCGGTATTCGTATGACTATCATCCCGACTGCGGAGCGGAGTTGACCTTTGGCGAGGAGTCTAATATTGGATAATTCCTAATTAAGTTGGACAAAAATACGGTCAATTTGCTCCATGGTCAAGCGCCTCAGAAGCCCGTGTACCAACAAAAAAAATAGCTTCATCGCGATGGTTGTAGTGGTATAAACTCACCCAAATAAAGATGGAACAGTTTTGAGGTACTCCGCGATTGGTATAGAACCAATGTCTGGCATGACTCCAGAAATCTCACTGCCATTTATGTGCTGTTTGCCTTTCAGTTTTCCCCGTGCCTTTTTTACGGCTACATGGTCATCGGGAGGAATGTATTCAACCCTGCTGCCTCCAGTGCCAAATTATTGCTTGCCATCGGCGGGTGGCTCTGAAAAGCGCCGATTTCCTGGGGAGAGATTCGATCGTTACCCGCCATGGCGTGACTCACGCAGTGGGTATTGGAGCCCGGGAATCGCTTAGGCGGTTGTCATTGTTCTTCACCCGCTCACTGAGTTCGAGGACGAGGTTATTAACATCGTCAAGGGCATGCGGGTGCTGGCTGTCGGCTTTGCCGGCAATTTGGGCAAGAAATGTCGAAAGTTTGATTTCTTTTTTCTGGTGATACGATGCTGTTGGCCTTTGCGGCAAGGAGGTTGTTGCAGTCAACGGGGGAAGGCAGCGGCGGCAGTACTTCATCACGAATGGACGTCACTCCAACAATCATTCTCGTTTTCACGAATTTAACCTCCATAGAAGGTCAAAGTTATTCTGGCGTCATCGACAACTACGGCGGTTTAGACACATGTCCGGTAAAAGAATTATCCACCCGCTTCAATGAAAACAAGAATTTACCCCGGGCGCGGAGAGTGGGTCACTACGGGGAAGAACTCAACTACGCCACCTACTTCAGCGGTCGCATTCACACCGGTTTTCCTGACGGAAAAACATCAACCTGCGCGTCTACGACAAGCGGTACGAACTCGAAAAAGACCCGAGAAACGGGCAATATCCGCGGAGAAGTACGACAGCATTTCGGACGTGCAGGCGTGCGTGGAGTTCCAGCTTCGGCGCGTGGCCTATAAAGAATTCTTGACGAGCGATCTCGAACGAATAGAGGTCGTGGACAGCCACCTCCAAAACCTTGAAACTGTGGAAATACCTGGCGGAGGATTGGTTCCGCCCGACCGAGGACGCCATCGACAAACAAAATAAACACCAGTCCCCGGCGGAGACGTGGAGCGTGTGGCAAGTAGTGCAAAAGGCGGTAATCGCAGTGAGAGAGATATTTCGCTGGAAGCATTCGCCGAAGTACGACACGGAGCGATTGTATCGTATGGCGATAGGCTGCATATCCAAAATCGCCGCGTTCGAAATCGGCGACGCCGTGGAGCCGGTTCAGGACTCACTTTGCCGCAAAAATCAAGGCGCATGGTGAACGGGATTTCTGGGGTACGATGAATTAACACCAGGACGAACGATTATTGCTCCTGAGCCATTTCGCCGAGTACCGCGATGGACCACCATGTATTGACGTGGCGACGGGAACATAGGCGCCGAATAGCGCGGCCGTCGTCTTTATTTTGTGGTCGTGTTGCTACGAAATGGGGTGTGGGGTATACCCCACAAACTTAATAGTATTTCGACGAAAAACCACATAACCCTTTATGGATTATGGGGTAATAAAGTGGAGTGGGCGAAGAGATTCGAATCGGCCAAAAGGGCAAATTCCGATACGGATATTGTAAGTCAGGGTAATAAAAATATCGGCCAAAATCCATCTAACTATGTAGAATATCAGACTGATCCAGATATGAACGATGTGAACGTCCAGACAGTCATTGTTGTATGTCCGACTTGCGGAACATGTATAAAGTCCACACAAAAAACACAAGTACTACACAAGGATTACATAAGGGTTTCAACTTAATTGAGAAAACATCTGTTTAACTAATTTGGTTGTAATGGTGCTTTGATATGGCTAGCAAAAATCATATTCCTAATGCACTTTTTCCTTTTTGAACAATGGCTCGCTGGGCGGGGTCAAGTGAGTTCGACATCACGCAGAAGGCTCGATGGTTTTTAAAAAAATCCATTAGCCAGAACCAACTCTCTCCTATCTCTAGGCCGGAACATTCAAAGGCTCCATTGTCGATGCTAAAATGGTGCTGCGGACTACTTCTGGCCTGATTCATAATATAAAAAGGGAAACGATGACCTAGATCATCCCATTGGAAATAAAATCGTGTTGTGAGCTCGTAATCCTCGGTAACGATTTTTTTGGTGACTTTGTATACAAGCCCTTTAGCAATCTTTTCAACCGTTTTCCATAGTCGTTAGCATCTACAGAAAAAGCAATTGAGTTGCCAATATACAGACCTCCCTTGCTGTGTAATTCGACTGTTCTTAAATCTTTCAAGAACTTTAAGATGTAGCCTTCAGATTCTTTATTATTCAAGCCTCTTGCGGTTTTCATGTCTACATTATTTAGTGCCCCTTGATCTGAACGCATGTCTAAGGACAGAACCGTAATAAAATATTGATCGTCTTCACTACTGGAATTGTTGCAATTGAGACATGAAGGAACAGTTATTAAATTGGATGGTTTAGGTCACCGAAAAGGCCCTTGGGCGGGATATGGTCTCTGGTAACTGTACCATATTCTCCGCAGAAAGCACATATCCCTTTTCTAAGAGCCTTTATCCGTTTCTTGCTCATAAGGTGTTCCTCAATGCCATATCTTTATATTTGACAATGGCATGCTAGCTAGCATCATCTTCATTATCGGTAGTGTTGGAAGCAAGACTATCATCCTTTTTCAGAGAAGCAAGATCGCTAAGAGCATCGCAAAGCCGTATGGCTGAATCCGCAAGCTCTTTGCCTTTGGTGATTCCAACTGTTTTAGCAAGTGATTTAAGTCTTGATTCACCGAGTAAGCATAAAAGAGGATGGTCGTAGTTTTTAACATCAGCAATAATATTACTTGGATTTTCGGCATGAGATAGAATTGTATTCGAAAGTAATTCTTCAAGCATGCTATCGTCATCATCATCGGTAATTTCCTCGATCTGCTTCCGCATTCCCAGAATGACGACGCTACTGCCCATTTATGGCGGTACTCCTCGCTGATTCTTCTGTGCTGATTAGCTACCCTAATAGCCTTGAATCCAATCCAAAACAATGGCAATTCAATAGGAAGTAAAACCAATAAACGGCCTACAAGCATTTCGAAATTTACAGTATTTTGTGAAAAAATTTCGCCAAGTTTTGGAATTAAGATCGCGCTAGGAAAGATAACAAGAGCGGCGACTATAATTGCAAAAATTACCTCCCATCTTACCACGATCTTTTCATGTGTTTCTTTTGCTTCCTTATAGGCAGAAGCTAGCCCGGACGAAGTCGCTCCTGGCAAGAGTTTTTCTATTTCAGCAAATAATGACTCTACTCTTTTCTGTGACTTATCTTTAAGAGATTCGAGATCTGTTTGATGCTGTTCTCTCAAGCGAGAAAAATCTTTAACTGTTTTGAGTAATTCATCTTTTTTTCCGGTCACTACGGTTTCTTAGATCCAGTACTCCCCCTCGTCATCTGTGAGAATTTCGATGCCTTGCTCCCTTTTTGCTTCGATATCATTGGTGCGACGAAGTTTCTTCTTTTCTCCTAAAAGTTCAATGAAACATGATTGTAGAGTTTGGAAAATCTTGAGCGTTTTTTCATTTGTATCTTCGATTTGATCTATCAAATCGTTTATTGCCTCTTCTTTACAAGTTTTATCGTCAGTTGACTCAAATAACTCATCATAAAGAATTTGAACTTTATCTGCCTTAGTATTTATGTCAGCGATTTTCGCATCGAGGGTCGCTTGTTTTTCCTCGACCGATTCAATCAGAGAATCAGCGGTGTCGATTTTTTCCTGATAAAGATTTTCGATTGCAGACAAGCGGGTCTCGAATTCGTCTACTAGCTTATTTGCCTTTTTTATGGCACGCTTAGACGCTTCAAGTTCAGGCTTAGAACCTTTGACGACTCATTTGTGCTCATGTTATTCCCCGGCAGTTATCAAAAATTTAAAGACTCGACTCTCAACGTCACAAGCCTTCAAGAAGCCAATTCCACGTCGCGCCGCGAGATACTGCTTCTTCGAGCTTTTTCCAAGATACTTGCTCAGTACCCTGTATCCACTTATGAACGGTTACTTGACTGACCTTGCATAATTTTGCCAGTTCTGCTTGCGTCAACCCAGGTGGTAGCAGGCTCAAAAAACGTAAATTGATATCTTTTGTGGTAAATCTGCGGTTCTTTTCACCCCTTGGCATATTTCGGAGTTTTTCCCCTGTTCCATTGAGAAGCCAGTCCCAGCTAATTCCCTGCGAATCAACCAGTTCTTTGAGTCTCCACCAAGGAACTTTACTCTTCCCATTTTTCCAATCGTTTGTCGTTTGACGAGCTATGCCCAAAATGCGTGCTAAGTCACCCGAAGAATTGGCATTAAAACAAGATTCGTAACGGCAATAAATCATTATATTATCAAGCATTACGATCTTTCTTTGTGGTGTCCGTAAATTAGGTATTGACAAGCGTCCGTAAAATAGGTAAGATGAGCCTAGTTGAGCCGAATACCCCAATATTTTCCTGCAATACCCACGCGGTCATTGCGGATTCGTTCATCTTTTGCCGGATCTCCTCTACTGGGAGACGAACTCAGTATTATAGCCGCGTTTAAAACGCTGGCAAAGAGATTACGCATTCCACAACGAATGGGCTGGGCTAGCTCACCGGATGATATTCGGTTGGGGAGGGGGAGAGTGTCGCTTTAGATTTGGGTAGAATATGGGAAAAGTACCTTAAGAATTAAGGGAGACGATTGCAACTAATATACGTGACTGCCGGATTAAAAAGTATCCCGGGCGCGGTGGTGGAAAGAAATGCGCCGAAGACTTCGGCGTGTCCCCACAGCAATGGTCGCCGTGGGAAAGGGGAATGCGGACGCCGGATGAATTGAGGATGGGGCAAATCGCGGATTTTTTCGGCGTAACCGTAGCGTATTTACGGGAAGACCATACCAAACCGAAGCCAGAGCCGGTAGCGCCCGTGGAACCGCCGCTACCCAACCCACCTCTCCAAAATGAAAACCTCCCGCCGTCGCCATCCGTCCATTTCCGCTGTCCGTTTTACCTCCCGCCGCAACCGGGCCAACCGTTTTCAGGCGAGATGCGGAGTATGTGCTGGCTGGCACAACGGATGTTTGATGACCTTCGGCAATTCGGTTTGCCGATACGCCTGAACACTGAGGACGTTGACAAAGTACTGAAACGATATTTCCAATACAAAGCCTCACTCACCGATTCTGGATGAATGCATCGGAGCCGCCAAGTGCAGCACGGGCAAAAAATCGGTGATGCCGCGTAAAATAGCCCACCGAAGGCCCACCACAGGTAAGCCTGCGACACCATTGTCGCAGGCTTATTTTCGATGGCGGATCGTCTCTCAGGCCGGAAAATTTTTTTGAGGGTGGGGGGAGTTCAAACCAATCCTAAAAACATGGCCACTACCGTACCGCAAACCAAAACACATGTGATTACAGTCGCCCAAACCATCTGCCGGAGTTGTCGATTTGATTGCTGGCTCCCGCTGAATTGCTTCCTGCCTTCCGCAATAACGTTTTCCAGCTTTTCAACCGACTTGGGTAATTCTGTAACCCAAGGCGATTTGCGGTACTCTTCAACCAATGCGGTTTTGATGTGTTCCGGTACTTGCCGCACCATCAAATCCATCTGTTTGATGGACTCTTCCGCAGCCGCCATATAATCATAAACACGGTCGTTGTTATCCATACGATTTCTCCTTGTTATCGCTGCATACCTTTTCGTTTGGTGTTGCGCTGTTGTATCGCCGCAACCCGTTCCGCTTCCTTCTCACGCTGTACCCGCTTTGCCTCCAATTCGGCTTGTCGCTTGCGCTGTGCATGGCGTTGCTTGGCTGCCTCGATGCCGCCTTCAATTTTCTGCAAAACCGCAAGTTCCCGCGCTGTTCGACTCTCGTGTCCGCGTCTGTGCTCGTCGCCACGAAACGACCTTCGACCGCGCCGTTCAATCGCGGTGGCGATTGGCCCAAGGTGCCGGGTCGGTTCGCGGTTTATGCCCTGCGCCTTGAGCGACCGGCTATCCACCCGTTCGGGTAGCATGTCGAGTTCCAGGGCACGATTGCATAACTGTTCCCATATTTTACGCACCGCTGTTACCTCCTCGCCGCTGGTGCGCGGGGAATCGAGGACGCGGGTTTTTTCGCCAAAGCCGTCCCGCCGTAAAACGCGGGTCGTGGTGAGGACATGGACATGATGATTCCGGTCGTCGCCTTTCTTGCCCGGTGCGTGGATGCACATATCCACCGCCACGCCGTATCGCTCCACAATCGCCCTGGCGAAGTGATGCGCCAGATACATCCTGTTTATCCGGCTCAATTCCGCCGGGAGCGCAAGCTCCCATTCCCGCGCCACCTTGGCGTCCTTGCGCTTCTCTGCCTTTTCCGCAAGATTCCATAACGCAGAGCGGGACATCATGCGGACGCCTTGCGGCACATAAATCTGCGAGTGGAGTACTCCCTTTTTCCTGCGGTAATCGTGTACCTCGCCGGTACGCTCGTCGATGATGCGTTCGCCGGCGCGATAGGCTGCGGCGGCGGTCGCGCTTCGTCCCGATGCGCGGCTGATCGCCTTGGCCTGACAATGAAAAATAGACATACCATCCTTTCGCCTAATGCCCCGTCACCAGTGCAAAACCGGCAGGTTTTCGCATGGCAGGGGCCGCCGCGAAGCGGCGAGGGGTCGAGGGGAGAATCCCCCGCGCACTGCATTGACCTCCGGGCAATGCTAATGTGCGCCCTTGCCGGTTCCTGAGCGCCTGTCCGTCCGTATGTCCGAAGGCTTCCCCACGCGCCGCGCATGGGGAAAAGCCTCTCGGACGGGATTACGCCGCCGCTACGGGGCGGAATCCCCTGATATGGATGGCTGGCGCTCTGGAACCGGCTGCGGTACGGTTGCCGACTCGCTTACATCCTGAGCGTCATCGGCGGCTTTCTCGGCGTTCTCCTCATCGATGCGGGCGAATCCACATTCCGAACGGTGGAGGTGCCGTTTTTCGGTGAGGTGGCGTTTGGCCCATTCCCTGAGTTAGCGGCGTTCGTGGTCGGTGCCGGTGCGGTAGACGCATTCGACCATCGCACCCCATACAAATAGTTGCCCGTTCCGCTCCCTGCGGGTGGCAACGGTGTCTCTGGCTTTTTCGCGCTGAAGACGCACTTCCAGCTTTTTGATTCGTTCCCGCCGCTTCTGCGCTGCGTCGGGAAGAGCTATGGCCTTTGGTGATTGCTGGGTCATAACAATCTCCTTTCTTATCGAGTTCACGTGGTTGGTTGCTATCTGATTTTCCGTGTTCATACCTTCCTCCATTTTGGTTTAAGCCGCTGTTCGGTTGGGCAATGGCGATGGTAGTTTTTCATGCGGCATACGCAAAAAATAACGTGGACGATGTTGATACTAATTGAGGTTGAAATAAGAAGGGACGCGGCACATTCTGAGCCAAACGTTTCTGAGAATGCGGGCGTATCCTTTATGAGCGCGAAGCGCAACCGGTCGGCGGTGAGTGGCGAAAGCGGCTTGCCGCGTCGACACCAATGCCAGCCCGCATTACCGGGATTGACGCGGACCGTAGACAGCGGCCACATGAATCCGCAATCGTGGGCCGCACCCCTAACGCCTCCCTATTAGCGCGGTTGGCGGCCTCCCGCGAAGGCTCACCCCGCCAATTCGCGGCTACCCTGTTGATATTCCCGGTGAGTATTTAGAAAATTGAAGATTACAACCAAACTTCTCAATGGGCGAGGGTGATGCGGCAGAAACTTCAGGTCAAGGTCATAGTGCTGTCGGTCTGGACAGTGGGCGTCATTCTGATCGCCCATTCCTTGCGCGACGTCATCGGCGGGGAGTTCAAGGAATACTGGTTCATCATTACCGCCCTCATCGTTGTCGTGGGGACAGCGTTCATTGAGTTTTTGCGGTGGGTTGCCCGACTGGCCCATGCGGAAAGCGAACGACCTGAGGAGCGTGCACCAGTGCCCGGTTCACTGGTGGTCAGAGGTGATAATGCGATACAAGGAAATTTGACTATGGCTGAAAAACAGACTCCAAATCAAAATGTGCTACATATCAACAGTGGAACCAGCTACCACAATGCCCCGGGCGGCATGTTGAATTTCGGCCCTGTTACCGTCAATCAGAACTTTGGTGGGCAACAGGACGAATCGCAGGCGGCTCAAAGCGAAAGCACCGATATAGATGCCGAGGACGGTAGCATGGATGAGATGATCGACATCAACAGCCTCATCGATTTTTCGGTCAAGCTGAAATCGCCGGGAGTGTCCCGGAACACAATCACGAGAATCTTGAAGGATGCGGATATTAAACCCTGCGACAGAGAGAAGAACGGAAGAACCATCCGGAACCTCTATCCGCGTAAGGAATCGCAATGCGCGGTCGCGGATTACCTCGCCGACAAAAACCTTTAAGATGACGATGTCACGATAACTTTTTACGTTCCGTATCTCACTCCAGCCCGCCTTGAGCGGGCTTTTTTACGATTTCACGATTTCCGCCCACGATGTCACGCTTATCAAACTTTTGATCCCAATCGCCATTTCGCGGATTGTACCCCTGTCGAATTTAGAACGTCGCGCTTATCGCGGCATTGAAAATGGAAGGGGTCAATCATGCGTATGTTTTCGACAGGTGAAGCGGCGAATCGGTTGGGAGTTACGAGGGATTCTCTATTTGCGGCATTGCGGGCCGGTGCGCCGGATGCGGAAAGCCGCATTGGTAGCCGACGGGCATTCACCGAGGAAGAGGTGAATGCACTGGCGGCGTGGTTCGAGCGGAAACGGCGAATCCGCGATGGACTGGAGAGGCGAGAGGAGGTGGAACATGCACACTACCGTATGTAATCAGCGGGGAAGAGGGAGAAAAACCGATGCGGGCGATGCTAATAAGGAGGTTGTAATTAATACTAATACCCCCCATACCCCCCGTAAACGGGGGGCTGAAATTGCTTCGAATGCGAATTATACCCTCGCTCTGGATTTGTGGCGCGAGGTCTGCGCGGCGGCTGGCCTGTCCTTTATCGTGGACAATTGCACCGCCAACGGTGCGCGGAAGATCGCCGCCCGTTACCTCGATACTGGCGAACTAACACCCGAAGCGGTGCGAAAGGCGATGGCGAAGCTGGCGCACATCATCACGCATAACGAGCGGAGTAGCCATTACACGCTGAACGCGCTTGGGAACAACATATCGCGCTACCTTGAGGTTCCCAAAGCCACCACCACCGGTACCACAGGGCCGTCAAAACCCGTTTTGTGGGATTTTATGTGCAATGTGTGCGGTGAGACTTCGGCTGCTTTTCTGCCGGGTCACGTCCAGCCGAATCCGACACCGTGCGGTTGTCGCGGCTGCCGGGGCATGGCGATTCCGAAAAAGGGATAAAGGGGATATCATGGATATGAACGAAACAACAACGGTCAATCACGAGGCACCGCTGGAGCAAAGCGGGCGAATTATACCTTCCGCTTCTCCTGCTGCAATCTCATTGGGCCGGTTCAACAGCGAAGACTTCATAACAAAACGCGAGCTCTGCGGCTGCTTCGGCTGTTCCGAAAGGACGCTGCAACGCATGGTCGAACGGTACGAAATCCCGCCGCCGACCACACTAGCGGGGCGCAAGCTATGGATTGTCGGCAAAGTCCGCGATTGGATTACCGAGGCAGCGAACCGCAAAGAGGCCGAGGCGTTAAAAGAGGCGAAGCGGTTCCGCGTCTTTAATTAGCCGGACAACTCGGATGCTGGCGGGGTGGGTTGACAACCCGCCAGCATGGGTTATACTTAAATGTAGTTACAAACGGATGTATACGGGGTTCGATATGGAATTTGAATGGGACGAGGAAAAGGCGGAGGCCAATTTCCGGAAACACCATGTCGATTTCGAACTGGCGGCGCGGGTCTTTTTCGATCCGCACCGTATCGAAAAATTCGACGCCGCGCACGACAGCGGCGAGGAACGGTGGCAGACCATAGGCATGGCCGAATCCGTGGTACTGATGGTGGTCTATACGGAACGCGGCATGACGGGCGAGATAATCCGATTGATTTCGGCGAGAAAGGCAAATCAGCATGAGCAAAAAACGTACAGTAAAAATCTCCCTTGATCCGAAAAACCTCCCGCCTCTGTCGGCCAAACAGAAACGGGCGTTGGTGGAATTGGGGAAACTGCCGGAATCCGAAATCGATTATTCGGATATTCCGGCCATGAAGGATGAGGAAGAGCCTATGTACAAGCCTGTCAAAAAGCTGACCACGGTTCGGATCGACGCGGACATCTTGGCCTGGCTGAAGACCTACGGCAAGGGATATCAAACGAAAATCAATGCCATTTTGCGGCAGGAAATGCTGTCGGCAAAGGGCAAATGAAGCAGGGGATAATCTATGGCTACTATATTTCAAAGTCCGGTACGGCGCAAAAGTCCCGTCACCGGAAAGATGGAAAATGCGATTGATGCCAAGGGCAAGCCGCTTACTCATGGTAAATGGCGTGCCGTCATTAATGACCATAAGGGACGCCGGAAGACATACACGTTCGGGACGAACCGACAGCTTGCACAGAAACAGGCTGTTTTGCTGGAAGCGCGGGAACGGGAAACCAAAAACGGGATTCGCCCGGTTCCCGTCGAGACGGACATGCGGCCTATATGGAGCGTGGTTGAGGAATACTTTGAATGGGGCGCGGCGCAGGGCGGGAAGCGAGGGATGCCGTGGATTCCTACGCATTGCGCGACAAAACGGCGGCATTTGCTGGAATGGAAAGAGGCGTTGAAGCTGGAACACCTGACTGACCTGTACGGCATTCTGCCGAAGGTGGAAGCGTACACGCGGGTGCTTATGACTGGTGGGAAGAGCGGGACATCGGTGTCTATCCGTGTTGGAAGCCTGCGCTCCTTTATCCTCTGGTGTAAAAAGCGGAAGTTCCTCACCGAAAACCCGATTGAGGAAATCGCCAAGTTCGACACCACGCCCATCAATATTCGCCGCGCCATGAGCAAGGATGAAATCAAGTTGCTGCTGGAAGGCTGTGCGCCGCACCGGCGGCTACTGTACGAGGTTGCGGCATGTTCCGGGCTTCGTGAAAATGAACTGCGCCAGTTGACGCCTCGTCACCTTGACCGCGACAACTGCGCAATCGTTATTGAGCGAAAGTGGGACAAAGGCCGGAAAGACCGGCTCCAATACGTTCCGCAGGAGCTTATGCGGCGTCTTGTCGAGTTCGTGGATAGTGGACGGGTCAGGACGTTGTATGAAAAGGCGCTTATTCAGCAAGGAACACGGGCGAAGCTGAAGGATGTGCCGGACAATGCGCTCCTGTACGTGCTGCGCAACAGCGCGGAACGGCTGAAAGCGGATTTGAAGGCAGTCGGGATTCCGGTCAAGACGGAAGCGGGGAAGCTGGACTTCCACGCGCTGCGGACAGCGTATATCAATCTGGTTATCGAGACCGGTGCCGACCTCAAGACGGCACAGACGATGGCGCGTCACGCGACGCCGGAACTGACCATGAATGTGTACGGTAGATCGCGGGATGTGGCGTGCCGGGCGGCTACGGAAGCGGTCGGGAATATGATATATGCGGACGGCGGAAGTCAGGCCGAACCGGCCATCAGCCACGAAAATTACATAAAATTAACACAAGGGCCGGATTTTGGCGGAAACGAAAAAACCGCAACTCTTTCAGGTGAAAGTAGTTGCGGTCATTTTAATATGGAGCGGGCGAAGAGATTCGAACCCTCGACCCCCACCTTGGCAAGGTGGTGCTCTAGCCACTGAGCTACGCCCGCATTGCGTATGGTTTACTAAATGTTGCTTGTGTTATCGTGCTTCTTGCTGCGAGATTTAGAAGTATATGAAATTTCAAATTGATGTCAACGTATTTTTCGGGGAAATTTGAAAATCGTGACCCTCTAGAAAACACGTTCTCCAAACGACAATCACTCCCTCCCAAAAAACGCCACGACAAAACCTTCAAAAGAACGGACTACTCGACCGTTACCGCATCCGGATTTTCGCCGAGCTTTTCCAGCCGGGTGTAGAACGTCCGGACGGCGGCTATCATCTCGGCGTCTTCTGGTTCCGTGGTCAGGGCCGGGAGGTCGTCCAGGGTCTTCAGGGCGAGGTCGATGCGCCCGATTTCCTTATAGGTTTCAGCAAGGTTGAGGCCGGCTTGGGCCTTCAGGTCGGACTCGAGCGAAAAGGCTTTTTTCGCCGCCCGGAGCGCCAATTCGGGGTTCCGGACGTTGGGCTGGCCCTGGTCCAACGACACCATCGACAGGACAATCAGGCTTTCGGCGTCATTCTCGCTTCCGGAAAACCAGCGGGCGAGAAGCTCCTCGACTTCATACGGATCCCCCATCCCGAGTTCGGTCAGGAGGCGGTAATGAATTTGGAAATACTGGCTGTTACCGGGTTCAAGCCCTTCAAGGGTCTCAAGGCTGGTCAGCATTCCACTGATGTTCTGCGCATTAAACGCTTCCTGCAACTGATCCCGGGCTTCCTTCACCTTGACGGCGATTTCACCGGACAACTCGCCGGAAATCACCTGCTGGACGCGCTTTTCCAGGTTGTCCAGGGGATTCCCGTTCCACACGAGAATGCCGGACTTGTCGAAGAGGAAGGCATGGGGAATCGTGGTACGGTTATCAAGCGCCATGTAGTTGATGACAGACTCGCCCTCCCTGTCAAGGAATGACGAATACTCCATCGGATGCTCCTCGAGGAACGGGCGGACTTCCTCCTCGGCATCGGTCGTGAACGAAACAATCTTGAAACCTTGATCGGCATAGCGCTTTTGGATATCGTTCATGATGGGAATCGACCTGACGCACGGCGGACAGGTGACGGACCACACTTCGACCAGGTAGAACGTCTCGCCGTCCACGACGGTGGGGTCGACGGGTTCGCCCGTTATCCATTTGTCCACGGCCAGGGGCAGGGCCTTGTCGCCGAGATCGAGAGCGAAGCCGGGCAGGCTAACGGCGAGAAGGAGCAGGGCGGCAAGAATGATTCTTTTCAAAGTACGTTCTCCTCAAGTATAGGTAATCGTCACGAGAGTTCGACCAGCCGTCGGCGCAAATCCTTGAACGCATTGCCGCAACAAGGCGGAATGCATGCCCACAGGCCATTACGTCGAACAAACTCCCAAAATGGCTACGCATCTGTCCCGAACGGCGAAGCATACGGTAACCTGTCAGCAAGGTATCCACCGTGCTTCGCGTAATTACAGAAAATGGCACCGCCGTTCGGCCATGCCATCGGGAAACAGACGAGTATACTCGCTCAGCCGAAAAAACACAATTCCTCTTTAAAAGACAATGCGGCAAGGTCAACATCCCTTGGGCGACACGACGGAAGACGCCGCAACACCGGATCCCCAATGTTCCGCACTTCCTGTGTGTATCATTTATGAAGCGAACGCCAACGAAGCCAATTGACCGGCCACACCGCCCCAGCTATACGCTGTCCTTGACGTGCCCCTGGTACGTCTCTCCGTCCATCAGGTTGTCAATGTCGCCCGGGTTGGCCAGGTCGATTTCAATCAACCATCCGCCCGCATACGGTTCCCGGTTAACCAGCCCCGGATCGTCTTCCAGCGCGTCGTTCACGCCCACGACCGTGCCGGAAACCGGACTGTATAAACTGCTCACGGACTTGATGGACTCAAGGCTGCCGAACTCCTCCCCGACCGCCAGGATTTTCCCGACCGCCGGCAATTCGGCGAAGGTGATGTCGCCAAGCTGATCCTGGGCAAAATCGGAAACGCCGATACGATGCGGCGCCGTCGGCGACACCCACTCGTGATCCTTGGCATAGCGAAGTTCCCGAGGCAGGACCAGTTCTTCGAAGTTTTTCATGCCTTCTCCATATGAATGTGTACAAAAATGTTTTAATACCTAATAAAGACCGCATGGCAACGTCGAGGACGAAAGAAAGGATCAGATAGCTCCATCGCCCTGATGTAACCAGATATGGCGGTAAATCGGGAAAACGACTACTACGTCATACGAGTTACCCAGACAATTCCGAGCGGCGACGAAACGCGGTTAAATTACGGCCACCACCGACCCAAGCGCTTTCCTCGCCGTCCTATCCGGTCGGATGTCCCGGACGATCTCCACCGGAATTTCCCGCCTGGCATCTTTCAGAACCAACCGTTCCCCGGGCAGAAACTCCCGGTCGCACCGGACAAACCCGCACGCCAGCCCGCGCGGCTTGAACCCGTCCGGCCGCCCCGGACTGGCGACGGAAACAATGCGCCCCTCCACCCGGCCAACAGCCATATCCGACACCACCGTCGTCGCCGTCCCGACCGGCAAGCCATCGTGAAGGACAACGCTGTCCGCCGCCTCGACCCGGCGCTGGTCAAACCCGGCGAACGGCAGGGTGTACGGAACGTTCGCCGCTCCGGCCAAACCGCTCCGCCCGAAAAAGTCTTTGCTGAACGACCCGTCCGCCGCCAACGGCAGCGCGAACGCCCACGGATGGTTCAGGAACGGCCACGGCCCGATATCCTGGTGACTCAGCGGCAGGACGGCCCCGGTGCGGAGAGAATCCCGCGCCGCCAGCCCGGCCGGCAGGACGCCCCGGTCTGTCCCGCGGTCGATGAGCCTGTCCCACACGGCCCCGGTCCGCTCGGCGGGAATAAACAGTTCAAAACCGAGTTCGCCGGTGTAGCCGGTCCGGGAAAGGACGGCCGGCGTGCCATCCGCGAGAATGACGTCCGAGCGGCCGAGGTCGAAATCCCCCCGGAACGAAAAATACGGAAACGACGCGAACAGCGAGTGGTCCGCGAACAATGTCCGCACCAGCGCGAATGCCAGCGGACCTTGAATATCGATTTTCCCAAGGGGAACGGACGGCCTGGCGACGACGACCGCCTCAGCGCCCGGCATGGTCCGAAGGTGGGCCGTTACCGGTTCCGCCATGGCGGCATTGAGGACGATGCCGTACCGACCATCGGCGAGAGGGTAAACGATGCCGTCGTCGATGCACGAACCGTCTTCCCGGAGGAACGCGCCATAACCGCAGCGGTTCGGGCGGATGGAACCGATGTCCCGGGTAAAGGCGTAGTCGAGAAAGGCCGCTGCGGTTGTTCCGGAAACGAGGACGACGTCCATATGGCTGGTGTCGAAAATGCCGGCGGCGTTGACGACGGCCAGGTGTTCCCGCACCGCTCCGGACTGATACCACAGGGGCATGTCGTACCCGGCGAACGACGCCATGGTGGCGCCCAGTCCGAGGTGGCGGTCATGAAGCGGGGTAAAGCGGTCAGCCGGCATGAAACGCCTTTCAATACCAGGTGGATTGAAAAAAAACGGTTCCGCGAACGCGTCCGTAACCGGAACCGCGCCCCCGATCCGCTCCGAACCTCCCCGGCGTATCCGTCCGGATGCGAGGTAACATCTCAGGCCGGTTCACGAACAGACGTGCGCCCGGTCAGTGGCGACGCCGTGTTCCCGGCTCACCAAAGGCCGTCATGGAGTAAACGGCGAGAACAGCCGCGCGGCACGCCGGCGCCAAGGTTATTCGTTCAGGAGGACATCGGCCCAGACCTCGTCGTATAGTTCGCGATTCTCGCCGAGGTTGCGAATGAGTTCGCAGTTTTCGATGGTTTCATTTGAAATGGCAAAGGCGGAGTTGTCAAGGAGACTTTGGGGAAGCTTTTCAACAGCGGCGGGGATTGGCTGGTAGTAGGAGGTGTATTCCATATTCATGGCGGCAATGGCCGGATCGATAAAATGGTTAATAAAGGCGTGGGCCAGTTCCGGCTCTTCGCTGTCCTCCGGGATGACAAAGGCGTCCAGGTTAAGGGCGGAACCGGTTGTCGGCACAAAAAAGCCGATGTCCGGGTTCGTTCGCATAAGGTTGGCGACATCGCCGTTGTAGGCCTGAACGGCCAGGAGGGAGCCGTTGTCCAGCGCTTCGATGGCGCCGTTAACTTCAAAGCGGGCAATGTTCCGCTTCCACATCCCGAGGAGCTTGCCCGCCCGGACAATCTCTTCCCGATCGGTTGAATTGATGCTGAAGCCGAACTCCCGCAAGGCGGCGCCGAGCGTCTCCCGCATATCGTTCAGCATGGACATGCTTTTCCGCAGGCGCGGGTCGGAGAACATGTCCCAGGTGCCCGGTGCGTCCGGCGGCACCAGGCGGGTGTTGTAGCCGACGCCGGTGACGGTGACGGTATAGACGACGCTGAACACCATGTCCGGATCAAGCGCCATGGACCGGGACGTCGTGTCCAGGTACCGGAGATTCGGGAGGAGCGAATGGTCCAGCCGGAGGAGGTATCCCTCGTTGAAAAGTGCTGTGGCGGCATTGCCGGACGGGGTGATGACATCGTATCCGCCGCCGTCGTGAAGGACTTCGAACATGGTCTCGTTCGACTCGTAGAAGGTGAAGTCGACGACGCAGTCGTTCTTTTCCTCGAACAGGCGAATCGCCTCCGGCGCGAAGTAATTTTCCCAAGTGTAGACATGGAGGACGCGTTTCCCGTCCTCGGCCGCACCGTCCGGGGCGACCGGGAGGATACACAAGGCGAGCACCGCAGCGAGGAAAAGAAATCGTCCTGACATGGAACTCCTCTGTCCAAATCATCCGCAAGGTGACAATATAGTGGGAAAACGACAATGCGGCAGACGGGACTGCCGCCGTCCTCTCTATTGTACCCGTCCGGCCGTTCGGTAACCACATTTTTCTTTTGGATATTAATACGCTTGTCACATTGAATTGAGTTGCCACACGGCAGGGCACCACGGCTGAGAAAAGCCGATCGAACACCGTTTGTACAGAGTATCCCGCCCGGACGCTCACCAAAGCTGGTCGTGACGTCGCGCACTCCGGGTTACGGTTTCTCGCCATCGTTTTAAGTGGATGTACCGCCGGAAGCGTCCCCGGCTGCATTGTCGGAACCGTCATCGCCGAAGCTGTCGGAGCCGTTCCCGGGAATGGAATCTGCGCCATCGTCAACGCCATCGCCGTCCGTCCTGGCCGTGGTCCGAACAGACTGATGCCGCCACTGTTCCCGGTGGCCGCCGTAAAGCAGTTTCGACGCCGACGTGTAGCACCCGACCAGACAGATGGCTGCGAAAATAAGGAACCCGGTCTGCATCGCCGGCAGGAACATCTCCGCCGTCTCCCGCGTCAGTTCGTTCCTCCCCATATAATGGTGGATTATGAGGGATGTCATGGCGATGGACATGGACTGGCCGATTTGCCTGGCGGTACCGGTGGTGGCGGATGCGAGGCCGGAGTCGCGGCGGGAAACCGAACTCATGATGATGTTGGCGTTCGGCGGCGAGAACATGGCGAAGCCGATGCCGACGAGGACGAGGATGGCGACGACGTACCACATGGACGTGGTCGGCGTCAGGTACGAGAGGAAAAACAGCCCGACGGTGATTGCCCCCATGCCGCCGGTGGTGAGGATGGACGGGTTGACCCGGTCCGACAGCCAGCCTCCGACCGGTGCCAGAAGGGTCTGGGTCAGAGGCTGGGCGATAAGGACAAGCCCGGCCCGGTCCGGCGTCATGCCGATGACGTACTGGAGGTAAAGGCTCAGGATAAAACCGATAGCGAAGGAAGCGGAATAATTGATCATCGCCGACAGCGAAGCCAAACGGAAATGCCTGTTTTCCTTAAAAATATGCACTTTCAGCATCGGATAGGGAATGCGGTTCTCCGTCCGGATAAAGAGGAACGTGCCGACCGCCGCCACGAGGACGAGAATCCAGCCGACGGCCAGCGGCAGCAGGGAAAACCCGAACACAAGCGCCGCGACGGCAATGCTGTACAACCCGGCGCCGGCCGTGTCATACGGTTCCCCTTTGGCGAGGACCCATTCGTCCTTGATTGTCACGACGGCGGCGATGATGGCGAGGACGGTCACGCCGGTGGTGACGTAAATAATACTCCGCCAGCCGAAATGGTGCGCCAACAGTCCCCCGAGAAACGGTCCGATGGCGACGGAAAAATAGACGACGGACGTGTTGACCCCGAGGGCGGCGCCGCGCTTTTCTTTCGGGAAGACCGAGGTGAGGATTGCCATATTGGTCGCGAACACGAAGGCCGACCCGACCCCGGACAGGAAGCGGAAGACGATGAGCGCCGTTCCGGACCAGGCGAAGCCGGAGAGCAGGGTAAAGAGGCCGAACAGTGACAGCCCAAGAAGAAACATCCGCCGCCGCCCTAGGATGTCGGAGACGCGGGCCGCCGGCATCTGAAACATGGAAGTGCCGACGAGGTATCCCGAGACGATAAAGGTCAGGGAAAACGCCGACATGGTAAAATCGCCGGCGATGAGCGGGAGGGCAAGGTTAAGGCTCGACCCCATGAACGGCACAAGAAACACGGCGATACAAAGGGCGATTTGCACATGAACAGGGTTTGATTTGACACCAACTTCGCGCATTCTTCACTCCACTACCCCGCGAGGTGCGGGGCGGGTATTGGTAAAAGATTTCAAGAAATAACACTTAATAGATAATTCACCTCTACGATTCCGCACGCTCCCGTGCATAGTGGCATTGTTGGTCCAGATAGGTTTTCTCGCACGCTTCCATATTTTCCCGTCGAATCGCCAGCACCGTTTGTTCTTTCCGGTCCAACGCCGATTTGGACTTTCCCCGAGCCTGATCCTGAAGCCGTTTCGCCTGGCTTCGCGCGCACTTCCGCACAACGTCCTTGGAAACGCCGTGACTGTCCAGCTCGCCCAGAGGCCGGCTGGCGTCGGAGATTTCATGGTAAAGGGCGGGATCACGCTCGCGGAGTTCGAGTGCCGAGAGGGCGCGAGTCAGTTCGTCAATTCCGTTTTGCAGGCTGGTTTTATCGGTTTTAAGTTCCCGGGATATCTTTAAACCTTCCGAACCATATTGGTAAAGGACGGTATCAAGCTGAATTCTTTCAAGCTCAAGAATCGTAAGCTCACCGGTAAGGAACGCGGACGTGCTCTTTTGAGAAGCAATATTTGTCAGGGCTTGGATTATCTGATCATAATTGGTGGCTATAGCGGAAACTGTATACTCATCGCCGGATGTCAGGGCGTAATATAAACTGACATATTTCCGCAACTGCCTCAGGATAGTATTCACTGTTCGATTTTGGGTTAGGTTAGCCCCGGACATCATAATCCTCAAACATTTCCAGCCAATCCGGACCGAACGCCTTATCCGCATCGGCCATATTGTAAAACTTCCGAAGTTCATCCCGGGTTGAACCGGGCTCCAGAAGAGCAAGTGCCGCTGCGGCTGGAGTCAAGGGGATTTCATCAAGCTTTTTATCGCTTTCTTCAATATATCCTAAATCGAAAAGCCGATGAACCTCGTCGATAATCCGTATCTTATCTTCGTCTTTGACAGTTGATTCAAAGGTATCAGGATCATAATGCTCATGGATAAATTTAAACACCGTCTTATGGTCCCGGCGAAGAAGCTTCGTTTGAGTCGTCATTCTTTGATATCCTCATGGAGTTCAAGGCATAGCTGCCACCGGCCAAACTGGCAAGTATACCCCAGACCCGTCTCAATTTCCACCGTGTTTTTAGCATTCCCAGATGGACGTTGCCACAAACCATAATAAAAACCGCCACCCCGGCACCAACCGGAATGGCGGTTAAAGACGCACTATTAAAGGAAAATCACCTATTTCCCATAATCAAAAAATCCCCGCCCGGTCTTCCGCCCGAGCCGACCGCCCCGGACCATCTTCCGAAGAAGCGGGTGCGGACGGTACTTGTCTTCGCCGAACTCGGCCTGGAGTACTTCCATGATGGCGAGGCAGACGTCGAGGCCGACGAGATCGCCGAGGGCGAGGGGGCCAATCGGGTGGTTGGCGCCGAGTTTCATCGCGGTGTCGATGTCATCCGCCGTCGCCAGGCCTTCAGCGTAGATCCCGATTGCCTCGTTAATCATCGGAATAAGGATGCGATTGACCACGAACCCGCCAGCTTCCTGGACCCGGACCGGGGTCTTGCCGATTTCGCTGGCAAGGACGGTGACTTTCTCCACCACTTCCGGCGGCGTGTTCATGCCGGGGATGATTTCCACCAGCTTCATCATGTCGGCCGGATTGAAGAAGTGCATGCCGACGACGGGCCGGTCGATGCCGAGGGCCATTTCGGTGATGGAGAGGGAGGACGTGTTTGTGGCGAAAATGACGTCCGGCTTGCAGATTTCCTGAAGGGAAAGGAAGAGGTTTTTCTTCTTCGTCATGTCTTCGCTGGTCGATTCCATAACGAGATCGCACGGCGCCAGTTTTTCCTTGGGGCCTGTTTCGATGCGGCCGAGGATTTCGTCCGCCGCTTCCTGGGTCATCTTGCCTTTTTCGGCCAGCTTTTTCAGTTTGGCCGCGATTTTCGCCTTGCCGCTGGCGGCAAATTCTTCGGAAGAAGAACTGAGGACGATGTTGTGCCCGCCCGCCTGGGCGAAGGCGAGGGCGATGGTGGAACCCATGGCCCCGGCGCCGCTGATACCAATCAACATAGGAAATTCCTTTCAACTCGGTAAGAACTAAAAACACTTCATGAGGACCCGGCTCAACAGTGAAAAATAACCCGCCAACCGGACCCCGCCGGTAAAGAAATGAAACCGCTTCGCCCGCCCGCATGCTCGAACGACCCGACGGTCAGGCGACACGGCGAACTTCAACCCAATCGGAACGCTATCAGAGTTAGCCGCATCCAGTCGCTTACGGGCATTTTTCCATGCTGCCGGAAAAAATACCTCTACGCTCCTTTCAGCGCCTAACTCGGATTATAACAGAATTTTCTTTAAATGCTTTAGCCCCGGTAATCCCGGAACTTCTTGTTCTCGGCAAACGCCGCCATCGATTCCCGCTGGTCCCAGGTGCCGAAACAACTGCCGAAGATGTCGCTTTCGAGTTCGTGCGAATCCTCGCGCTGCAGCCCGACCGCCTCGTTCATGACCATCTTCGCCGCCTGAACGGCGATGGGCGCGTTCCCGGCGATCCGTTTCGCCAGCTTCAGAGCCTCCGCCATCAGGTCGGCCTGCGGATAGACGGCATTGACGAGGCCGTAGGCGAGCGCCTCTTCGGCGTTGATTCGCCGCGCCGAAAACGCCATTTCCCGCGCCCGGCCCTGGCCGATGGCCCGGCCGAGCCGCTGCAAACCGCCGTAGCCGGGAATGATGCCGAACGTCACCTCGGGAAGGGCGAAGCTGGCGTTGTCTGACGCAATCCGGATGTCGCAGGCGAGGGCAAGTTCGAGGCCGCCGCCAAGGGCATAGCCATTGACGGCCGCGACCACCGGCACCCGGTACGTCTCCAGCTTCCGCATCACTTCGTTCCCGGTGAGGGAGAGGTTTTCCCCCTGCGCCCGGTTCATGTCCTTCATTTCCTTGACGTCGGCGCCGGCGACAAACGACTTCTCGCCCGCTCCGGTGACGACGAGGCAGCGGATTTCCCCGGCCTCGTCCGCTTCATCGAGAAGGACGGACATCCGCCGGATGGTCGCCAGGGTCATGG
>Ga0192240_10076_pt1 | contig 51345 bp, 48 predicted proteins | sample Koala_Koa27_H3_FD_131237 | JGI IMG/M metagenome (GOLD analysis project Ga0192240, IMG submission 131237) | Enriched cells from koala feces incubated with labeled cellulose particles, San Francisco Zoo, California, United States - Koala_Koa2-7_H3 ...
TTTCCGCGTGAATGGGTATCAGTGTAAGCAGCCATACAGACAAAGGGCTGTGCGCCCTTTAGCGCACAACCCCGTAGTATCACTTAGTCTTCGTCCATTCTTATTCGAAAGACCCCATCCGCAGGAAGTTTACTTCCTGTTCGGTCAGGTAGCGCCAGTCGCCCCGGCGCAATCCTTTCTTGGTGAGCCCGGCAAAGGATACGCGGTCGAGTCTGATCACTTTGTATCCCAGTGATTCGAAGATACGACGTACGATACGGTTCTTACCGGAGTGGATCTCGATACCTACCTGATTGCGTTTCACGTCATCCACATAACTGATCTCATCGGCGCGGATCACCCCGTCTTCCAGTTCGATCCCTTCGGCGATCTTATCCATATCGGCTTTGGTAATGTTCTTATCTGCCTGTACGTGATAGATCTTTTTCTTGAGGTACTGCGGATGTGTGAGTTTAGAGGTCAGATCTCCGTCATTGGTGAGCAGCAGCACACCGGTTGTATTGCGGTCGAGACGGCCTACGGGATAGATCCGCTCGGTGCAGGCCCCCTTTACCAGATCCATGACTGTATGCCGGTCCTGAGGATCATCGGAAGTCGTCACGCAATTCTTGGGTTTGTTGAGCAATACGTAGATCTTACGTTCCAGGCTCACAGGTGCATCGCGGAATTTCACTTCATCTCCGCGTTTGATCTTGGTACCCAGTTCGGTCACCACTTCTCCGTTCACCGATACTGCTCCGGCAGTGATGAATTCATCTGCTTCGCGGCGGGAACATACTCCCGCGTTGGCGAGGTATTTGTTGAGACGGATGGGTTCGTTGGGATCGACGAACTGTTCCTTGTATTCGATCTGTTTCTTGACGCTGTATTTCGCGTTCGGATCGTACCCGCCTGTGCGTCTTACCGGACGGGAAAATCCCTGCGAACGGCCATCGCCCCCTCCCGGCGTGAAGCGGGGACGTCTGGGGCGGTCGTCTCCTCCCTGACGGTTGTAGCCGCCGGAGTTGCCATAGTTGTTTCCATAGCCGGAGTTTCCGTAATTGTTGGTACGGGGTTTCCAGCCTCCTCCCTGATTGTTTCCATAGCTGTTGGGCCGATACCCACCGGAGCGTTGCTGATCTCCGCCTTCGCGGTTGATGCGCGGACGATAGGGACGATCGCCGCCGTCACGGTTCTGGTAAGAACTTCCGCCTTCCCGGTTCTGGTACGGACGGTTGTAGCCTCCGCCTTCCCGGTTCTGGTAAGAACTTCCGCCGTCACGGTTCTGATACGGACGATTGTAGCCCCCTCCCTGCGGACGGTTGTAGCCTCCACTGCCTTGCGGACGGTTGTAACCTCCTGACGACTGACGATCGCGGTCGTAACCGCCACTCTGCCGGTCATTGCCGTATCTGTTGTAAGACGGGCGGGAAGGACGATCGCCATACGACGGACGGTTGCCATCGCGGTTGTAGTTGTTTTCTCTGTTGTAAGACGGGCGGTTGTACCCACCTTCTCTGTTGTAGTTGCTGTTACCTTCACGGCTGGCGTTCTCTTCCTGAGAGTCTTCGCGCCAAGTTTCATTTTCTGTACTCATCTTTTATTCGAATAAAATTTAACTTATGGGCCTCACGGCCAGTTTTTCAATTGATATTATATTACCTGAAAGGATCAAACCCCTGTATAGGTATGAGGGGTGATGGCTCTCAATTCATTCTTTACTTCTTCATTCACATTCAGTTCTTCGACAAACGTCCGGATAGAGGCCTCTGTGATGGCCTCATGGGTACGGGTCAATGCTTTCAATGCTTCATAGGGTTTGGGGTATCCTTCTCTGCGAAGGATCGTCTGTATGGCTTCCGCTACCACACTCCAGCAATTGTCCAGATCGGCAGCGATGGCAGCTTCGTTGAGCAATAATTTACCCAAGCCTTTGCGTGTACTCTGCATAGCGATCACCGCGTGGGCAAAGGGTACGCCGACGTTGCGAAGCACGGTAGAGTCTGTAAGGTCCCGTTGCAACCGGGATACCGGCAGTTTGGCGGCCAGATGTTCCAGGATGGCATTCGCTATCCCCAGGTTGCCTTCGGCATTCTCAAAATCGATCGGATTCACCTTATGTGGCATCGCGCTCGAACCCACTTCTCCCGCCTTGATCTTCTGTTTGAAATATTCCATGGAGATATACTGCCAGAAGTCGCGGTTCATATCGATCAGGATGGTATGGATACGCTTCATAGCATCAAACACGGCTGCCAGGTGGTCGTAGTTGGATATCTGGGTGGTATACGCTTCACGTCGCAGTCCCAGCTTCGCTTCCACAAAACGATCGCCGAACGCTTTCCAGTCGTACTGCGGATAGGCCGCCTGATGCGCGTTGTAATTGCCTGTAGCGCCTCCGAATTTCGCGGTCAGCGGACAGGCTTTTAATACGCTGAGCTGCTCTCGCAACCGATACACAAACACCTGTACTTCTTTTCCCAGACGGGTAGGAGACGCAGGCTGCCCGTGCGTACGGGCCAGCATGGGAATGTCTGCCCACTCCGTGGCATACCCTTCCAGCCGGGAGATCAGTTCTTCCAGCAACGGAACATAGACGGCCCGCAAGGCTTCTTTAACGGAAAGGGGTACAGAGGTGTTGTTGATGTCCTGCGAAGTCAGCCCGAAATGAATAAATTCTTTGTAAGCGTCTAATCCGCCGATCTTGTCAAACTCTTCTTTGAGGAAATACTCCACTGCTTTTACGTCATGATTGGTTACGCCTTCTATCTCCTTCACCCGCTCGGCATCCGCTTCATTAAACTCCCGGTAGATGGTACGCAACGGATCAAACAACCCCGGATCTACTCCCTGCAACTGTGGCAGGGGCAGTTCGCACAACGCGATAAAGTATTCAATCTCTACCCGTACCCGGTACCTGATCAGGGCATATTCCGAAAAATAAGCCGTGAGTGGTCCGGTCTTGTTCCTGTAACGGCCGTCAATAGGAGAAACAGCTGTGAGAGCATCCAATTTCATGCGTTCGTTCGTTGAGTTACATTGTAGGGTGCAAAAATAACTCTTTTTCCCGGTTATCTCTCATGAAAAGACAGAAAAAAAGATAAAAAGCAGGAGTGCTCCACCCCCGGAAGGCATTCCGCAAAAAAAGGCTCTCCCGGAACGAGAGAACCCTTCTGAATAGGTGGAAACCTGGTTATTCCAGGTAGATGATCACCTGTGCTATGGTAAGTTCATCAGTACCTACCTGATAACTCAGTCGCAACGGCAGATCTTCAGAGGTAAGGAGAGTACCTGCCGGCAGATAGAGCCGAAGTGAATTGAAGTCATTCGTATTCAGCTCAGAGCCGAACTCCTGATCGTCCGATACGATATACTGCTCTTCCGTCAGATTAGTCGGATCTACCGTATATAGGGTCTGACCCGGTACATAGGTTACATGATATTCATATACCGGAATCGTATTTTCTCCTTCGTCCCAACCGGCTTCTGCTACAATGAATGTACCGTCGTTCTCCAGTTGTCCCGTACCTTGAGAAATATACTGTCCGATGGAGACATATCCGGTCTCAGTGATGTAGAAATCTCCTGAGTTCATCTGCAGGAAAGTGGCATACAATGTTCCGGCTACATACAACTGTCCCGTACCGGAAAAGTAGAGGAAGTCGTTGGTGAAGTCGGCCCTTCCGCCTGATAAAATGTAAAGACTGGAATTGCCGTTGATCACCAGCGAGGAATTGGCGGAAGAGTTGATCTGTCCGAAAGGCAGGACCACCACATCAATACCATTCTCAAGGTTCCAGTTCTGTACATCCCAGGTACCTTCTACATACAAAACGATCTTTTCACCGCTGTTGCCGTAATGAGGAAGATTGCCGCTGTAGTTGCCTACAATAATATACTTCTGTCCGGGTTGCAGACTGGTTACTGTAGACACATCAATCGCATCGTCCAGACCTTCGAGATATTCATTCGGAAGATCTATCAACGCGCGGGTACTCACTGTGGTGTCCCCGGCCTGCTGACCGGCTACGAATTCCGACTCTTCCTGACAGGAAGTGACCAACAAGGCTACTGCCAGCAAAGGCAGAGCCAACCATTTACATACATTTGTTCTCATAACTAAACGAATTAAATAAAAAAAAGAAAATATACAAGAGAAAACAGGGAAAAGTACATGGCGGTGATATACGATTTTATGGCATTTCCTGTACATGTTGATATTTACGACATAAAGTAAATAAAAACAACGCAATTTCACAACAAAAATTAAAATAATTTTAAACAAACATTTAACTTTTTCTGTTTCTGCAGATCTATCTGGTATTTTTCCGAATCAGCCTTATCCACCTTTCCTGCCTGTATTAAAAAGTTCTTATAGCGTATAAACCTGCCCGGGAGACTTCCATCCTCCCTCTTTGGCAACGAAATATGCCGTCTTCCTCTCGGATGAAAAGGATTGCCCCTTAAACAACTTACCCCGAGAGGTGTAATATAATTTTTTTTCATCATTTACAGGTAAGTCTGTCAAGCGACGGTTCCCGGCACATACAGGTGGAAAAAAGAGCCGGTATCTTATGTTCCCACCCTTCTCCGCTTTTACAGCTGAGGGCTCTGGTACAGACCGGCATACAAGAAGGAGGCTGTTTCACCATAAAAAATATGCAGTATGTCCAGGTGCCTGCAGACAGGTTGCTCCATACAGGGCATACTCTTACCGGGAAACGGCAGGGAATCCGTACATAAAATACTGAAAATAAACACAACACATGATCGCAAAGTCCGATTGCGTCAGGGAGCTCATACGACAGAAACATCCTTATATTCCCCATTCTATATATCTGCTGTGTATAAAGTATTCTGTTTACAAGGATCTGTAGCGCTACAGGCACGTTAGATGTCGGGTAACTCTGTTCATTTTCGCTGAAGGCCGTTGAGCCTCTGGTCCACTACACAGGTCTGAACGGATGCCGTTGACTGTCTGGCTGATCGCGTCGATCTGTGATTAAGAACTCAGATCTTCCCTTTTTACTTCAAAAAATCACAGACGGTTACCTATCAAAAAAGAAGCCATCTCCTTACCTGGAGACAGCTTCCTTCAAAAACCGGATATGAAATAACTACTGTTGCCTGATATCTATGTGTACCTCCTGATCACTGTTCAGGTCTATTTCTACCTGTCTGGAACAATAGGAGATAAAATCTACGGTAACTTCATATTTCCCTTTTCTGAGTTGCGGGATGTTGAAATTGCCCTGAAAATCGGTATAGTATTTTTTACCTTCGATGGTAACACTGGCACCGGAAAGTGCTTCCTGACCCTGCGGATCATACACGGTTCCTTTCAGTGAATAGACCGCGATCTCATTTTCGTTCTCATTTTCGGTCCTGTTCTCTTTTTCTCTGTTTACGGCGTTTACACTCAGTAAACCCCAAACAGATACCATCATAAACAATGCTACTTTTTTCATATGATTTGAATCTATGTGATTTCTTTTTGACGATACAAAGATCGCATCCGGAAATTACAGAACAATTACATTGTTTTTACAAGCTGATTAATATTCCATTTCAGATACCAGATGCCCTTCTTCGTCCCACATTCTCCAGCGTCCGACGCGTCTGCCGTTCTGATAATACATTTCATAGAGCTTTACTCCTTTCTCACTCCATACCACCCATCTGCCGTCTTTCCTGCCATTCCGGTATTCGGCATGTGATAAGAGCGTACCCGCAGGCGAATAAGTACGCCAGGTGCCGTGGTGAATACCCGCTTTGTAGGAGCGGATCTCCTCGATCTTCCCGTCCGGCAGGTAGATCACATAAGTGCCTTCGGGTTTGCCTCTGCGGATAAAGATCTCCATTTTGAGCTCTCCGTCGGGATAGAATTCTTTGTAATCTCCGGTATAGATGTTCTGTTGCTCTTTGTCGCTGTAATAGATACCGTCGATATAATAGACTTTTACATTTTCCTGTGCATACCCTCCCGCAAAGCCGGTCAGGAAAAGGCATGTGATAATGATATATCTTTTCATTTTCGTCTGTTTTTATTTAAATATGTCCCAACGCAATCCGATCTGTCCTTTCACTCCGTACCACTCGCAGCTGGTAAGTCTGCGGCTGTCTCCCATAAACTGTTTGAGCGGTTCGTTGGTGAGGTTGTTCATTTCCAGGAACACCTTGACCTTGTCACTGAGATCTACCGTAGCCGAGGCATCTACCGTAAAGTTACTGGCTGTCCAGATATAATAATCGGGACCTAAGTTCTGGTTGATGGTTGCCACTGATTTTCCGCGGTAATTTCCGGCAAGCCTTACCATCACCCGGCTTTTCTCATAGAACAGAATGATATTGGCCATATTCTTAGACTGGTCGGGAAGGGTAGATTGGTCTCTGACCGCCGTACCGTCCGAAAGGTTGCGGGGTACCTTCACCCGACTGTCGATAAATGTATAGTTGACTTCCGCACCCAGACCACCCAGGAATCCGGGCAGGAAATCGAACCGTTTGTTGATACCGGCTTCGAAACCGAACAGACGGGCGTTCTGCAGGTTCCTGGCCTGGGTTAGTACATAGCTGCTGCCCCCTTCCGTATAATAACTTACGTCTGTGAAGATCACGTCTTTGATATCCTTGTAGAAAACTCCTCCGGAAAGCAGCCCCACGTTATCGAAATAATACTCTCCCATCAGATCGAAATTGTTGGCGAACGTAGGGTTCAGATCCTGATTCCCTTTCGATACGACAATGGGGTTGGCCGTCATGTCCATCGACTCTCCCGGGGTCATATCCCCGAAATTCGGACGCACAAATGTGCGGGTATAGGCAAAACGGAGATTGGTACGGTCGTTTATTTCATATTTAAGATGCAGCATAGGCAACAACATGTTGTAGTTGTTCTCCTTTTTCGCCGGGGTGATCTCCGTCACCGCAGGGCTGCCTGAGACTGTAGCCTGAGATCCTTTCAGGGTAGTCATCGTATACTCGTTACGTACCCCGCCGACTATACGGAAATGATCGGTCAGCGCGTAATCCGCCATGATATAACCGGCCAGTACATTTTCCGTAGCTCTGTAGATATTGGTAGCGTTGGAGGCGGAAGTATAGTCTCCGAAACCGTTGGCTTCCAGGAAAGAGGGCTGGAACAGATCAAACAACTGCTGCTTGGTAAGCGGATCTACGATATAGCGGTAATAATTGCCTTCCATACCTTTGAAATAGCCATTACCGATCGGAAACTGTTCCCGTCGCAGATCGCTCAGAGCCACCAGACCGGGCGAATCGGGAATCCCCAACGCGGCACCGGGCAGGTAGACAAAGTTGGAGCCGTAATAGCTGTCTCTGGATTTGGTACGGTATTTCATACCGGCTTTCAGTTTCAGTCGGGTAGTCGGATCTGCTTTCAGATTGAGCTGGAAACTCTGGTCGTGCTCTTTGTTGTCTAACTGAGAGATCACCAGCTGTTGCAAGGTGAGTCTGGTCGGATCCAGTACTTCGGAATAGTCGTTGATACCTGCATCGAACTTCATCGGTTTGCCTCCTACCCCGTTGGGCGAATCAAATCCCCAGTAACGGAGCCCGTCATTGGACAGGTTGTTGAAACCGCTGGTAATATTCTGCTTGAAGGTCGCGATAGGCAAACCTTTCTGATCGGAAGTAGAAGGGGTATCTAAGAAATAACTGGAGGTATAGTTGCTGTAGCCCCAGTCCAGCGCTATCCTGGAAGTCAGCTGGTGTTCTCCGCCCACCTCTCCTCCAGTCAGGCGGGTCTGGTAATACGAATAGCGGTAGTTGTACTGGAACTGGCTGCTGTTGTAGTTGACATACGTCTCATATACCGGACGGATGTCGTTGAACTTGTCGTACAATCCCCGGAAAAAGATCTTATGATCGTTGTTGAATTTGTATTCCAGTCCCATGTTGATCCCGTAGGTCTGACGTTTCCCCATGTAGCGTTTGAGCATTACGGAATTGATGGAATTGCGCTGACCCGCATCTTCGTAGGAGGTGTTGTAGCTTACGTCGAAACTGTCTGACCCCCATTGGCGGTCCCAGATAGCTCCTACTAAGATCACTCCCAGTTTGTCGTTGAAGAACCGATCGCCATACACCAGCGAACCGTTGTAAGTACCGTTGTCCGAGAAGGCATTGTATCCACCGGCCATACTGATCCCTAATTTGCGCTTTACAGGAGCGGTACGGGTAATGAAATTGACCGACCCGCCGATAGCGTCCCCTTCCCAGTCGGGTGTCAGGGCCTTGGCTACCTGTACATACTGGATCAGTTCCGAAGGTACGGCATCCAGTACGGAGGAACGGTTCCCCATCACATTGGAACTGGGCAGACGGCTGCCGTTGAACAGCGTCGAGGTCCAGGCAAAAGGGGTGCCCCGTACCGTAGCCTGGTCGGCCTCGCCGTGGTAACGGGCCACGGCCACTCCCTAAATACGTTGCACGGCTTCGGCGGCGTTGCGGTCGGGCAATTTACCTACCGCGTCCGACGCTACAATGTCCATCATAGCTATAGAGGCTTTCTTGATGTCATAGGCCTTGCGCTGCGAAGGAGCCATGGTACCACTGATCACCACCTCTCCCAGCAACAGTTCATCGGGTTCGAGAAAGATCGTTCCCAGATCGTTGATACCGCTTGTTATACGTACGCTGCGGCTGATCTCCTGATAGCCGATATAGGAAATCCGTACGTCGTATTCTCCGGTCTCTTTCAACTGAAGACTGAACATACCATTCAGGTCTGTCACCGTACCCTGCTGAAGGGCCTGGATATGGATCGTTACCCCCGGGAGCGGACCGTCGTCGCAAACGATCTCTCCTTTTACCATCTGGGCATACGCGGACACAGGAAAACTGCCAAGATATACCCATAGCAGAGCCAGATAAAGGATCGTACTCTTTTTCATCGGGATGAGTTCTTAAAAGGTGAACTTATTTCTGAACGCGATTCTCTCCGGTTGTCCCATGCCGAACTCTTTTTCCAGGAAGGCTTCCACACTTCCGTACTCTTCGGCAAGCGCGCTGAAAAAAGCTTCTAAGAATTCCGGACGCAGCTGCATCTTCTCTTCGAGCTGTTCTACGGAAATGCCTACTCTTTCGGCCAGTCCGTCATACATGTCTCTGTTCTTATCACGAAGGTAGAAGTTGGAAGCCACATAATCCTCGGTAATCACCTCCATGGGCACATCTAAGGTATAAAGGATCAGAGCCGTGGCCATGCCGGTGCGGTCTCTGCCGCCGGTACAGTGATACAACAGAGCGGCATTCTCCGCGGGCTGCTCCATCAATTTGGCAAAGAGTGTACGGAACCGGTCTCCGGCATAATGTACACTGGGTTTACCGTAGAAAGAGAGCAGAAAATTATCGTCTTTGAGCAAAGAGATCATATCGTTCGGATCTCCTACATGGTCGCTGCCTGCCGGACACAACGTGTAGTCAGTACCCGGCAGCAAACGGTCGGGCGAAGCGGCTGCCTCTTGTGTACCTCTGAAATCGACCACGGTGCAGATATGGCGTTCTGCCAGCAACTCCAGGTCCTGGTCGGTGAGTTTACCAATATCGGCAGAGCGGTATATCTTTCCACTCACCACCGTACGGCCGTCTTTGGTTGGGTACCCGCCTATGTCCCGGAAGTTATAAGCTCCCTGCACAGGTACTACTCTGAAAAGCGAATCAGCGATCTGCGCGCTTGCCAGCAAAGGAGACAAGCATACACTGATACATAATAAGATGTGTTTTATCCTTTTCATTACAATCTGTTAAAATGATTTTCCGGATGCAAAAAAAGAGGATATACATTACAGGGGGTTACAGAGGAATGAGATTGATGTGTCTTTTGTATTGCATTTGTTTTGCGTGTTCCTGAAAGGCAGATTGACGTATGATATAATTCGTATGTATCAGACAGAAGAACAAAGGAACAACCTCTAAAAAATTAAAATGGAACAGAGCAACTGTATAGAGTGGTCTTACTCATACAATCTATTGTTCTTCCGCCTGATAAGCAAGGGTTCCTGATTAATGGTATATACACTCCTGCATTCACCTGTAGAGAGGCGGTATACGATGTATCTATAAACCTATGCACAACGTGAGTTGCTCTCCAGGTAATCCACTTCTCTGCAGGAGACGCACGCCGCGCGTCTCCGCGATGCAGGTACAACAAAAAAGCCTTTCGCAGGGTATACGCTTTCTCCTTCGGTATGCTGAGACGCACGCCGTGCTTCTCTACAGGTTACCGGAGTAGTACCCTATACAGTGAATGATGAACAGCTACTTAAAAATAAAATGTGTCAAATGAAGCAGGGTGATCTGAATCGTCCAATCGTACATCCATACGTTGCTTCGTTATTCACTAAGCGCCACTTCCGCGATCCAGGCCCAGAGGTTGAATATCAGTTTCTCGGCATTGCTGGAAGTATCTACCAGGGTACTGGTATTCAACCATTCCGTACCCTGGGTAGCATTGCCGCCTTTATCACTGTAATAAAGGTCTATATCACCGCTGTAGACGATGTGTCGATCCAGATCTACCCCAAGAACGACACCTCCTGTAGTGCCTCCTACCAGGATGGGAGTAATGTTGTTGGCGCGCGCGTCTTCCAGTGTGATCTCACCGTGGGTGGTATCGTAGCAACGGAATTGCAGGGAAGAGCTAACTACCCCAAAGGGGCCATCTACTATACCCGCGGGAGCCTCCGGATGCAAGAGGTAAGGTTTGACATCGGATTTATGTTGAAAAGGTACTCCCAACGCATCCATGGTAGCCTTATTGGTGTTGTTAGTATCGTACTGCACGATCAATACCCGGTTGGGTCTGTCATCTACCCAGTGGATCACATGAGCTGGCGCGGGATTACCTGCATACGTCAGATAGACTACATCAAACGCGCTGATGAGCAGAGGGGGGGATCTCATATACAGCCATTCCCCCGAATTCAAATCCTTCGAACCGGAAAGGAGTATCCGGACCGAAATTACTTGTATGGCGCAACTTTCGCACCATGGCTCCCGGACGATCCGGTGCCACCTCACCGGGAAATATCGCATTCCCAAACCTACCGATCTCCAGAAGAGATCCATAGATCAGGACCTGACGGTTGCTCCGCGAGATCAGCCCCTGGTGGATTTCACAGGTCAGGGAAAGTCTGTCGGCACGGATACGAATCGTCCGGGTACGCCGTTTTCCGGTGGTATTCTCCTGCAAGGTGGTGAAGGTAACGCGGGTACCATCGTCATTGATGGTCAGTTGGAACAACCCTTCGTCGTCGATGATTGCCGCTCCGCCGGGATGTAGGGTGCCTGAATGTTCGCTTCCGGCATCATCCAGCCAGTATACATTATATGTATCCAGACTGGTATCTACTTCAAGAAACTTTTTATCTCCCGCGATCGCGTCCAGCATCAGCTCCCGGGCAGAGACAGCCAGGTGATTCACGCCATCGAAACTCATATGGATACTATACTCATTCCATTCTTTGATCTCTGCCTGCATGTTGGAAGAGGTGTTTCGGGAAGCATCGCCGGGAGTTTCCCATCCGCACCCCACGACCTTCTGAATGGTAAAGACATATTTGTGATTACGAAGCACCTGCCCGAAGAGCTCTGGTCTTCCTTCCGGCACAAAATCCATCCGGTAATAACTGGGTGAGGTATCTCCTTTATATATACCCCCGATCACCACACACGTAGCTTCCAGTACCTGCCGATCCTTATCCGTCACAGCGGCAGACTCGGGAAGATAGATGGGAATATTTCCTTCATTCACCCACAGGACTGCTTCCGTATGTATTTTCGCGACAGAACCGCCGGGAATAGTAGGCATAGTAACCACCTCTGCTCCGGACTCCTCCGGAAGGATACTGATCTTCTCATGGGCACGGAAAATCTGTACCGACAGTAATTCAAAATCGCCGGGTACGCCGTTGTATACATCTACCCGGGCTACCGAACGGGTGAGTTTCAAAGAAGCTTCCTGGTGAATGGTGATACCGGAAGGAAAAAGCAATTCGGCCGACATGGGCAGTATACCTTCCATCCCTGTGGGCACTTCCGGATAGTCACGGATGAGAGCGGCTTTTACATCCGTCTCTGTCGCGTGTACGGGCAGGTCGGACACGTCCCCCGCGGCATTGGCAAGCACCAGCAGTTTCAACGGCGAATCGGTAGCCAGCAGCCGGGCGTTGAAGTAATATATATTCTCCGCGCCCGAAGATATGGACTGCCCCTGCACCTGATAGCGATAGAGGTAGTCGTCACCGGACTTTTCGAGTACCAACACCGCTATGTTTGCTACGACTCTTTCTAAGGGAAGCGCGTCGCGCGTCTGTCCGGGCAACGTTGTCGAAGGAACCTGTACATTCATGAACAAGGTGACCGCTTCGTCCTGCTTTGTTCCCGGATCCACATATTCCGAATCCTGACAAGCCGACACCCCCCCTACAAGCAGTGAAAGAAAAAATAGTATTTTTCTGAACGTCATCGTGTTTTTGGTTTGATTACATACCACCTATTGGTGGACATTTGTGTTAATTATCTCAGCACTGGATGAGATATTCCGCATGTAAAACGCCCTCTCTATCAGAGTTTGCTGATCATTTCTTTCTGTTCCTTAAAGAATTTGTAACGTTGCATTTCGGCACTCTGTGTGATCAGGGTAGAGAACTTACGCAAAGATTGTATCCATCCTTTCAGGTTATCAAACACCCGCTGATCGTGCGAAAGGATAGAATTCAGATTGTACACCTTGATCAGACTCAACTTCTCTTCTCCGGACTGTACGTAAGCACAGGACGTTTCGAAATTGATGTGACAAACATACATCTGCAATTCATTGCCATTGGGAAACGCTCCGTTCTTGGCCAGAGATTCTACTTCGCTGAGGAGTTGCAGCATTTCATTTTTAAGTTGTCCGATATGCTCTTCGGAGATCATCTGTACATCCCGGAAATACCGGATATCGTTGACTAAGGAGAAGAAGGCGCGATTGTCCCAGATATAGACACTGCGGTTGAACTCCCGGCTTACCTCTACTAAGTATTGCTGTTTGGCGCGCAGCTGCCGGGTAAGTTCCACCTCCTCGTAACTGAACATCGCATTCCCGTCTACCCGCGCATCCTGCTGATAGAGCCATTTGAACAGGTGAAACCTGGAAAGTGCCGGATAATGGAACTGCAGACCCAGCACAATGCGGTTGGAAGCGTCCCACAGCTCGTTGGGCTGCTTGCGCGAGAGCACCTGAAACGCGTTGCCATACTGGTCCATGGTATCCGAATAGATCTCCAGATGAGGTTTGCCCTGCATATATTTCATATCCAGCAACGCTTCACCGGCAGATTTCACTCCGGTGAGCTGGTCTAAGGAGATACCGATCTTGCGGGAGATGGTGACCGCTTCGGCCAGTGTAAAAGGTACTTCGCCCCGGTACCTGCGGTATACAGCCTCTTTGCCGAGCGGAAGTATATCCATCAGATAATTCGCGACAGTGGTCCCTTTGGGAAGCCTGTCACGGATCAGTTGGATCAATTCTTTGTTTAGTGTATCTGGTGTCAACATACTGTTCCTTTCTATAAAACTATACCGTAGAGACTCTTCTTTGTCACCGCTTTTTCACAGAAACCTCAGAAAAAAGCCCGGCTCTGCCCGGTTATAACAACCGGGAAAGACAATCTGTTTGATGGGCATCTGACAGACCTGCGTCGCTGTCACAGATCCGGTTGTACAGGCACGGAGTCCCAGGGATCCACCCCTACCTCTACGCCATGAGATCCGAAAGAGAAATATACAGGGATCGTAATTTCATGTATCCCTTCCACACGGATCTGGTTCGATTCCATAAAGGCCCGCAAACCCAACGTATAGAGCACCTGGCCCTCTTTTTGTCTGATATGTATTTCAATGGGATTCTCGTCCGGAAACCTCAGGAGACTGAAATATCCGGAAAGAATGTCCTCTTCGTCTTTTTCGAGTACAGGGAGTACCACACCCGGCTCTCCCGAAAGTTTCATGGAGAAATCGTACCGGGTAAAGAGTCCGGTGATCTCTACCTGCGGAAGTCCGGCCTCATCGGGAAAAAGATGCCTCCAGCCTCTGATATGGATCTCCATATCAATATGAGCAGCAGCAAAAGTGACTGTCTCCCTTACATTCCCTCCGGCATCTACCCCGAAAGAGGCGCGTCCGTAATACAGAGAGTCCATCGTAGTGACCGGCTCCCCCTCTTCGCCGTGTACCAGCAGATAATCGGTCAGTTGCTGTATGTCCCCGGAATGGAATTCTTCTCCGGCCCGCCAGACATTTCCCCAGCAAACCGCGTGATACTCTCCCTGGGAAAGCTCTAACTGTATCCCCTGAAGGGTATTCAATTCATTCTTACCGACTTCGTACCTGCGCACATGGGTGTAGGCATCGTCCATGATATAGAGAGTCACGCGTTCTATTTTGTGTGGAAAAATATCTTCCTCTCCGTCTCCGTAATAAAGAAAAGAAAGGCCCACATTCCCGGGCAACGGACAATGACTCAGGTCTTCTCTGATACATGCCGTTGGCAGAACAGCAAACGCGAAACATAAAAAGATTATTTTGTTGATCTTTAACATAAGAATAGTTACGATGTACGGATTTACGATTTACCATGAATAGAGCATACTACCTGATCAACAGATAAAGATCCGGATATAAGAAATTTCTTCTGATGAGTAGGTCTATGTCCTGACTGACAGCCAGGTATCCACATCCTTGGTTTGATCTTCCCTTCCGATCTATATCTGCCTTGTATTCTCCCCCGTAAATCGTAAATCTGTAAATCGTAAATCAAATAATGGGTTTCACTTCTACTTCTACCCAGTCCAGGATCTCTACTGTTACCCAGATAGATACCATATCCGGTTCCGGGATAATTTCCAGATGAGAGTCATCGAAAGCCAGTGACTTCATACGGTATACCTTACCCGATTCCAGCGTAGAAAGTTCATTACCATTCATATCTCTGAACCCTTTTACGGTCAGGTACTGATCGGCCTGCTTTTTGCCGTTCTCATCTACTACATCGGTAAATTTCACAATGACATGTGCCACCTGAGGAGCTTCACCCAATACCTGATACGCCCAGGTCTTATCCGCCGCGGGTTTCATACTTGCTTTTTCCTCTGTTACCGTTACGTACTGTCCTACTTCATCAAACATCGTGGAATAGTAGTTGTAAGCAAACTCATCGCCACCGATCTTATACGTATCGGTATCCGAACCGTTGTTCACCAGATGGGCCGGAGCAAAATCCGTCAATCCCAGATCCGCTACGGACCAGTAGTTGTTCATAAAAATCCCATCGAGGGTAAAAGCGGTCAGGTGGCCGGTATAGGTCAGTTCGTCCAGTTCGATACGGGCATTGATAGGAGCCACTTTTACCTGTGCGAAATACTCTGTCTGCTGACTCTCATTCAGCCGGGTATTTACGAGGCCATTTCCATACAACAGAGCAGCCAGTCCGCCGGTTTGTGTGGCATAAGAAGGATAGTTGATCTGCTGTATATTTAACAACGTAGCCTCCATCTCTGAAAGAGGAGTACCTTTGGCAGTCGGGAAAGCCGCGTACGCTCCTCCCTGGTCCGCTGAATCGTGGTTACCTACCACATATACGACCTTTACATCCACAGGAATACCTTTGAATTCTTTACCACCTTCACGGATCATCTCTTCGATGGTGGCATCTGATCCGGCACCGCCTACGGTGCGTACCGCATAGATTTTCGGATCGGCTTCCGCGCCCGCAAAATAGATCAGGGCAGAAGAAAGATTCGCTTTTGTACCTCCGGCATTATCCTCTACTGAGCGTGTCTGAGAGACACTTCCTGTCTCAAAACGAAGGAATACACTTTTTGTTTCCTGATCTTCACCTGGATGTACGGGTAGATCGTCGTTTTTGTCGCATGCTACAAAAAACAAGGGACTTAGTATCCCTAACAATAACATTCTGATTTTCATTCTGATAAATTTATATAATAAACACTGTGTTTGCGTCTCTACGCGTCATCCACAGATCACACGTAGGGTATCCGGAAGAGTATGGGTATTTACACCGCATATCCTCCTTGCCTGAATAGCTCATAAATTTTAAGGGTAATTTTACCTGGATGCTCAGTTTACTAACCAGCAAGATGTTTTAAAAAACTGCATTTGATAAAGTTCAGGTCTGTTCTTTTAGTTTTCGTATGGGTCTATATCATTTTTTCTTACAAACTATATTCATTACTCTACATTCCTGTCTCTACACCGCCAGTGTTGACAAACCCGCCGGTTTCATTGAGTCCGACAAAGATAAAGCATACCTCCCGTATATTTGTTTCTTTATAAGATACTCAACCTATATTTTATTTTCTCATCACGAAACAAACAAAAACAAAACATACCTGCTTTCAGAATAACAGCAGGTAGATACAGCAGATATTCAAACAACAATACATCAGAAAACAGTATTTCCGCCTGAGAGCATCCTTCTGAGCAGATCGTGCCACAAACAGACAGACCGGAAAGACGATGTATAGCCAAAAAGCCTGCTACCAGAAATCAGATGACTCCTTCTGGTGCCTTACAGACCGGGAACAGGGTTACAATGACGGGGCACCTACCCCGGAAACGGGAACAGGGGTACAGGAGAAAACCCGATAACAAGTTCCACGCAGGAGCCTGCCAAAGAGAAATTACTTTAGAAAAATAATTATAGATGAACAGATAGTACGACTGTGATCTCTTTCCCTACCTACCCACTAAGTACCACCGACCGGCCAAGACCGGAAGGGGGCATAGTTAGTCTGTTGCCGGACTATCCGGACGGGCTGAAACCAGGATCTACAGTTCACGGAAGGGAATGACGCGTCTGAACGTATATGTAACAGGCTATTTTTATATCTGGTTGAGTGGAAATCCTCCCCCACACAGTACGGAAGCAGCAAAGATCCGTCTACACACCTCTCTGCCAGGCTATCTGGCTATCTGAAAGGGGTAAGGCTCTTTCATTCTTACCTCAGGGCAAGGTTTTATTGCTCCTCCTTTTTTCTTTTAAAAGACATACAGACAGGATGTATGGGAACAGGCAAAGAGAGCAGGGTAACATTTCACACATACTGCTGATTGAAGGCTGATCCATGAAGCGGAGAACGATTCCGGTCGTTCTTACAGAACTCCGTCTCTTTACTCCTTGGCATGACCTAAGATTGAAACCCTAAGTCAGGGCCTATAGGGTTTTCAGTCTACCCACGGGTACATCCTGACAAAATGGGCAGGCGTTTGACTTTGTCGGCTGTTATGCAGACTACACCGGGTTTCGATGGCTGCGGTCGACTGTCGGTTCATCCGGAAACCGGACCGTACGATGAATCGTACGTCGTAAACCGGTATATTGTCACTCTTTTAGCTTCGTCGACCGATGGAGCATAGTCAGGCTGATCCGGGCTTTTCCGGTATTTCCGACAGATCTGTCCGGAAACGGTTTATCACCTGTCAGCCATCGGGCCGGATCCGGTACTCAGATCACTTTACTGGTAATGATACCTTTTATCAGGAAAAGACGCAGGATCTGATCCCGTTCGATCAATGATTCGTCATACTCCTCCAGGTTTCTGGGCACCAATCTCAGTTTGGTGGGATCTTCCGGACAGATACGTATGTATTTGATCGTACGGAACTCTTTGGTGACGATCACATAGGCTTCTCCGGGCAATAAAGAGTCGGCAGAAACCTCTTTCACGGCAACAACAGAGCCATCGTTGATATCCGGAATCATAGAACGGCCGAACACGGGAAAAGCACAGTCGCAGTTATAGAAAAAGGGGATGTTCATATAATAGGTAGGATCTATCTCATCTTCATTGACCACCTGATCAAATTTTTTGATGAGATCTACATCAAAATAGGGAAGGTCTTTCCGTATGATCTCTCCATTGTATTCTTTGCGCAACATCTCTCCGTCTCCGGTTTCCAGCCATCTGGGATTGATCTGAGGAAAATGCTTAGAAATTAATTCTACATTCACCGGCCGGATTACAGCACGGTTCTTGGAAACAAATCCATTGCTGAGGCCACAGACTATTTCAAACTGACGCACAGATATACGCAAGTATTCCTTGATAAAATACAGAAGTCTTTCTCTGACTGTTTTTATTTTTTCGGGCTGATCCATGTTATTTATAACGTTTTTATCTACACTAAGTTCTATCTTTATAGAAAATATTTCTATATTTGCAGTATAAAGTTAAGACAATCCGCAGGCAAAAGCAAACAAATCGGGACAAAAAATTAACATAATAAACACTTATAGTACGTTGCAGGACAATTATTCGGGAAGAAACAAAAAAAGCTCCCAGCGGATTAAGCAAAAAGAAATTTACAAAAAAAAGAAAGACCATGAATACAGAGACTTTATCCTCACTCAAATCCAAGCTGCCTCCGGGATACGAAAAACGAATCGCCAGAGAGATAGGCTGTTCGGTTGGCACTGTACACAACCTGTTGAATGGCAAACATGCCAGCCGATCGGCATACAAAGAAAAGGTGATACAAGCCGCATTGAGACTGGCGGAAGAGAACCGGCAGGTATGGCAACAAACCGAAAAGGCTGTCTCCATGCTGGGTGTTAAGTTGTAAGTTATGAGTGTTGAGTTATAAGTTATAAGTTATAAGTTTTGAGTTTTGAGTTTTAAGTTTTGAGTTATAAGTGTTGAGTGTTGAATAACAGTTTGTCAATAACACCTTAGAACTTCCTACTTATAACTTACCCCCTTGAAACGTATAACAACTGACCACTTAGTACTTAAAACTTAGAACTTAGAACTTAGAACTTAGTACTTAAAACTTAAAACTTATACCTCCAAACTTACTCACGGTAGTCTGCGCCGGCGGCGCAGGGCACGTACCACCGGCAAAAGAAAGAGGAACAGCAGAGGCATCAACAGCAGGGTGTTGCGGTTGTTCTCACCAAAGGTGAAGACGTCGTCTTTGGACATCCCTTCAAACATGGCGAAGAGCAACAGGTAGAACTCCAGCAAGACCATGACCAACAGGGCGAGCATATACTCCAAGTTGCTGTTGACCCGGTAAGCGAATTCAGGAGAAAAACGGTAGACCAATCCAAAGGCGAACAGGAGCAGTAAGATACCAGTCAGGCCCCAGAAATATCGCTGCCACACATTGTCGGGATAATCGCTGTACATCACCGCGCGCAGATCGGACAAGCGGAATTCATCGGCACTCACCTCCGGGAATGCCCCGGTACGGTAGCGCGCCAGATACAACTGATTCCGGATCTTCGCTGGTACGGAAAGTGCTCCGGCATCCGCGTGGTCGATCACTTCGATGACCGGGAAGGTATAGCGTTCGTGATGGCGGTCCAGCAGCAACACACTGTCTGCCATCTGGGTGAGGCAACACAGGAAATCGCGGTGCCGCGACCCTGCCTGGCGGTCGAAGGTGACATAGAGTCTCATGTCACGGATAGGGGCCACACGCATGCTGTCTGTCACTAAGCTGACCGACTTGATGAGTTGTGCCATCTGCCGTTTGTGGCGGAAGTTGTAGTCGGGAAAATAGAAATTGACCCCCTGGATGGGTTTGCCGGAGAAACAGACCGAAGCAAACAACTGTTCCAGGGCAGACTCTATCGCGGCGGGAGAATGCAGAAGCTGTGTGGTGGCCTCTTCCCCGTAGCAGGTAAGCATCACATCCAGCGGTACGCCTTCCGCGATGTGGGGCGGGAAATAAGGAAGTTCGGTAAGTTGCAGCCTGGCCCGGAAATCGGAAGGAGAGAGCGTATATTCACGTACCACCAACCTGCGGGAGAAGAAGGCGTCTGTGGAACGGAGCAGTGGCAGGAAGTAATTCAGGTAAAGGCTCTCCGGAGAGAAGAGGTCTGCCGTATCCAACGCCTCTTCCGCTACCAGGAAACGACGTACATACTCGTCGAAGGTCAGCCCCAGCCGGGAAGTGACATCGTCTGCCGTAGAGATATACAGGGTGTCATAGACGGTATCACGGAGGATCAACGGTTCGATGGGTTCTTCCCAGTGGTAGTCAGATTCTTCCCAGACGTAGTCTCCGGCAGAAGAAGCAACGGACTGCGCGGACAACCCACCCGACAACAGACACAAACAGAAAGTAAGCAGGCCAACCGCTACAGGGACGCGGGAACGATGTATTTTTGTATCCATATGCTATATATACTATGGGTGGCAGGAGAAAAGGGAATTTCCGTCACCACCGCGCGGCAACGATTTTCCCTTCTTTCTCTAATTCTTTTTCTATGATATTTCTAAGCAATCCGGCAGTGGCCTCCTGCTGCCCGGCAGCGTGTAGCCGTACGGCACAACTCCGCAAGACATTCACCATACTGCCACCGGAAAGCGGATGCCGCGAAAGCTCGCGCAACAGGGTTTCGGCTTCACCGCCCAGCCAACATCCGGGCAGCATACCCTGCCAGAGGCGGTAACGGGCTTCTTCATCGGGCATGGGAAAATACAGGGCCGACTGGAAACGGCGGAAAAAGGCTTCGTCGAGGTTGTCTTTCAGGTTGGTAGCCAGCAATACGGTACCGGGAAATGCTTCGATACGCTGCAACAGGTAGGCAGTCTCCTGGTTGCTGTGCCGGTCGTTAGAAGAGCGCGCTTCAGTACGGGTACCGAACAGGGCATCAGCCTCGTCGAAAAAGAGTATCCAGTTGTGCTGCCCGGCCCGGTCGAACAGGCGGCTCAGGTTTTTCTCGGTCTCCCCGATGTATTTGGATACCACCGCGGAGAGGTCTACCTGGTAGACAGGTCTTCGGGTACGCTTTCCCAACAGAGTGGCGGTCAGGGTTTTCCCGGTACCGGGTGGTCCGTAGAACAGGCAGCGATAGCCGGGACGCAGCCACCTTCCCAGTTCCCACTGCTCCCGGATCTCCTGCTGGTGGGCCAGCCAATGGCAGATCTCTTCGAGATCCTCCCGCAGGTAATACGGGAGGATGAGGTCGTTCCAGTCTAACGAGGTGGTGATCCGGCGGGCAAGGAACTCCGTACTGAAACCGGGCTCATACTCCTTATTATATAGAACGCGTGAAAGCACTTCTTCCGAGAGCATCAGCCTTCCACTGAGAAAGGGTTCGCCACGGCCCTGCCCTTCGCAACGCAGGATATGGTCGGTGTGGAACCAATGTTCCGTACCCAGCAGGCGACAGACCTCCTGTCTCTTGTCTTCTCCACCCGCGGAAAGCAGAAAAACAGCGGTTTCCCCGGTAGGCAGAAATCCGGTATGCGAATCTCCCCGCCACCCCCCGAAACGGGTATAGGGACGTTTCAGGTCGGGGTCCTGTACCAGAAAAGGATCTAAGACCTCGGGAGCGATATGGGGCATCAGGGCAAGCAGGAAAAGGACTTGCTCTTCGAACGTGGTTTCGTGAGGGAGGAAAGGAGACAGTTCTTTTGACAAATTAAAATCAGACAACGGATAACCAGAGGTACCCTGGGTTTTTTCAGTAATATATCCAATCAACCTCTCATGTATATATTTCCGGAAAACGTCTATACTTACTTTCATTTTTAATGGTTAATTCGTTACTGGTAATTCTGAAGGTATATGCTCGGTTGTACCTTCCTTATATATTTTTTGCGGATTCTGACCTTCCACAGTGATCTTCAACTATAAGATCAACAATTGCCTGATATATTTCAGATTCCCCATAGAAATCATCTATAGTATCGTTCTCTTTTCCAATAAGTTTATTTCTTTCTATACGTATCCTTTCACGAACTACATTACGAACTGCATCAGAGTCTGTCTTTTCCACACCATTCAGATCAATAGTTATTGTGCCCAACATCTCTGCTCTTCCCCGATCATTCTTATTGCTAAGAGGGTATACAGGCAGCCTTTGAGAGTCTCCTATTTGTAATAAACCTCCGGCAACCACCGGAACTACTGAAAGAGTGCCCGCACCCCACGCCGAGGTAAAAATTTTCTTAACAGTAGGTGGGTTAAGATCTAACATATTCTTTGCATATGCTACTTCTTTTCCCGACTCTTCTGCATACTCTTTGATTAACGTTTCTTTTCTGGCCTCTTCAAGTATTCTGGCCCCTTCAAGCGGTTTGTTTTGACCTTTTTTGATAAGTTCATTCCAGTCCTGGAAAGCCTCCTTCCAGTCCTGAGTACCTCCAAACGCTTCAGGCTGTCCTCCTCGGTTTCCACCCATCGCCTCCCCTGTACCTACTGTCCATTTTCTTTTCTTATAATCACATACTGGTTTTCTAAAATGTTTTACCGGAAGTTGATATTTAGTTCCATCTTTAACAACCATATAATGCTTTAATAATACCTTCTTGTTAATGCCTTTATCCTCGTCCTTCAAATCAAAGGAAGCGCCTCCTATACGTGTGCTTTCCAAATTTTTAATTCCTAATTGTTCATTCCATGTCTGATTTTCTCCTAATAAAGAAACATACACAGGTGTAGGATCACGTTGAACAACTCCTATATGTAGAGCCACTGAAGTTTTTTTCTCTTTAACTGAGTGGGAATATTTGTTCTACGAAGACATTCGTGTCCCATCACATCCGCCTCTTTTTCAAGGTATTCATTATCGTTCACATTTACTCCCTGCAATTGCAGGGTAGGCTGCACCCGTCCCTGCTTCTGTTGCACCACATGCCAGGCTTCATGAGGCAAAGAGGATTCCTGTCCGGGAGCTATGTGGATATCTGTTCCCTGAGCAAAGGCCAATGCCTGCAATTGCGCAGGCTGTGAAGAGTTGTAATGTACCCGCACATCGTCCAATGAATAGCCTGATAGCTGTTCGACACCGGTCTTTAACGAATCGGGCATCCCGGTCCGGTTCTCAGAAAGAGAGGAAACGAGCCCGTTCCTGTTTTCCACAGAAGTCTCTACCGTAGGTTCTGCCTGTTTTTGCGCAACCACAGAACATCCGGCAGGAGAATCCTTCTTCCGCTGAAACAAAGAAAATCGTTGCAATACCCGTTCCATAGTACCCTGTGTATGCCCATCGACCTGAGGCTGCATGGCCCGTGAACGGTTTTCTTCTTTTTTACTGTATTCCTTCATATACCCATTGATTTATTATTATATATGATCTGCCCGGTCGTTACCTCCACTTTACGTCCAAAGGCTTTTCCATCCACGACCACCGTACCGGATGATAGCTCCAGGGAACGGTATCGAGCAACAGATCGTAGGCACGGCTCTCTACCGTCAGAAGTACCTGATCGGGTAGGTATTCCAATTTCCCTTCCCGTTGGAGGAAGCTCTGCCGGAATCCTTCCACGGAAGTACCACTCAGTTTGTTCCAGTGCTGCAATACCGCCCGGAGCAATCCGTCTGCGGTCTCTTTTTCCAGTGAGGAAAGAGTATATTCCGGTGGCAGCGGGTCGGCAGGCGAAAGACCTGTCAATACTTTATTGAGCAGGAGATCCGCTTCGGGAAACAGGGTATCTCCCCAGGCCAGATACTGGATCAGGAAAGCGGCTTTTCCCTGCGCGTCACTGTCGCGAAAACCACCGGAGACGGTCAGTTCCATCCGTTCGAACAATACGGGTAGGTAAGGAGAGAGTAATACAGCTCCGGCATTCTCTACAAAACAGGCCTGTTCCGGCCCTTCTTCGTGTTCGCAGATAGCTACCGACAGATACCGGCTGAGCGACTTCCGTGCCAGAGCCATCCAGGAAGAGGTGTCCGGAGGCAGGCTCTCCCAGAGTCGCCGCGCATCGTCTGTGTCCATAGTCTGCCACAACCGTTCCAGTAACTGGAAAAGAAGCTCTTCCCGACTGCCTCCTTTGCCGGTGGTAAATGTCTCCGCCAGATACCTGCCCCACTGCACCGAGGCAACCCTACGCTGTGTGGCCGTAGGCAGCAACGCGCAGATCCGGCCAAACAGATCCAGTACCGGGGCCAGCCAGTCGAGCCGGTCGGGATCCCGCGCCAGAAGAGACAGGCCGACGCCGGTAGCCTCTCCTTCCGGAAGAAGGAAAAGATCCCATCCCCGTTGTCGGAAATACCTGCGTACATTCAGGACAGATACTGTCCGGTTCTCTTCAGAGATCCGTTGTAGGTTCCGGGAGCGACCGCGCGGAGAAGTATCTGTAGCCCCGGAGCCCTTCGCCGTCCTTACGGGAGGTTGTCGGTCCGGAGAGACAGACGGCTTGTCTGCCGGAGCACCCGGACGGTTTTTCACAGGATCTGTAACCGTCCACGCTCCACCATGCACACGGCGACCGGTACCTGCTCCACCCTCCCCAGCAGGGGACGACTGCAACGACCCGGCGGCAGCAGGCTCCTGCAGGAACCAGATCCATAGCTCGTGGGCCAGCCGCGGCTCCCGCGCGGACAACCGATGGAAAAGAGCAGTCAGGAATTCCCGCGGAGAAAGTGCCCGCTCTCCCTGTAGCCAGAGAATATCCACAGCCAGCTCCCGGATCTTCCGGCGGAGCCGCGCGGCAGACAGGGAGAATCTCTCCGGAGGCCAGGAGATCAGGAAAGCCTGCAAAGCCGCCTCCCACTGCCGGAAATCAGAGGCCCGGCCGGGAGCAAGGTCTACCGGGAACACGGAGAGAGCCTCCGGTGTGCCGGAAGAGGACCAGAGGGCCAGCCATGCCCGCTGCTCCTGCCGGGAAACATGCCGGAGCAACCGATAAAAGACATAGGGAAGATCCGGTGAAGCCGATACGGACTGCCGGCACAGGTGATGCAACAATCCGGCACGGTCGAGCCGATAGCGCGCGGAGAGTTCCCGAAGCATCTCTCCGAGGAACAGATCGTAAGAGAAGGAGGAGCCAGAGAGGCGGCTCCACACACTCAAAAAGGCCATCCGATGGATCTGCCGCAACTCTCCCAAACTTCTGCCCCGCAGCGGAGCATAGGTAGAAAGATGATCCAGCGCCTGTAACACAGAGGCCAGAGGTCGTGCTCCGGCAGGAAGCAGAAAAGCGAACAAACGCTCCCACTCTGCCCGGGTAAAGCGGGAAACCAGGGTACGGCGAAACTCTTCCGACGACAAATGACGAAGCCAGTGAGCATTGGGCACCGCAGCAACGGAAACACCCCAGTGTTGCTTAGCCACGGATCGCAGGTAGCGCAGGCATCCGGCCGCAGTAGCGGGTTCTTCGCCTTCCCGACCGGGATGGGGCAGGGGTACCCACGCTTCATACAGATCCCGCAGGGTGTGCCGGAGCGTACGATCTACCTCCATCACCGGCAGCAGGTGAAGACAGAGATAAGACAATAGATCGGCCAGTGAAAGATTGTAACGCGCGCCGATCCCGGAAAGCAGCGAGACCAGGAAAGAGCGACGGTCGAATCCGCTGCGTCCGCGACGGTCGAGCAACAGCGGAAAGATCAGTTGCCATTTCAGCAGACGGAATTCACCGCCTGCCTTCCCCTGCAACACTCCTTCCTGCCGTCCCCGGTCGAGCATCCCTGCCGTGTCGCCCACAAACCGGCTTTCGGGAGCAGCTACCTGCCCCAGCAGGCGGAAGATCTCCGGATCGGTGAGTGCCGACAGGAACAGCCGGCAACTGCCTGGCTGGCTCAGACAGGAAAGGAGTGCCCGGTGTCCGGAAGGGGTCAACACAGCGGTCCGGTCGCTCCGCATCCGCCGGGAGAGTTGCAGGTACAAACGGGAAAGGAGGCGATGATCTCCCCGCCACTCCGCCTGTTGCTGTTGGTGAAGGAGTTCGAGCAACAGAGCAAACAGTCCGTCGGGTACGGCGCGCCGGACGGAAAAACGGTCTATGTCTTCGGTGACTAACCGAAGCAGCATCCCGTAGGAGGTGTTGTAGCGCACCGCCAGGGCAGAGAGGGTCTGCGTAAGAAAGGTACGGCGATGGAAGTGGGAAGCGTGCTGGCGCAACAACCAGCCATACACTACCATCCAGACAACGTGCCGGTATTCGGTCTGACGGAGTCCGGCCTGCCTGCGCACCTCGTATTTGCGACGAAGCCAGCGGACATAGCCACAGATAAAGGTGGCATCGGAAGGGGCCAGCAACCGCACTCCCTGTTCAAGTTCCGCATCCCGCAGGTACCAGACTAAGCGCTGCTGCATGGAGGTGTAGTGTCCGTATTGCCGCAGGAACCGGCAGAAGGCACCGGAAGAGGTACGGATCACCTCCCGGAACAGGACATCCATCTGCCGCAAATGGTCTGGCAGCTGCCAGGGCCAGGAGCCATGGAGCAACCGATGGATGAGTGCCTGCAACAGATCCGGGATACGCTCTCCCCCACCGGCAGAAACGATACGGCTGTAGGTCTGTGCCCTGTACGCGTTCAGGAACTCTTGCAGCGCGTGCCGCAGCCACCAGGGAAACAGTTCCCGGAACTCTGCCTCAGGGATCACACCCAGATCCAGTCCGACATATTCTATGGCAACGGTCGCGGGGCCTGTCGTATACATACGCAGTACCTCCTCTATCACACGTTCTACAGCCTGCGGACAGAAGGCTTCCCAGCCCCCGCAGAAACGACGCGCGAACGCTTCATCGTCTGTGAAAAGATCCATATGGAGTGTGTCTATCCTGTTCATAGGGAATTCTCCTGAGTGTGTAACCACTGAACCAGTTGCCGGCTCAACTGCTGTTGCAGACCGGTATCGGAATCTGCCAGCGCGCCGCGCCACGGCAGGTAGAGTTCTTCAAAACGGAGCATCTCTTCCATGTCTGCCCAATGGAAACAGGGGGTCAGGTGAGCAGGCAACCGCTCACGGATGAGCTCTTCCCATACGTGTCGCCGGAGGAAACAGGTGTGCCAGGCGGGAAAAACAAAGGAGACCTCATGCAGAGAGACGGCAGGCTCTTCTTCCGCCACAGCCGTGTGCAGCAATACATGCTCTACCAGATAGAACGAACCGCTCTGCCGCTGAACACTGGCGACAAACTCCCGGAGGCAGGCAACGACCGAAACAACGGTTCGCTGCTCCGGGAAGAAACCCAGCGGAAGCCAGTCGCCCCGGTCGGTACAGCGAAAAAGCAACAGAAAGTCTTTCCCGCCTTTGCGGGTAGCCACGCGGTAACGCGCGGGGTCGTCTCCGGAAAGCAGAAAACGCTCCGGGACCACGTCGTGACAAAAGAAGTAGAGGTACTTGCTATAGCGCCGCAACAGCAGGTCGTGATGGCGCACCGGAACCTCCGGAACTTCGCGGATCTGATAGTCGCCCGACTGCTCCACCGCAGGGTCGAACTGCCAGAGAGCCGGAAAGAGGCAGGAGAAGTCGGAAAAGAAACGCTCGTCGTTCCGAAAGCGCAGTTCATACTTGGCCAGCAGGGAGGTAAGGCTGCAGGCAGACAGTTCCTCCGGCAGCAGCAACAACTCCAGGGTCTGACAGATCACCGCGTCGGCGGAAGCCGGATCGAGCAGGTTCCAGGTCCTGGCCCGGTGACGGTTGAATAAAGGCAACCGGCGGAGCAGCCGGACGCGCCGGCGATTCTCCTCTTCCGGCCCGGCAACCGGTATGCCCGACAGCGAGAGAAGGTAACGGGTATCTTCGCCGTACATCCGGTCGAGCAGATCCAGGTAGAAGCCTCTCTGCTGGTGCAGGTACGAGCTGTCGACCGGTACAGTCTCCCGCATCCGCCGCAGGTCGGTCAGCAACTCCGCATCGGGCAGGTCGATCGGTGTGAACCCGTAAGCAGGGAGGTCCGTATCCACCGCCAGCAGATCAGACAGGCCGTTGATCTGGGAAAAGACGGCCTGCAACACATAGTCGTACTGCGAAAGATAGCCTTTGAGTTGCAGAATAGCGGCCCGGTGCGACGCCTCCAGACCGCACGGCATCCCTTGCCTGTTGACACCGTAACCATCGGGGAAGTCGTTCTGCAACGAACTGTACACAAACTCTCCCTGATGCCAGGCTCTGAGTTCCTCTCCCGCGGCGGGAGGTCCCGCCGACAAAAGGTCCTCTTCCTCCGCAGGGAGTTCCGGGTGCCGGATCTCTCCCAGGCGGATCTCTCCCAAGGTCTCTCCGAGGTTACGGCGACTGTGGTAGAAAAGAGTGACTTCACGTTGCAACCGGATCGGGTCGCTGTCCGGAAGCGTTTCTATGCAGATGTGATACCGGGAAGAGGGATCGCACCAGACCCGGCAGTTGACGATCTGCGGAAAAGCCGCACGCAACTGTTTTTCGTAATCGGCGGGAGTCGTTAAGGAAGGGCTGAAGAGTTCTCCGGACGACTGTAGTCCGGCTCTGCGGAAGTCCGGCTCGCGGCTCTCCTGCCGATGCGGCAGATAGTCGGGAAAAGGGAATTTCAGCTCATAGTCTACCTCCAGCAAGGCATAGTGCAGGTGATCGAGAATGGTGATCCCGGGATCGTGCGGATTGTAGTCGGTCCATACCTTACCGCACAGTTGCTGCGCCATCTGCAAGGCTTCTTCCTGCAAACGGTAGTACAACGTATCTTCACGTTTTCTCCGGGGAATATACATAGGCTCGTCTTTATCTGTTCATTCCTGCTCCATCAGGGGCAGATCCCACAGGCGGGAGATATGGTACCGTATCCGGATATTGTCTCCGTACCTGAACTGTGTTTTCAGCTGCAACTTAGCGGTAAAACCCTTCCTCACCCAGCGGATACAGAGTTTATTGCCAAAACTCCCGTAGTGGGAGCGGATCTTCCGGACACGCGCGCGCTTTCCGAAACAATGTACGGCTGTAGCTGCCAGCAGGGCGTATTTCCCGGTATGCCGCCTTCCGCAACCGGCCACGACCTCCAGCGCCCAGCACCCTTCCAGCAGATCGGTGACATCGTGCCAGTGCCCGTCGGCAGGGATCTCACCGGAAAGAAAAGATCCCTGCCGGCCCGGCAGGCGCAAGAGCCCGCTTAACCGGACTTCGGCCTCTTCCCTGCCGATCTGTACCTGTCCGTCGGGAGATAAGGTCAATAGAGGAACCGTACCTTCGGAAGCCGACCGGCCGATCTTCAGATCTCCTGTTTCCTTGTCCAGCGCTACCACCCACACAGGTACCTCTTCTCCGGGCTGCCGATAGACAGACAATACGGCCTCGTTGTCGTGCAGCGGAGCCAGTCCCATACCTGTATCGGCCTGTTTGGAAAGCCCGTCGTCTAAGATATTGATCGTAGAGTCTATCAGGTTCTCAAAATCCTGCTCCGTGGGCCGATACCCTTTGCGGAAACTCTCTTTCAGTGTTTTTCTGTTCCGTTTGACCATATTACATTCCTGTTTGGTGGGCAGAGCCGGAAGGGGCGATCACCCAATGGGAATCCACAGCCATCTCTCCCAGTCCGAAAGGCACACCCGCATCGGACAGAAACAGATGTTCGCGGAAAGGTACAAATACCCCGTGAGGAAGCAGGGGACGGATGTCTGCTTCTACGCCCGTGTATTCTTCCAGCAGATGATTGCCCTGGTATGCGGACATCCGCACTAAAGAGAGCAGACCGATGCCGCTGACATACTCCTGCTTCGTGATCTCTTCCCGCAGTTCCCGGACTGCAAGCAGACAGCCGAAAGCAGGGGGCTCGTGACGGAACAGCCAGGGAGCGATCCAACGGTCGCACAACTCCCGCAGTCGTTGCCGGCAAGGCCCTATCGCGTACTGTGGGTGAAAACGGATCTGGCCACGCACCATGATCTCTTCGTATACCGGATTGAGGACTTCGATGCGTACCACCGACGGAGGTATACACCGGAGCAGGTGGTTGCGGATGGCATACAGCAGATCGGAAGAGGCATGGGGCAGACCCTCCGTACATTCGCCGGCAGCCGTATCGGGAACAACCACCAACGATACGACTCCGGTTTGTTTTCCTGCCGGATCGTAGCCGGGCAGGCATTTGACCTTACGGACCTGCGGAAAAAGCTGCAATACCATCCATTCATAATCACGCGGCAGCAGCGCCCGTCCGCGGTGGGTGATGTATTCCGAGATCCGGCACAACTGTTCGTCGTCTGTCTCCGATTCCCGGCCGTTGGAAAAAGGACTCACTATGCGGGCTCCGGTAATGCCCGGGACTTTCCTGCCCGGAAGCAGTTTGTCCAATTGCCGGCGGCGGGAGGGCTCGGGTGCTTCCCCAGGTTCCCAGAACAACTCTGCCACAGGGGTATACACCGCTTCCAGCGGCGGAACATACGTTTCGTGCTCCAGAACGGCGGCACGCAGCCACAGGGTAGACAGGGAGTCGGAAGGTGTCCATTCCTCCGGAATGCAAAACTCAACACATCCATTCGTCAACAGTCCCCGGGTGGTATCCCGCCACAGCGACAGATCGGGAAACTCTTTCCAATGGTAGCCATCGCCGTAGTACCAGACCACACGGGGCAGTACATCGCCGGGGACCTCTTTTTCCAAAGGACGGAAACACAGGTAGAGCGACAACCGCTCTCCCGGCGATACACCACGCAAGCCCAGCAACAGGTGAGCATGGCCGGGCAGAGAATGGATCAGCGGGAAGACGGTACGACCGGACGCGGGAAAAACAAGCCGATCTCCGAGCGGATACGTATGATAGAACCGGTTGCGTTCGCCAGGCGCGGGAGCGTGCAGATCAATGGTCTCTTCAGACCGATAAGAGAGGGTCAGACGCTCTGCCACCGGGATCAGCGGGACATTCAACGGACGCAACTCTTTCCGGCGTCTGATGTCACGGATCATGCGGCTGGTAAACAGATGCCGGTATCTTTCCTGACCCAAACCCATAGCGGGCTCTTCCAGCACCAAACTAAGGAAACCGCTGGCAGAGCCGATAGAATAGGCATACCGGTCTTCAGGGAGTTCCGTGACGCGCATCTCTCCCAGCGGGATGTGGTCCCAGCAGCTTTCCGGTGCCAGGGGCGCGTCCGGCACCGGAGGCTCTCCCCTCCTGCCTGCCGTAGCAAACAGGTACCAGCAACGATCGGCAGCGGCCGGATACCAGGTATGATCGGTCAGGAAACGGGGCTGTATCCGGAAAGAGGTATTGTCTGTGTGGTTCTCATAGTCCCGGTAATACCCTTTCAGCCCCTCCGGATCATCGGGCAGCGTGGCCCATCGCACCTTCAGGTCTACCGAACGGAGGGGTTTGATGGCCATTTCGTAATTGCCGACGGCAAACCAACTGCCCCGACCGGCAGACAGTCCGAAAGGCTGGAAAGGTTTGGAGGTATCGAGCTGTCCGAGTTCGTTATATACCAGCAGATGACTGATCTCTTCCACACAAACGGACAGGCGGACGCGACGCAGCAAAAAGTCTTTCAGCCACGAATAGGGATAGAGCCAGGCATCTGTCTGAAGCCATACCCGCAAGGCCGGATAGTCGGAAGAAAAGCCATGTAGCCGCGGCTCGCACGGTACGGTAGCAGGAAATTCTTCGGGCAGCAGGAAGTGCAGGATCAGGTCGTCGGGAAACTCCGGATCGGTGGAAACAGTGACCCTGCCGACGAACGACCACCCCTGCGGAGTACTGACTTGCAGCGAAAAGATACCCTCTGTCAGCTTGCAGGAGAGTTTCTCCCCCGGCGCCAGTCCCCGCCGCGGACCGGAGGTTTCTTCCAGAGACTCCATGAAGCGGGTCAGCGGTCGGTTTTCCGCCTCTAAGGTCAGAGTGACCTTGCGCCTGCCTTCCCGGAGCAACAGGGAAGGAGAAACGAGCGTGAAGCCTATCGGAGTAAGATGTGCCCGGGTGCCCGGGTGACCAAACATACAGGCTGCGCCGGAGGTGATCCGGCGGGGATCTTCCGTATGCAAGGCAGTCACACACCCCCATTCACGGGCCGGAGAGAGAGGTGTACCGTATTCGTACCAGAGGGAGAGCACATCGGCCAGCCGGGCATCCCCCGGCTCGGCACGATCCATCAGGCGGTAACAGAAAGTCTGTTGCGGTGTGTCGTCCGAAGCCAGGAAGGGCGTACCTTTTTCTATCAGCAAACTGCCGCTGCTGTTCTTCTCCAAGAGTGCCCATACCGTCTCAGGACGAGGCGACAAAGGGTGTACACGCAGTACGTCCCGGTAGTACCAGAGCGGAAAAGAATGCCAGCGGTTACCAAAATCCGCCAGGATAGCGCGCAGTTGCCGGACAAAGATCCATATCAGTGCCTGGGCAGGTTCCATATCGCCCTCCGGCAAGGGGTAGTCCCCTCCTTCCGGCACAGGCTCCAGTTTTTCCAGTGTCGTGAGCATCTCATCGAAAGTTCCGTCCGGTACGCCACGCGAATTGTAATACCGCAGAAAAGTGGCGATCTCCCTTACCTGCCGGAGCAGAGAGGCCGTACTTCCCTCTATCGGGCGCAGGACCGGAAGTGAGGTCACCCGCCCGAGCCGTTCTTTTCTGTCCCATCCGTCTTTTCCTCTCATTGTGTATCTACAAGTTAGTTCCTTCTCTGAAATAATAAGGGTATACCATATTCCGGCGGCTATTCACTGCCGGAATGAAATAGGAGACACAGATCCGGAGCATTCCCTCCGCGATCTTCTCCGTATCAATCTCTACCTGTTCGGTTTCGACACGGGGTTCCCACCTCCGGATAGCCTGTTCCACAGCCTCTGCCATCAGGGTCTTTACGGAAAGATTGACTTCCCCGAATACCCATTGCCGGAGGTCACACCCATAATCGTACCGAAACAGCCGTTCGCCGGGCACCGTAGAGAAAAGCAGAATCAGGCTCTGCCGGATATCCTCTTCTTCACTCACCAACAGGACTCCCTGCTGTTTGTCGAAAACAGGTGGAAAAGACCATCCCGTTCCCAGATAAGATTTTTGTTCCATACCTTTATCCTCCGATGATTACCGTCATACATCCACATACGATGTTCCCGCCGTGCGCCGTCGTATCTCCCACACGTGCCGCGGGCTTACCACCGATCATCACCGTGGCAGATCCCGTGACAATGGAGTCGGGAGGCCCCACACACGTACACATATCCCCCTTTACCGCCGCGGGAAGTCCACCAATTAATACAGTGGGTTCCCCCGGCCCCATCACCGGACCACCCACATGAGGTATGGGCCGAAGTCCCGGTGTCCGCATGGGACAGACGTGCAGGTCGGTCAGCCGGGCAGCAAAAGACATAAGGATTTACGATTGGACGATTTACGATTTACGATTGAAAATGCAACGTGTCATCCACCTGTAGAGACGCACGGCGTGCGTCTCCGCGATATACGTATGTATTCTGTTTTATTCCATTCATAAGGTGTATTTTTATTTTTGTATATGATATATAATGGTACAACCTGTGTAATCCGTTTGGCAGAAACATCATCATCAGATCTATGCCCGGCCAGATACCTGCCTGAGCCGGACGTACATCATGGAGACACACACTCTTTTGTTGGCCCTGCATCGCGGAGACGCACGCCGTGCGTCTCTACAGGTGGATGACACATTGCATTTTCAATCGTAAATCGTAAATCGTCCAATCGTAAATCAATTGATCCTCACCATAGCTCCTTTCACGGTGGTTTGTCCGGACGCAGAGAATTCCGCCGAAGCGGTTCCCTGGGCTTTCAGGGTAGTCTTTGCTTTCCATTCTACATTCATCCCTTCGGCTTTCAGGTCGGTTTTCGCCTTCATCGTAAAAGCGGTGCCGGCTTCGGCCTGAAGATCTGTCCCTGCCTTCAGAGAGAGCTGTCCGGAAGACTCGATGGTAATACCGGAAGCATTCATCTGTATGTTATTCCCGTTCTGATCGGCCAGACAGATCTCTTGCCGATCGTCGTTCAGAATCACGGTATTGCCCGCGGGGGTCTCTAAGGTCACCACCTTCTTTTCTTCATCAAAGGTGATCTTCATGCCTTCCCGGCTCTTCCATCCCCGGATATAGTTGTCTGCTGTCAGCGGATACACAGGCGAGCGTGAACTACTGTACAGGCTACCCAGGATCACAGCCTGGGAAGGATCGTTGTTGAAAAATCCCAGGATCACTTCGTCTCCTACATCCGGTACGAAAAAACTTCCGGAACCCTTGCTGGCCAACGGATGTCCCAGACGGGCCCATACCGTGTCCCGATCACTGCACAACGTGGGGATCTGTACCTGTATCCGGAATTCCCGGGCAGGGTCCTCTTCAAGTTGACTGACCACCCCGATATGCAAACCGGAAACAGCCGGCCACAGGCCGGAAGCTCCGGGCATCTGCACATCCGGACGCGCGGTTACCTGCTCCGGCAAAAGTCCCATTTCTACGGTAGTGACCCATTCGCCCTACCGGATCTCGTGTTCCACCGCCCCCGCGTACGCGCTGCCATTGAACCGTTCTCCTACTCCTGCCAGTTCGATCAGGCATCCCGGCACAGGCAAAGCGTTCCCAACAAAACGGACCGTGCCCCGGATACGACCCAGTCCCTCGCGCAGCAACTGAGCGTCGGCCCAGGCTTGCAACATCCCAGGGTCGGGAAAGAGCTGTGTCTGCAACAGACAAGTAGCACTTCCGCCTACTTCCGCCAGTTCCGGCTGTCCCTGATTGCCCTGATCGTTCAGAGAAGGGGCAGTGGCTGTCACCACTTTCACCTGCTGCGTGGCAGGATCCCACCCGACAGCCTTTGCCGCGGCATACTGGGTCGCGGCGATGAGCTCCCCTTCAAATTCGATCAGGTCGGTCCCGTACATGACCTTCACCACTGCCGGAGAACCGGTATCCGGCTTTCTGACGATCAGTTTTTTTCCGTCGGTCACTACTACCATTCCTGTAGCATCCGCGCGGGAACGGATAAAATCCCAGTCGGTGCATCCGTACTGTACAAGCTGCGGATGTGTCACAGACGTTTCAGAAACCTCCGCCTGTAACCCGGAGCAATCTCCGACAATCGCGCTGATGGCTTCACTGTCTCTGGTATCTTCGAAAACACGGTTTTTCCGGCCCAGCGTCAGCGGATAGGTATATTCCCGGCATTCGACCACCAACCGGGATTCGTTGCCTTCGCCTATGGTCAGCCCGTGGGTAGTAACCATTCCTTCAAACACCACCGATTCATCGTCATCGTATCCGGCCTCCACAGATATATCTTTCCCGGGAGCAAACGTCTCATCGTCACTTTCAGGAATTTCTCCGGAAGGCATATCTCCGGCATCTAATACGATCGTGCACCTGCCCACACGGTTCACTGCCCGTGAAATGTGAACAGAAATCACTCCCATCCGGTCGCCGATGGCCAGACCTTCGCTGCATACCGTGAAACATACGCGCTTTCCCAATCCTTTACCTGCCTGCTCTGCCATCTCTTGCTAACGGAGGGAACAACAAACGTGTTCCGGGTGATACATCGCGGAAACCATTCAGGCGGTTGATCCGTGCTATCTCCACACAATACGAGGGATCGTTGTAATACTTCTGGCACAGCCAGGGTATACTCTCCCCGGCTTTCAGGACAATGATCCGTGAAAGATCGGGCGACTTTTTCTCACTTCCCTCTTTGTGGCCGACAAATTTAAGACTGATCTTTACCCGCAACGGCGCACCATCGGGTTTGAATACGGAATAGTCGTAATTCAATGAACTCAGCCGCCCTTTGAAAACAAAATCTCCCCAGACAAGCAGGGTATAATTGGGCTCGTGCGTTTCTCCATTGATGGAATAGATCGCTTTCTCCAGTTGAGCGATCCGATCGTTGATCTTACCTGTAAGCTTCTGGTTATTACTCTTATTATTCTCATTGTCCTGCACAAATCCGGTATCGTCAAAGATCAGAGCAAAAGACAGCGTGGAAGAGGGCAGGTTGTTGAACTTCTGTTTCTGGAGTCCGCCATTGGCCTGGGTATTTGTGTAACTGACCTCCCGGATCAGGGACATAGAAGCCGGATTGATCTGCACGTCGAACGCCGCAATACGCTTGTTGAATAGTTCATCGGCATATCCCTGGATCTGTAGCTTGACCAATGACATTACCTACCCTCCCTTTTTTCAAACTCCCTGCGGACTTCCTGACGGATCTTCCGGGACAGTTCCTTGCATATCCGGTTTGTCAGCAACGGACCTCCCGCTGGCTGTCCGGCAGGCTGCGGACGCTCTACTGTAACCTTCACGCGCATTTCTTTAATCACAATAGCCATATACACCCCGCTGTTAGTTACGACTCCGTTTCAATGCCGTATAAGCGAATTCGAGAGACTCGATCGCAATCTCATTCTTCTCGGAATGAAAAGGATCTACATTCCACTTCACAGGAAAAGCCTTTTCGCACATCCAGACGTAGAGCGGCTTTCCGTTAGCTCCCAGCAGAAAGACTTTCAGGTCGTTGCGTTGTATAGGTTTCGCAAAATCGTTTTCCAATACCTTTTTCACCCATACGATCAATGGGTTGTCCAGAGGGAAAAGTGCCCCTTTACAAACCAGATTCTCATGCCGCATCTGTTTGGGGGGTTTGTGTTCATACTCATTCACTCCCCCCCTCCCGTATCGTTTCTACTTTCAGTTCGGTATGCAGACCGGTTATTTCCCGGAACGCGAACTCCCTGCCAAACACCACCAGACTGAAATAATAGGCCATATGCGCAGGCCTGATTACAGCATTTTCCACTTCCATCCTCTATCTCTCTTTCGTTGTACAAAAAGAACAGGGCACTCTCAGACTACTTGTTCTCGATCTTCAACCCCTCATGGGCCAGCACCAGCGTTTCTACCGCCGCCTCGTTGCCATCGGATTTGAGATCTACTCCGGTGACCTTGGTAGGCCAGGCATTGGCTAAGGTCCAGACCATCGTCGGATCGCCTTTCTCATTGAGCAGAGAAATAGTAACCGGCTTCCGCTCGATCAGATTCATCTCTATTTGACTGAACCAGTCAAAAAACTTATTGTCCTTGACAAATACCCCTTTTTTCAGAGTCACATCGGAATACTTCTTGATACCTGGCATCTTTATGGTGGAGAACTCCTTGCTGTTGCTGTGGCGGTATTCAATGACCTGCGCTTCCGCTTCCAGTCCGCTTACTTCCTGAAAAGCGGCATCCAGTCCGTCCACTTCTACCTTGAAATAAAATTTAGGCAAAGGCCATACATTATCTTGCTCTTTTCCTGCCATATCTGTTTTTGTTTTTAAGATTTTACAATATACCGGTTCCGGGCATCGGCTTTGTATGCCTACATAGCTCCCTACCCTGCATCCTCTTTATTTCTCCCGCGTCCGTATCTCCGGATCAGCTCTTCTGCATCTGTTGCTGGAAGGTGATCTCAATAAACTCGGCGGGACGGGTGATGGCTACCAATATGGTGATGCGCATGATCCCTTCCAATACATCTTCCGGTGTCATGGTCTCTCCCAACCCAACAAACACGTTGTAAGCATCGTCCGGTGAAGAGCCGGCCAGACCGCCCCGTTTCCAGATCCCGTTGAGGAAGTTACTGATCATACTGCGCACATTGACCCAGGTACCCGCCACATTCGGTTCAAAGACATACGCGCGGGCAGCATTCCGGATAGATTCTTCGAGCATGATCATGGTACGACGTACGTTGATGTAACGCCAGTCGAGCGAATTGCCATCTAAAGTACGCGCACCCCAGACCTTGATCCCTTCTCCGGTAAAGGTACGGATGGCATTGACCGACTTCCCGCTCAAAGGTACATTGAGATCTTCCTGAGCTTCGTGCGAGATAGTGACTGCCGGACTCACTGCTGTGGCCACACCGGTATTGGCAGGCGCCTTCCAGACTCCTTTGGTATTATTGGTCATCGTATATACCCCCACCATAGCCGCAGATACCGGCATCAGGTTGAGAGACAGACGCATTTCTTTGATAATTTCCCGATACAAAGGGCTCAGCTGATAGAGTGTTTTATGCAGGGTCACTTTTTCCACCTCGTTCAGTTCGGTTCCCAGTTTTTCCACATATCCGGCGCGTTCGGCACTCTTCTGTCCAGGCAGAGCCATCCACTCTCCTTCGGCGGTGAGTAACGCCTTGAGCTCGTCCAGCTCCGGCAGGTTGGTAAAGTCCAGTTCATTTTCCGGTACGGTCGACGTATGGATCCAGGGATAATAGGCAGCCCCGTAATCTAAGAACTCGCTGCCGATGGCTTCCCGGAACTGTCCGACGACATCTCCCTGCGGATCGTTGCGGTCTTTGTATCCGTCGTAGACATCCAACACCGCGAAGCGATTCTGCATCCGGTATCCGCAATGGTTGAGCATGGCTTGCTGCAACGCGTAACAGTCGTTGGGATCGGTCAGATAGACCGCCTCGGGAATGACTAATAAAGTAGGCTCCTGCTCCTTCAGCAAAGGTTCTATCCCTGCCTCCAAAACTGCCTTTTCAATCTCATCGGTATAGGAACCGACCGACACAATATAGCAGGGACCCCCACCGTTGGCATAGAACAGCAACATGTTGTAATAGAAATTGTAACGATCGGATCGCCTGACCGCATAATTCTCCTTGTTGAAGGCAATCCCGGATTGGGTTTCCTCTTTCACCAGGGAGAACCGCGCTTTCGGTGCTTCTCCGAAATAGGAACGGAACTCGGCCATAGAGGTGATGCGCCACGGCTTGTTGAGCAGCGATTTATTGCCATTGACGGCTTTCTCCGTATAACCGATAAAAGCAGGAACAGCGGTAGCAACCTCTACTACGGAATTGGGGAACGCGTTTTTCTCCACGACATAGACCCCAGGTGTTTTCATGACTCCCATAAAATAATATATCAGATTAAAAATAGAAATATGTCGTTATTGTATCTTTCGGACTTACCGGTGAGATACTATCCGCAGCTGGCAAAGGCAGCTCCCGGGTCAGTAACCGCTCCCCGGCTTGCAATACTTCCCACAACGAGAAGCGAAGGGTATACCTGCTCCGGAGCAATACTTGCTGAGACGTAACAAAACGAAATGCCGGAGTATGCCCAAACAGCATCCAGGGTTCCGGACCGGAGCAAACCAGCGACTGCGTGCGCTCTGCCAACCGCAACAGGCAGGTTGGAGCCGTATACCGGGGAATACACAGGAACTCCAGGAATTTAGACCGTCCACAGAGATGCACATTCACCTCTTTCATCTCTCCGGTGTACGGCAGGGTAAGGATCAGAGACTTCCAGTTACCCGGACGGGAGGCGGCGCCATAGGTATAGTCTTTCCCGGACTGCTTTTCCATCGTCACATAATGAAACACGGGAGAGGTTACACAGAGGTCAAAAACGAACTGCTCTCCTTCAGGCTCCCCCGGTGGTGCTCCGCCCTGCAACAACAGCCACCTGTTCCCTTTCTGTTTTTTCAGCAGCATCCCTTCACGGGACATCCGCCGTTGTGTACACAGATCCGGGATCAGCTCTACCGGAACAGAGTCGCTCCGGTAATAATCGTGAGTGATCTCCAGGACCATACGTATGTGATGACTGCTACCGCGTTCCATAACTTCTTCGCTGCGTATATATCCTCTCAAAACTTATCATTCAGAACTCATCCCTTAAAGTTTTATCCATAACTTTTCCACTAAGTATATATCCTCCCAAAACTTAAAACTTTGAACTTAAAACTTTGAACTTAAAACTTAAAACTCAAAACTTTATGTATAGCTTCTCCGCTGGGTATGTATACCCGGTACTACCGAACGGATCGCTTCCTGGTCTACAGACAGCATCCGTACTCTGCACAACACAGAGGGATAATAGACATTGCCACATACCGCCCACAGATTGGACTGTTCGCTGAAAGAGAGATTCACCGGTTCTACCGCCACCGGAGTCTCCTGATCCGCTACCGGAAAAGTCAGATGACTTTGCAGGAAATGAACTGCTCCGGACAACAACCGCAGACCCTCTTCGTATTGTTTATCCGGAAAAACAGCCGCGATAAGTACATACAGATTCAGGTTCCAGGCTGGGAAACGGTGGCTGTATTGTCCACTGTTCACAGGGTGGGTCCCGAAACGAATGCCGGCGGAGGTTTCCCTTTCTATATTTACCAGAGATACCACGATCTTCCCTGGCGGAGAACTACGGTCTTCCCGCGAAAGAGAAGAGAGCACGACTTTTTCTTCCCGCAGTCCGAGAGACAGCGTAATATGTTCCGACAGGGAGCGGGTCAAAGACAACAATACGGAATGGATCATACCCAAACGGTGTTAACTAAAATACGGCACTAATTTAACAGCAGGTGACGAAATTTTATTTCGTCATCGCTGCTCTTTTGAATGTTCTGAAAAATACACAGGTCATTCTGCTCTGAGGCCGTACCCGCAAAGATCCTGTTCCCGGAAAATAAGTTGACGGTATTTCCCTGCTCTTTTACCGCGGATCTGCTGACAGGAAAAAATCACCCCCTTCAAAGACTTTCATTTTCCATAACAGACGCTACATACATTCGATCTCCTCCGGCAACAGCCGCGACCTGTAGGTATTCAATAGCCTCTCCAGAAAACAGACTTCTTCTTCCGTAAAGCTGAAAGGCAGTAATTGATAGTCCGGTTCCGCATAATAATAAGCTTTCATTTTGTGACAGTAACCGATCGGAGCGTGGAATCCCAGGAACGGATCGTTTTTCATGGTCTCAATATCCATCTGGATCGTTCGCCGACTTACCCGATACCCTGTCACCTGACAGCAATATTCTACCATCCGTACACTCTTCACATAGGAGTGTTTACGTAACAAGTTATCAATCAGATAATACCTCGCTAATGCAAATTTGTTTTGTGGCATATGTTCTATTTGTTTATAAAAAGTTACCATTGGAGTAGCAAAATAGTTCCGGTAAACGCATCAAACGGGCCCGTAACAGTCCGGATCATTTACTTATCTTGCAGGTAACTAAATTGAGAAAAACAAAGACACAACATACGCCAGATCGTACATTATTGGGGCGGATAGACAAAGAAGAAAGAAACAGCAGCGACCGGATCTGTACGTGTGTACGCTGCCGCTATAGGGGGCTTGCCACGGCTTTCCCACAAACTACTTCCCGAAGATCCGGGAGCAGACGCTGAGAATCTGACCGAACCTTCCGGAACCCTGTAAGGAATACATTCATACTCAACGTTTCATGCAGCCTGACCACTCCACAGGAGAAAGAAGAGAGGCAGGAGCCACTAAGGCCTATCCTATCAGAAAGTCGGGATACCGTACGACTACCTACCAGACTCCGTTTTCCGGACAGAGCCCTCTTTAGACTAAGTGGTGACGGAGGTTGGACTGTGATGACGCAAACGACCATCACGCCGGTAACACACAGGTTAACAACGACCTACAGAACATTCTTCAAGGATTTACCGGACAGTATCAACACGGAGCCAAACAGGCAGGTACCAGCAAACAAAAGTCCGGTGTGGCTATGCAGGAAACGGATCTTGCTGAAATCGCAGAAGAGAGGGGAATCCGAAGATTCACGGTAACCCAACAGGAATAGCCGCGGCAGGTATCCGGTAAGGCCCAAAGGAGATATAATCATAGCCCAAGGTTGCTTTTGCGTAGCAGAACCTCAGTAAAGCCACACAAAGCGCGCGCAGGAAAAGAGGTTGATCAAGTCCGGAATTCAGTTGAACGGTATTTTCAATACGCTCCGTAGAGTGACAAGCAAAATCAACAATCCTAAAAACAGACCACTTTTGGTAACCAATCCGCCCCATTCAGCAACCAATTCCCTTCGGGATGGTTACTAATTGACCAATCTGGTTATACGCTATAGGAGCCTTCCTTATCCTGAGAGCTCTCAGGCCGAAGAAAAAACACAACAAAGAAACCCATATGAAGCACATAGGAAACCTACGAAGAAGAAAACAGGGCGGGACGCGAAGGCTACGCTGTGGCAACAGCGTAAAACAGTTACAAAGAGACTGTCGCCTCATACGCTCTGTTCTACAGATCGTCTTTTTTCAGGTGGATACAGCCTCTTTGTAGCCTTTGCAGGGAAGGATCACCACTCCAGGATCACCTTGCCACACCGGCCACTCTCCATGACATCAAACCCTTTCTGAAAATCATCCATAGAAAAGCGGTGCGTAATGACAGGCTCCAGGTGGATCCCTGTGATCAGCATCTGTTTCATCTGATACCAGGTTTCCCACATTTCCCTTCCGTAAATATCTTTGAGGGTAAGCGCCTTAAAGATGATCTTATTCCAGTCTACCTGGGTATGATCCGGTAAAATACCCAATAAGGATATTTTAGAACCATTGTACATAGTATCTACCATTTCGTTGAATGCTTTCGGCGAACCCGACATCTCCAGGCCTATATCAAACCCCTGCATATTTAACTGTTCCATAGCTCCCCGGACATGTTCCCCTTTTGTAGGATTCACGGTGAGCGTGGCTCCCATCTGACGGGCAATATCCAGCCGGTAATCGTTCAGATCACTTACCACAATGTGCCTGGCTCCGGCAAACCGGCAAATAGCCGTTGCCATACAACCGATCAGCCCCGCGCCGGTGATGAGTACATCTTCCCCGATCAAAGGAAAAGAAAGCGCTGTATGTGTGGCATTCCCGAACGGATCCATGATCGTCGCCATATCGTCGGAAATACGATCGTCCAGCTTCACCACATTTTCTCCGGGAATAGAAACATATTCCGCAAACGCGCCATCCCGGTTGACTCCTACTCCGATCGTATTCGCACATACGTGTTTTTTCCCACGCCGACAGTTACGGCAGTGCCCACAGGCAATATGTCCTTCACCGGTCACCCGGTCACCTATATGGATATTTTCCACTCCTTTTCCTATTTCCACCACTTCTCCGACATATTCATGTCCGATCACCATGGGAGTCCGGATGATACGTTGCGACCAATCGTCCCACTTGTAAATGTGCAGATCTGTCCCGCAAATAGCCATCTTACGGACTTTGATCAATACATCATTGATGCCCACACGGGGCATCGGCACATCCTGCATCCAGATGCCTTTTTCAGGTTTAAGTTTTACCAGTGCTTTCATACTTGTTTTTGTTTAGATCAACATTTTGTAATCTGATACTACACAAAGATAAAAAGTTTCCAGAATATAAAAGTGAAAGTCAAAAGATATTATAGGGAAGAGGTGACACGGTGTACATCCGAAAAAACAAGTTCCCTGGAAATCAACCTGGGATATTCATTCCGGGCAATAGCTGTATCAAAGATAGCCACCTACCGGAAGCAACGGGAAACGTCCAGCCGATTGTTGCTGCCTCAGCAACTTCACCGATCTGTGTGTGAGTCTTCTTCTGCCATTTTTACAAGCGAAGTACCCGAATCCGGGAGAATCTTTTCCCGGGGCCGACCCATGATCCGTACAAAAAGAAAATACCACCCTCCCTTTATCTCTATCCTGTGTGTAACCAACGTGCCATCATCCGACGCAGTGATCTCATGAATAAAGTCCACCGTACAGAGCGGCCAGATCGTCCGGTGGGTGAAGCTCTTTCCAACCGTACACGTTATGATCCTGCATTTCGTCTGAGGCCCGTCTTGAGGTTTGATTACCCCTGTCGATCCCGTTTCAAATGCACCGGATAGTTCCGAACGCGTTATATCCGCATCGCAACGATTCCAATGCGCTACATCCGTCCACACCGACCAGATCTGTCGCGGGGTGGCCGCAGTCTTCCGGCTCACTCCTGTTTTCCACATACATGGTTTTAAAAGAATGATGGAACAAAGATAAAACGAGTCATGGACAACTGTATGTCACTAACGTTTAAGTAAGTTTCAAACATAGAAATTATAAATATCCCTGTTCTTTCCGATCCTACGTATGTGTATGTATAGTGAAATCAGTCAAAGTAAAGTCCTCCCTATGTATTACATTTGCAGACAGGAAGCAGGTGGCTTCCTTTGGATAAGATTTTTAGCGATCGGGGTATCGATAGCTTGCTATATACATTCTTCCGGCAGGACCTATTCCGCCGGAAGAATGTTTCTGATGGGCAGTTTATTTATCTATCTTTTTTCCGATATAAAATACATAGCCATAGAAATCTTTGTATTTGCTGTACATAGCTGCTTCGTGACGTTGAGCGGCAACAAATTCCTCTACCCCTTTATTGCCGGGGTATCTGTCAAGCAGTTGCTGCTGCGCCGTCACTCCCGGAGCAAAATAATGTTCCGTCCAGCAGGTTGGGGGCAATACAAAAGTAGCTATGGGTATGTATCCCGCTTTCCGCATCTGAGCTACGTTGGCAGAAATGGTGTCTATCGCCGGATAATGCAGCATCCAGAAATCATGGATCTCTGCCGGACGTTGGTCCGTGAACCAGGTTGCCTCGGTTACAGCAACATATCCGCCTGGTTTCAGATACTCCCGCCATTCGGTCAGGCCGCGTTCAAAACCGATGTTATAGATCGCACCTTCCGACCAGATCAGGTCCAGCGAACCTTTTTCGAAAGGCAGATTGTCCATCGAACCGACAATGCCTTCCACTCTACCCTGCAAACCCAACTGTGCCGCGTTGCGGTTAAATATACGGATGAAGTCGGAAGAGAGTTCCAGCCCGGTGATGTGTCCGGGAGCATTCTTACCCAGGATCAGGGTCTGTCCGCCTGTTCCGCAACCGAGGTCGGCGATGTGTGACTCATCGGTCAGGTTATCGATAAAACTCAATGCTTTAAGGGTTGCTTCGGGACTTCCGGGTCCTTGCCTTTCCAGACTGGCAAAGTATTCGTAGATCAGGCTGAAATCGAAATCGTAAATGGTTTTATTTTCGTTACTCATTTTTGTTTAAATGGAATGTGAGAAATGGAAAGTGCGGAAGGAGGGGCTCCTTCATGCTTACTTTCCGGTATGAATATATATATGAAAATACCCCGGACAAGAATATGCCTGAGTATAAATAAAGGGATAACCCCGGCAGGAATGCCGGAGTTATTTACTTCACAATCTCCTTCTTCGATTTAAACATAGGCCGCAAAGATAGTCTATTTCTGATCCATATCACGCATCCGGCCCTGATTTTTTGTTGTTCAGCGCCCCACCGGACGGAAGTAAGACCTCTTCCGGTTCTATCATACGGTGTAGCTGACATCTATACACCGGCCATACATCTACCTTTCTTTTCCGGGCCTTCCTTCTGAAAAGGCAAGCGGTCTGAAAGATATATGACCCATCCGGTTCGCAGGAATCTCAGTAACTATACAACTTCCAGGTCTCTGTCCCTTCGCATAGGTACAAAACGGAGCCCATCTTTAACAACGGCTTTACTCACCGCGCTGAATCCCAGTTTTTCGTATACTGCCTCAGCATAGATCGAAGAATGGACTGTGATTGTTTCCGGATGCTGATCTTTCAGTAACAAAGAGAACAGCGCTTTGCCGATACCAAGTCCCTGAAACTCCGGATCTGTAAAAAACAAGGATATATGTGTACCCGCGTTTTTAACCGCGAGCACACCTACCAGCATATCTTGCTTATATGCTCCGTAGATGGTCAATTCTCTTGTATATGCATGCGTGTATATAAATCGTTTGAAGTTAGTCAATCCTTCTTCATCAAAATCCGAAGAATTACATGTTACAAACACGTGAAGCGATAAATACATAGCACTTTCAAACTCATCCACAGTAAGTTTCCGGAAAGTAAAATGCGTTACTGATAAGTTATCCGACATCATCTGATCGTAAATTTATAGGTATGGTTCGTTGTTCCCTGCCTCAGCAGACTCCTGTTTTTTACTTAACCGGTCCGCGTACAGAAGTCCAAAACACCCAACCATAACCATTCCGGCAGCAATTACGTAGCCCGCGATAAGAACGATCCTTCTCTCTGTGGCTTTTCTATATAAAGTCTTTTAAATTACGGATGCAAAAATAAAGTTTTATTCCGTAACATAAAACGATCATTCCTTCAAAGAGAACTACAGTTATATAAGACTCCTTATTTTCCAGACAGGAACATATTTATCTCCTCACCTCTCAGCCACAGAAACGGTTTGAAAGATCAGGATATACCATGGAAACAAATAACCTGCTTGTTTTATATCCCTTTCCTCCCTATATAACACCAGCCGGTATTCAACTTTATAGGCGATATATTTGTTTTACGTTAAGTATAAGTAAAATTATCATTACTTTTTTAAATAAATCAGACATGAAACATTCAGAGAAAATGCACGCACTGATCAAAAAACGGGGTACAAATCAGTTAGACGACCTCACCCTGGGGCTTGTCAATGCGATGAAGTACAGTAATCCGGATATCCTTTATCCGGATTTTGGCGATGTGAAACCCGGTCAGGGAGTAGAAGCGGAATGGTTTTACGACGTGTACAGAGGTACAAATAATTTTTCGGAGCTGACAGCGATCCACCAGTATATTTCGCAGGAAGCCCTGTTTGACGATATAGGTGAGCTGATGATGGGAATCGCACTGGTAGAGATGAAGCACATGGACAAACTGGGTGATTTTATATTGGCACTAAAAGGAACTGTGACCCAGGAATACGATACCAAATATGTAGCTTACGGGAACAGTGCGCGTGAAGCCGCGCAGTTAGGTATTGAATCGGAAACCGCTACCATTGCCGCATATAATAAGATACTCAACAAGGTAAAGTCACTTCCTGAGAATCCAACAACCGTGATCAGTTTCCAGCTTTTGTCCAAGTTAATAGCGGACGAAACGCATCACATATCCCTTTTCCGCGAATGGCTGAAAGAACATCCTGAACCGAAGAAAGAGAAACCCTAAGGAACATCCCCCTACATACCGGAGAAGCACTTTACCAACGGAACACAGGGGCAGCGAACCGCCGTACAGGGAACATATGACCAGGGGCTTGCAGGGCAGATCTTACACAAACAGAGTCTGTTTGATAGAGAATAGCGCTACAGACTAAAGAATCATCCGCACCGCCGGCAATGGGGTGGTGATGGGAATGTGTATGGCCGGATGCCCCGGTCTGTTCCCTACGGAGCAGCTAAGTAAAAAACAGCTCCTTCTTCCAGGATCGTATCGAGTAGGATATAAAGTTCTCCCCAGACCTTACCCCACTTTCGTTGTCAGGCTCCATTCTTTTTGTTTGGAAGCCGGTTTTGCCGTTTTAACCGATAAGGAGTAATACCCTTTCCACATATTTATTAATTTTGCCGGGCAACCGGAAAAATTTCTCACTCATTGATAGATGCAGATATATATGGACAAGAAAATGAACATTCTCCTGTGGGTAGCGGGTTTTATAAGTGTAATGGCAGTAACTGCCTGTACGGAGAACAGTAAACAGGAAAATCGTCACACCCAAAAAACAAATGAAAGTATGGAATTTCTGGAATTAGTGAAAACCCGCCGGTCAATCCGGAATTATCTGCCACAGGAAGTGGAACAGGAAAAACTGGATTATATCATGGAAACTGTCCGGCTGGCACCTTCGGCTGCCAATATCCAGCCCTGGTATTTCTACATCATACAAAGTGAAGAAGCCAAAAAGGCCGTTACGGAATCCTATCCGGCCAGATGGATGGCCACGGCTCCGATGTATATCGTGGCTTGCGGCAACAGTGAAGTCTCCTGGAAAAGGAACTCCTACGATGGAAAGGATTATGTGGATGTAGATGTCGCTATCGCCTTTGAACACCTGTGTCTGGCAGCGGCAGAACAGGGCCTGGGCACGTGCTGGATCGCACATTTCGATCCTGAAAAAATCACTGCTCTCCTGAACATTCCTTCTCATCTTACTCCGGTTGCCATCACTCCCCTGGGATATCCGCATCCCGAACAGGGACAAAGAACCCCCAGAAAGAAAATGGAGGAAATCAGGGAAGTACGTTGAAACATAATCCACTAAATCGCATCTGCCGGTTTCCGTTCCTGTAAGTTAACAACGAAAACCGGCTTTGTATGCGTCCATCCTCCCTTGTCTGTCTATCATTGTGCGGATCACACCCGGGCCCAGGAAGCGTTACCCACTCTTTTGACATACAGGAACAGATACAGCAATGACACAGGCAAAGAAAACCATTCCTTCTACTCCTATGATACAGCCCACAACCCTCCGACAAAGACACCTGATCCTCGACGCACTCCGGGGCATGGCATTGCTCGGCATCTGCCTGGCCAACTATCCCGAATTTTCACTGTACACCTTTCTGGATAGCAGCGTCACAGCCGCCATGCCCACCGCACCCGTGGATACTGTCGTAAAATACCTGCAATACATCTTTATAGATGGCAAATTCTATACCCTCTTCTCTATCCTGTTTGGCATCGGTTTTTCCCTGATGCTGACTAACGCCCGGGAGAAAGGGATCAACGGGTTGCGTATTTTTTACCGCCGGATGGCAATCCTCCTATTGATCGGACTGATCCATCTGGTGTTTCTCTGGGCAGGCGATATACTCATCCTCTACGCCTTCGTCGGCTTCTTCCTGCCGCTGTTCAGAAAGCTATCTGACAAAAAACTCCTCCTTTCCGCGGCTCTCCTGCTCCTGCTGCCCGTAGGGATAGACACTATCGTCATGTATACCGGTTGGGATCCGGCTGCCCCCGCTATCCGCGCCACCCACTATTTCCATACGCTGGTAGGTATCAACGAAGAAAATTTTCCTGTATGGCTGGTGCAACACGACAGCTATATGGATATAGTCCGTTTTAACCTCGGCGGCTCCTTCATCCGTATGCAGGAGTTTATCGAAGGCAACCGGGCATTCAAAGTCCTGGCCCTTTTCCTGCTGGGATTCTACATCGGAAGAAAACAGTTCTACGCGCATCTGGATGCCTGCCAACCCCTGCTGCGGAAAGTAGCCACTTACGGTTTTCTCATCGGCCTACCCACCTCCCTGCTCTACGCATGGAGTGCCATGAACGCGCATCCGCTGGGATTGGGCATACATTCCCTTTTTTATACCGTGAGCGTAGTGCCTCTGAGCCTTGCCTATACCACCGCCATCTGCCTGGTGTATCTGAAAAACAAAGAGAAAAGGATGTTTACCCTTTTCGCCGCTCCCGGCAGAATGGCACTTACCAATTACATCCTGCAATCTGTCTTCGGCATGATCCTCTTCTACGGCATCGGCTTCGGTCTGGGCGCGAAAACCGGACTTATCTACGTAGAACTGATCGCTACCGCCGTATTCGGATTTCAGATCCTATACAGCTACCTGTGGTTCCGACACAACCGCTTCGGCCCGCTGGAATGGGGATGGCGCATGCTCACTTATGGCCAGTGGCTGAAGCTGACCCAAACTCAGGTTTCCTGTGCCAGCCCTACCTGCCGGGAACACGGCAAGCCCGGCTTATCCCCGGGCACGGCGCACCCCGGCACGGCGGAGTCAGAGAAAGCCCTGCCACGAAACAGGCACAGGAACCAGGAAGAAAGATACCATTCATCCCAGAACTAACAGAACCAACAATAAAAATGAAAACAGAAAAAAAAGTCATCCGCAATACCTTCTTTGAAGGAGAAAGACCCCTGTTTGCCACACATGACCTCCGTCTGGAGCATGTGAAATTCTACCCCGGCGAATCGGCACTCAAAGAGTGTCGCGACATCGAAGCCTGGAAATGCGAATTTATGTGCAAATATCCCTTCTGGCACAACGACAACGCGCTGATCGAAGCGTGTCTCTTCACCGTCTACAGCCGTGCCGCTATCTGGTATTCCCGCGACATACGGATGCTCAACACCCGGGTAGAAGCCCCGAAAATGTTCCGCGAGATAGACGGGCTCTCTCTGGAAAACGTAACACTGACCAACGCCGGAGAAACCCTGTGGAATTGCCGCGACATCCGGCTCCGCGACGTAGAAGCCAGGAACGGTGATTACATCTTTATGAACGGACAGGACATCGTCATCGACGGCTTCTACCTGTAAGGCAACTACTCCTTTCAGGATGCAAAGAACGCCGTGGTGCGCAATGCCCGGCTCGACTCCAAAGATGCTTTCTGGAAGACAGAGAACGTTACCGTATATGATTCCGAGATCACCGGCGAATACCTCGGCTGGCATTCTAAAAACCTGAAATTAGTCAACTGTAAGATCTCCGGCACACAGCCTCTGTGCTACTGCACCAACCTGATCCTGGAAAACTGCACCTTTGCCAAAGACTGTGACCTCTGTTTTGAATACAGCACCCTCGAAGCCGTGGTCAACAGCGACATTACCAGCATCAAAAATCCGGCAGGCGGCTTTATCACCGCCAACCACATCGGTGAGATCATTATAGATGAGAATTGCAAGAATCCCGGAGCCTGCCGCATCCGTACCAACCCAGAAACCTGTTTTGCCCCATGAAATACAATTTTGACGAAATAGTTCCCCGCCGGGGCAGCCACTCCTACAAATGGGACAGTGCTACAGAGAGTGACATCCTGCCCATGTGGGTAGCCGATATGGATTTCCGAACCGCCGCGCCTGTTATCCATGCCCTCGGAAGACGGGTGCAGCACGGGGTGTTTGGCTACACCAAAGTGCCACCGGCCTATTTTGATGCCACCACCGCATGGTTTGCCCACAGGCATGGGTTCCACCTGTGCAGGGAGTGGATTTTATTCACCTCCGGTGTAGTGCCTGCCCTCTCTGCCGTGATCAAAGCCCTGACACAACCGGGCGACCACGTACTGGTGCAGACCCCGGTCTATAACTGCTTCTTTTCCAGCATCCGCAACAACGGATGCGAAACGGTAGAAAATCCACTGATCTATGCCAACGGCACGTATGGCATCGACTTTGACGATCTGGAGCGGAAAGCCGCCGACCCGAAAGTGAAACTCCTGTTGCTATGCAGTCCGCACAACCCCGCCGGACGGGTATGGACACGGGAAGAACTGCTACGGATCGGTGAGATATGCCTGCGGCATGAGGTGACAGTGGTTTCCGACGAGATCCATTGCGACCTGGTCTATCCGGGACATACCCATATCCCGTTCGGTGCTGTAAGCGATGAATTCCTGAAACACTCCGTCACCTGTACCGCCCCGAGCAAGACATTCAACCTGGCAGGTATACAGGTAGCCAATATCATCGCGGCAGATGAAGAGATACGCCGCCGGATAGACAAAGCACTTAATATCAACGAGGTTTGTGAGATCAATTGTTTCGCTGTGGAAGCCCTTATCGCTGCTTATACGCAGGGCGAAGAGTGGCTCGAAGAGTTAAAGGTGTATCTACACACGAATTACACCCTTCTTCTGGCATTCTTTCAGGAACATCTCCCTCAGCTGAAGGTGCTCCCTCTGGAAGCTACCTATCTGGTATGGGTAGACTGTTCGGCACTCGGACAGTCCGCTGAACAGATAGCCGGCAGCCTGTTGGAAAAGGAGAAACTATGGATCAACGAAGGCACCATGTACGGCGCTGCCGGAGAAGGATTCATTCGCATCAACATCGCCACACAGCGGGAAAACCTGCTGAAAGGTCTGGAAAAGATAAAGGATCTGTACGGCGTATGAAACCCCTTACAGGAACGAAGAAGGAGCAGGCGGGCATCCTGTTTGCCTACTTCCTTATCTACGTAGTCTGGGGCTCTACCTACTATTTTATAGGAGTAGCCCTCAGCGGACTGCCGCCG
>Ga0192240_10078_pt1 | contig 50834 bp, 45 predicted proteins | sample Koala_Koa27_H3_FD_131237 | JGI IMG/M metagenome (GOLD analysis project Ga0192240, IMG submission 131237) | Enriched cells from koala feces incubated with labeled cellulose particles, San Francisco Zoo, California, United States - Koala_Koa2-7_H3 ...
AAAATTTATTTATTATTTTTAGTAGTAGTGGTCTTATTCCATACATCTTGCAATAACGAGATGGAATACATAAGTGGAAATGAAACGGAAGAAGTCGAACCAACTCTCACGAATGTAGAATTACAAAATCACTTTGGGCAAGCTTTAGCCAAAGTGTTAGGTAAAAATCAATCTGCAAGAGAATTCATTAAGGTTGAATCATTGAAAAAAATCAATCATGATAATGATGTTTTGTATCATCTGATCAAAAATATTCCGTTGGATGTAGAAGGCAATACGTTGGAAGGGTTAATTTCGGATTATCTTACCCCTTCCATATTGGGCCAGCTTGAAAAAACTCTTCCCACTTTAACCATCTTTGTTCCTACTTTACCAGAGGACAGTTTCTCACCTGACTCGTGGAATCCGGAAGATCAAATACCCAAAGTAGCCATAAGAGATACTGAATCCTATTATACAACAACATTTGATAGTGAAGGAAATGAAGGTGTAATTGAACCACTCATTATTCCCGGATATCCAATTGTAGTAGTAAAAGAAAATGAGCGAATTGTAGTGGATGACGGTGTAACAACAAGAGGTGCTTCCTTACATGCCGTAGCTACTCGGTCAGGCGGGTCTATTAATCTGTCATTTTTGGATAATACGTTTAATAATATAGATCCTGAAGTTACAACACGAGCTCGTGAGAGTAATTCCGGAGGAAGCACCAGTGGAGACCGGGGTAGTGGCAGTTCGTTTGTGATCCCTGACAAGGTTAAAAAAATTCATGAAGCTTATAATATATATGGTCTTTCATTTGATAAAGGCTGGCAGCGTGATTATATCTATTACGGTATTACTCCCCAACAAACAAAAGGGCCTTTCAATAGAAGAATGACAGAACATATTGTGGCGTTTGAAATGGTCGGAGATGCAAAGAAAGCATTGGATAAAATTGCAGATCAAGCTTCTGACCCTAAAATAAAAGGGATAAAAGATAGAGGCATGAATAGTGGTAGATATTATATTGATTGGACAGATGGGGAATTTGAATTTAAAGTTACAGTTTACTTAGGTGCGAAAAGTCCAGCTGGTTCTGAAAGGATAACCTATTTTAGATTGAGACCAGGAGAACTGTTTGACGTTTATAATACTCCCCGTACTCCGGACGGAAGCTCTTTCCAGGTTGGAGATATCATACATAAAAAGGCCTGGTTAGAAGTGCCTTTATTAGAATGGGATCTGGAAAATTATTCTCCAGCGTTAAAAATTTCAATTGAAGAAGTTGATCCAAGTGAAACAACTACTACATCGGTAACTAACAGTGCAGAGTTTGCAACAAATTTCAGTTATGACGCGAATTTTGGCCAAAAAGTTAAACATGGGTTGAAATTCGGAACTTCTACGAAGGAAACCAGAACAGTTACCCATCAGGTTGTCAGATCTTGGGGCAATGATGAGTTGGGTGATGTTATCATAAACTTTGAAGATCCGGTTGTTTTAGATGACAAGTATAGTCAAGACAGGTCAGGAGAGGTTCCAGGAAATACTATTTATAATTATAATAATAAGTATTCAACCGGATGGTATCGGTTGTATGTAGCACCTATTCAAATGTATTAGAATATTTAATATTTAGTAGAGTTGGAAATATTTCCAACTCTACTAAATAAATTTTTATTTATGAGAAAAATATTAAATCTATTAGTATGGGTTTTAGTCACCTCCTGTACTAACTCTTCACCATTAGAAGAGGAAACAGTTATTAAATTGGAAGTATCATATAAAGTAAATGATGATGCTTTTACTGACTATGGGGCTGAGATTTATATTTATTATGGTTATGATTATGGATTGTTCCAAGACTATAATTATGTCGGAAACGGACAATTGGAAAATGAAAGAGAGCGTATTGAACCCGATCAAAAATTTGTTATTGAGTCAGAGAAAACGCTTTATATAGAGCCCAGATATAGAGATAGAACCATTCATCTTTTAGTAGAAGGTAAGTATTATGATAACTCATTTTTCACTCATGCCTATTCTTCATGTGAATATGATATTGACATAAAAATATTTTTTGCTGATACTTCTTTAGAGGATTAATCCAGATTCCCGGTTTCCTCATTTTTTTTTAGAATGTTACAAAACAAATGACAGGAACTGTAATGTTCAGGAAGATTATAGAGATTATTTCGCATTACTCATAAGTTCGTTGGCGATTCATGATTCGGAAACTTATAGAGCTGTGAGAACCTTTATCAGGATATGACAACTTATAGGATGTCTTTCATATCACCTATAGGAAGTATACCCTACTACTTATATGTGCTATATACATAGATTCGCTACAGATGGATTTTCTCAGACATGATTTCTTGAAATAGTTTATTCATACTATTTTTTGGATTTCTCAAATCGCCCCGGATATTCATAATTCTTTGGCCAGACTTGCTCTTCTGACTTCCAAAACAGTTTTGTAACATCAGGCTGAATAGGTATAAGATGCTCAACTGATTTAAACTTTTGTGAGGGTGTTTTGCCATTTAATGAAGAATGGAGTCTTTTTTTTATTGTAAAAATTCTGCCAATCAAGAACAAGGGATTCTAAGTCTAAAGATTCATCTGATATATCAAATAAAGACCACCACTCTACTTTGTCGGTTTGCTGTGTTCTTTCAACCTTACCATGCAAATGTGGAGTTTTGGGCTTCATAAGCCTGCATGTAATAAAATGCTCATGTAACTCATACTTAAAATCATAATTGAAGAATTCCGTACCCCAGTCTGTTTGGATTCGTTGGATTGGGAACTGAAACGTGTCCATTATTTCCCCTAAAAAATGAATTGTATTTTCTGCTTTTTGTTTGGATAAATACAAATACCTTTCATTCTGGTACAGTCATCTGTTGCTGTGAATTGATAAACTCCATTCTTGATTTTAGTAACATATAGTTGGACTCTTTCGCCAGGTATATCTTTATTATAATGCTTATAGTCTGACTTTTTTCTTCTTTTTACAATCGGCTTGACATTGTTTTTGGACAACACTTGCCACACTGTCATCGAAGATACCTTAATCTTCTTTCTCAGTACATGAATCGAAATACGCTGGGCTCCCCACCTCCTTTTATTCCTAAGATCAAGAATAAGTGCCTCTATGTCTGAGGTAACCTTTGAATTGGAAAGAGTTTTAGGACGTTTCGACTTATCTGACAATCCGGATTCTCCTTCCTCATTATACCTCCGGATCCAACGGTGAAGAGTGGATCTGGCAACTCTACATCGTAAGGCCGCTTTCGATACAAACCCTAACTCCTAATACACCTAAAGCCACTTTTTGCGTGCTCTTATTTGCCTTTCATCATCTTTCATGGAACGAAAGATAAGTGTTTCTAACGAAATAAAGAAACTAAAAGTGTAGCGAAGCTATTGATACTTTACAATTAAAACGACCAGGTAATCGGATTAAAGCTTATACCTTAATTAGGTTTTCGGTCGTTCTTTCAGAACTCTCTTTATCTAATTATGACCATTTCCTGGGGCAACGTTCGCTCCGGTTCCCTACACTCTCTTACCCCAGGTTAGAATCGATAGGGCTTTCAGCCCACTGAGCGGCAGGACTTTGATTTCGTCGACCGCTGGTTCAAAACATGGTGATAACTGGAAGTTGTAGGGCATCTGGAATATCTGGCTAAAGTAATAAAGTTTCATTATTTCACCCTTACTTTGGCCAACATGCCTCTTTCGCCCTTTAAACAAATTCTGTATCTTTCTCCACACAGGGATCTCTACTCCCTGAGACGATCGGCATTCGATATGCCCGTTCATGGAAACACTATATATGAAGCTGATTATCGTTTCATATTCTGTATTGATCCACTTCTGCTCTCCTACCCGGGAATAACGTTTTACACAATATTCCCGACACAGATCGATCTGCCGGGCAGTAAGTTCCAGAATACTTTTGGTGCAATTAGGTTGGTCTTTCCTGAAATGACAGAAAAGATAATTTTCATTTACTTTCAACAGGATCAGTGGTCCATAAATATCTTCATCTTCTTCCATTTCCGAAATAATTCCGCGAAACCTTTCCGGCATTTCCAGGAGTTCATTTTGAGTTTTTCCTATTACCCATTGAGCCAGGATCAGGCTATCCGAAAAAGGGGCGCATGTAGTTTTGTCCATAAGCTTATTGTTTTCAGCAAAAATAGAAGAAACAACCGCTTTCCGGAATGTGTTTAGGCCTGCTCCATGATTTTCAGAAAAAATCAGGGATTTAAGTCTTTGTTTATCTTTTGAATACAAAGATTCAGACAATGGATTTATCAGCCTTGGAAAGACTGTTTGTCGAAATATCCCTGGAAAAAATCACCAATATTTCCCTGATGAGGAATGCCCAGTTTCTTCCGGATATAGGTTTTTCGGTACTGGATCGTAGAGGCGGAGTTATTTAAAATGATACCGATCTCACTGTTAGACAACCGGGCAATGGTAAGGCAACAGATCTTAAACTCCTGATCGGTGAGAGACAAAAACTCTTTTTTTATTTTATTGAACAGATTATCGTGCAGGCTATTGATGGTTTCATACAACTGCTCCCAGTCTAATGAGTCCTGACCATACACAATTTCATTAAACTTCCTGATAAACTTGCTGTTTGTCTCATTGTTGATCATATAACTCTCTAACAACGCCACTTTTTTAAGGATCTGGAAATTCTGAAGCACAACATTTCTTAGGGATTTCTCTTGTTCGTTGTAATGTAAAGACATTTCCTGCAATTTCTCCATACTTTTTCGGATATCTTCAATAATCTTTCTCTGCCTAAATATATAAATAATAGCAAGTAGTAATAATATGATGACCAAAGCTCCAATAAGAAATAATCGTTGTTGAGAGATTAATAGACGCATATTCTTCTGTTCAAATTCCTTTAAATAAAATTTATTTTGTAATAGATTTAAAGAACTCTCATATTCTTGTCTACGTTCATTCTTTAAATATTCAACATAATTCTTATGGTAACCTAAAGCTAATTTATATACCTCCTGACTTTCTTCGAATTTAGAATATAATAAGTATAAACTTCTTTTCAATTCTAAATTCTCTTCATTTTGTATTAGATCAAAAGATTTGTTTATATAATAATAAAATGAATCTTTATTATGAAAATTTATTCTTGCCAAATTTTGAGTAATTTTACTTTTATCTCTGTCATTTAAAGGATAAGATAGTGCTTCATGTAAATATTGTTTAGCTTTAATAGTATCTCCCAAGACCATATAACCAACTGATAAATTATGTAATACAAAAGATTTATCCAAATAATTATCAATATTTTCAAGTAATTCTATACAATACTCATAACAATATTGAGCACTATCTGATTTTGATTGCAGTAAATAGCAATTTCCCATCATATTGTAAATGCCAATCATATTCTTTAAATCCTGGCATACTTCATAATCATTAAGTGCTAATTTAAAACGTATTTTCGATTCATCTATATTATTCTTTGAGAAAATAAGCTTCCAATAAAATATTGAATTTTTGCTTTTAAACTCGGTTCCAAATTCACAGCTAATTTTTCTGCTTTTAAATAATGGTTTAAAGCATCCTGATAACTTTCTTGTAACTCATAAATTACACCTGAATATAAATAAATAATAGCAGCTTTTTCTAAATTTGAATCTTCATAACAACCTCGAAGGCTAAATATTACAGTATCTTTGGATATATCACGCCTGGATGAATATTTACTTTGAACTTGTAATAAAACATATGTATGGAAATCCTTCTCGTTTAATAGTTCTGGAGAAATAATTATATCTAAATATTTAAAAGCACTATCAGGATACTCATCTAATAATTTTTCCGCTCTCTCTAAATACAATCGATATGGATTTCTATCAGTACAAGCAAAGAGAAAAAAGAAAAAGGAGATAATAAAGAAAAGATTAGTAATGTGTTTCATATCGTATTTTTCTGGTTTGCTACAAAATAACACATTTTCTCTAAATCGACATTACTTACTGATAAAGATAAAATAAAAAATGTAAGAAACATTTCTACTATTCATATCTAAAAGATTATAGCAAAAATATTTCTCACATAATTTCAATAATAGGACTATTTATTCTTTATGGAAGGTCCCATACATATAACATCCATTATCTGGATTAATAAAGTAGATTATATAGTTGCCAGAAGGTAAATCACTAATCACTACCTGTTTTTGTATACGTGGATCAACTTCATTATAATATACAATCTCAGATGTTTCACTATTCTCTATTTGAATATTTACTTGGTCAATAGAAAGATTGAAATATACTGATATATTATTATCTATATAAGCATCAACTTTTTCCTGTCCTAAAGAAAGCCCTTCTATTGGTCTAAAATCATCTCCAACATTTCCATATAATTTTATACGGCTATTTAAACTTGCCATAAGTGGCACAAAACAGAAAAGAAAAATTGCAACAATAACTTTTTTCATAACAATTTATTTTTAATATTAAGAAATTTAGCATATATCATTCTAAATAAAACTTTATAACTTAGTCAATATAGTTTTCATGATTTTCATTAAAATAATTATATAAGAAATCTCTTATATTTCCTGTAGGTTTTACACCCAACTTTCTCCGAATAATAGATTTTTTTGCTTGTATGGTATGGGGGCTATATTCCATAATTATAGCCATTTCAGTATTAGAACATTTAGAAACAGTAAGACAACAAATTCTAAATTCAACTTCATCAAGTTCAGGAAAACTGGTTTTTAATCTATCAAACAATTATTATGTAAACTATTTATTGTATCATATAACTGATTCCAATTCATTGAATCTTGATTATATACAATCTCATTGAATTTTTTAAATAGTTTATTACTTGTTGGCTTAGTTATCATAAATTGTTCCAAAAGAGCAACTTTTTTAAGAATATCAAAATTTCTCAATACAATATTTTTCAAACTCTTTTCTTTCACGTTGTAACTTTGAGCCATCTCCACTAAATAATCGATATTTTTTCAGCATCTTCTAATGCTTTTCTTTGTTTATATATGTATGCTACTGCAAGTAAAAATAGAAATAGAACAATAAAACCAACTATAACCATCTTTTGCTGTCGAATAGTCAATTCCATATTCTCCTTCACTAATGAATTTACATAATAGGAATGTTGTAAATCTTTCAAAGAATTTTCATATCTATTATCTAAAAATCTTTCTCTATGAATAATATATTTTTTAAGATAACCTAATGCATTTGAATAAAGTCCTTTATTTTCCTCATAATTACTTAAAGCAGAATATAAAGTTGATTCAAAAAGTGAATCATCCTCATTTCCTATTAAATCAATAGCATTATTTGAATAAAAATAAAATAATTCGTCAGTACCTTCATGTATTTTTGCCAAACTATAATTAATTCTTGCTTTATCTTTATTGTCTAATGGATATTGTAGACCCTTTTCCAAATACATTTTTGCTTTATCTATCTCACCAGTTGTCCTATATGCTATAGAAAGATTATTTAATAAAACAGCTATATAAGCATGATTTTCTACTTGATCTATCAATTCTAAACATTTATCATAATAAAAATATGCACTATCTATATTATTTTCCAAAATAAGACAATTACCAATTAAGTTTAATGCAGTTATTTGATTATTAATATCATTAGCATTACGATAGTAATTCAATGCATCATGATATCTGTTTTTTGCATCTTTAGTATACCTCTGAACAAATAGAAGATTTCCTATAGCATTTTGAATAATACCCATTATCTTAGGAGTACTTCCATCATAAAATTTCTCAGCTTCCAAATAATATTTGAAAGCATCTTCCTGATTATTTTGTTGTTCTAATATTTTTCCCGAATATAAATATACAATAGAAGCCTTTCCTGGATCTGATTTATCATAATACCCACATATATCCAATAAAGCAGTATCTTTAGAAATGTCTTTTCTGGTTTTGTTCTTTCCTTGCACTTTCAATATATGATATTGATGAGATTGTTTTTTACTCAAAAGCTCAGGAGAAGGAATGGAATCCAAATAAACAAGAGCACTATCCGGAAACTCCTCCAGCAGTTCCTCTGCTTTATTTAAATACATACGATAGTCGTTCCCATTGTTACACGAGAAAAGAACGGATAAAAAGAGAAATACCCATACTATGTTAGTTGTCAGCCTCATTGCAGCAAGTGTTTTTATATCGTTTGCTATTGAACAGTCATACATCTTTCTATCTGTTGTCTATCTGACAAAGTTAGATTAGTTAAGAATTAAATGTTTTTCCATACACCGTTGCAGCTACAGGCAAGGAGGACGGTTTCACGGTACAAAGTAAATAAATTATAAGGAATTACACGCTTTTTTGATAAAAATATCACGATATGGGAAGCTTTTTTAATATTTTATTTTTCAAACGTACAACTCTCTTTTTCATCGAAATAGGAAATCAAAAATTCTTCAATGTTTCCCATGGGTTTCACTCCCAGTTTTTTGCGCAGGGCAGCCTTTTTGGCATTGATGGTATTGACACTATAATTCATCAGCAATCCGATCTCGATATTGGTAAAACGAGCAATGGAAAGGCAGCAGATCCTGAACTCAGACTCATCGACTTCGGGAAACTCCTCCCGGAGCCGGGTAAAGAGGTCGTTGTGCAGCTTATTCATGGTCTCATACAGGATATCCCAGTTGATCCCTTCCTGGTTGTTATAGACAATTTCATGAAACCGCTTCAGTAGTTTGTCATTGGCAGGGCTATTGATCACATACTGATCCAATAAAGCCACCTTCCTGAGGATGTTGAAATTGTGCAAAACAATATTCCGCAACGACCTCTCCTTCTCGTTGTAGAAGCGCGACATCCGTTGCAGATAATTAATATTGTCTCTGATCTGATTCATGGCTTTGCGGTTCTGCCGGTAGAACCACCCGAAGACAAAGAGAAAAAGCAGTAAAACTATCAGCATCAGGATAATCAAACGTTGTTGACGAATGGTCAGGATCAGATTCGCATGCTCCAGATTGCCTAAGTAATAGGTATGTTGCATATCTTTGAGAGAATTCTTATACTTATCTTCAAAAAAATCACGCATATAAGTCACGTAACTCTTGTGGTGATCCAGTGCCGAGAAGTAATCGGCTTTTCCTTCTTCGTATTCCGAGAGCGTCTGATAAAGAGTAGCTTTGAAATACAGATCCTCTTCTTCTTCCACCAGTTCCAGGGCCTGCCGCATATAATAATGAAAAGCCATATCGTTTTCCTCTTCCAGGCGCGCCAGGCTGTAGTTGATACGTGCCCTCTCCTGCTTATTGATCGGGTAGTCGAATACTTTTTGCAGGTAGAACTTCGCCTTCTCCCTATCTCCCGCGTGCCGGTAGCCTACAGACAAGTTGCTCAGGATAGCAGTGATATACAAATGATCGTGCGAAAGACTATCGAGCAGTTCGATGCAGCGGTCGTAGTAGAAATAGGCACTGTCCGGGTTCTCTTCCAGCATATAACAGCTACCCAATACATTATAAGCCGCGATCTGATTCCGGAGATCCGTCGCTTCCGCAAACCCTTCCAGCGCTCTCTGATACCTCATCTTCGCATCCCGGAAATCCCGCTGCACAAAAAACAGATTACCGATGTTGTGCTGGATCAGGGCTTTCTGCTTTGCCCCCAGCTTGTCTGAACGTTTTTCCGCGTGCAGGTAGTTGAGAAGTGCCGTTTCGTAGTCTCCCCGCTGGTAGTGCATTTTGCCCAGATAGAGATAGACAAGAGAGGCTTTCGGCAGATCCCTATCTTCGTAGTAGGCTCTCAGGTGAAAAAGGATGGTATCTTCCGAAAGACTCTGTCCGGTCTTGTCCTTAGCCTGTACACGAAGCAGATGATAGTAGCTGGCATCCTGCGCGTTCAGCAGAAAAGGAGAAGGAATGGAATCCAGCAACCTCAGGGCACTGTCTGGATACTCTTCCAGCAGATCTCCGGCCCGACGGATAAGGTCGGGATAACGGGAGTGCCGCGTACAGGAGAAAAGGGCAAACAGGAACCAAAAAAATAGTGTGTGTGTGTCTGAGTGTCATAGAGAATCGCGTTTTACATGGAAATACATAGATACCGAGACCAAACAGGAGGTAACCGGTCGCTTACCTGACCACATATAGCAAATATAAGGAGAAAACCCCGAAACAAAAACTAATACCCGGTAAATTTTAATTAATTATCAATGACATAAGCTATCTCAGTCCGAAGACAAAGAACCTCTATACTGGGAACATATGTAGCAATAAGGAGTGCTGTACCGATCCCTGTTTTCCCGGACAACAGACTCCGGATCTGTTACACCTCTTCCTGCTCCGGCCACCTGCTGCCCATCAGGTAACAAACAGCCAGGAACTACACAGGAAAGGGGTTGACCCGCTGCTGCCTTACACAAAGAGGTAAGGCATACACCTGAGGTTACGTAAGTAGTTCCTGTTTTTCCATACCGCGGAATCTATCGGGATACTTGTCGGTTTTCAGTTAAAAAAAGAGTATATTTGCATATCTATTAACTATCCAAAAAATGAAAGAAGTATGTTAAGTACCAGAATGCAGGAGGCTTTGAACGCCCAGATCAACGCAGAATTATGGTCTGCTTATCTTTACTTGTCTATGTCGGTGAATTTTGCTACGACCGGCAAACCCGGTTTTGCCAACTGGATGAAAATCCAGTTCCGGGAAGAACAGGATCATGCCATGAAGTTCCTGAACTATATGATCTCACGCGGAGGAACGCCTGTACTGAAGCCCATAGAAGAGGTAAAGACCTCGTGGGAGAGTCCGCTGCAAGCGTTTGAAGATACACTGGCACACGAGCAGAAAGTGACCCACCTGATCCATGAACTCTATTCCCTGGCAACAGAAGAGAAAGATTATGCCACACAATCTATGCTGAAATGGTTTATAGACGAACAGGTGGAAGAAGAAGAAACCGCTCAGGGCATCATCGACGCGTTGCGTATGATCCGGGACAACGGATTCGGCCTGTATACCTTAGACAAAGAGTTAAGCGCGAGAGTATATACTGCCCCTGCCGAAGCGGAATGATCCGGTACTTGTGCCGCCATTCCGGAACACACGGACAGAGAGAACATATTTCTCCCTGAAGTGTTAAGCTATTTGTAAGGGGATCGTGTATGACTTACATTCCCTGTGGGGTCTGCCCATCCCTGTCCGTTGCACGGTCCGGATCCTGTCAGGTTCTCTGTGCTGACCGGCCTGAGAACTTTGTAGTTGCAATGAGATTTTGTCCAACGTGCCTTCGCGCGAACGATCAGGACATGGACATAACCGAAGAGAGTACTTATAAATAACGTAGCGTCTGTATGTTCCTAAATCATGAACGTATGTATGTCATCGATTTCCCGGACTGGGACAGAGGTCTGTTTCTCTACCTCAACAGCAAAAACCATCCCTGGTTAGACCCGCTTATGATCCTTTTCAGCAATCAGACGGTATGGATACTGGTCTTGCTGGCTGTCATTCTCTACATTGTATACAAAAAAACAGGATGGCACGATTGCTTCCCTGTTCCTGATAGGAGGCATCTTAGCCAACAGTATACTCAACCAGCTCGTGAAGTTCCTTATCATGCGTCCCCGTCCCGGAAATGAGGATCTGTTGAGCCAGCTGATCAACCAGCTGGAAGAGACCGGAAGCAGCTACAGTTTCTTTTCCGCGCACTCCTCTACATCCATGTGCTTAGCTATGTTCTCCGCGTTGTATATAAGAAACAAAGGATACAGCGTTGTCATTTTCCTCTGGGCCTTCTTAGTATCCTACAGCCGCATCTATGTCGGAAAACACTACCCGCTGGATGTCATTACCGGTATTCTGTTCGGCATACTTATGGGAGGGATCAGTTACCTGTGCTACCGGGAAAAACGGGAGAGTTACGAGTAGACCCTTTACGAAGTACGATTTACAGGACCCCGATCACCTGCTAAACCACTCCTGTTTGTAAACAGAATATATACCTGACTTATCGAAGATCAGCCATCCAACGCAATCACAAACATCCGCTGGCACGCCTGCAACAGGCGTTGGGTCGCAAAAAAACGGATATACTTAACATATATCCGTTTCCGAAAGTCACATATTCGTTTTTCCATTTTTGTGTTCCTCTTTTTCCTACACACGAAAAAGAAAATCCCTGGACTGAATTGATAAAACCAGAAGAATCAAACCATTCCGCAGGAATTATCTTTTCGTGTGTAACCCTAACCACTAAGGCTGGAAAAAGAGTTAATATTCTTTGATCTGCCACATAAGTCGCAGACATGACCAGACCGAAAAAATATTAGTTTAAGAACAGTGTATAGATGTCGGATCGGATCAAAGACCGGTTGTCCGGAAACAAATCCGGAAAACCGGACCTTTCAATCACCATCAAATCATCCGCAACAAAAGTAACGGATCTTCTCCTGCTTTCAAAGCCCTGTCAGGTGTGATATTGGTTTTCGCAACACATAAAACCAGTTAATTTACTAATTATCAGCCATAAATAACGCAGTCCGATATTGGTTTTAGATTTCCGGCAACAGCGGTAAAAACAACTTTCAGAGAGATAAGCCACCCACTGAAGCTCATTTTACATTTCGGTTACAGGCAATGAAAACGATCCGGTCTGCGGTATTTTTTCCACAACCGCCAGGCCTGTTCGCAACCAGCTGCTGTTCTTACCCCTGCGGACGAACAATCTGTCCCATCCGGAAGTTAGTACTATACTTTCTCAGAAAAGGGAATAACAGTATAGTATACGAACGATTGAAGAAAAAACTCACGGATATTGGGGAAAAGACTCCCTGGATCACTACTCCCGGTGAGATACTCCGCCTGGTGGGTGGAAAAAACGGAGTGTGAAACTGACCGAAGAGGTGGAAGCGCTATTAGACGAATTCCGGTTATTTGCCTCTCCGGCTTTTTCGAACACACATTCCGACAACCAGATCATCATACAGAAAAGGCCACCGGAGGCAGAACATATTCCGGAAATAGCGGAAGAACTGTCTGGTCCGTTGCTGTGCTACTTAGGATTGCGGAAAGGAAGCAACTGCGATCCGATACCCCGGCTGAGCCGACTGGGCTCTGCCAACCTGCGGCATCCGAAAGAACGGGACCGGACAGCTTTAGTCTCTATCCGGCGCGACTCTCCTCTGGAAGAAGCCATTACACTGATGATCAAATACAATTATTCTCAGTTGCCTATCATGAACAACCCCCGCAAGGTGGAGGGACTTGTCAGCTGGAAATCCATCGGCAAAGCCAAATGCTTAGGCAGGAAACTCAACCGGGTCTATGATTGCCGGGAAGAGGTAGAGGTATTGAGCATACATACTCCCCTGCTGGAGGTGGTCGAAAGGGTGCTCCGCAAAGAAGTGGTATTGGTGCGGGATACAGACGATATTGTCTGTGGCATCATCACCAACACAGATATTACCGGACAATTTATTACGCAGGCAGAACCTTTTCTGCTTATTGAGCAGATCGAAAAACTGATCCGCATCATCCTCACCCGTTCCGATATACCCATAGAGGATATGCTACACTTGCTGAACCCTGATAAATTAGACAAAAAAATACAGAGGGTTTCCGACCTGACCTTTGGTCAGTACCTGATCATTCTTCAGAATGAAGAGATATTCCGACGCGTCAACCTGCCTGTCAGCCGGGTCAGACTCCTGGAGTATTTAGATTGCATCCATGAGATACGCAACGAAGTGATGCACTTCGCGGTAGACGAAACCCCGTACGAAGATGTGAGGCACCTGCGTGAAACCCTGAATCTGCTACAGGAAATTATGGAATGAAGAGATTTACGATTGGACGATTGACGATTTACGATTGAGATTACTCTTTATTTCATCGGACAGGGTTTATCTGTCTGAAAAAACAGGTATATCGCGGAGACGCACGCCGTGCGTCTCTACAAGTGGATGATAACATGTATTTTCAATCGTAAATCGTTAAATCGTAAATCTCTCCATAGCTCTACAAGTAGATGATAACGTTGATCTATTTGTATTTTAAATCGTAAATCCGTATATCGTAAATCTCTCCGCGTTTCTACAGATAAATTATTTTTCGAGAGTACATTGTATTTTAAATCGTAAATCGTTAAATCGTAAATCTCTCCGCGTCTCTACAGATAAATTATTTTTCGAGAGTACATTGTATTTTAAATCGTAAATCGTAAATCGTAAATCGTTAAATCATAAATCTCTTTATATGTTCAGATATAGTCCTTTGGGGTATTTCACACTGTAACTCAGGCGATACGTCTTCACTTCCCCGGGTGCGAAGTCCTCTTCCCACGACAGTACTCCTACATCTTCGTTCCGCGTGTTCCAGGGGATAGTCTCCTTACGCGACAGAGTCACATCTCTATTCTTCTGTGTAGAGAGAGGATACTGATCTTTAACCACCATCTTCACCGGACGATTGCGGTTGTTGCGAACGGTGATCTGATAAGTAAACTGCTGGGTGACATCGTTGCCCACCAGACGGGTAGAACTATAGTCCTTATGAGGACAGATAGAAGGTATGGAGAATGAGCTCCGGCAACCTATGATGCTGTTGATAGCAGCAGAGAAAGGAGGTAACGCTTCGCTGTGTACGATGTAACGATTCAGGTACAGGACCGATATAAGATCGGTCTCCGAAGAACCCGCTATCCTATAGATACTGCATTACACAGGCTATACTATCGTGGCTGATGAATATACAAGCAGTTCTGCAAAACCTCAGGAAAAGAAAATGTTAAAAAACCTCATTACCACTCCGGTTGTTAGTAGAGATGTTCACTGTGTATGATTTCACTATTAACTTGTAGATATGGCTTTACCTGTAAATACCGATGACCTGATATATGGTCGTCTGATCGAACCGGAACGGATCGAGTTTTTCAGAAAATGGAATCCGGAAGAGGTATTGAAAACCGTTTGCGCCTTTGCCAATGACATCCATGAGCAGGGCAGCGGATACATCGTGATTGGTGTAGACAAAAAGAACGGAACTCCGGTGCTGCCTCCGGCAGGAATACCTAAGGAGCAATTGGAGACGATCCGGAAAGAATTTACCAACCTGTGTCATCGGATCAATCCTAAACTATTTCCGGACATCGTCTGTGACGAGATAAAGGACAAACACGTGGCTATCATCTGGGTTACGGCAGGAGAAGAAAAGCCCTACTCTGCCCCCAGCGCGATCGGTAATTTTTCCCCTTATAAGATCTACGTACGCCACGAAGGGAGTACGGAAGTGGCCAGCCGCGTTATGGAGAACCGACTGCGCGAACAGGCTTCTTTCAGTCATTTCGACAATCGGGTAAATCCGAAAGCCACCGTAGAAGATCTGGATCTGGGACTGATCCAGGCCTACCTGCAGGAAACCAAAAGTTGCTTCTATCCTCATACACTCAAACTGCCACTGAATGAGATAGCTACCAAACTCCAGATTGCCCGGCAGGAAAAAGAGAAACTCCAGTTGCTCAACATAGCGCTGCTGCTGTTCTGTAAGGAACCTCACCGCCTGCTGGAAGGATGTCGTACCACACTGATCGAGTACGAAGATGAGGATGGGATCCATTTTTCGGAAAAGCAGTTCACAGGTCCGGTACATATACAGATCAGAGAGATCATGAACTACCTGAACACGAATGTGATCAAGGAATTCGGTAACCGTTCATCGGGCAACAATGAGACACAGCGATTCGAGAATTATCCTTATCAGGCACTGGAAGAGGCTGTGGTCAATGCCTTTGAACACAAGAGCTATGACCATCCATCGCCTGTGGAGATCAACATATACAAAGGACTCCCGCGGATCCACCCCCACACAGAAGACCACCGGCGCATCACGATCGTCAACCGTCCCGGCCCCCTCCCCTTTGTAGATGAAACGGCTTTGTCACAGGGAGAGGTGAAGCCCCGTTACTACCGGAACATCCGGTTGGGAGATTTTCTGAAAAACATTCATCTGACAGGGAAAAACGGCTCCGGATTGCCAGCCATGCGGGAAGCTCTCCGAAAAAATGGTTCTCCTCAGCCCCGGTTTGTTACAGATGCCGAACGAACCTATTTCGAAGTGGCTTTTCCGATCAATCATCAGGCTCCGGTGGAGATCACCGAATCTACGGAGGAGGCCGAACGCGTCATGCTCACCCACATCCAGCAGACTATTCTGGAAAAACTGATCCATGAGCCCTGCTCGGAAAAGGAGATCATCCAGAACATCACTTCGGGTCTGAAGGAGGAGGTAGAGGCGTTGATACAACGCAACCTGATCTCTGAGAAGAAATATGGAGACTATAATTTCCTGCACATCACTCCACAGGGCATCGACCTGCTCAGACAAACATTTCCATAAAAGGATATACAAAGCGGAGAAAGACCGGGACACCGGACAGGCAGGGTATATAAACAGAACCTACACAACGCTCAAAGCTGTAAGCTGACGACCCTACCGGGAAAGGGATCTGGCTCTTCCGAAACAGATAATACACGTAAAAAGACCCTGAAAGAGGGGCTACGGCTTTTTGTTACTTTAACGGGTTGTATAGAATAATTTCCTGTTTTTCACTATGGGCATTCGGTTTCTTCTCTATCTTTGGAACTGTATAAACGTTATCTGACTGATCGGATAAAGAAAATATTTCTTATCTGGGACCGACTGATGTGTAAATAATGCAAAATCACTGAACTTATAAGATCATACATTGCTTATACTATGCGCGTCCGGTAGTTATCAACGGAATATGTAACACATGAAATCCAATAATATCCTTTTCCCAAAGTCGGGTCTTCTTCTGGCCCTATCGCTTCTTATGGCAGGTATGCTGAACGGATGCCGCTGGCTACCCTCTGCCAAACGGGTAGAAGGCACAGTTCCTGAAGATACAGCTATCAGTGCCGATGCCAACGGAATTTTCATTCGTCCGGATGCCATAGCAGCGATACAAGTCATCTTTACCGACAATGAATCCTTAGAGCGGTCGATGGAAAGAGAAGACTATACCCGCCTGTCGGGTCTGCTCCGGAGCGCGGTATACGATTCGGACTGGAACGACAGCGGCATTATGGTAAAGATGGTGACTCCGGAGTATGTACTGCTGTTATCTTATACCAATAAGGATCAGGACAGGCCCCTGGAAGAACTCTATATCTGGAAAGAAGGCGGACACGTCAAGTTCCGTAATGTATGGTTCCTGCTGCCTGCCGGGCAACAACCTCACCTGTACGATCTGATAGAAAACTATCGTCAAGAAGATAGGTGGACTGCTTTTACGGAATAAAACATATATATACATTCTAATTCATCGTATATGAATAAAGTAATCTTATTTTTTTCACACTTGCCTGCTGTATAACGGGATGTACCTCTTCCCGAAATACACACAAGTTGATTGTCGCTTCGGAAATGGGCGATTGTGTAGGGGTAGCTCCGCAGAAATGTCTGCTGGTACGTCAGGATGCTCACTCCGACTGGGAATATTTTTACACTCCTATCGATGGCTTTACTTACGAACCGGGCTATGAATATGTGATCTTAGTACGCAGCGAAGAGGTAGAAAGTGTATCTATGCCCGCAGACCGGCCTGCGATCCGGTATATCCTGGAGAAAATTGTTTCCAGAACAAAGAAAGAATCTGAAGACCTGCCCCAGAGAAGAGAAAACGAATAAAGAAAAAGAGACTGGTGAAATCTGGTCCGGCCCGGAGCTGCTATCGAATAAGTTATTCAGTGGATGGCAGCTCCGGTTGTTTGTAGTCAGGTGTTGGACAGACTGGCGGGATTTACAAAGTCGACAAGATCTCCTCACATAATTTTCTGAGCCAGTAGGTATCTGTTTCATCGAAATAGTTCAGATGTTCACTATCTACATCCAGCACTCCCCAGACCTCACCCTGCCGGATCAGCGGAACCACCACTTCGGAACGGGAACTCGAACTGCACGCGATATGTCCCGGAAACAGCTCCACATCGGGTACCCATTGCAGTTCTTTTTTCTCCCAGGCTGCGCCACAAACCCCTTTTCCCTTGCGGATACGTGTGCAGGCTAAGGGTCCCTGAAAAGGTCCCAATACCAGTTGGTCTCCTTCTACCAGATAAAAGCCTACCCAGAAAAAGCCGAACATCTCTCTGAGCATGGCGGATACGTTGGCCAGATTGGCTATCCGGTTTGTCTCATCGTTCACCACAGAACGGATCTGAGGAAGCAGGGAGGCGTATTTTTCCGCCTTACTCCCGGCAGGTATCGTCAGTTGCTCCGCCATTCCTTCTCTGTGCCAAACAAAAGGATAGAATCGCGCTGTGCTGCCGGAACGGTCCACTCTTCCGGAACAAACTTCCACTGATCTAAGGATTTCGGATCCAGCGTACCTTTACTTTCGATGTATTCCATCAGATAATAACGGAGGTCTTTATCGGTAGAGAAAACAACGCGGTCTGTCAGTTCGTCCTGAGGAATGCCGGAACCTTTGGTCAGAAGTTCTCCTCCCCCATTGCCCCGGTAGGAGTTCAGCGCCACTTTATATACCTTGTCTACACAGAAGGGGGTACCGTCGGCCATACTGAGGATCGTGATCTTCTCTCCGTAAGGCCGGGTCACATCTACTGTATACAGGATACCTGCCGCCGAATCAAAGTTGAAACTTGCATGGAGGAACGTACCGCGTTCGCCTCCGTCGGGTCTTTCACGCAACAACAGCAGATGATCTTCGGCAGAAGCCATCCGGTTGGTCCAGAGAGCGTAAGACTCTTCCAGAAAGCCTTTGATCTCCTGTCCGGTAAGTTCCATGACGTAGAGCATATTTTCATACTTGTACAGATTGAACATATCACTCACATAAATGTCTCCCGCTTTTATCTCGGCATCGAACGAAAGGGGCGCGGCAAAAGAGATCTCTGCCCCACTCAATTCCAGTTGCAGGGTATGGATAAAATCGATAAATGCCGAAGGCCCGAAATAGGAAGGACGGGTAGACAACGATTCTGTGAAGGTACCGATCTTCTTACCTACAAATTCCTGTACGGTCTGATACTGCGTATCGAACTGCCGCATAAAGTCTTCACTGACCCCATACGCTTCCGTTGCGGTGAGTTGTCCCTGCACCTGCCTGCTCTTCACCCGGCCGTTTTCCAATACGAAAGAGATCTCCACATCTCCTACCACAAGTCCGTTGTTGGCCGGATTGATGATCAGTACCGAATCGCCCGCGACGTTGACTACCTTGCGGCATTCCCGGCGGTGGTCGTGGCCCATCATTACCACATCAAAGCCCGGTACATTCTCCGCGACACTTAAGGAAGCATTGTCTTTGTACTTACCTCCCATCAGTACCTCGTTCTGACCGGCATGGAACAGTCCGATCACCGCATCGGGTTTCTCTTTCTCACGGATGATCTCCATCCATTTACGGGCGCTCTCTTCCATATCGTCGAACCGGAGACCCGGCCACAGATTTTCCGACAACCATACCGGAATAGCGGGAGTGATCATTCCCAGCACCACTACCTTTACTCCTTCCCGCTGAAATGTCACATAAGGAGGTGCGTACGGCTCTCCGGTAGCGGTATCAATGATATTGGCACCTAATACCGGAAACCGGCAATCCTCTATCCAACGGTCAAACACCGTCCGTCCGGTCTCTATATCATGATTTCCCAAGGTAGCGGCATCGTATCGCATGTAGTTGAGCATAGCCGCGCACACATGGGTAGATACCGTATCGATGTAGTTGTAATAATAGGCCGAAGGTTGTCCCTGAAGGATATCTCCGTTATCGAGCAGGATAAGATTCTCACCGTATACCTCCCGCTCTTTCTCCACCAACGCGGCTACGCGGGCCAGACTTCCTTGCCAGGGTTGCCGGGAGATAAAATTGTAAGGAAAATAGTTCCCGTGTATGTCACTGGTCTCAATAAACTTCAACTTTACTTCCTGCTCCTGCGCTGAGGCCGACAGCACACAGAAGCACATGACAACTATCCGGATAAATCGTTTCATAGGTATGTTTTTAAATTGCATGATAAAATACGATGGTTTTCACTCCGTTGCCGGGATGAATGGATCACCTCCGGCTCCGTCCGTACAGGAAGGATCTATCCTCCCCGGTTGCGTATAGTAATGCCACAGATCCTCAGCATCAGACCGGCTCCCCGCGCACAATCGGTTCGTGTGCCGAACCGTTCAGATACCTGCTGAGGCCTATAGACAAGTATATCCCTCATCCGGTATCCGATACGGCAAAGATCGTATTTTTATTCTTTTCATCCAAATCCGGAGAAAGAGTCACAGGACTCTTTACAGGTAAACCGGAGCGCAGGAGAAAGCGGAAAGATCAGGTCTGGTCAGCCCCTGTAGACTACTTCTGTCCGCAGGGATTTTTGACGTGCTTACCGTTCATCCTCTCTGTTACATCCGGACGTGCCTCTTCCCTGTGCCTGTATGTACAAGATCAGGGATATGCTCTACCCTATGCTGACCGTTGGGTGGGTAAGCCGTCATGCCTGCGACCACATACCCGGCAGACTACGTAAGAACGCCCCGACCGGCCGTCGGAAAAGAGAGTAGTACATGGATAAACAGAAAAACCCTGACAGATCAAACAGGTGTTCTCTTCTTTCATGGGGTCCGGATAAATTCCCGCGCATACCGTGAAAGCCAAACGCGAAGTAACGTTTCCTTCCGCTTTACGGAGAGACGCATCATAGCTGCTACAAATATAAAAAAATTAACCTATGAAAAAAAATTTAATGTGTATATTTGCCTCCTTATATGATACCGATTATATGATGCAGTTATTCCCACAAATGATCTCCGCGACCCTGGGCATCGCGGAAAAACAAATCATTCATACATTAGCTTTACTGGAAGAAGGGGCCACCATCCCCTTTATCAGTCGCTACCGTAAAGAAAGGACCGGCGGACTGGATGAAGTGCAGATAGAAGAGATCCGGAACCAGTACGAAAAACTTACGGAATTAAAAAAGCGCAAAGAGACCATACTTAAAACACTGGAAGAACAGGGTACGCTGACCACCGGGCTGAAGCAACGGATCGAAGCGACCTGGAACGCGACCCAGCTGGAAGATATTTACCTTCCTTATAAACCCAAACGGAAGACACGCGCGGAGATGGCCAGACAAAAAGGGTTACAGCCCTTAGCCACACTGATCCTGCTCCAGCGCGAGACAGATCCGGAACATCAGGCACGGAACTATGTGAAAGGAGAAGTTGCCGATGTAGCACAGGCCCTGCAAGGCGCGCAGGATATCATTGCCGAACAGGTCAGTGAAGATGAGAAAGCACGCCATGTACTCCGCTCTCTTTTTGACCGTCAGGCCACTCTGGTAGCTAAAGTAGCCAAAGGAAAAGAGGAAGAAGCGGCTAAATTCCGGGATTACTTCCACTTTTCGACCTCCCTGAAGCGCTGTTCTTCCCACAGATTGCTGGCTATCCGCAGAGGGGAAACCGAAGGGTTGCTGAAGGTCTCTATCCAGGTTCCTGATGAGGAATGTACAGAACGTCTGGAAAAATTGTTTGTACATAACCGTCAGGCCTGTGGAAAGCTTGTCGCAGAGGCTGTGGAAGATGCTTACAAACGACTTCTGAAACCCTCTATGGATACCGAATTCGCTGCCCTCTCCAAAGAGAAAGCGGACGACGAGGCCATCCGGGTTTTCGCGGCCAACCTGCGTCAGTTGCTCCTGGCTCCTCCGCTGGGACAAAAGCGGATACTGGCCATAGATCCGGGATTCCGTACAGGCTGCAAGGTTGTATGTCTGGACGCGCAGGGCAATCTCCTTCACAACGAGAATATCTATCCTCATCCCCCTGTGAATAAGAGATCGGAAGCGGCTTCCCGCCTGCGTAAGATGGTAGAAGCTTATCGGATAGAGGCGATCGCCATAGGCAACGGAACGGCAAGCAGGGAAACGGAGCAGTTTATCACCGCTCAGGCTTTTGACCGGAAGGTAGAGGTATATGTGGTAAGCGAGCAGGGAGCCTCTGTCTATTCTGCCTCTCCGGTGGCAAGAGAGGAGTTTCCTGAGTACGATGTAACGGTTCGCGGAGCAGTCTCTATCGGTCGCCGGCTGATGGACCCGCTGGCGGAATTAGTGAAGATAGATCCTAAATCCATTGGCGTAGGGCAATACCAGCACGATGTGAATCAGGGTAAGCTCAGGAAAGCGCTGGATCAGACGGTGGAGAACTGTGTGAACTTAGTGGGAGTGAATCTCAATACTGCCAGCCGGCATCTGCTGACCTATGTATCTGGTCTGGGACCGCAACTGGCACAGCATATCGTAGATTACAGAAGCGCGAACGGACCTTTCCGGACACGGAAAGAGTTGATGAAAGTGCCACGTATGGGTGCCAAAGCGTTTGAGCAATGCGCGGGATTCCTGCGGATACCGGATGGCGCATATCCGCTGGACCGGACGGCTGTGCACCCGGAGAGCTATCAGATCGTAGAGAAGATGGCAAAAGACAGAGGCTGTACGCTGGAAGCATTGATATCGGACAAGGCACTCCGCGGCAGTCTGCGCTTAGAAGCGTATGTCACGGATACAGTGGGGCTTCCTACACTGAAGGACATTCTGAAAGAGCTTGAAAAACCGGGAAGGGATCCCCGGCAGCAGATAAAGGTATTTGAATTTGATCCCCATATCCGTACTTTGGAAGACCTGCGGGAAGGCATGATCGTACCGGGTATTGTAGGGAACATTACCAACTTCGGTGCTTTTGTGGATATAGGTATCAAAGAGAACGGACTGATCCACCTGTCTCAACTGGCCGACCGATACATCAGCGATCCGTCTGAAGTAGTATCTATTCACCAGCATGTGATGGTAAAAGTGACAGGAATTGATCAGGCCAGAAAACGTATCCAGCTTTCTATGGTGGGAGTGGAACAAAACCTCTGATTGACGATTTGACGATTTACGATGTACGATTGAAAATACCCCCTGACATATGCCTGTAGCAACGCAACGACGCGTCTCAGGGCACCGAATGGAATACATCCACCGCGGAGCCGCCATAACGCGTCTGGTAGGTTTGCATATAAAATGTGGCGCATGGGGAGGTAAAAGTATATTCTTTCTGCGATTTCAATCGTAAATCCGTAAATCGTACATATCTTCGCGTCTCTACAGCATAGATCCTTCTATCAGAATAGGCACCTTTCTGAATGGTAGATCCGTACATCGTCAATCTCATGTTGTTTCCGCTCGTCCATCCTTATATTCCTTCTGGTGTTACGCTCTTTTTCCTTCATAGTACCAGATAATTCCTCCGGTAACAACCAGCATCAGGAAGGTACAAAGCAGCGATCCCTCAAATCCGAAGCCGCCTCCGTTCAACAAGTTATCTTCGCGGATGTTGAGATCTATCAACGAATAACGACTGGTGGTGCCACTGACATTAAAGCCCAGTACACTGCCTTGTATCCAGTTCCAGAACGTATGCAGAAATGTAGGGAACCACAGGTTGTGTGTGTACAGGTAAGCGGCTCCCAGCATCAGTCCGGCGATGAAAAGGTTCAGAAAAGGAACAAAACCGGTATGAGGGTTCAGAAAATGCAGCAGGGAAAAAAGAGCGGAGGAGATGGCAAGGGCCACGAACCGATTGAGACGGGTATACATCAGCCGCCTCAGGACATATCCGCGGCACATGATCTCTTCGGCAAAGGCACCGATAAAGAAAATTAGCAGCCAATAGACAAGAGCAGGTATATCCCATTCCACACCTGCGATCTCTGCGTGGCCCCAGGACAAAATCACCGGATAGGCTATCAGATAGAGCAGACAAGCCAGCAGAGTGCCCCATACCATATCTCGTCCTCTCCCTCTCAGGCTGAATCCCATACCAGAGATCGGATATTTATCCAGGTATTTCATCCAGACAAGCGCCGGAAGCAGGACGGCGAGCAGAAAAACCACTCTTTCGACAAGGAACGCGTTATCCGACAGATGCACAGTACCCTCCCGGACAAAGAAAACCCAGTCATCGGTAAGCAGTCCATAGATACCGCCTATCGGGAACAACAGCACCAGGCTGCATACAAAAAAGCGATCAGGTAGGTAAAAATACTTATGGCCGCGGGCAAACGCCACACCTTATTAACCGGCGGTCGGGCTAATGAAACAGGCTCCCGGAGCGCATCCTCAGCAGATACAATGGGATCTTTTTCCGCAGCCATCTGACGCGGAGGGTCTGAAGGGGAACAGTCATTCATCGGTATGTATATTATATGTTGATCGGAACATGCTGAATAACCTACAAATTTAGCGTTTATTTTACCAGAACTTACAGATTTGGCGTATATTTTTTATCTTTGTCTCTGCATTCAACGTAAAACCCTACACGTTTGTCCCATGAAAACCAAAAGAGGAACACTTATTCTGCTCCTGATGAGCTGTATACTGGGAGTATCTGCCCAGGTAAGCAAAACTTTTTTTGTACATAAAGCCGGTACGCTGATCTCCATGATGACCGAAGAAGAGGCCAACAGCATTACGCATCTCACCCTGACCGGTAAGATCAATGCCATCGATTTCCGCCATCTGCGTGATGGTTTCGAGCGACTGGAAGTACTGGATCTTTCCAACGCGGATATACGTATGTATACAGGAAAAGAGGGTACACATCCGGACAAATTCTATGTATATATGGCCAATCTCGTTCCGGCCTACGCGTTCTGTACCCGACTTGAAAATGGTGAGGTGAGAGGGAAATCTTCCCTGAGGCACGTGATCCTTTCGGAAAAGATCAAGAATATCGAAGACGCGGCCTTCAAAGGATGTGAGAACCTGAAGATCTGCCAGCTCCGCAGGAAGACCCCTCCCAATCTGCTGCCGGAAGCCCTGGCAGATACGATCACAGCCATCTTTGTTCCACTGGGAAGCAGTGATGAATACCGGGTGAAGAACCGTTGGGAAAATTTCGCGTTCCTGGAAGGAGACCCTCTGGAGGCTTCGTTCCAGGTAGGGAGTATGGGAAGTCTGGAGGAGGAAATACGTAACGCGGGGATCCAACCCAAGGATATCCATTTCCTGACCGTGGAGGGCAAGCTGGATGAAGAGGATTTCAAACTGATCCGGGACTATATGCCTATGCTGGTATCTGTAGACATCTCCCGGACCAATGCGAGCCAGCTACCTGACTTTACTTTCGCACAGAAAAAGTACCTGTTAAGGATCACACTGCCTGCTCAATTGAAGGTGATCGGTCAGCGCGTATTCAGCAACTGTGGCCGGCTGAGCGGTTCGCTGGAGCTTCCGGAAAGTGTAACAGCCATTGAATATGGTGCGTTCATGGGATGTGAAAAACTGCGTCAGGTGATCGTTACCGGCAATCAATTGACTACCCTGGGAGAAAACCTCTTTGGTACGGCGGAAAATAAATTAATATACAAATAGATGTACGATGTACTGATTTACGATGTACGATGTACGATTGAAAATACAGGTTAGCATATAAAGATGGATATTCGCGTCTCTGTAGTACAGGATTAATCAGGGGCTGTATCTGAGAATGTACTGATCTCTGTTTAAGAGATTATGGTGCGAATCCGCATAGTAATCAATAGAGACAGATAGAGTGGAAACACAACTGCGGAGATGTACCTATGCCTCTATACAGATGTATCCAACCCCTGGAATTGTAATTTCAATCGTAATTGACTTCGTCGACCGTTGGTTCGTAAATCAGTAAATCGTAAATCAGTAAATCGCAAATCAGCAAATCCCTTTGTTTGTCTTTCTGTTTAAACTTTTTTCCACAGTGTATGTTTATGAACATATCATTACCATCACTGTATGACCTTTAAAGAACGATACTGGCAATATTCACTGATCGCTATCATCCTTTTCTCAGGGATCATTATATTTTTATACACTATTCCTTTTCTGAGCGGGATTCTGGGAGCATTCACCATCTACATCCTGATCCGCAGACAGATGTTCTACCTGCTTCTGAAAAGAAAGATGAAAAAGAGTATAGCCGCCCTGTTGTTATTGCTGGAGGTCATCCTGTTTTTCCTGATCCCCCTTAGTTTCATTGTATTGTTGTTTGTCAATAAATTAGAGAATATCAGTCTGGATCCTAACATGATCATTACCCCTGTAGAGAAGTTTGCCACACTTATCGACAAAAAAACAGGATATGATCTGCTCAGCAATGAAAATATGCACAATCTGATCAACATCGCCCCTCAATTGGGACAGACCCTGCTGGGAAGCATCACCAGCTTTGGAATGAATCTGCTGGTGCTGATGTTTGTACTCTATTTTATGCTCACAGGATGTATACTCATGGAAAAATACATGCGGGATATATTACCTTTCAATAACTACGATACGCAGCATGTATTGCATGAGGTGAACCTCATTGTACGTTCCAATGCGATAGGAATCCCTCTTTTAGCAATCATACAGGGAGGCCTCGGACTGGCAGCCTACTATTTTTTCGATGTGCCTGCTCCTTTTCTGATGTTTATCCTGACCTGTATCGCGACCATACTCCCTGTAGTAGGCACAGCTCTGATATGGGTACCTCTGGGTATCTATCTGATTGTCACAGGGCACGCAGGCAATGGGATCGGTCTGATTGCCTATGGATTCATTGTGATCGCCCAATCTGACAATGTGATCCGCTTCCTGTTGCAAAAAAAAGATGGCCGATACGCATCCGCTTGTTACTATTTTCGGGGTTATTATCGGGCTGTCTATTTTCGGATTTATGGGAATTATTTTCGGCCCGCTTCTCTTATCACTCTTTCTGCTCTTTGTAAATATGTTCAAAAAAGAGTATCTCGACCGGCGGGAATAGAGGCATCTGCGATCCGGCAGACAAAGATACGAATGGATCACATCCACCTGTGTAGACGCATACTGTACGTTTCCACAGGTGGATGATCTCGTTGGGAAAGCTATGGTTATACGTTCCGTCAGATTTTTCATTTCATAAAGAATATAACGAAATAATTATATGTAACTCAGTCATTCTGTTTGTATCTGTACAAACAGGAATATGGAAATATCTACCGATCAGGCTCCGTTTATTTATGAATTTATGTACTTTTGCAGTACCAAAATTATATATATGGAAGCATTCACGATCAGTACGACAGACCTTATTCTTCTTTCTGTTACAGGAGGTCTTTTTATTATACAGCTTATCTATTATCCGGGACTTTACGACCGCATCCGCCGCCACAACAAACGGACACGACTCGGTCTGGGAAATTACAACGATACGTTAGAGCCCATTTCTGTAGTGATCTGTGCCCGGAACGAGTCTGAGAACCTGCGCAGGTTCCTGCCTGCTATTCTGGAGCAGGATTATCCACAATTTGAAGTCATTGTGATCAACGACGGGTCTACAGACGAGAGTGAAGAAGTGCTCACGCTGTTCGAAGAAAAATATCCTCATCTCTACCACAGCTTCACTCCGGACAGCGCGCGGTATATCAGTCGCAAGAAGCTGGCCCTGACACTGGGAATCAAGGCAAGTAAATACGACTGGCTGGTATTCACGGAAGCCAATTGCCGCCCGGTCAGCAATCAATGGCTCCGGCTGATGGCGCGTGAATTTACTCCGCGCACGCAAGTGGTACTGGGATACAGCGGATACGAAGCAGGAAAAGGATGGCTCAACAAACGCACTTCATTTGATACACTGTTCACCTCTATGCGCTACTTAGGATTTGCACTGGCAGGTAGTCCGTACATGGGACTGGGCAGGAATATGGCTTACCGAAAAGAACTTTTTTTCGACAACAAAGGCTACTCGGCACACCTCAACCTCCAACGTGGAGAGGATGATCTGTTTATCAACCAGGTGGCGAATGGAGAAAATACACGGGTGCTGACCCATGCGCAGGCAGTGACCCGCATGCAGCCTCTGGAAAGATACAAAGATTTTAAAGAGGATAAGGTCAGCTACAAAGCCACTTCTCCTTATTACAAAGGAGCGCAGAGATATGTATTAGGGTTTGAGACCTGTTCACGGCTGTTGTTCTATCTGTTCGTAGTACTTACGATAGCCTGGGGAATATATACCCATCATTGGCTGGCGGCAGGTATCTCTCTGTTGATCTGGATTTTCCGTCTGGTGGTCCAGGGAGTGATCATCAACAAAACTGCTGCCGAACTGGGAGAAAGAAGAAGGTATTTTTTCTCTCTGCCTGTCTTTGATCTGCTGCAACCGCTGCAATCTCTGAAATTCAGCCTGTATCGCAAAGTACGGGGAAGAGGAGATTTTACCAGAAAGTGAGAAGAGGTTTTAAGTTATAAGTTTTAAGTTATAAGTTCGGAGTTTTAAGTTGTAAGTTATAGAGGGTAAGTTACAAATGCGAGAACTATTTGGGGGTAAGAGTTTATAATCTTTCATTTTATCAAAAAACGGACAGATGTTGAAGATCTTCTCTTTGATACAACCTACCACTCAGAACTTAAAACTTAGAACTTAGAACTCAGAACTTAGAACTTAAAACTCAGAACTTAAAACTCAGAACTCATTCGCTCTCTATTCGTAACGCATTGAATTTGCCGGTTCGATCCGCGTGATCAGGTAAGAAGGTCCCAGAAGCATCCCTACGGAAACCAGCAACGTACCGATATTGAGAAGGAGCCAGATAAACAGATTGAACGAAATGGGAACCGTATCTACATAATAGGATTCGGGATCTAACTTGAAAATACCCCAATGTGACTGTATGAGGCAGAATGCCAGGCCGATCACGTTTCCCCAAAGCATACCTCTTCCTATCAGAAAGACAGAGAACCACAGAAAGACTTTACGTATACTGAAGTTAGTAGCTCCCAGGGATTTCAGAATACTGATCATATGGGTACGTTCGAGAATAATGATCAACAGCCCGGAGATCATGGTAAATCCGGCTACCCCTGTCATCAGAATGAGAATGACCCAGACATTCAGATCCAGCAACTCCAGCCAGCCAAATATCTGCGGATTGAGTTGCTCTATGTTCCTGACAAAATAGATACCTCCGTAGGCATCCCGCTGATTGTCTGTATCTCTGGCAATCCGGTAAGCAGTCTCTTCCAGGTCATTGTAGTCTTCCACCAGCAATTCAACCCCGCTGACCTGATCCGCGGCCCAGTTGTTCAGACGATTCACTGTATGCATATGGGTGAGCAGGAACAGATTGTCGTACTCGGCAAAATTGGTCTGATAGATGCCCGTTACAGTAAGCCGTCTGGCTCGTATCTGATCCTGAATAAAATAGGTATACATACGATCCCCGACCCGGATCTTGAGATTGTCCGCGATGGATCGGGACAGCAGTACCTGGGTGTAGGAAGCCGTATCACTGAAAACCGGCATTTCTCCTTCCAGCAGATGTTCACGGAAAAAATGATCGTCGAAATCCTGATCTACCCCTTTGAGCACCATTCCCTGAAAGGCATCTTCGGTCTTTATGATACCCGGTTTGGTGGAATATCGCTGCACATGGCGTATATTGGGATAGGCAGAGAGTGCCTGCATCATGCTATCGGTCACCGCAATGGGATGTGTCTCATAGGAACGGACACCATCGAAGTTGGTCACCTGAATATGCGAACCGAATCCGATGACTTTGCTACGGACCTCTTTTTTAAATCCGATCACTAAAGCTACCGACACGATCATCACAGCCAGACCGATGGCTATACCCACTATGGCTATGAGCACCGCGGGACGGGAGACTTGCTTCCCACCCTTCTGATCGCGATATATACGTCTGGCTATAAATAATTCAAATCCCACCTGGAATGATTTACGATTTACTAATTTACGACTTACTGATTTACGACCGAAGATACAAACTGATTTACTACCTTGTGTGCATCGTAAATCTGTACATCGTAAATCCTGCTTTATTCTGTTCGTCCGGGATATACCTCCAATGCTTTGCTAAGGACTACCAGCGCACGCGTCAGGTCTTCTTTCTTCAACACATAGGCGATACGTACCTCATTGTACCCGGATCCGGGTGTCGTATAAAATCCGGAAGCAGGAGCCATGAACATGGTCTCCCCTTCATACTCGAAATCGGAAAGACACCACGCGCAGAATTTGTCCGAATCATCTATAGGCAACCTGGCTACTGTGTAGAAAGCCCCCATAGGTATGGGAGAGTAGACCCCCGGAATCCTGTTCAGGCCATCGATCAGGCACTTTCTACGCTCGACGTATTCATCATACGTCTCCCGGGAATACTCTTCCGACGCGTCCAGCGAGGCCTCGGCAGCGATCTGTCCGATCAGCGGAGGACTCAGACGGGCCTGACAGAATTTCATAACGGCATTTCTCACTTCTTTGTTCTTCGTGATCAGCGCCCCTATACGGATGCCACATTCCGAATATCTCTTGGACACCGAGTCGATGAGCACCACATTGTTCTGAATACCGTCGAGGTGACACGCTGAGATATAGGGCGATCCGGTATAGATAAATTCTCTGTAGACCTCATCGGAAAAGAGAAAAAGATCGTATTTTTTCACCAGATCACGTATCTGATCCATCTCCCGGCGGGTATACAGATAGCCGGTCGGGTTGTTGGGATTACAGATCAGGATACCCTTGGTACGCTCATTGATAAGCTCTTCAAACTTCTCTACTTTAGGCAGAGAGAATCCCTCTTCGATGGTAGTGGCAATGGTGCGGATCACTGCTCCGGCAGAAATGGCAAACGCCATGTAGTTGGCATAGGCCGGTTCCGGGACAATAATCTCATCTCCGGGATTGAGGCAGGAAAGAAAAGCAAACAATACAGCTTCCGATCCGCCGGTGGTCACAATGATATCATCAACCTCCAGATGGATATTGTATTTGGCATAATAACGGGTGAGTTTTTCCCGGTAGCTGCGATTTCCCGCGCTGGGACTGTATTCCAGCACTTTGCGGTCTATGTTACGAATGGCATCAATCGCGGACTGAGGGGTAGGAAGATCGGGTTGTCCGATATTCAGATGAAAGACATGTACTCCCCGTTGCTTGGCGGCATCGGCCAGAGGAGCCAGTTTTCTGATGGGAGATGCGGGCATCTCATTTCCGCGGATCGAAATAGTTGGCATAATATAGGATATAGGAATGAACATAAAAATCAGGGGGCAAAGGTAAGCAATTATTCGAAGACAGGTATATTTATTGCTTTAAAAACCTTACGAAGAGTGAAAAGGTTATGGAATGTAAAAAGAAACTTATACATTTGTAATTACAATAGCAAATAAAATCCATAATGACTGTAAATCTGATCACCTTCGCTTCCATGCTGCATAATCAGCAGACTGTGCGTCACGCGCATCAGGCCATCCTGAGCGAACTGGAAAAACACTTTACCGTAAATCTGATCGACCATACACAGATACACTCCGTACCTCAGAATGAGTTCAGTGTGGTATTTATTGCCACAGGAGGCGTAGAACGTCTGGTGACACAGGCCTTCGAATATCTTCCCCGCCCTACGTTGTTGCTGGCTGACGGTATGCAGAATTCATTAGCTGCCTCGCTGGAGATCTCTTCCTGGTTGCGTGCCAGAGGACTGAAAAGTGAGATTCTCCACGGAGAGGCCTCTGCCATTATCCGGCGTATCCAGGTACTGTATGTGAACTTTCAGGCACAGCAGGCTCTGAAAGATGTGCGTGTGGGGGTCATTGGCCCTCCTTCTTCCTGGCTCATCGCCAGCAACGTAGATTATCTGCTGGCCAAACGCCGCTGGGGGATCCAATACGTGGATATACCCATCGAACGGATACAGGAAAACTACGATCGCATTACCGATGATGAGGTGGGAGAAGCCTCCGCAGCGTTCGCCTCCCGGGCCTATGCCTGCCGGGAAGCCACCCCGGAGGATCTGATCAAAGCCATGCGCCTCTACCGGGCACTGAAACAGGTATGTGAGGAGGAAAAATTCACAGCTGTCACCGTAAGCTGTTTCCGCCTGATGGAACATACCCAGACAACAGGTTGCCTGGCCATCTCTCTGTTGAATGACGATGGTATTCCGGCCGGGTGCGAAGGGGATCTGCAATCGGTCTTTACGCTACTGGCAGTCAAAACCCTGACCGGGAACAGCGGGTTTATGGCCAATCCGTCTATGCTGGATACCCGGACCAACGAACTGGTACTGGCTCACTGTACCATCGGTACCAGACAGGTAGAATCTTTTATTATCCGGAATCATTTCGAATCGGAAAGCGGTATCGGCATTCAGGGCATTCTTCCCACAGGAGAGGTGACCGTGGTGAAATGTGGCAGTGAATCGCTGGATGAATTTTATCTTTCGACGGGTACACTCATCGAAAATACCAACTACCTGAATGTATGCCGCACTCAGGTGCGGATCAGGCTGAATACTCCTGTAGAATACTTTCTGAAAAATCCGCTGGGCAACCACCACATCATCATCCCGGGTAATTTTGAAGAAGTATTGAACGACTTTTTCGTTGCCAACAGTTGCAAACGCACCGAATAGGGAACAAGAGGCATAAGGCACAAAGCCGGCCTATGAGTCCGGCAGAACAGCCGGCTGTAGTCCTGCTACACAAAAAAGTGAGAGCTAACCTCACTTTTTTTGCGCAGTAAGAATCATTAAAAGTCCACGGTCCAGATACCGCACACCCGTTGCAGTTCGATGAGTGAAGAGGCATATCCTTTCAGTGTCTCCAGATATTGCTCCTGCATTTCATTGTAGGTACGTTGCGCGATCAGCACCTCCAGAATATCCGTTTCGCCGCGTTTATAGGTATACACCACGCCATCCAGCAGCTTCTGGGTATCTTCGAGCAAACCGGATCTGAATTGTCTGAGTTGCTTCTCCATAGCTAAGTAGTAGAAATAGGCCTGTGTTACCTCCGCCTGCAACTGCAGTTCAGTATCCTGATATTCCACTTTACTCTTCTCTGCTTCGAAACGGGAAGCTCTGACTGCACCTTTGTTCAGGTTGGAAAACTTCAACGGAATGGCAATCCCTCCTTTCAGCGCGTCCCGTGTAGGGCGTAGTCCGCCCCACTCACGTTCGTAACCGACAAAGATCCCCAGATCTAATCTACGTTCTGCTTTCACTAATTTCAACTGATTCATAGCGATTTCCGAATTTTTCATAGCCATCATCAGTTCTACTCTGTTGTCTTTAGCTATCAGGAGCAGATCCTGTAAGGTATATGCCAGTCCGATCTGTCCCGGATCTCCGTGAGGTTCGTAGAGTATTTCGGCTGTCTGGCCCATATATTGATTCAGGACAGTGAGGGCCGCTTTGTATTCCGCCTCCTGCTGATACACCTCATTCAGCAGGGAAGCCGCTTCCAGTCTGGATTGCCGGGCATCATTTTCAGTGATCTCACCCAGTCGGTAACGGATGCTGTCGGACTGGCTCAACTGTAACATATACTCATACGAACTCTGCTTGAATTGCAGGATCTCTTTCTGTAGAACAGCCTCCAGAAAAGCCTCTGTCGCTTCCGCGCGCAACTCCTGGAAATAGAGCGTAACCGCCAGTTGTTCCTGTCCGGCTAAGCTACGCGCCAGCCTTCTGCGCGCATACCTTTTGCCACCCAGTTCCAGGGTATAGCCCAGCTGAATACTATAGGCATCGTCCGCGGCTTCAAATTCCAGTTCCGGATCCGGCATCTCTGCTGCCGCCCATACTTCGGCCTGGGCAATGGGTATATTGAACTTTTCCGCGATATATCCCAGGTTGCCCTCCTCTACTGTCTGTATGTATTCTTTATAAAAGAGGGTCTGGTATGCAACCGGCTCACCCGCGTATATATGCACAGAGCACACCAGCAGCGACAGAGCTATACAGTTCGTGGCTATATTCCTGATCATACGATTTGACGTTTTCATTCTGTTGTTTTTTTAAGATTTATCTTTTCCACCTTAGCCTCTATCATGTAGTACAAAGCCGGCAGTACGTACAGAGTAATGATCGTGGAGAAAAACAATCCATATACGATCACTGTAGCCAGAGGACGTTGCACATCCGATCCGATACCTGTTGCCAGAGAAGCAGGCAATAATCCCAGCATACTGGTAGTAGCTGTCATAAGAATGGGACGAAGACGATGTTTAGCACCACTGGTGACTGCCTGGAACAGCTCCATCCCTTCAGAGCGCAACCGATTGATATGGGAAACCATGATCACACCGTTCTGCACAGCCATTCCGAACAAAGCGATGAAACCTACTGCCGAAGATACATTTAACGTCATTCCGCGTACATTCAAAGCCAGCATACCTCCGAACAGAGCCAGGGGAACTACCAGAAGTACCAATCCGGCCTGACGGAACCTGCCAAACGTACAATACAGGAGTACAAACATAATAGACAGGGCCAGAGGAACGATCACAGCCAGTCTGGAATAGGCCCGGTTCTGATTTTCGAATTGTCCTCCCCATTCAATCTTATACAGGTGATGATCGTACTTCACATTTTTCTCTATCGCGGTTTTAGCTTCACTCAGGAAAGAAGAGAGGTCACGGTTCCGCAAGTTCAGTTTCACTGTCAGATGACGTTTATTCATTTCGCGCGTAATGGTACTCTCTCCTGTACTAAGTTGTATATCTGCCACCTGCGACAAGGGGATTTTAATACCCGCGGCAGAGGTAAGCATCAGTCCGGCAATCTTTTCCGGAGTATCCCGCGCATCCTCTTTGTGTTTGCAAGTAATGTCATACACACGGTCTCCCTGATAGATCTCAGAAATAGCCTTTCCTCCGATCGCGATCTCTATCAGGTTGTTGACATCTGCCACATTCAATCCGTAGCGCGCGATCGCATCCCGGTTCATATGGATCTGCAACTGTGGCAACGGAGGTTCCTGGTCTATATCCAGATCTACCGCGCCTCTTACTCCACGCAGGGTCCCGAGTACCTCTTCGGCAATGCGACGTGTCTCCTGAAAATCATTTCCAAAAACTTTCACGACCAGTTCACTGTGAGCCCCGGAGATCTTATCCATGACTCCGTCGATCATAGGCTGGCTGAATCCGACCGTATACCCCGGCATAGAAGCATACTCTTCTGCCAGTTCCGCGATGAGATCCTCTTTTCTCTTTCCACGGGGCCATTCTTTGTAGGGTTTGATACCTACAGATACTTCAAAATGAGAAGGAGTGAACGGGTCGGTCCCGTCGTCATTACGTCCGGCCTGTACCGCTACATACGTCACTTCCGGATATTTCAGGGTGCGTGCTCTCAATGTATCCGACATTTCTTTCGAGCGTTCTACGGAAATCCCAGGGGGCAGATTCACCTGTAACCAGATAGAACCTTCGTCGAGATTCGGCAGAAAATCTTTTCCTACAGTAATGGAAAGCCCTATCGCCCCCAGAAACACGACCGCAACCGCGCCCAGTACCTGACGAGGATTACATACCACCTTCCGCAACAGCAGATAATACTTCCCGGTCAGCTTTTCGAGCCATTTGTTGTGGTAGACCTTGCGGGGTTTACGGTAAAGAGCATACCCGATACCCGGGATCACCAGTACAGCGATCAGCAAGGCCCCGATCAGCGCGTAACTCACCGTAAAGGCCATGGGAGTAAAAAGCTTACGTTCTACCCGTTCAAAAGCGAAAAGCGGCAGATAGGCTGTAATGATAATGATGGTAGAAAAGATGATCGGACGGGCTACCTCTCCTACCCGATCTGCTATATTGCTCTCCGTAAGGATCTCACCGGGATGATCTTCACGTTTCTTGAGGATCGTTTCCATCATGACAATGGCCCCGTCCACAATGATCCCGAAATCGACCGCACCCAGCGACAGCAGGTTGGCCGGTATGTCAGTCAGGTGCATCAGGATAAATGCGATCAGCATAGAGAAAGGAATGGTTACCGCCACCAGTACTGCCCCTCTCCAGTTGCCCAGGAAGATGATCAGTATGACAATCACCAGGCCCATGCCTTCCAGCAAGGTGCGGGAAACAGTATGTAAGGTCGTCTCAACCAGTTCTGTCCGATCCAGAAAAGTATGTATATGTACCCCTTCGGGCAATATTTCATGGTTCAGTTCATCTACGGCTTCCTGTATACCTGCCAGTACTACAGAAGGGTTTTCATGCTTCAACAGCAGCACAATTCCCTGTATACTTTCCGAATATTCGCGGGTACGATCCGAATATCCCATCACTCCCTTTCGTTCGAGGTTGCCATACTTCAGTTTGCCCAGATCACTCAGGAAGATAGGCACTCCCTTCTCCGAACTTACCACGATCATACCCAGATCTTCCAGCGAATTGATCTGTCCAATCCCCCGGACCACATATCCCAGATCGCCACGGTTCAGTATACTTCCTCCGACATTGGAATTGTTATTCTCCACCGCTTCGATCACCTCTTCCAGAGAGACATGATACTGTTCGAGTTTCTGAGGATCAAGTTCTATCTGATATTGGGTGGTGATACCGCCGAAGTTACTCACATCCGCCACTCCGGGCACTTCTTTGATGCGGGGAATGATTACCCAGTTCTGCAGATCGGTGAGTTCACGCAGCGAATGTTCGTTGCTCTCGATAATATATCGATAGATCTCTCCTGTAGGTGAGGTCAGAGGGTCCAGTTCGGCTATGGCATCAAAAGGAAGAGATACTTCATTCAGACGCTCCTGTACGCGCTGCCGGCTCCAGTAGTCTTCTATTCCATCTTCAAAAACCAGGGTGATCATAGAGAGCCCGAAGGTACTCTTACTACGCATCACATGCATGCCTGGCAGCCCGTTCAGCGCACGTTCCAGTGGAATGGTGATCTGTTGTTCCACCTCTTCCGCGGCAAGGCCGGGGACCTGTGTGACTACCTGCGATGTCACATCGGCAATATCCGGATAGGCTTCAATGGAGAGTTGCTTCCAGGAATAGTAACCATACACCCCCAGTAGAAGGAAAAGTACCAGCATCACCCATCTTTTCTGTATGATAAGTAAAAAGAACTTTTTCATGTTTGTTTTCTGTTTAGATCGCACAGGGTGTAACCCGGTCTGTGCTCCGGACAAAGAGCCACCCTATGAGATATGTATGCACGTTTTATGTGTTTTACCCGGACTGATCCGGCTTCTTCCCTGATCCGGGCAAGAAAAAAGTGAGGTTCTCAGCAACGGATCGGAATATTTCTTTATTTCAGATAATATCCTCCCTCACTGATCACGACCTCACCGGAGTGAAGGCCGTCGGTGATATAGGCTTTCCCGTCCCGGGTCACATCGACCTCTACCGGTCTCTTTACATAGACATGGGGAGTTGTGGCCACAAAAACAAACGTAGATTTCTCATCCTGCAACAACGCTTTCTCAGGTACGACAACCTGCTGCCTGGGCATATCCGTAAACTGAATGGTTACATACATTCCCAACTTCAATATCTCTTCATCGTTGGGACAGACAGACAAGACTTTCACTGAGCGTGTCTCTTCATCTATGGCTTCGTCGATATGAAAGATCTCTCCCAGGATCTCTTTGCCGGGATAGGCAGGGATCACAATCTTCATTTTACTCTTCTCATGGATAAACCTGAGGTCTTTCTCTTTTACCTGTGCCGTGATCCATACGTGGGAGAGATTGGCCACCACTGCTACCGGATCCGCGTCGTCTTTCAGGTATTGCCCGGTAACCAGCGTATTTTCAATCACCTGTCCGCTAATAGGCGAACGGATGATCAGGGGCTGACCCAATACCATATTTTCCGGATCCATCTGATAGACACGAATGGCAGCGTAGGCATTCTCATATTCTTTTTCCGCGATCTTCAGCAGGTTTTGCGCCTCTTCCAGTTCCTTTTCAGAGGTCACTCCATTTTTAAAAAGATTTCCTTACGCAACATATCTTTCATAGCCAGTTCACGTTCTGCCTGAGCCTGAAAGAACTCTTTCTGAGCCGTCATAAACTCGGAAGAGATGATCTCAAACAGGGGGGTATGAGCCGCGACCTGTTGTCCCAGAGAAATATAAGAACGTACTACCCTGCCGGCAAACGGAGGAGCGATGTATGCGTACTGTGTAGAGATGGGCTGTATCGTGCCGGCTGTTACAATCTCTTTCGAATAGGGCATTTCAGAGACAGGTGTGGTCCGGATGCGGGAAGCAACCAAGTTTTCAGGATTCACATATACGGTGTCTCCGCTGATCCGATAATCATAACCGGTGTGGTCTTCTTTTTTCCCCGAACAAGAGGTGAGCAGAGAAATCATACACAGTCCATACCATAAACTTTTCCGTGTCATAACTTTTGTATGTTTGACTAAAAATGCGTTTCCGCCTGCAAAAGTAGACAGGGCACGGGATAAAGCGGATTAGAGATCAATTAAACAAGTATTAGAATTCCATTAGAAAAATGTGTCAAAACTGTTTCATCGGAAGAGGGGTTCTGGATCCTGCATACCACTGTGTGATCCATCGGATGTGTCAGGGACCACTCACAAATAAAAAGGGTGATCCCGGATACATCCGGACCACCCTTCCCTCTGAACAGATAGGACTTCTTACTCGTCCACTGTATCTTTAATGCGATCTTTCCCTTTTTCCCATTCTACCTTGAGTTCACTTCCCATTTCACTGGCGCGTTCACGAGTCATGTCCCAGGCACGTTGCGCACCTTCTTTCAGATTTTCTCCAGCATCAGAGACCTTTTCTTCTGCCTGATGGGCAGCCAGTTTGGTCTTTCCTTCGGCAATCTGCGCGCGATCTTCTACCTGCTTCTGCTGAAGATCTTTTTTCTTTTCGTCATTATCTCTCATCGTTCTACGGATTTAAAAGTTTACCTAAATACAACGGAAACAAAAGGTTGGTTTGCGTTTTTAATGAAGTTTGGGTGAAAAAAGCAAATATTGCCTATCCGCGGAGAAAATAGTTAAAAAGAAAATAAACCCCTTATTTCCATATCCGGGAATAGCTTTCAGGAAAAGATTTTGAAACGCGCATCTACTCTTTGTTGTGTATGAAGTAATTGGATAGATGGATGATCCTATCTATCTTTGTTGGATTCCATCTCTTACACACATCATAAAATAGCCTGTTTCCCACCCATAAAAACCCTTGTTGATACTCGATACTCCCTCATGAATACTTCTTATCGCTTCAACGGTACCGGGTTCCCGGCAAACCTACTTGATAAAGACAATTATAGGCCTATTTTTAACGAAGCGTTCAATGAACACCCGGTACTGGATACCCTACTATCTGCCTCCATGGAGCTTACGTGCTGCCTCAAAACCTCAATACCGACTTGCAGGCGAAAACCTGATCCTGCAGATCACAGAAGATCAACTTCCCTGGTGTCCCGAATTCAATGGAGATGTCAAATGCTCTTCCATACAAACAGGTCTGTATGCAGGTCCTTTACACAGTACAAAAGGCCAGCATCGTTTCAACACGAAATGTAAGGTCAGAGAAATACAGATTCCACAAAGAAACGGGCTCCCTCACTACGGATACATAAACATACAGACCAAAGTGGCGGCTATTCCTAATAGGGTTTCTGCTCTCTGGAGATAGGATACGAAGAAGATCCTAAAGAACCGGCAGAGAGCTGTATCGTAGAAATAAAGGCAGAACAGGTGAAAAGAACCTCTATGGTATCGGATATGGTATCCACGCCTTTAATGATCTTTCTCTGAAAGAGGATTTTTATGAAAAGGAATTTGAACTTGATCCCACTGGTTTCCATATCTATGCAATAGAACGGTTGCCCGGAACTACCCGGTTTTTCATTGACACTCGGTTTATACGCCTCCACCAGGCTCCGGACTATCCCATGCAACTCCTACTCAACATCTATGAGATCCCCTCTAAAGGTCCCGGACAAAGTGCAGAAAAAGTATATCCTAAAGAATTTACAATGAATTACATAGGTAGTTATACAAAAGATCCATCCTATGTTATTAGGGAAGTAAAAGAGTCTATGTTTCCGCATCACCCCCTATAAGGTTTTACAGCCAACGGGCAGGTAGGTAAAAGATAAAGATTACGGATTTTTATTCCATTTATATTTATAATTTCTCTTGTCGCTTATACATCCTCTATCCTTCTTATCTGTCTGTACATCTACTTTTTCCCTTTTGATACAGGCAAAGTCACACCTCCTTATTTTTACTTCCTTATTGTATTTTACTGAATAAATTACCAGATATTCCTCTACTTATTTGCATACGCATGCACTGATAAAAAGGAAAAAGCAGTAACTTTGCAGACTATATGAGTTTTTTGTACTTTCTATCTCCTTCTTCCGTTCGGGACAGGATATCCAGGAACAAGCCGGAACTTGTATGAAGTCACATCGTTTACATAGCAAAATGAAAAATAATATTCCCGCTCCTTTCATCTCTTTATTGCCCATACTGGCTCTGATCTGCATGCTCTTTTTCACGATCCACACTTTTGGCAGTGACGCGCTGGAGGGAGGGAGCCAGATCTCCTTGCTGACTGCCACTGCGATCTGTATCGCCATTGGTATGATCGGCTATAAGATCCGTTGGACGGATTTTGAGCATGCCATTGTCAATAATATATCCAGTGTAGCCACCTCCATCCTTATTTTACTGATCATCGGCGCGCTGAGCGGGATGTGGATGATAAGCGGCGTGGTCCCTACCCTGATCTATTACGGTATCCAGCTGATACATCCGGACTTCTTCTTAGCCACCACCTGCATCATCTGTGCCCTGGTATCTGTGATGACAGGTAGTTCGTGGACCACCATCGCTACCATCGGTATAGCCCTGCTGGGGGTAGGTAAAGCACAGGGATTCGGTGAAGGATGGATTGCAGGAGCTATCATTTCCGGTGCCTATTTCGGAGATAAAATGTCGCCTCTCTCCGAGACTACCATTCTTGCCTCTTCCATTACGGATACTCCCATCTTCCAGCATATCCGTTACATGCTGATCACCACGGTTCCCAGTATCGTGATTGCGCTGATCCTGTTCACGATAGCTGGTTTTTCCCTGCAGGCGACACAGACCGGACATATCACGCTGTTTGCGGAAGCCATACAAAACAAATTCGTGATCACTCCCTGGTTGCTGATCGTACCCGTCGTCACAGGGATAATGATCGCACGGAAAGTGCCCTCGATCATCACCCTTTTCCTCTCTGCCGCACTGGCAGGCATCGGTGCTCTCCTTTTCCAACCGGATCTGTTGAGGGAAATAGCTTCGGCAGGTGCTCCCGGAGAAGAGCCTTCGCTGTTCAGAGGTATATTTATGACTTACTACGGAGCCACCAGTCTGGAAACTCCGTTGCCCCAGCTGACAGACTTAGTCTCTACACGGGGAATGGCAGGAATGATGGATACGATCTGGCTCATTCTCTGCGTGATGTGTTTCGGAGGAGCCATGACGGCCAGCGGAATGCTGGGAAGCATCACTTCTATCTTCCTGAGATTTATGAAAAACACGGTAGGTGTCGTAAGTTCAACTGTCATTTCAGGACTTTTCATGAACCTGACCACAGCCGACCAGTACATCAGTATCATTCTCACCGGAAATATGTTTCAGCCGGTATACAAAAGGATGGGATATGAGAACCGCCTGCTCAGCCGCACCACAGAAGATGCAGTAACTGTAACCTCTGCACTGATACCCTGGAATACCTGTGGAATGACACAGGCTACTATCCTGAATGTGCCTACCCTCACTTATCTGCCTTACTGTTTCTTTAACCTGATCAGCCCGGTGATGAGTATTGTCATTGCGGCCATCGGTTACAAGATTGTACGCAGGAAATAAACATTCTTTCTATCAGTATGTTATGGAAGAGAGTAAGACTTCTGTCCGGAGAGAGTTCAGAGGTTTACAGAAACTAACAAGAACTAAACCCATCAAAGATATGAAAGAAAAAATGACAGGATTATTCCTGATACTGACTTTGGTTTTCAGTGGATGCGCTACGCAGAGCAATTTGACAAAGGAAGAAAGAGCCACCCGCAAAGCACAGGAAGATGCCCAGAAACAAAGGATGTATGAAAGCGCGCTTTCCGCGCTGAATAACAGAGAGTTTGTCCTGGAAGCCGACCGTCTCTATTCACGTCGCGGCCGTACGGCTTATGTGACCTCAACCACCAATTTTATCATGGTCAATGGCAACCGGGCTACCGTACAGATAGCTTTCAACAACACAGTTCGTCCCGGACCGAATGGTATAGGCGGTATTACGGTAGAAGGGCTCGTCTCTAACGTACAGACCAAGACCAGCAAAAAAGGGAATATAGATTATAGTTTCAGTGTGCAGGGAACAGGTATATCTGCTCAGGTAAATATATCTATGGCAGCCGGCAGCGATTATGCTACGGTGACTGTGAATCCGAACTTCAGCGGCAACCGCTTTACGATGTATGGCAGAATAGTGCCTCTCGAATACTCGAGCGTGTACAAAGCGCGGCCTTTATAATCGTTTGGCAGCCTATATTCTGTCGGGTGTCACATTCCGGACTATTTTCCGGACAAAATGTAAACAGAAAAACCAATTATCTGAAAACTCCGTTGCCAGATTGCACAAAAAATGTAACTTTGCAACGGAGTTTTCAGATAAAAAACCAGCATGAGGGAGTACATTATCGCAGACAAACAAGATATCAGCAAAGCCGGAATGTTATTTCTGCTCAGCACACAGAAGGATACCGCTGCCTTGCTGGAAGCAGACAACAAAGCGGAACTGGTCCGTATGTTGCAGAGCCATCCTGCTGCTGTGGTGATCGTAGATTATACCCTCTTTGACTTCTCAGGACCGGAAGAACTATCGGTGCTGCAAAGTCGTTTCCGGGAGGTGAACTGGCTGCTCTTTTCAGATGAACTGACCGCCGGCTTTCTGCGGCAAGTCGTACTGCCCCACCAATCTTTCAGTGTAGTGATGAAAGACAATTCCAAAGAAGAGATTATTGCTGCCTTACAATCTGCCACTCGCAAAGAGAGGTTTATCTGCAATCACGTAAGTAACTTACTGCTCTCAGGAGCTTCTGCTCCTTTGGTATCCTCTTCCCAGGAGGATCGGCTGCTGACAACGACGGAGAAGATCATACTGAAAGAGATTGCTCTGGGAAAAACAACGAAAGAGATCGCCTCAGACAAAAACCTGAGTTTCCATACGATCAACAGCCACAGAAAGAATATATTCCGCAAATTAAGTGTGAACAATGTGCATGAAGCCACCAAATATGCCATGCGCGCGGGGATAGTAGACCTGGCCGAATATTACATCTGATCTTCCGGAGCAGACAGGGCACGCCTGTATTCACTCTTCCACAGATATTTCTCCGCTACCTATGCAGATACGCGCGTCCTTATCATAGATCACTCCGAATTGTCCCGGAGCAATCCCCTGCAGATCTTCCGAAGAATATACACGGAACCCATGACCGGTCTGTACGCATTTTCCTTGTATAAATTCGGGAGTATGGCGTATTTTAAATGTGATCTCTGTCTCTTTCATGGGTGCCGACCAGGGGTTCTCCGTAATAAAATGAAAATCCTTCATGATAAATTCATTCCCATACTGAGTCTGCGGATCGTAACCGTGAGATACATAGATGACATTCTCTTCTACGTTCTTTTTTATCACAAACCAGGGACCACCGCCCAGACCCAGCCCTTTGCGCTGCCCGATCGTATGGAACCAATAGCCACGATGCGTACCGATCACCCGTCCGGTCTCCCACTCCACAACTTTGCCTTCTTTTTCTCCTAAAAAACGACGTACAAAGTCATTGTAATTGATCTTTCCCAGGAAACAGATCCCCTGACTGTCTTTTCTGCGGGCACTGGGCAAAGCTGCTTCTAAGGCTATCTGCCGCACTTCCTGCTTGAGCAGGTGGCCGATCGGGAACATGAGTTTAGATACCTGCAAGTGACCGATCTGCGCCAGAAAGTCGGTCTGATCTTTGACCGGGTCTGCCGCGGTCCCCAACCAGATCTTTCCGTCTTTTTCTACAGTAGTCGCGTAATGTCCTGTAGCTGTACGATCAAAATACTTCCCGGCCTGCTCCTCGAAACAGCCGAATTTGATCAGTTTATTACACATAACATCCGGATTGGGGGTCAGCCCTTTCCGGATCTTTTCAATGGCATATACCGCCACACGGTCCCAGTATTCACGGTGCAGGTCGATAACCTCCAGCGCAAGACCGTACTTACGGGCAATGGCACGCGCGAGTTCCATGTCTTCTTCCGCGGAACAATCCATATATTCTTCGCCTTCCATGCCTATCTTTATATAGAAAAGAGCAGGCTTGTATCCCTGCTCGCAAAGGAGATGTACGACAACCGAACTGTCTACTCCTCCGGATAATAATGCAGCAATATTCATAGTTTTACATCCATTTCCATTCTGATATTACATCTGTCATATACCACCTCTCCCAGAGGTACTTCCCGGAAGCCCAGTTTCCGATAAAGCCGGATCGAGGCTTCTAACCGGGTATTCCCTTCCAGAAAGACCTTCTTCGCACCTTGCGCGCGCGCATAGGACAAGGCTGCCTCCCCCAGCAACTTACCGACTCCGGAGCCCTGACTCTCAGGTGCGACTGCCATCTTTGCCAGTTCAAAAATCCCGGCTCCCTGACGGATCAACGCGCAACAGCCTATACAGGTTCCCGCTTCATCTACAGCAAGAAAGATCTGACCGCCAGGTTTTATTATTTTTCCTTCCGGATCATTGAATATCTCACGATCGGAAGGTTCCAGACGAAAACACGTCCGGATCCATTCGGAATTCAGACGCACAAAATCTGCCCGATAGAGGGGTTTATATAGTTCTACATGCCATTTACGCATAGCTTACACACTTTCTTACCTATACAGGATACATGCTCCTTATTGCCGGTCCTGTACAGCGTGGGAATATGAAACTGCAAAAATAACTCTTTCCCGGTTAATTACCAATCGCACAGCCAGGGCATTTTTCTACCACAATTGTGGTAGCGTATCAAATTAATTCTTACTTTTGTTACTCCAAAACAGTCCGATCAGCTATGAAGTTTAACAAATTGTACCTGTATGTAAGCGTACTATGGGGGTTTACTACTCTTTTTACCTCTTGCGGAGAAGATCGTATGTATGAATACTACGAGCGAACTGCCGTGACCCGCTGGATATATGAGGAAATGCAAGACTGGTATTACTGGGAAGAAAATCTGCCTTCGGAAGAGTCTGCCAATTTTCTGGCAAATGTGGAAACCTTTTTTAACAGCATCCTCTACAGCAGCGACAAATATTCCTATATTGAAAGTATCGAAGAAAGCAGTTCCGGGACAAGAAGCATCGCCTCTGTCTCTTACAGTTACGGGTTCGATTTTGCCCGGATCGAAATCCGGTTATCTTCCGTAGGTACGATCTACGGGATACTCGTCCTGTATGTAGCTCCCGACTCACCGGCATCGGAAGCAGGCCTGAAACGAGGGGATATGATCATCACTATCGACGGACGCTATGTTACGGCCAACAATTATACTACCCTGTACGGCTCCGGTGAAATCGCGGTCGGATTGGGAATATACGATAAAGAAGAGAATGTATTGATCCCTACAGACAACAAAACTCTCTCCCCGGCAAGGGCGATAGAAGATAATCCGATCTACTATTACGCCAGATTTGAACACGCGGGCAAACAGATCGGTTATCTGGTATACAATCACTTTACAGGGGGGGCCAATGATAGCAGTACGGGAATCTATAACGAAGAGCTGATACAGGTGGCAACCGGATTCTCCAGGCAGGGAGTAGATGAGTTTATTCTGGACCTTCGTTACAACAACGGCGGATATGTCTATTGCGCGCAGATCCTTTCCAGTATCCTGGCACCGAAAAACGCCTTACAGGAGCCATTGGCCTATATGGAGTACAACCAGCATCATCCGGAATATACCGGTTATATACAGTTTATATACGATGTTGCCGATAGAGGAGCCAATCTGGATCTGAATACACTGTATGTGATCACCGGTTCGATGACAGCCTCTGCTTCTGAGATGGTAATAAATTGCCTGATCCCTTATATGAATGTGATCCAGGTCGGAGCGACAACAGAAGGCAAGAATGTGGGGTCTATCTCGATTACAGACAGTACCGGAGAATACCCCTGGAGACTCCACCCCATAGTATGCCGTATCTACAATTCGCAGATGGAGTCTACTTACAGCAACTGGGCAACCACGTATTACCCTTTGAACGAATTCGACTATTTTTATGATTTCAAAGAGTTGGGAGATAAGGAAGAACTTCTGCTGGCCAGAACCCTGAGTATCATAGACGGCACCTATACGGAGGAGGAAGAAGAGGAAGAAGAAACACGTAGCCGCGCGGATCATGTAGAGTATGTCTCCAGTTCGCTGGAACGTCGCGCGACTCCGGTACGTATCCGGTAATTTTCTGATAAAGGAATGAAAAGACATCTCGGAAGTGTGTACGCGCTTTGAACAAGTTACAGAGGATTGAATAAGACCTTGCCTCCCTCCGGACTTTCTGTCCGGAAGGAGGCAAGGTCTATAACTTTATGGCAGCTAAGCACTTGTGAGTCTCTCCTTTTCCCTACCTGCGGAACATCTGCTGCTTGTTATTTTTTATAGAAATATTTTTCGAAGAAGAGTATCTGATAGTCTATGGAGTTGTTCCAATAGAAATTATCATGTCCGCCCGGACGAGTGATAAAATCATGGTCTATCTCATGTTCCAACAATTTCCGGTGAAGTTCCTGATTATCTTCCAGAAAAAAATCCTCTTCTCCGCAATCTATAATAAGTGCCAGGTCTCCTTTACTCAACAGATGTACCTGGTTGATCACTGTATACTCTTCCCAGTTTTGCGGATACTTCGTCTGCTCCCCCAGCTGAATACTCATCTCCCAATTGTCGGGGAAAGGACGTATATCCACTCCCCCACTGGTGCTTCCTGCTGCCCCAAACACCTCTTTATGACGTATGGCATTCCATAAGGCACCGTGTCCTCCCATACTTAATCCGGTGATGGCACGTCCCTCCTTGTCCCTGATCGTAGGGTAATGAGTATCTATATACCCGACCAGTTCGGAAGAGATAAATGTTTCATACTTGTAATCAGGAACCAGCGGACTGTCCCAGTACCAACTGTTCTTCCCGTCGGGACAAACAAAAATAATTCCTTTCGAATCCGCGATAGCGGGCAGATCGGGTTTGATACCCAGCCAGGTACGCGCATTCCCACTGTAGCCATGCAGCAAATAGATAACCGGACAAGATTGTGTAGCCGCTTGATCCGGAAGTATGACTACCGCCTGCACCTCTTTGTTCATGGATACACTTCTTATTTGTAGGGTATCCACCTCTGCGGCCTGCATCCTATAGCCGCTGCATACACAAAAAAAGATCAGAAATAATTTAATTTTCATAGATTGTACATTTTATATTTTCCACGATCGGAGATGATTCACAAACCAAAACCATATATATATTGTAAAATAAATCCCATTACATCAATCATATACTTATCTGTTCACAAAATTAAAGAAAGATATATACAGTAAAAACCAAAAATTAAAGATCAAAAATGTTAAATAAAAAACAGTTGTTAAATTCAAATGGTTTCCTCTCGCCCTACAAAAATAAAACATAATACATTTATAAAAAATCTTTTTTATTTAACTTTACCGCGCTATAGCATAAAAAGTAAGAAAAGGACGCTATTTATCTTTTTGGCAGACCCGGATCGGACAACGAAAAGATGCTGCTAAATCAGGAGATAGTAAGATCCGGTTTTACAGGTTGAATGAGATCTACTACGGACAGTGTATAAACATCACTAACTAAAAACAAACCATAGGATGAAAAAAAGTATTTTTAGCAGCCCTTGTTATCGGAGGCTTATGCGCTACAGCCTCAGCACAGGTCAAAATCGGAAATAAAAAAATCGACACAAAGAAAGCGGTTCAGGCAGGTGTGGACGCAGCTCAGGCCATCACTCTCTCCGATGCAGATATTGCTAAGATCTGTCGGGAATACATGGAATGGATGGATGCCCACAATCCTCTGGCTGAGGAGAACAGCGAATACGGACAACGCCTGCAAAAAATGGTAGGACATATTACGGAAGTAGAAGGCATGCCTGTGAATTTCGGAGTATACGAAGTCATCGACGTAAACGCGTTTGCCTGCGGAGACGGTAGTATACGTATCTGCGCGGGACTTATGGATGTGATGGATGATGACCAGGTCATGGCAGTGATCGGACATGAGATCGGACATATAGTACATACAGACGTAAAAGATGCCATGAAAAACGCGTATATGAGATCGGCACTTACCAACGCAGCCGGAGCAGTGAGCAATACGGCAACTAAATTAAGCGACTCCGAACTGGGAGCCATGGCAGAAGCATTGGCAGGCGCGCAATATTCCCAAAAACAAGAAAATGCTGCCGATGACTATGCTTTCAAATTTTGTCTTCAGAACGAGATCGATCCGTACGCGATGTCAAACGCGTTGAATAAGCTGGTCGAACTCTATGAAGCAGGCGGAGAAAGCACATCACGCATCCAACAGATGTTCTCTACACACCCGGACAGTGCCAAACGTGCCCAGAGGATGAAAGAAAAGGCAGATAAACATACCGGAAACTAACGTACATTTTTCTATTTCGTACCGGCAGATCTGAGCCTGCATTCCATCCGGTAAAAACAGTTTCCTGTGCATAAAAAAGAACAAAAGAAAACCCATCATTGTTGTTTACGAAGGTCAGTTGATAAAAACATACCAGACTCTGATATAAAGCTATTTTTATCATTACAGCTATTGGCAGATACCTTATTAAAAGCATACTAACTTAAACCTCAGGCAATGAAAAAATTAATGTTCTTTCTGACACTGGCAGGCGTATTGTTGTCCTGTCAGAACCATAGCAAACGTACGGAAACAGTAGATGATGATACGCTTACGATCAGCTCACTGATCTCTGCCTTAGTGGAAGACAACTTCCACTCATTTGAAGGGATCATCCCGGCAGCCGACGCGCAGGGAATACGTTACCATCTTCAGATCAATGACATTGACGATAGTTATACACTGCAAACGACCTATCAGGGAGCGGAGAACGGAAACGACCGCACCTTTGTCACGCACGGAACAAGAAAGATCATACATGGGACTAAATCAGACCCGGACGCGGTAGTATATCAATTGATACCGAATGACGGAGATACCCCCATCAATCTGGTTGTACGGAACGATAGTACGCTGCGGTTTCTCACCGATAGCTTAGAAGACATCAGGTCGGAACACAACTATGACCTTACAGTAGTTTATCCTGAAGAATAACAATCGGGGACGATACCGGATATTACCCTCCCTCCTGTCCGGTCACAGCCGTCAGGTTAAAAAATGATCTATTTTATATTTCCTGTTTTTTCACTTCCCGGATCCATCTCATCCTGCTCTCTCTGTTCCCGAACGGGATAGGACCTTAGTCCGGAGTTACTTTTGTGTAGCGAAACACCAGTGAAGCGATAGAGAATTACCCCGGGGAAGTAAGTCTACTGAGTTTACCCTTGCAAAGGTTGCATAGGGCATACCTTCCTGCTCTGATAGCCGCATCCTCTGCCAGGTTGGACCTGGTACGCACTTCGCATCCCGGAGATCCACTCCATGCGGTTTCTGACGTTACACCCCATTTCACTCCCCCCGGACACGGGTCAGTTCCCCTTTGGGGCACACAGAGCATAGGGTGAATAAATTTCCGACACATTCCTTACAGAAATCGTATCCTTCCTTCTGCCCGCTCTGCCAAAGGGACTGAGTATTCCTTCTCAAAACAACTCTTCCTTAGCAGAACCATCTGAAAAGAAAAATGTATCTTTGCCAGCGGTAAATCAAAACCGGATATATGTATACCAATAAACAAATATGGGGAGTCAGTTATCCCATATTTCTGAGTCTCCTCGCACAAAATATCATCAACGTTACGGATACCGCTTTTCTGGGCAGGGTAAGTGAAGTGGCATTGGGGGCATCTGCCATGGGAGGACTGTTCTATATCTGTATGTATACGATCGCCTTTGGATTCAGTACGGGTTCTCAGATACTTATAGCCCGGCGCAATGGAGAAAGCCGATATGCGGATGTAGGACCGGTCATGATCCAGGGAGTACTTTTTCTCTCCATACTGGCTCTGTTATTATTCGCATTCACCCGGACATTCGGAGGAGATATCATGAAATTATTGGTCTCCTCGGAAGATATCTATGACGCAGCTGTAGAGTTTCTGGACTGGCGTATCTTCGGTTTCTTCTTTGCTTTTGTCAACGCCATGTTCCGGGCACTGTACATCGGCATCACGCGTACTAAAGTACTGACATTAAGCTCCGTGGTAATGGCAATAACCAATGTGGTACTGGACTATGCGCTGATTTTCGGAAACCTGGGGCTTCCGGAACTGGGCATCCGGGGTGCTGCCATCGCTTCCGTCATTGCCGAGGCTTCGGCCACCCTTTTCTTAGTGATCTATACCCGCTTTCACATGGATACCCACAAATACGCTCTCAACCGTTTCCGGTCTTTTGATCTGAAGCTATTGATCCATGTGTTAAGTATCTCCAGCTTTATGATGCTTCAGTATTTCCTGTCTATGGGCACCTGGTTCCTGTTCTTCGTGGCGGTAGAGCGGTTGGGCGAACGTGAACTGGCGGTAGCCAACATCATCCGAAGCATTTATATTGTGATGCTGATCCCGGTGAGTTCCCTGTCTACAACAGCCAATAGCTTAGTGAGTAACACCATAGGTGCCGGACACATCACAGAAGTAACCCGGCTGATCCGGAAGATCGTAC